>Ga0126377_10001404_pt1 | contig 15827 bp, 17 predicted proteins | sample PanSoiMetPlot_22_FD_92647 | JGI IMG/M metagenome (GOLD analysis project Ga0126377, IMG submission 92647) | Tropical forest soil microbial communities from Panama - MetaG Plot_22 | ecosystem: Environmental > Terrestrial > Soil > Tropical forest > Bulk soil | place: Panama | collected 2016-02-17
CTCGTTTCCGCCGTTCCCAGTGGCAATCACTATCTGGTCGACGTCGTCGGCGGCGTCGGCGTCGGAACGCTTGCCATCCTGTGCAGCGGCCCGATCCAGGCATCGGTCGATCGACTGGTCCACCTCGCTCCGCGCGGAGCGCGTTCAAGGCCCGCGCTGGATGGACAATCGCCCGGAATTTCATGAGACGCGTGGCCCGGTGGGCCCGACGCATCACGGATCGGTCGGACACCCGATCGATGTCCGCCTGACCACTGGTCCGAGCGGTCGTTCCCGCACGTCGGGCCACGCCGATTGCCGACAGTGGACAGGTCCGAGAGGTGCCAGAGACGGAAAAGCCGATCGGCTACTCCAGCACGTCGTCCTCTTGCTTCAGGATTCTACGGGCAAAGTAGTGGAAGGTCGCCGCCACCGCGCGCGATTTGAGCCGATAGTCGTGGGCTTCGCGGGCAATGGCGGGATCGATCGGCTTGATCGTGCCGATCGATTCCGCGAGCACCTGCATGCGTGCGGCCCGCTCGATGAACACCGCGAGCACGGCGGCTTCCTCGATCGTCTCGGCCGCGACCAGCTGGCCATGATGGGCAAGCAGGATCGCGCGCTTGTCGCCCAACGCCTCGTGGATGATGCGCCCCTCCTCGTCGCCGATCGGCGGCCCAGGCCATTCGGCGAGATACGCGCAATCCTCGTAGAACATCGCGGTGTCCATGTGCGCGGCGACCAGCGGCTTGCCGACCAGTGACAGGGCCGAACAATACGGCGGATGGGTATGCACGATCGCTTTCACGTTCGGTCGATGGCGGTAGATCCACAGGTGAAAACGGTTCGACGGGTTCACCATGCCGTCGCCCTCCAGGAGCTGAAGGTCGTCGTCCACCAGGACGATGTTGCTTGCGCGCGCCTCATCGAAGCCGAGACCGAAGCTCAGCATCCAATAGGTGCCGGGCCGGTCGCCGCGCGCGGTGATTTGGCCCGCCAGCGCCGACTCGTGGCCTTCGCCCGCGAGAATCCGGCAGCTGAGCGCAATCCTCTGGCGCAGCGACCAGGGTGGCAGCGCCAGGTGGCGCTCCATCTGGTCGGTCGTGCGAGCATGATATTCGGACTTTTCGCGAATGATGACGTCGCTCATCGCCTGCTCGCTCCTGTCATTGCGGTGTCACGCCGGCTTGGCGCGCCAGCGCCGCCCATTTGGGGATCTCCGCGGTCACATAGGCCGCAAGTTCGGCCGAGCTGTTGCCGACCACCTCGGCCCCCTGCTCGCGAAGTTTAGCGCGGACGTCCGGCAATGACAGCGCCGCGACCGTCGCGTCATGCAGCCGCGCCAGGACCGGGTCTGGCGTGCCGGCCGGGGCAAAGAGAGCGTAGACGTTGTCGGCGACGAGCTGTGGGAAGCCGGCCTCGGCGGCCGTCGGCACCTCCGGCATCGCGCTGCTGCGCTGCGCGCTGGTGACTGCGAGCGCGCGCAGGCTGCCGGCGTGGACATGGGGCCCGAGCGACAGCATGGTTTCGAAGGCGATCGGAACCTCGCCCGAAAGCAGTGCCGTCACGGTCGGGCCGCCGCCGCGATATGGGATGTGCTGCAGCGAGAGCCCCGACAGCTGATTGAACAGCTGACCGGTCAGGTGGAAGACGGTGCCGACGCCCGCCGAGCCATAGCTGGCCATCGACTGCGGCTGGGCCTTGGCGGCTTCGACCAGTTCACGCACCGAATGGGCGGGCACGCGCGGATTCACCGCCATCAGGATCGTGGCCGACGCGACGGTCGAGATCGGCGCAAAATCCTTGACCGTGTCGTAAGACAGATGGGCATGGATGCTGGGATTGATCACGTGACTGGTCGGAACGAGCAGCAGCGTGTAACCGTCCGGCTCAGCCTTTGCAGCGAATCCCGTGCCCACCACACCGCCCGCGCCGCCGCGGTTGTCTATCACGATCGACTGGCGCAGGCTGGTCTGCAGCTTGTCTGCGAGGATGCGGCCGACGATGTCGGTCCCGCCGCCCGGAGGGTATGGCACCACGATTCGGATCGGTCGGTTCGGGTAATCGTCCGCTGCGTGGCCGGCCTTCGACAAAATGATGCCCGCTCCGCCAAGAAGGCGAATGAAATCTCGCCGTCTCATGGACTCCCTCCGCAGGAAGTGCCGCGGCAGATTACCAAAGTAGTGCTAGAACGGGTTCTCGTCCGGTGTCCCGCTCGGATTGCGATCGCGCTCCTGACGATCCAACGGACGACGCCGGCTGGCGCTCATCTCGTCGATCTCCCGCGGCAGGTAGTCGATCGACTGCACGTGCTGCGATCGATGCGTTACCCAGGCGCCGACCGTGTCGATCGCCGCCGGAAACGCCGCGAGCACGAACAGTAGCAAGACCAGTATGGCGGTCAGCCACTTCATCGCATCATCGCCCCCAATGACCCGATCACTATACACGGACGCGAGCGCGGCCGCGAGGGTCAAATGCGCCTTGCGGCGGCCGCCCCCACTGGCCGATATAAGTCCGCGGCCGGGCATCTTGCCGCCCGAATTCCGCCGTCATTCGCAACCCTGCCGTGAGGACAATGCCGATGCGCGCTGCCTATTACGACGCCAATGGTCCCGCCGCCCGGGTTCTGCACCTTGGTGAGGTCGCGACCCCGGAGCCGGGTCCGGGCGAGGTTCGCGTGCGACTCGCAACCTCGGGGGTAAATCCGTCCGACGTCAAATCGCGCGAGGGCCGCACGCGCAAGATCGCATTTCCGCGCGTCATCCCGCACAGCGACGGCGCCGGCGTGATCGACAAGGTGGGCAGCGGCGTCCTACCGGCGCGGGCCGGCGAGCGGGTATGGACCTGGAATGGGCAATGGAAGCGCGCCTTCGGCACGGCAGCCGAACATGTGGTGCTGCCCGCGGCGCTCGCCGTCCGCCTGCCCGACCACATCGGCTTTGCCGAGGGCGCCTGCCTCGGCATTCCGGCGATGACCGCCGTTCACGCGGTCGCGGTCGCCGAGGCCAACAGCGCGTCGACCATCCTGGTCTCGGGCGGCGCGGGCGGCGTCGGTCACTACGCGATCCAGTTCGCCAAGGCGCGCGGCGCCGTGGTGATCACGACGGTCAGCTCGGAGGAGAAGGCGAAGCTCGCGCGCGCGGCGGGCGCCGACCACGTCATCGACTACAGGCGCGAGGATGTCGGCGCTGCCGTCATGGACCTGACCGACCAGGCCGGGGTCGACGCTGTGATCGAGATGGACCTTGCGGCCAATGCAAAGCTCTATCCGGGTGTGCTGCATCCGCGCAGCCGGGTCGTGGTCTACGGCACCGGAATGCCCGACGCGCAGATCCCGGCGCAATTCCTGCTCGTCAATGCGATCACGCTGCAGTGGATTTTCGTCTACGAGCTCACGAGCGCGGAGCGCGCCGCCGCGCTTGCAACGATCGCGACGATGCTCGAGGAGAAGCGCCTGATCCACAACGTCGCGCTGACCGTTCCGCTCGACGAGATCGTGCGGGCGCACGAGGCGGTTGAGCAGGGCAAGGCGGCCGGCAACGTGGTCCTGACGATGCCGTGACGGCGCCCTCCCCCGCGCGCACCGCGCGGGAGGGGCGATGGGTGTAAGCCTGGGATCAGTTGGTCGGCTGGGCCGGCTGCATCACCGGCTTGTCCTTCGGCTTGAGCCGCACGATCAGCAGCTTGGCGCCGCCGGGCCCGGCCTCGCCGCGGTGGATCACATTGGCGTTCATGTGGAGTCCTTCGCCGGCCTTGAGCATGCGGTCGGGCTGCTTGTCGACCTGGAGCTTGAGCGTGCCCTCGAGCACATAGGCGATCTCGTGGCCATCCGGATGAATGTGGTAGGGCACGCCGGCGCCGGGCTGGAAGCTCACCTCCTGCATCAGCATCTGCTCGTAGACGCCGCCGATCAGCGGCTCATCCATGACGGTCCTCGCGTTGATCGGCTGCTGCTGCGCGTCCACGACGGACTGGGTCGCAAGTCCGGCGCCGAAGGCGAGTGCAAGCGCGGTGCCGAGGAGCAGGGTTCGTGTCATGGGTTCCTCCCGATCGATTGATGGCGTTCCGGTGCTGGACGCCTGTTCAAGGAACCATAAATATAGGCCGGCCGGCGCGGCCTGTCTCGGCGCTCACGGGGCCCGTTGGTGCACCCCGCGCAGCTTGGCGGTGGAGGCTGGCACCATGTCGCGATTTCTCATCTTGCTCGGCCTCGCGATCCTCGCGGTCGGCCTGCTCTGGCCGGTCCTGTCGCGGCTTGGCCTCGGCCGCCTGCCTGGCGACATCGTCGTCCAGCGCGGCAATTTCTCGTTCTACTTCCCGCTCGCGACCTGCATCCTGATCAGCGTCGCGCTCAGCGTGGTGTTCTGGCTGTTCAGTCGCTGAAGGCGCCGCCCCCCGTCACATCCTGAACACCCCGAATCGCGTCTCCGGGATCGGCGCATTGAGCGCGGTCGCGAACGCCAGCGCCAGCACGCGCCGCGTCTCGGCCGGGGCGATGATGCCGTCGTCCCAGATCCGCGCGGTCGCATAGTAGGGATTGCCCTCGTCCTCGTACTGCTCGCGGATCGGCTGCTTGAATTCCTCCTCCTCCACCTCCGACCACTTGCCGCCCTCGGCCTCGATATTGTCGCGCTTGACGGTCGCGAGCACGCTTGCGGCCTGCTCGCCGCCCATGACCGAGATGCGCGCGTTCGGCCACATGAACAGGAAGCGTGGGCCGTAAGCCCGGCCGCACATGCCATAGTTGCCGGCGCCGTAGGAGCCGCCGACGATCAGCGTGATCTTCGGTACCTGTGCGCAGGCGACCGCAGTGACCATCTTGGCGCCGTCCTTGGCGATGCCGCCGGCCTCGTAGTCGCGGCCGACCATGAACCCGACGATATTCTGCAAAAACAGCAGCGGGATGCGGCGCTGACAGCACAATTCGATGAAATGCGCGGCCTTGAGCGCCGACTCCGAATAGAGGATGCCATTGTTGCCCAGGATGCCCACCGGGATGCCGTGGATATGGGCGAAGCCGGCGACCAGCGTCGCGCCGTAGAGCTCCTTGAACTCGTCGAGCTCCGACGCATCGACCAGGCGGGCGATCACCTCGCGCACGTCGTATTGCTTCCTGAGGTCGACCGGGACGATGCCGTCGAGCTCGTCGGCCGCGAACGCCGGCTCGCGCGGCTTGAGCAGCGGAATGTCGACGACCTTCCGGGTATTGAGATGGGCGACGATCCGGCGCGCAAGCGCCAGCGCATGACGGTCGTCGCTCGCGTAGTGATCGGCGACGCCCGAGCGCCGCGCATGCACGTCGGCGCCCCCCAGCTCCTCCGCCGACACCACCTCGCCGGTTGCGGCCTTCACGAGCGGCGGGCCGCCGAGAAAGATGGTGCCCTGGTTGCGCACGATGATGGTCTCGTCCGACATCGCCGGCACATAGGCGCCGCCAGCCGTGCATGACCCCATCACCACCGCGATCTGCGCGATGCCCAGCGCCGACAGCGTCGCCTGATTGAAGAAGATGCGGCCGAAATGTTCGCGATCGGGAAACACCTCGGTCTGGTGCGGCAGGTTGGCGCCGCCGGAGTCGACGAGATAGATGCAGGGCAGCCGGTTCTCGCGCGCAATTTCCTGCGCGCGCAGATGCTTCTTCACCGTCATCGGGTAGTAGGTGCCGCCTTTGATGGTCGAGTCGTTGGCGACGATCATGCATTCGCGGCCCTCGACCCGACCGATGCCGGTGATCAGCCCGGCCGCGTGAATCGCACCGTCATACAGGCCGTTGGCGGCCAGCGGCGAAAGCTCGAGGAACGGAGCGCCGGGATCGATCAGCGCCATCACGCGGTCGCGCGGCAGCAGCTTGCCGCGCGCGAGGTGGCGCTCGCGCGCCCGCGCCGGACCGCCGGCCGCAGCCTCGGCGCGGCGCTGCGCGAGCTCGGCGACGAGCGCGCGCATGCGCCCCGCATTGACGCGGAACTCCGGCGCAGCGGTGTCGATGCGCGAGGCGAGAATCGTCATGCTCCCTCCGTGCCTGGAGGCTGCCTTGGCGGCGGCGCAAACGCAATGGACCTGTCCGGTCCGCTTTTCACGGCGCGTGGCGGAACCAAGCGTTCCCCATCGCGTCTGCGCGCGTGTGAGGGTGCGCCGTGCACACAAATAGTTTCGCGCCTGCGCTGAATAAAAATTCATGTTGGAACCGGATCACATTGTCGTACGGCGCGTTGTCCAACTGCATTGTGGCTCTACCCTCGGCGCTCCAGGCGGAACTGGATGCGCATTTTCCCGTTTGCATGGGTGACCTCTCCGGGCTCGCGCATCGCAGCAAGGAGGAAGGTCCGCAACGTGATTCTAAAAGGAGGTTGGCCATGAAAGCATGGATGACGACGGCCGCAGCGCTGGCGCTGCTTGCCGGCATCTCAACCGCCAATGCTCAGACCCCGTCCGGTGCCACGAGCACCAACGACAAGGCGATGGAGCAGTCGCAGCCGTCGCAGAAGCCGAGCGCGAAGGCGACCACGTCGCGGAAGCACGCCAGTGCGAAGAAGCACAAGGCGCGGCATAACGCGACCACCGGGGCGGGCGGCCGCACCGGCACGATTGGCGGGCCGCAAAACGACCCGAGCATCCATCAGTCGATCCAGCGCGATTCGCGCGGCACCCCGAAGGGGCCGGGATCGGACTACAAGTAACGCACTGGCCTGACATCCGAGGAGGGAGGAGGGCGGCGGGCCGCCCTCTTCCCTTTTTTGGAGGGGTCGCGCGCTGCCCGGGAAAGCCGTCGGCCGCAATCGCAATGCACAACAAACGCAGACGGTCGCATGTGCGCGAATTTCACAGGCATGGGTCGCCGAGTTCCGGAACGAACTCGGAGAGGCGCGCGTTAGCTGCGTGAAAAAACATACGAGTCATGCGCGGGGAGCCGGGGACCTAAACTTACCTCGCAAAGGAGAGACCACGATGAGGAAGAACACGCTGATGATATGCGCCGCGGTTGCGGCACTGACCGCAGGGTCAAGCTTGGCCTTCGCGCAAGGCGCGCAGGAACACCGCGGCGGCGCGGGCGCCGGCGCGGCTGAGAAGTCGGCACCGTCCGGCGGCGCCGCGCAGCATACGCCGTCCCAGGGCGCGCAGTCCCAGGGCGCGCAGCGCGGCGAGCAGAAGGGCGGGTCCGCCAATCAGATGGGCCAGGCCCATGAGGGCAAGTCGAAGTCCGAGACCACCGGACAGGCGCCGAGCGAACGCGGCAACAAGAACGAGAAGATGGGCCAAGGCGCCGACCAGAACAAGTCGAAGGCGGGCACCACCGGCCAGGCGCCGAGCGAGCAGCGCGCGACGCCGAAGTCGGACAAGCTCAAGGGCGAGCACAATGCCAATGAGCGCAATGAGCGAAACCGCTCGACCACCGGGCAAGGCGCGCCCGAGAACCGCAACAACATGGAAAATCGGAACACGATGGAAAATCGTGGCGGCACCGAAAATCGCGGCGCCACCGAAAATCGTGGCGGCACCAGCACGACGAACCGCAGCAGCACGTCGACGAGCGTGAACCTGAGCAGCGAGCAGAAGACGAAGATCCACACCATCATCGTCTCCGAGCGCAGTGCCCCGCGCGTCGAGCACGTGGACTTCTCGGTCAACGTCGGCACGGTCGTGCCGCGCGGCAAGGTGAAGTTCGCACCGATCCCGGCATCGATCGTCGAGATCGAGCCGGCGTGGCGCGGTTACGAGTACTTCCTGGTGGGCAACGAGATCGTGGTCGTCGATCCGGCGACGCTGAAGATCGTCGCGGTCCTGCCGGCGTAACGCTACGCCATCGGCAAAAACGAGGGGCGGCCGTTTGGCCGCCCCTTTTTCGTGAACAACGGCGCTCGGGGCGAGCCCCTCAGGCCCTCACCTCCTGGCGCTGAAAGACGACGTAGCCCGCCACGAACAGCACGATCACGCCGGCGATCAGCGCGACCGCCTGCGGCCAGGCGATCGCCAGGCTCTCGCTGAGCGGCAATGGCGAGCCCAGCACCGCGCCCTGCAGCTGATTGAGATAGATCATTCCGGAGGAGCGGGTGTCGGGCGCGAGCAGCGAGATCGCGGCGCCGTCGAACAGGTTGTTCGGCGAAATGCGCAGCAGCACCTGCTGCCACTCGGCCGTCGCCGGCGTCGGCAGGCCAAGAAGCTCGTAGCGCGGATCGGGCGGCGCAATCAGCGCCGCAAAGCCCGGCGACAGCATCGGCCACAGCAGGGTGAGAAAGAGCCAGATGCCGAGCGCCACCAGCGCCGCGGTCGCGGCCGAGCGGAAGATCACCGACAGCAGCATCGAGAGCGCGAGCCAGGTCCCCGCATAGGCGAGCGTGACCAGCAGGAAGAACAGCGAGCGCGCGATCTCCTCGCTGCTCGGCGGCACGCCGAGGAAGATGATGCCGAGCCCGACCACCAGCATCCACAGGCACAGCAGGCTGACCGCGAGCGTCGCGAGGCCGGCGAGGAATTTTCCCGCCAGCAGCGCGTCGCGATAGATCGGCTGCGAGAGGATGCGCGACAGGGTCCGCCGGTTGTGCTCGCCGTTGACCGAGTCGAAGCCGAGCCCGATCGCCATCAGCGGAATGAGGAAGCCGAGAAAGGCGAACAGCGACGGCAGCGGCGAACGTCCGACCGTGAACAGCTTGAGCAGAACGAACGGATCCTCCGCGGTGGTCTGGCGGATCTGGTCGATCGCGCCATAGAGCGCCGCGAAGGCGGTGAGCACGATCAGCAGCTGGAGCACGATCATGCGCGCGCTCGAGAGGTGATCGGAGAGCTCCTTCACCAGGACGGTGCCGAGCCCTTGCCAGGGAGAGCCTTCACGCCGCATTGCGGGCCCCCTCCGCGGTGCTGGACTGCTTCTGGAAGAAGCGCGTGTAGATGGCGTCGAGGCTCGGGTCGTCGACCGACAGCCGGCGCAGCGCGCCGTTGGCGGCGACCACCGCCCGCGCCGCCTCCGGACGCACGTCGCGCTCGGAGGTCAGCCGGTAGCGATCGGGACCGACGCGGGTCACCGAGCCTACGCCCGGGATCGCGCCGAACCGCGCGTCGAGATCGGTCGCGGCATCGGCCTCGACCTCGACCACGAAGCCCGCGCCGAGCACCTGGCGGGCGAGCTCCGCGACCGTGCCCATGAGCACGATGCGGCCGGCCTGAAACAGCGCGACGCGATCGCACACCCGCTGCACCTGGTCGAGCAGATGCGACGACAGGAGCACGGTCACGCCTTCGCGCTTGAGGACTTCGATCATCGCCAGGAACTCGACCGTCGCCTGCGGGTCGAGACCGGAGGTCGGCTCGTCGAGGATTGCGATCTCGGCGCGCTTCATGACGATCTCGGCAAGGCCGAGCCGCTGGCGCATGCCGCGCGAGAACGTGGCGACGCGCTTATCGCCTACGTCGTCAAGCCGCACGCGCTCGAGCGCCTCGGCGATGCGCGAGGTCCGCTCGTGCGCCGGGATGCCCATCAGTCGCGCCGTATAGGCGAGGTTATCGACCGCCGTCAGGTTGTCGTAGAAGCCGACCTGGTCGGGCAGATAACCGACCCGGCGCTTGACGCCGAGCGGATCGCGCACCGGGTCGTGGTCGAGCACCCGGATATCGCCCGCCGACACGTCGGTCAGCCCGAGCATCATCAGGATCGTGGTGGTCTTGCCGGCGCCGTTCGGGCCGAGGAGCCCGAAGATCTCGCCCTTGGCCACGGTGAAATCGATGCCGTCGACGACGGTCGCCTTGCCGTAGCGCTTGGTGAGACCGCGCGCCGCTATGACGGGGGCGCTCATCGGCGACCGAACCGCACGACCGCGGCCACCATGAAGAGCACCGCGACGCCGATGATGCCGGCGCCGGCCATCACCCAGCTGGTGGAGCTCGTCACCGCCACCCGGAACTGGGTGTTGGCCGCCTCGCCGCGCGAGGTGGCGCGGATCGTCGCCTGATAGTCGCCGGCGAGCGAGGTCGCGGTCGGCGTGATCAGCGCCTGGAGCTCGGCGTCCTTGCCGGGATCGATGCGGTCGATGTTCTTCGGCTCGAAGCTGATCTTCCATCCGCTCGGTGCGGAGCCGGAGAGTTCCACCTCGTCGGCGGCCGCGCTGCCCGTATTGGTGACGACGATCGGCACCGACGTCTGCTTGCCGGCTTCCGCGCGTGCGCTCACGAGGCCATCGCGGCCCGCGATCGTGAGCTGCGGCTGACCGACGATCTCGAGCGACAGGTTGGTCTTGGCGGTCGCGTCTTCCGCAGACATCGTCACCGAGACCGGATAGCGCTTGGCCTCGGCGGTCGACGGCGGGCGCACATGCAGCTTCACGTCCTTCGACTGCCCGGCCTCGATCGGGATCGAAGAGAGCTGCTGACTGCCGTAGTTCTCGGTGAAGTTGGTCTCGAAGTTCTTCGGCGCATCGGCAGCGAAGCTGACCGTGAGGTTGCGGCCGCTGTCATTCTTGATGCTGAGCTGATAGTCGAAGCTCGACTTCGGCGTGCCGCGCAGTGCCGGCAGCGGGGCTTCCACCTTGAGCTTCGCGGGCAGTTCCTTCGCGAGCGTCACCGCGATCGGCAGGGTCACGGTGTTCCCCTCCCCCTCGGCCTTGACGTTCAGCGTATGGGTGCCCATCGCCGCATTGGCCGGCACGTCGAGCCGCAGTTGCAGGCCGACGTTCGCATCGGTCGACGGCATCGCCGCCGCGACCGGCTGGCCGCCGCCGAGCAGCGTCGCGGTCCACCCTGGCGGGACGTCGGCGACCGAAAGCTGGTAGCGTTCCGGATTAAGGCCGTAGTTCTGCAGTCGCAACGAGATGGTCGACGTCGTCCCCGGGCGCACCGAGAGCGCCGGATAGTCGGTGAGAAGAAACAGGCCCTTCACGTCCTTCGGCGTATCGGCCGAGAACGCGGGGGCTGCGGCAAGACAAAAGGCGGTGGAAACGAGGGCGATGACAGATGCCCGCATGGCGACTTCTCCCGTGACAACGTCGAATGTTGCTTAGAGGCCGCCCCCGCCGCGGGGTACGAAACCTACCGTCGGCGCAGGCGGCTATGTCCTTCCGGATCGCGCCGAAATCGGTCCGGAGTTAAGGTTTTTTTGGGGCGAAAGCGCAAGTGCGACTTTGCGCCACGACCTCGCATGGTTAGCACGCGCGGTCGCTTCAGGAGATCCCTTCAAAATGCGAGCTCCTTCATGATCGCGTAGAGCGCCGCCTGCCCCTCGAAACCGATGCCCGGCCGATCCGAGAGGTTAACGGCGCCGTCCTCGACCTTCGCATCGTCCGCAAAGCCGCCGAACGCGCCGAACACGCCCGGATAGGATTCCGCCCCGCCGAGCCCGAAGCCGGCGGCGATCGCGAGCGACATCTGGTTGCCGCCGTGCGGAAACAGCGAACCGCGCGCCCAGCCCTCGCGCGCCAGCATGTCGATCGTGCGGGCGTATTGTGCGATGCCATAAGCCTGCGGTGGGTCGACCTGGATCACGTCGCGTTCCGCCCGCAGCCCGCCGAAGCGCACCAGATTCTGCACATCCTGGGTGGAGTAGAGGTTCTCGCCGGTGGCGAGCGGTGCGTCATAGACGGCGGCGATCTCGGCATAGAGCGCGAAATCGAGCGGGTCGCACGGTTCCTCGAACCAGCGCAGGCGGAACGGGGCGAGCCCCTTGGCGTATGCGAGCGCCTCCGCGCGGTCGAACTTGCCGTTGGCGTCGACCGCGAGCGCAGCCCGGCCGTCGAGCGCCGCCAGCACCGCCTCGATCCGGCGGCAGTCTTCGGCGAGCGGCAGGCCGCCGACCTTCATCTTGACCATGGTGTAGCCGGCATCGAGATGGCGGCGCATCTCGTCCTGCAGGTCTTTCGTGGTCTGGCCCGGCCAATACCAGCCGCCGCCGACATAGCAGAACACCTTGCTCGGCGCCGCGCCGCCGCCGTAGCGCTCGGCCAGCACTCGATAGAGCGGCTTGCCGGCGATCTTCGCGACCGCATCCCACACCGCGACCTCGATGGTGCCGATGCCGATCGAGCGTTCGGCATCGCCGCCGATCTTCTCGCGCTGGCGCATCACGGCAAGAATTTTTTCCGGATCGAGATTGTCGCCGCCCTCGTCCAGCAGTGTCTTCGGATCGGCGCGCAGGATGCGCGGGATGAAGCGCTCGCGCATCTGGTGGCCGACGGCGTAGCGGCCGGTCGAGTTGAACGCGAAGCCGGTGACCGGCCTGCCCTCGCGCATGACGTCGGTGACGACGGCGACCACCGAGGTCGTCATCTCGGAAAAGTCGAAGCTCGAGTTCTTGAGATCCGACTTGAGCGGGATCGCCCGCTCGCGGATGTCGACGATGCGCATCGACGACCTGGGTCAGGCGGCCGCGACGTACGCGCGCGGCGCACGCGTGCCCTTGATCTGGGTGCGGTGCATGACGCGCCGCGTCGCCTCGTCGAACGGGTCGCGCCGGTGCATGGTCGAGCGGTTGTCCCACAGGACGAGATCGCCGACCCGCCAGCGGTGCTCGTAGCTGTACTCGGGCCTGGTCGCCGCCGCCCACACCTCCTCGAGCAGCGCATCGGACTCAGCCTGCGAATAGCCTTCCACGTAGGAGTTGCGCCGGCGGCCGAGATAGAGCGCCGGCACGCCGGTCACCGGATGGCTGATCGCCGCCGGGTGCCAGGAACCCGGCGCCTTGTGCGGATCGTCGCTGGGCGTCACGCCTTTGCGCACGAAACCGCCGCTGTTGTACGTGCCGTCGTGCTTGATGCGGCGGCCCTTGAGGCGCGCCTTGAGCGCCTCCGGCAGCCCGGCCCAGGCGGCCTGCATGCTCAGGAAGGACGTGTTGCCGCCGCTCGGCGGAATCTCCAACGCGTAGAGCATCGATGCATCGGGCGGAACGTCCGCATAGCTCATGTCGGTGTGCCAGACCGCCTCGCCCGACCCGAGCGCGCCGATCGGCGCGCCCTTCTCGTCGAGCACGTTGGAGACGACATAGACGTCCGGATAGCCGGGCGGGCTCTGCCGGCCGTGCTCCTGGTTTGGCGGCGGATCGAGCTCGCCGAAGCGCCGGCTGAACGCGAGGAGATCGTCGTCGGACAGCGTCTGCCCGCGAAAGAGCAGGACCGCGTGCCGGTTCCAGGCCTGCTCGATCTGGGCGAACTCGGCATCGGTCAGCGAACGCAGATCGACGTTCGAGACTTCCGCTCCGACGGCGGGCGTGATCGGCGTGACGGCGACAGGCATTGTCGGCTCCGGCATTTGCGGCGGATCGAAGCGCAACCGCATTCGCCCCGCGAAGCGCGGATGATAAGTCGGTTTGACCATCCTGCCAATCTTCCTCGTACCGCTTGAATTTTGCTGCGCGACCGCCTGCGTGCGACAGGAATATTTCTTATTTCCCCGCATCGGCCGGTTTGCGCTTTCGGTCCACGCGCGGTTTTGGCAGATTCCTGCCCGTCGCAGATTGCACGCGACCGCTCTGGCCCGGAGAGGACTGCATGTCGCCTCATCTTGTGCGCGCGCTCGCTGCCCTGCTGGCGGCTCTTGCATTCGTGCGGCCGGCGGCCGCCGAAGTGAACGAGGTCCGTTTCGCGCGCCAGCTCGGCCTCGGCTATCTGCAGTTCTACGTCATGGAGGAGCAGAAGCTCGTCGAGAAGCACGCGCAACGCCTCGGCCTCGGCGCCGTGACGACGCGCTGGTTTCCACTCGGCACGCCGACCGCGATCAGCGATGCACTGCTGACCGGAAATGCCGACATCATGGGCGTGGGGCTGCCCTCTTTCCTCACCCTGTGGGACAAGACGCGCGGCAACATGAACGTCAACGCGATCGTCGCGCTCAACCGCCAGCCCGCCTATCTCAACACCCGCGTTCCGAACATCAAGTCAGTGCGCGACTTCACCGACAAGGATCGCATCGCGCTGCCGGCGCCGAAAGTTTCGGTGCAGGCGATCATGCTGGAGATGATCGCGGAGAAGACCTTCGGAAAGCACGACGTGCTCGACAGGCTCACGGTCGGCATGAGCCATCCCGACGGCACCGCCGCGCTGCTCGCCGGCCGCACCGAGGTGACGGCGCATTTCACGTCGGCGCCGTTCCAGTATCAGCAGCTCGAGAACCCGGCGATCCACAAGGTGCTGACCTCATACGACGCGACCGAGGGGCCGAACACCTTCAGCGTCGCAGCAACGACCGCGCGCTTCCGCACCGACAACCCGCAGGTCTACAAGGCGGTGCTGGCGGCGATCGACGAGGCCAATGCCTTCATCGCCAAGAGCCCGCGTGAGACTGCGCAGATTTTCCTCAAGATCGAGAACGCCAGATATCCGGTCGACTTCATCGAGAAGCTGATCGTCGATCCCGAGTTCTCGTTCGCGCCCGAGCCCGAGAACGTGATGAAGATCTATCGCTTCATGCATCACGTCGGCGCGCTCAAGAACCTGCCCGCGACCTGGCAGGACCTTTTTTTCGATGACGCCCGCGGCCTCAGTGGCAGCTGAGCCGCACGGCCCGCCCGCTCACTCGATCCTGAGATTGGCGGCGTGCACGACCTTGGCCCATTTCTCCATCTCGGCCTTGATGCGCGCGCCGAACTCGGCCGGCGTGTTGATCACCGGATTGAAGCCGATCTTCTCGAGCCGCTCGCGGATCTCGGGCATTGCGCCGATCTTGACCATCTCGCTGTGCAGCTTCTCGACGATTGCGGGCGGCGTGCCGGCCGGCAGGACGAAGCCGGTGAGCGTATCGGCTTCCTGACCCGGTACGCCCGCCTCCGCGATGGTGGGCACGTCCGGCAGGGTGGGCGCACGCTTGACGGCTTCCACCGCGAGCCCGCGCAGCTTGCCCTGGTTGATCAGACCGATCGTCGGCGGCAGCGCCGTGAAGCCGATCGGCGGCTGATCCGCCAGCACGGCATTGACCGCAAGCCCGGCGCTGGTGAACGGCACCATCACGAGATCGAGGCCGAAGGTCTGCTTGAGCAGCTCGGCAGAGAGATGCGGCGTCGAGCCCATCGCGGGCTGCGCATAGGCGTACTTGCCGGGATTGGCCTTCACGAGGTCGATCAGTTCCTTCAGGGTTTTGACCGGAAGCGAGGGATTGACGAAGATGACGTTGGGGGACACCGCCGCGAGGGTGAGCGGCGTGAAATCCTTGAGCGGGTCGTACGGCACCTTGGCATAGAGGCTCGGGTTGACCATGAAGCCCGTGCTCACCACCAGAATGGTGTAGCCGTCGGCCGGTGCGCGCGCCGCCTGCGCGGTGCCGATATTGCCTCCGGCGCCCGCGAGGTTCTCGACATAGAACGAGTGCCCGAGACTTTCTGACAGCTTCTGCGCGAACACGCGCGCGATCACGTCGGTCGGCCCGCCCTGCGCGAACGGCACGAGAACGCGGACATTGCGGTCGGGATAGTCGGCGGCCGACGCCGCGGTGGTCAAAGCAAGCCCCGCAAGGCATGCAAGAAGCCGAACGAACGCTGTCATGGCGGGTCTCCCTTGACGTTTTGTTGGTGCTATCATTACGGCAACCGCCAGCGCAGTAAACCGGCAAGCGGCTCGCTGCGCCCTCATGTCCCTCCCCGCGGTTTCGTTCACGCCAGAAGGATGTCCCATGCCAGCACGAAAGCTCAACCGTCAGGACCTGCGCGACGCCGCGGACAAATACAAGAACTGGGGCAAATGGGGCCCGGACGACGAGATCGGCACGCTCAACTACACCAGAGCGGAGGACATCATCGCGGCCGCCGGCCTGGTGAAGAAGGGCAAGGTGATCTCGCTCGCGCTCAATTTCGACCATACCGGGCCGCAGGGCGCCAAGAGCAAGTATCCGACCATGGGCCGCACCAATCCGATCCACACCATGCTGCGCACCGGCACCGA
>Ga0126377_10001405_pt1 | contig 15823 bp, 17 predicted proteins | sample PanSoiMetPlot_22_FD_92647 | JGI IMG/M metagenome (GOLD analysis project Ga0126377, IMG submission 92647) | Tropical forest soil microbial communities from Panama - MetaG Plot_22 | ecosystem: Environmental > Terrestrial > Soil > Tropical forest > Bulk soil | place: Panama | collected 2016-02-17
CGTTCGCTCCCGGATGATCGTAGGTTACCAGAGGTAGTGCTAAAGGACTTCTGTGGATGCTACGCAAACTCCTGGGCCGATGTTGCGACAAATAAGGATATGAAATACTGGCACAAGCACGGCAATCCGTCGCCCGAAGCTATTTCCAAGATAGAGGCGTCTTACGAAAAATGTAGTAAACAAAGTTAATCCAGGAACTCACTCGTCGTGGGCTCATTCAACAATGAATTGGCGACGTTGGCTCTTGCGATTTGGATTGTTGGTTCAGCGCTGTTCGTGATTGCCATCGCATTCATCAGCTACGGCGAGATCAAGTCCGCTGACGGCGGTCCAATCCCTTGGGCAACGCTAGAGATGCGGGCAATCATCGCATTCGGCATTCCGCTGGTAATACTAATCCTCGGTTGGGCCTTCTTTGGGTCCGCTGCCAAACGGCCTTGAATGCCAACAACCTCTTCGCTTCCTCCTGCGATAGTCGTCGCCCAATCATCTCCTTCGGCACTCGCCACTTGCGAGCAAGTTCGTGGCCTATGGACATCGGCCCGCTGCGGTGCCTCAATACGAGGGCGATATCGTCATGGAGGAACGATCATGAAAAAGCTCAGTATGCTTGGGATTGCCGGTGGTGCCGCGTTATTGGCTGCGGTGCCCTTCTCACTTCAATGGTCGCAAGAAGGCTCTGCGGTGCCGCTGCTAACGCTGTCACATGCTGAGGCCCAGTACTATTATGGACCCTACCGTCGGCACGTTCGTCGGGTTTATCGTCGAGCTTACAGACGTGCTGGATATCCATATTCCTACGGAGGATATCCAAATTCCTATCCTTACTGCCTCGGACAATATCCTTGTTAGATTTACTGTGGCATAGTGATCTCCGGTGCAAAAGCGGTATAGTTTGTGCGGCTTAAGTAGTCTGCCTTCTCACCGGGCGGCGAACCCGCCGCAGCTCTAGCGCGACTGACCCCAGGTGTAGCCGGTCCCATACGCCGTGCCCGGAAACGGATTGGGTCGGCAAAAGCCACCGAGCCCCCACACCTGGGCCAGACACTGTTGTTGCGTGGCAAAACCGCAGTTGTCGTTGATGCCTTTCCAGGAATAGGTCGCGCACCAGCTTCTGCTGGCCCACGCCGCCTGGCTCCCTTGCACGCTCGACCGGCGCTTGGCGTCAGCGTCGGTGAGCAGCAATGCCATTATTGCGATACTGAGCAAAACAAGACGGATCGCGCGCATGGGTTCTTCTCCCAGTACGCCTTTTCGTAGTGATCTCCAATACCAAAACGGTATAGTTTGTGCGGCTTCAGCGCGCAAAGCAAGCTTTCGGATCGGGTTGGAATAAACTTCTGGTACAAGAGGCCTGCGGGTGTTGATCAAGTGGGACTGGCTGTTCCTGTTCGTGTTGGTTGGGCTGTGCGTCTTTCCTGCAATGTTCAAGGGCATGCGGGATGAGCCGTTGTGGCGTCGGATAATTGCTGCGTTAATTATGAGTGGGGTTATCAGTTTCTTCGTTAGTCTGCCTTGGCTTTAGGGCGCAGAATAGAACTGAGTGGGTTCAGCTCTTAGGTATGGGCGATGAAACTCGCACAAAATGCTGGGAGGATATTGCCAGCCAGCCGATTGGCCGTCTTTTGGCCCCACCCCCACCCTGATCGCGCTCATGTCGCCTTGAAGATCGTTACTCGAAGCAATCACTTCACTCATTGACTGAATGATGATAAACTGTGCTGCGTCCGTTGAACCGAACGCCTGCCACTAGCGACTAACGCAGTGTTCGATTTCGAACACTGACCGATCCGCAATCCCAACATCGCAAGGCAATTCCAACTATGCGCAACACAACCTCGACCACAGTAAACCGAACACTGCGCCGACTTCCGAACTCGGCATATCGAGTGAGAGAATATCTGACTGAGAAGGAAGTTGATCGCCTGATCGAGGCCGCACGCAATCGTGGACGAAACGGCGCTAGGGATGCAGCGGCGATCCTCCTGGCGTATCGACACGGCTTAAGGGCTAGCGAACTCTGTGCCTTGCGTTGGTCACAGATCGATCTGAGGAATAGTCGCTTACACGTCAATCGGGCTAAAGGCGGGATCGAGAGTGTTCATCCGCTACATGGACGTGAGCTACGGGCACTGCCGCCATTACAAGGCTCAGGACCGTATGTGTTCGTTACCGAAGCTGGCACGCCAGTAACACCAGCTTGGTTCCTGCGGATGATCCAGCGAACCGGTGTGGCTGCAAGGCTGGCGTTTCCAGTGCATCCACACATGCTGCGAATAAGCTCGCTAACGATGGGCAAGATACTCGGTCGCTTGCTCATTATCTCGGTCACAGAAATCTACAATCAACGGCCCGATACACTGCGCTTGCGCCTGATCGGTTTAAGGGTTTCTGGAAGGACTAGCGTTTGTGAGAGCCCCTGGAGGTTGGGGGCTCCGGGGGCTCTCTAGCCACAACGGGCTTTCCCCGATCCCCGTTGGACCGCCCCAAGGATACTCTAAGCACTCGCCCTTGACTGTGTTATTCCGGCCACAGGTGCAAATTATTCGTGCGTCCTTTGCCAAATGCTGGAATTCAACACTTGGGCGATCGTGTTCGTAATAACGATTGTGACGCTGCTAATCATCCTCGCGGCAGTGGTCTTCTGGGATGTGTTTCGCTAGCGCTTAACGGGTCGGGAGCTATGGCGTCAACCATTCAACAATTTCTAGGCGAGGGAGAGCGAGTGAGAGGCACTGTCCGGGCTGAGGAGGGCAGGCCTCCCACTCGCAACCATCATCCCCACGAGCGCCAGATGGCTGATCTACAATAACCTAGTGCGAGCCAAACCAGTTGGTAGCATCGCACAGCGAACAGAATTTGGGAGCGGTATCCTTATCTTGATATTGCGAGAACAGCGAGGCGGAGGCACCGGACACAATGTGTGTGGTGGGTGAGTGTGGTGCCTCCACCCCAGACCATCAGCAACTTCTTGCGCCGGAATAGTGCCGATGGCCTAGCCTAGAATAGCGCAACAAACCAATATGATCTAGATTAGCCTTTTCAGGAGATACCAATGCCCAAGCCATCAAATCTCAGCGCAATGTCCGTCGATCAATTGCTAAACCTTCGATCAGACGTCGAACAGGTTCTTGCACGCCGATCCGCGCAGTTACGAGATGATCTTTTCAAGCTCAGCGGCTCCAATAAGAAAGTCGGTGGAGGCTCGCTTAGAGGCCGCAAGGCACCAATCAAATTCCGAGACAGATCAGGGAATACTTGGGCTGGACGAGGCGCACAGCCCCGATGGCTAAGCGAGAAGCTGAAGGCAGGAGCGAAACTGGAAGATTTCGCTGTCAACAAGTACAAGAAACGTAGGGCGAAACGTTGACCAGACAGAGAGCCGGATGAAGCGTCCAGATACAGATTCGTCTGTGGCAAGACTTCAATCATGAAGGTGTCAACCCTCGCCGCAGTCTGTGACGGAAACAGAGAAAGAGAACAGAGAAATCTTTTTTATTTTTTTTTAATCAATTGGGCCCGGTGCATACCCTCTCTTCCACATTCAGGCCCTTCGTCCGATTGCTGTATCCCACTGTTCGCCGAACCAAGGAGACAAGATTGCAGCCTTGGCCCTGGTCTCGAGTGGCTGTGTTGGATCGTTGTAGATGCTGCGCAGGTATTCCCTGATCCGCTGGTCACGGTTAGCGTTTGGTTCTGGTTTTGGCCTTTGCCTGAAAGGTATGACCTTGGCGGTAGGGGTACCTAGGGGTACCTTGTTCTGGACCATAGTTTATAGCCTCCTCAAGAAGCCAGGTTTCGGCTTCACTAGGTTTGTCTCGGGTTGCTTCTCGCTGAGGCTAATAACTTCTGGCGAAAACATGGTACCCCTAGGTACCCCTATAATTATTCCTGTTCGATTATCGTTCTGACGTATTCGCTTCCCCATTAAGACAGGAATGCCATAGACCTTATCCAAAACAGGAATAACCCTTGGAAGCTGGTCTCTGCTGAGCGCCAAAGAATTAAGGATGACCCCAACAAATGGACGAAGAGCAGCAACAAGCTCAGTTGGAATGCCACGCCATTCCTCATCTCGATTGGCCATCAGCTTCCGAATGCCGATGCACACCGGGTCATTCTCAGCGATGTATCGCAACCCAACGTCTTGGTTGTTCTTGTAGGCTTGGGTGAACTCTCCGGGCTGAAAGCCCATCCGCGTGCATGCCGCTTCCGCCCAGACAACAGCATCAACGAACCTTGGTCGCCAACCACCAAGCAACTCTTCAGCGGCCCTATCAGTGTCGCCGCCAAACTGCTCACGGACCTTCATAGCGCCCACCAGTCCGTCGAGCAGCGCACCAAACAGCCCTGGCGCTGCGGCATTGAACTTGTTCCAGAACACATCATCGCTCCGTACCTTGTCGCCAAGGTAATCGAAGATGAACGTAACTGTGCGGTCGAGAAGGTCTGAGCGTTCCGCTAAATTGAGTGGAATGCCGTTGATGATGACTGGAAGCTTTGCAGAGATCGACCACTCTATTCCTTGAGCATAATCTCTCTGAGTAGGATAATCCAGTATTCAAGCGACAGATCGTGTCAGACAGGTCATCTGAGATTTCGCTTACGTTCTCTAGGGCGATGACGTGAGTATTGGCTGCGCCATGCATAAGGTCTCTTACAAGAGCAAGCTGGCGAGTGTCGTTCTTGTTTGGATCAGTAAGGCACCGCATAAGCCTTATTGCTGTTGTCTTTCCTGAGCCAGGAGGACCGCAAAGGATTTGAGTTAGGTGATTGCCGAAGGGATTGAGGATGGCTGTCATCATCCCACAGAACAGCACTTCAGCCGCGCCGCCTCGGAGATTGATGAATTCCTTCCGGAGCACTCTGATGTCGCCGCCACGCCTCGGACTCGGAAGCGCCTTCATTCCGGTGCCACGGATCAGCGGCGCTCGCATCCGTGGTTCAAGTCGCCACCCCTAAGCATTGATTACAATTGCTGACCAATCCGGAGTGCCACGGTCAATCCAGAGTTCACCTTGGTACGCCGCAATTCTGATCCTGGGGTCTCGCTCGTCCCCTTGGCGGGCATGGTTCTCGATATGATACAGGGCCTGCTTGACACATCGTTCTGGCGGGTATTTCGGCTGCATCGCCCCGTCGACTTCCTCTTGCCATTCCTCGCCAAACTTATCGATGAGGAAGTGCTGGAAGTCTTGTTTCTTCACATCAAGGTTTTCGATGTGGCCATCACGTTCAACGGTGGCATACCCGAATTTATATTCATTGTGCCAAAGGTCAGCCTCCCGCTTGGCGATCCTGATCAGCTCTTCGACAATTGCGTCGTCGGTACCAAGGTCACCCTGAGCTGGAAATTCCACCTCAACAATTTTCTTTACCTGACGCTCAATATGCGGAATGGCAATGCCACCAAAGACAGGCTTTAGTTCTTTCAGCCTGATGGCATAACGAATTGGGGCACGGTAATGGAGAACAGCAAGCTCAACTAAGGCAGCTCTTTGCTCTTCAGTTAGATGCTCTATCCCAGGAATTTGGCCTTCCATAATCTTCTGCCGCACTATCTTCTCGATAGCTGACAGATCATCGGAGGCTCTTTGACTTTTCTCATTCTGGTTTTCAGTCATGACACTTCCCTATCTTGTATCGTTCCACGCGAACCACACAGATCAAAAAATATATGAGTCTCACGGCCTCCCGCCCCATCCACTCTGATACAAACAGAACTCAAAGTGTCCGCTGCCATCGTCGTACTTGACGTCGATCAGCGCACGCAGCCTGCCATCATGATCAACGCAAGGCTCGACGAATGGCTCGATACGCAGTCTTCCCATTCGCCAAAGTAAGGCACAACTCAATCGGAATTGTCAGGATGGGTCGGCAGGGAGGTCATTAGGAAAATTGCGTAGCAGCAGATGTGGAAGCCCGTGCTGGACCAGATCGCGCGGAATCCGTAGTGCGGATGTAGGGTTAGGGTAATTACTTAAACAAAGACGCCAGTTCCTTCGCGCCCGATAGCTTGCTCTCCTGATCCATCACCGCGTTGGTCGCCGCCAGCAACTTCGAAACGACATTATGACGACCAGCGATGGGATTGCCGCTCATAGCCTCCCGGCTGGAAGAAATTCGAGGTCGCTCGCGCAATCCCGGTGGCATCCTGAGGATGTCGAGGCCGTTGCCGTCGCCGGGTGAGATTCATCATCTCGAGCTCGGCCGCGCTTAGTACCGTAGCCCCTGTCCGCGCGCGAACAGCACGGAATCCAGGAGCTTCTGCGTCTGCAGCAAGGGACCGACGTCGATGTCCAGATTGAGGGCGTGGATGGCAAGCCCTTTGGGGGTGTTTGCGAGTTTGTCGTGCTCACTCCAGCTGTCCGGCACGCTGCGGCAAAAGGAAATCATCCGCTTGAGCACGGCAAGCTCCTTCTGCAGTGTCGCTTTCGCTTCCTCGGAAAGCTGTGCGGCCTTCTCGCTCAAAGTCTTGATGAATTGATCCCCCTTCTCCGCCATCAGCTCGACGCTGTTGGTGGCCAACGCCTGGTTGTAGCTGAGCGCGTTCGAGATGGCCTGCGCCCCCGGTTTCGGCTGCTCCAGCCCCGCCTGAACGTCATATTTGCCGTCGCCGCCAGATTCGAAGGCGTAAATTCGCACGACCTGCTCCTTCGTCAGCCCGGCGGCAAAGGCGACTTTGACATAGGCGCGCTTGTACTCGATCTCGCTTCGCGGCTGTTGCGGGACGAAACCGAATTCCTGCGCTGCGGCGCGCAGGAAGTCGGCTACGAGTGGAACGTATTTCTTTGGCGGTGCCGCTTCAATGGGGGCGGACGGATCGACCGGTTTCGGCGGCCCGGAGTAAATCGGCGGTTGGGCCAGCACGTAATCGGCGGGCACGATCTCCTGATTCTTGCGGAGCTTGGCTTGGCGCAGCCGCCGCTTCTCGGCGACCGAGCTCCAATAAGCGTCGGCTTCCGCCTCGTATTTTCGACGCGCGGCGGTGTACTCCTCCACTTGCGGCGGTATTCGGCCATCGCTGCCGCCGACGAGGCTGTTGCCGACGCAGATTGGCGCTCAGTGGCGGCGGCCATCGTTCCCTGGATTGGCGCGAACAGCAGGGACGCGAGTACCCAGCCGCAGCACCGATGCATCAAACAGCGCATTTGTCCTCCGCTCCCCGTCTGACAAGCCCTCACGCGATGCCGTTCAAGTTGAAAAACCGCGCCGCATTACGCCAAAGGACTTTCTCTTTATCAGCCGCAGAGATTGCCAGCCCGTTTACGATGCGGATGTGCTCGCCCGGATCGATTGGCACCGGGCCGTAATCAGTGCCGAGCATCACGCGGTCGACCCCGAACACCTCCACCACCTGGTGCACATGCGGCGCCCAGAAACCCATCGTGTCGACGTAAAGCTTAGCGAGATAATCGCTGGGCCGCTGTTTGCAGCGAATGACTGCGCGTTCCGGCATGCCCTCGCATCCGAGCCGCCAGCCGAAATCGAGCCGCCCGATCACGGGCAAAAGCCCGCCACCCATATGCGCGACCGCAATCTTGAGGCCTGGGTAGCGGTCGAATAGGCCGGATAAGATCATGCGACCAAGCGCCATCGCGGTGTCGAACGGCCGTCCCACCAATTCGTCGAGCTTGTATTGATCCATCTGCTGGTCGTGTCCGATGGGCACGCGTGGCGGATGGATGAAGACCGGGACCTGCCGCGCTTGCGCCCATTCCCAGAACGCGAAGGTGGCCTCGCCGTCGAGGAACTGGCCGTGCCAACTCGACGTGATCAGCAGCCCTTTGAACCCGAGCGGACCGAGGCACCGCTCGCCTTCGGCGATGTGGCTCGCATCGAGCGGATTGAGCGTGCCGAGACCCCAGTTGCTGTTCGCGCGCGCCACGACCGCCGCGGTCTGGTCGTTGATGAACTTCACGACGTCGATTGCCGGCTTTTGTGAAATCGCGGTTATCACCTCCGCTGCGAACGGATTGCTGATGACTCGTCCGGTAATTCCGGCCTTGGCGCAGACATCCTGCTGCAGCTCAAAATCGGTCATGTCGTGATAGGCGACTGCCGGCAAGCCACGATAATTCGTCACCGCGTTTTTGCCGACCGGTACACCTCGCAGCGCCGCGGCAACGCCAAACGGATCATCGCGCGGGCGCGGTGTACAATGGGTATGGACATCGACGACGGGCATCAGATGTTGAGCACGCGTCCATAAGCGTCGAGGACCGCCTCCTTCATCATTTCGGAGAGCGTCGGATGCGGGAACACCGTATGCATCAACTCTTCTTCAGTCGTCTCCAAGTTCATCGCCACTACGTAACCCTGGATCAGCTCGGTCACCTCCGCCCCGACCATATGCGCCCCGAGCAGAGCTCCGGTCTTCTTGTCGAAGATCACCTTGACCAGGCCCTGGTCTTCGCCGAGCGCGATCGCCTTGCCGTTGCCAACGAAAGGAAACCGGCCGACGCGGATTTCGAACTTGTTCTCCTTCGCCGCCTGCTCGGTGAGGCCCACCGAGGCGATCTGCGGCGAGGAATAGGTGCAGCCCGGGATCAGCCGCTTGTTCATGGGATGTGGCTTGAGCCCCTTGATTGCCTCGACGCAAATGACGCCTTCGTGCTCGGCCTTGTGGGCGAGAAGCGGCGCTCCGGAAACATCGCCAATCGCATAGATCCCAGGCACATTCGTGCGATTGAGCGGATCGACAACGATCGCGCCGCGCTCGGTCCTCACGCCGAGCTTCTCGAGACCGAGATTTTCGATATTCCCGACGACGCCGACCGCGGAGATGACGCGCTCGGCGGCGAGCGTCTGAGTGTTGCCTTTGCCGGTATCGATCGTCGCGGCGACGCTATCGGCCGCCTTATCCAGCTTTGTCACTTTAGCGCCGGTCAGGATCTTGATGCCCTGTGTTTCAAATTGCTTGCGCGCGAATGCGGAAATCTCCGCATCTTCGGCGGGCAGAATTTGCGGCAATATCTCCACCACCGTCACCTCGGCGCCGAAGGTTCGATAGAACGAGGCGAACTCGATGCCGATTGCGCCCGAACCAACGACCAACAGTGACTTCGGCATACGCTCCGGCACCATCGCCTCGAAGTAAGTCCAGATCAGCTTCTTGTCCGGCTCGAGTCCGGGCAGCACGCGCGGCCGTGCTCCGGTCGCGATGATGATGTGCTTGGCCTGATAGGTGCCGGCACCGAGCGCGCCTTTCGGCGCCTGCGTCGCCACACCCTTCACCGCCACCTTGCCGGGCGCCTCGATTGTTGCTTCGCCCCAAATGACAGGGACCTTGTTCTTGCGCATCAAAAAGCCAACGCCGTCGTTGAGCCGCTTCGATACCGCGCGCGAGCGCTTGACCACCGCAGCGGGATCGTAGCTCACATGTTCGGCCGAGAGGCCGTAATCCTTGGGATGCTGCAGGTAGTGGAAGATCTCAGCGGAGCGCAGCAGCGCCTTGGTGGGGATGCACCCCCAGTTGAGGCAGATGCCGCCCAGATAATCGCGCTCGATGATCGCGGTTGAGAAGCCGAGCTGTGCCGCGCGGATCGCGGTGACGTAGCCGCCGGGCCCGGAACCGATGACAATGATGTCGAACGAGGTCTCAGCCATGCCGCTTCTCCCGCAGAGGTCGCCGCCGCACCGCTATCGCGCATTGCCGCAGTACCCTCGCTAGCCTGTTTCGGCGGGAACGATGCACTACGTTCATACGACCATCATGACCGGATTTTCGATCAACGCTTTGAACGCGTTGAGCAGCACGGCGCCGAGCGCACCGTCGACGGCACGATGGTCGGTCGCGAGCCCGACCGTCATCATGTGCGCCGCCTCGATCTTGCCGTTGCGGGCGACCGCGCGTTCTTCTGCGGCACCGACCGAAAGAATGGTCGCATGCGGCGGATTGATGATGGCGTAGAAATCCTTGATCCCGTACATGCCGAGGTTCGACACGGCGCTGCTGCCGCCCTGATATTCCTGCGGCGCGAGCTTGCGGGCACGCGCGCGGGCGGCAAAATCCTTCATCTCGTTGGAGATGACCGAGAGCGATTTCTGCTCCGCGTGGCGCACGACCGGCGTGATCAGCCCGCCCGGTATCGATACCGCAACGCCGATGTCGGAATGCTTGTGCCGGAGCATCGCGCCTTCGGTCCATGTCACGTTGGCGTCAGGAACCCGCTGCAGTGCCAGCGCAAGCGCCTTGATGACGAAATCGTTGACCGAGAGTTTGTAGGCCGGTTTGCCGTCCTTGTCCTTTGGCGCAGCGACATTGATCTCTTCGCGCGCGGCCAAGAGCTTGTCGATGTTGCAGTCGAGCGTCAGGTAGAAGTGGGGGATCGTGAGCTTCGCTTCGAGAAGGCGTCGCGCGATCACTTTGCGAATGTTGTCGTGCGGCGCCGCTTCGTACGAACCGGGCTTGAACAGTGCGAGGATCTTCTCGTCGGCTTGCGCTTGGACGGCAGTCGCCGCCGCTGGCGCAGCAGGTGCCACGATCCCGCGGCGGGATTTGGCCGCGTCCACATCGCGCGCAATGACGCGCCCGTGTGGGCCTGAGCCCTGAATGCGGGCAAGATCAATGCCGGCTTCCTTGGCGAGCCGCCGCGCCAACGGAGAAGAAAATACGCGGTTGGCGCGCGCGACCGGAATGTCTTCGCGCTGAGGAGAGGGAGCCCGCGGCGCTGGCGGTGCAGCAGGCGGCACCTCGCGCAGCTGACGCGCTGCCTGCGCCGCTGGCGCGGGGCGTGCCGCTGCCGCTGAGGGGGCAGGCGCGGTGCCGCTCGCTGGTTTCTGTGGTACCGGTTTCGCAGTTGCGCCCTTGCCCGCCGCGGCCGCGGCGGCTTTGACGTCCTCGCCCTCTTCAGCCAACACGGCGATCAGCGTCTGGACCGGCACGTCCGGCGTGCCTTCCGGCACCACGATCTTCGCGAGCGTGCCCTGGTCGATCGCTTCGTACTCCATCGTCGCCTTGTCGGTTTCGATTTCGGCGATGACGTCGCCGGGCTTGACCTTGTCTCCCTCCTTCTTCAGCCACTTGGCGAGGTTGCCCTTCTCCATCGTGGGCGACAGTGCAGGCATCAGAATGTTGACCGGCATGAGCGCTCTCGGTCGGCTAGCTGATCGCGCTGGTGGTGCCGGGATCGGTCGGCGCATCCATCTCCGCATCGAACATCGCGCGGATGCGTTCGAGCGCTTCGTCCTCAGTCAGTTTGGTTTCCTTGGCGAAGATACGCGCAGCGTGTCGCGCGACGTCGGCAATAAGCATGCCCCAGGCCTGCGGATCGTCGAAGGCGCGACGGAGCGAGACGTGCAGCCCCCCTTCGACGATGGCCGCGCGCAAGACCTCAACGCCGCCGTGCTCAAGCGCGGTTGGCGGGACGTGCAGCGCATCGAATGTCGCCATGGCCATGTCACCGGTAACAGACCGCCTTCGCCGCCGCGACCACGTCTGCAACGGAAGGCAGCGCGATTTTTTCGAGATTGGCCGCGTAAGGCATCGGTACGTCTTTGCCGGTGACGCGGGTCACCGGAGCATCGAGCCAGTCGAAGGCGTGTTCGGTTACGCTCGCGGCGATCTCCGACCCGACACCCGATTGTCGCCAGCCTTCCTCAACCGTGACCATGCGACCCGTTTTCTTCACCGACTCGACGATCATGTCGGTGTCCATCGGCTTTAGCGTGCGCAGATCGATAACCTCGGCGTTAATGTTTTCCTTCGCCAATTCATCGGCGGCTTTGAGGGCATAAGACATGCCCATCGACCAAGCGACAATGGTCACATCGGTTCCTGCGCGCGCGATCTTCGCTTTGCCGATCGGGACGAGATAGTCGTCGAGCTTAGGTACCGGAAAGCTTTGGCCGTAAAGGATTTCGTTTTCGAGGAAAATAACCGGGTTGGGATCGCGGATCGCGGATTTGAGCAGGCCCTTGGCATCTGCAGCGCTATAAGGCGCGATCACTTTGAGGCCAGGAACGTGCGAATACCATGAGGTGTAGTCTTGACTGTGCTGCGCGGCGACGCGCGCCGCCGGTCCGTTGGGGCCGCGGAAAACTGCCGATACATGCATCTGGCCGCCCGACATGTAGCGCGTCTTCGCCGCCGAATTGATGAGCTGATCCATCGCCTGCATGGCGAAGTTGAAGGTCATGAATTCAACGATCGGCTTGAGCCCCGCGAACGCCGCGCCGACGCCAAGCCCGGTCATCGCATGCTCGGTGATCGGAGTGTCGATGACGCGCCGGGCGCCGAATTCCTGCAGCAGGCCCTGCGTCACCTTGTAGGCGCCCTGATATTCGGCGACCTCCTCGCCGATGACGAACACGGTATCGTCGCGGCGCATTTCTTCCGCCATGGCGTCGCGCAGCGCTTCGCGCACCGTCATGGTGACCATTTCGGTGCCTTCCGGAAGATGGGGCTCGGGCGGCGCTTGCAGTTGCCGCGGCGCACTGACCTGCGGCTTTGCCGGCGCGGGCGCCGGCTCGACCTGCATCTCGGGTTGCTGTGTTTTGGCGGGCGGCGCGCTGGGCGGCGCCTTCTGTGCTCGTGCCGCGCCGCCGCCGTCGGTCAGTGCGGATGCGTCCTCCCCCTCGCCCAGGATCATGGCAATCGGCGTGTTGACCGCCACGTCATTCGTCCCTTCCGGCACCAAAATCTTGCCTAGCGTGCCGTCGTCGACCGCCTCGACCTCCATCGTGGCTTTATCGGTCTCGATCTCGGCGATGACGTCGCCGGTTTTGACGGGGTCGCCCTCTTTCTTGTGCCACTTGGCAAGATTGCCCTTCTCCATGGTGGGCGACAGCGCGGGCATAAGGATTTGAATAGGCATCGGGCATCACCGCATTGGCGATCGCGCGGGAGCCCGCACGAGAGCGCTTGCCGGGGACATAATTGTTGGGGCGTCTAGCGGCAGGATGGCGACGCGCATGTGATCGACTGCACCGCCCATGGCCTACTCGGCGTAGACGTCGCGCCAGATCTCAGCAGGATCTGGCTCCGCGTCGCTGCTGGCGAATTCGGCCGCCTCGTTGATGACCGCGCGCACCTCGGCATCGATCTTCTTCAGCGACTCCTCGCTCGCAAAGCCTTTCTTCAATAAACGGCTGCGCACCTGTTCGATCGGGTCGTGCTCGGTGCGCACCTTGTCGACCTCCTCCTTGGAGCGGTACTTGGCGGGATCGGACATGGAATGGCCGCGATACCGGTAGGTCAGCATTTCCAGAATGATGGGCCCGTTTCCGTCGCGGCACCATTTGACCGCCTTGTCGCCCGCGGCCTTCACCGCGCGCACATCCATGCCATCGACCTGCTCGCCGGGAATATCGAAGGAACGCCCGCGCTGGGACAGGTTTGTGGTTGCCGATGCACGAGCAACGGAGGTGCCCATCCCGTACTGATTGTTCTCGATGACGTAGATCACCGGCAGCTTCCACAGCTTGGCCATGTTGAAGCTTTCGTAGACCTGGCCCTGATTGGCGGCGCCGTCGCCCAGATAGGTGAGAGAGACGTTGTCGTTGCCGCGGTACTTGTTGGCGAAGGCTAGTCCCGTTCCGAGCGGAACCTGGGCGCCGACGATGCCATGGCCGCCGAAAAATCCCTTCTCGACTGAAAACATGTGCATCGAGCCGCCCTTGCCCTTCGAATAGCCTCCGCGCCGGCCGGTCAACTCCGCCATCACTCCCTTTGGATCCATACCGCAAGCCAGCATGTGCCCGTGGTCGCGATAGCCGGTGATGACCTCGTCACCCGGCTTGAGCGCCATCTGCATACCGATGACGACGGCCTCCTGACCGATATACAGATGGCAGAAGCCGCCGATCAGCCCCATGCCGTAAAGCTGCCCCGCCTTCTCCTCGAACCGGCGGATCAGGAGCATCCGGCGATAGGCTTGAAACTCCTGCTCCTGATTGAAATCAGGCACTTCCGCTGGAGCTTCGACGGAAGGGCGGCGCGCGGCGGTGCCCTGACCCGCTGATTTGCTGGTGGCAACGGCCATTTGTCTCCTCTGGTGCGGGGCTTTTCGTTCTGTGAGGCGGCCAGTTCCCCAATAGCCGAAATTGCCGGGAGGCGAAAGCGTATGGGAACCAACGCACCGTCGCAGCCGGACATAGGAAGACCGAGCCAACTTGGCAAATTCGACTTGGAATTTGCGGCCGTCGTTGGGACAGCGACCGTGCCGATCAAGGTTGCTTGAGGCGCAACGTGAGCTCGCGCGGATCGGCGTAGTTGAGCAGCACCCGGGCGCGCTCGTCGAGCATGTCGGGATCGATGCTTTCGGGCCTTAGCACCGATACGCGGCGTTCCCAAATGGCACGCTCGGCTTTGAGCGCCTCGAGCTCGCCGCTGAGTTCCATGATCTGCTGGTCCAGGTCCTGTCTCGCGCGCAGCCCGCGGTTGCCGGAATAAGCATTGAAGCTGAAATAGCCGATCACCAGCGCCGCGATCGTGTAGAGCGCGAGCGCGTTGAGGACGGCGCGCAACCGCTTGCGGGTCACCATAGCGCCAACCATGCCGCCGCCCGCCTTAAAACGGCTTTAATGCGTCAGAGGCGCAGCTGCGAACTCAATTCGATCCGTTTCAGCGCAATGCCCGCAAGGCAGTACGGCCGGCATACTTCGCTTGGGCGCCCAGTTCCTCCTCGATGCGCAGGAGCTGATTGTATTTCGCGGTGCGGTCGGAGCGGGCGAGTGAGCCGGTTTTGATCTGCCCGCAGTTCGTTGCGACCGCGAGATCGGCGATGGTGGAATCCTCGGTCTCGCCGGAGCGGTGTGACATGACGGCGGTGTAGCCCGCCTTGTGCGCCATCTCGACTGCGGCGAGCGCCTCGGTCAGTGTCCCGATCTGGTTCACTTTGACCAGGATCGAGTTGGCGATGCCGTTCTTGATCGCCTCGCTGAGCCGCGTGACATTGGTCACGAAAACATCGTCGCCGACGAGCTGGCACTTTTCCCCCAGGAGCTCGGTCAGCATCTTCCAGCCTTCCATATCATCCTCGGCCATTCCGTCCTCGATCGAGACGATGGGATAGCGGGACGCGAGGTTGGCGAGATAGCTTGCCTGCTCGTGGTTCGAGCGCGTTTTGCCCTCGCCCGCGTAGCGATAGGCGCCGTCCTTGAAGAACTCGCTTGCGGCCGGGTCGAGTGCGAGCGCAACGTCCTTGCCCGGCGCAAAGCCGGCTTTCTCGATCGCCGTCATCACAAAATCGAGCGCGGCATCCGCCGACGGCAGATCCGGCGCAAAGCCACCCTCGTCCCCCACATTCGTGTCTTGTCCCGCAGCTTTGAGCGCCGCGCGCAGCGTATGGAAAGTCTCCGCGCCCATGCGCAGCGCCTCGGCGAAAGAAGCCGAGCCCACCGGCATGATCATGAATTCCTGGAAATCGAGCGGGTTGTCGGCGTGCACGCCGCCATTGAGGATGTTCATCATCGGCACGGGAAGAAGCCGCGCCGACGTTCCGCCGACATAACGGTATAGCGGCGCACCTTGCGCGGCGGCCGCGGCCTTGGCGACCGCGAGCGAGACTCCGAGAATTGCGTTGGCGCCGAGCCGGCCCTTGTTCGGCGTAGCGTCGAGCGCGATGAGCGTTTCGTCGATTTTCGCCTGCGCTTCCGCATCCATGCCGCCGATGGCATCGAAAATCTCGCCGTTGACGGCGGCGACGGCTTTGCCCACGCCCTTGCCCAAATAGCGCTTGCCGCCGTCGCGCAGTTCGACTGCCTCGTGCGTCCCGGTCGAAGCGCCCGAGGGCACGGCGGCGCGGCCCTTGCTCCCATCCTCGAGCACGACGTCGACCTCGACGGTCGGATTGCCGCGGCTGTCGAGGATTTCACGGCC
>Ga0126377_10001407_pt1 | contig 15818 bp, 17 predicted proteins | sample PanSoiMetPlot_22_FD_92647 | JGI IMG/M metagenome (GOLD analysis project Ga0126377, IMG submission 92647) | Tropical forest soil microbial communities from Panama - MetaG Plot_22 | ecosystem: Environmental > Terrestrial > Soil > Tropical forest > Bulk soil | place: Panama | collected 2016-02-17
CTGCTGGCGCATGAGTACCCCGAGCAGGCGGTCCCGCGCGTCGCTGAGCAACCACGACCGCGCCGCCCCCGAGGGAGCTGCCGTCTGGGCCGCGTGCGGACCGCTCTCCAGTAGCCGTGTCTACCGACGCGCCCGCGCCCACGCCAGGAACGCGGGCAGTGTCCGAGTGCCCGCGCTGTCGCGCAGCGCCGCGCCAGGCGGTCGATCGACACCACCAGGAGGCCGTGCTGGCTGGTTGCCGATCGGCGACCTGGCCGGGCATACGCGGCGCGCGTCTCACGCGTAGTAGCCGTCGATGGGCACGCGCGCTTCTTCGAAGAGCGCGGGGCCGTCGACGGCGACGTGCGTCGCGTCCGGGCTGGTGGCTTCGGGCGGCCTGAGCTCGTTCAGCTGTTGGCCGGAAAGCGCGAAGACGACGCGCCCCAGGCCGGACCTCGCAATCGCACCGCGGCACATGGGGCACGGCTCGCAGCTTGTGTACATCGTGGTGTGCCGCGCGACGTCGGGGTCGAGCTCGGCGGCGGCCCAGCGGGCCAGCTTGAGTTCGGGATGGGCCGTGATGTCGCGCTCGGTCAGCACGGTGTTGCGGTCCTCGGCAAGCACATCACCTCCGGGGCCGACGAGCAGGGACCCGAACGGCATGTTGCCGGCGGCTCGCGCCGCGGCCGCCAGCTCAATGGCCCTGCGCAAATGGTGTTCGTCAGCTTCGGTCATCGGGCGCCTTTCAGACATGGACGAGTTCTTTTTGCCCGACCGGCGACGCGGCAGAACACTGCTCGCGATCGAACGAGAGGATCGAGCATTGTCGGCTCCTCTGACGTGCGCGCGGGGCACTGCGCGGCTAATCGCGCGCCCAAGCGCTCGATGCGTAGGGGGCATCCTTGGAGTCCCCTGGCCGGCGCGGATGATCCCCGATTCGGTGTGCGGCGGGAGGACGACGCGCGCCGAGGGGTCGCGGAATGTTGAATCGCCGCTGGCACCCGTCGCGCGCCGTCGCTCGCCGCGGTCGTGCGCTGTTACCACGATGCGGCGCCCTTCGCCATCGACAGCCTCGACCGCGACGCAGCGGATGCCCTCTCGGCGGCGATCGCGTGCGCTCACGCCGGGGGCAAGACGCAGTCAGCCTGCCGATTCCGGTGACTCGGAAAGCGAGCAGGTCTCAGCCGGTCGTCCGCGGCCAACGATGCGACCAAAATGCGACCACGACCTCGTATGAGAGGGCGTGCAAAGCCATGCAACGCGATGAGGTCAGTTCGCGCCGAAACGCGAAGATCCCCGCGATTTGCAGGGATCTTCATCACGTCGCGGACTGTTGCCTAAAGCGGCGGACGGGTCTCGAACCCGCGACCCTCAGCTTGGGAAGCTGATGCTCTACCAACTGAGCTACCGCCGCCTGCGCCGCGAAGGATAACCGCCGACTACCCTTGCTGGAGTGAAGCGCTCCGCCGTCCCGATCGCCGTCGCGGTCCTCGCGGCAGCCCTCGTCGGGCTGCTCGTGTACGGCGTCGTGGCGCGCAAGGACGACACGTCGCTCGACGCGGCCGTGCAGAAGGGCCAGCGGCCACAGGCGCCCGGATCTGCGGTCAGCCTGCCCACGCTTGACGGGTCGACGCAGCGGTCGCTCGCGCAGTTGCGCGGGCGCGTCGTGGTCCTGAACTTCTGGGCGTCCTGGTGCGGGCCGTGCGAGCAGGAGGCGCCGGTGCTCGAGAAGGCCCAGCAGCAGCTGGCGCAGAACGGCGGCACCGTCCTCGGCGTGACCTACAAGGACGACGCCGGCGCATCTCGCGACTTCGTGCGCCGCTACAAGCTCACCTATCCGAGCCTGCGCGACGACAAGCTCGCGCTCGCGCCCAAGTTCGGCACGAACAAGCTGCCGGAGACCTTCGTGCTCGACAAGAGCGGGCGCGTCGTGGCGCTCTCGCGCGGCGAGGTCTCGCAGACCTTCCTCATGCAGGCGATCGACCGGGCGCAGGCGAGCTGATGCGCGCGGCGGTCCTGGCAGCGCTCGCCGTCCTGCTGCTCGCTCCCGCGGGCGCCGGCGCGGTGCAGCCGCGCGCGTCGTTCAACGACGTCGAGGACGAGGTCATGTGCGACACGTGCAACGTGCCGCTCAACGTCGCCGACTCCGACCGCGCCGACCAGGAGCGCGCGACGATCCGCAAGCTCATCGCGCAGGGCCTGACGAAGGACCAGATCAAGGCCGAGCTCAAGCGCACCTACGGCCCGGCGATCCTCGCCATGCCACAGGACAGCGGCTTCAGTCTCGCGGTGTGGTGGGTGCCCGTCGCGGTCGTGGTCGCGCTCCTCGCCCTCCTCGTAGCGCTGTTACCGCGATGGCGCCGCCGCGGCCGCGCGGACGAGGCCTTCGCCGCGGCGCACGCGCCCGCGCTCAGCGAGGCCGACGCCCGGCGGCTGGACGAGGACCTGGCGAGGTACGACGCCTGATGCTGCCGCTGGCGGCCGCCCAGGCCGACACGACGGTCATCGCCGCGTTCGCGGTCGGGTTCATCTCCTTCATCTCGCCGTGCGTGCTGCCGCTCGTGCCCGGCTACCTATCCGCCGTCTCCGGCGTGAGCATCACCGACATCCGCGACGGCAAGCACAGCCTCGTCCACGTGCTCGGGCCGGCGATCATCTTCTGCCTGTCGTTCACGCTGATGTTCGTCGCGCTGGGCATGACCGCGACGGGCCTTGGCTCGACGCTGCGCGACTCGAAGGAGACGCTCGACCGCGCGGCCGGGATCCTGATCGTGTCGATGGGCGTCTTCTTCGTGCTGACGCCGTTCGTGCCGAAGCTGAACCGCGAGTGGCGGCCCGACGCGCTCATCCGCCGCGCCGGCACGGGCGGCCCGATCATCGCCGGCCTCGCGTTCGCGGTGGCCTGGACGCCGTGCGTCGGCCCGACCCTCGCGTCGATCCTCGCCGCGGCCTCGACCGCGGGCACCGTGACGCACGGCGGCGTGCTGCTGTCGTTCTACTCGCTCGGGCTCGCGGTGCCGTTCCTGATCACGGCCGTCGCCTTTGACCGCGCGACCACCGCGTTCGCCTGGATCCGCGACCACTACCTCGTGGTGACCGCGGTCTCCGGGCTGATCCTCATCCTCATGGGCACGCTCATCCTCACCGGCGAGCTGACGCAGCTCAACGTCCAGGCCCAGAAGGCGCTCAGCGACCTCGGCCTGGACTTCCTCTACAAGATCTAGGTGAGGCGCCCCTCTGCGGGCGTCGCGAGCAGGCCGTTGATGATGACGTCGAGGCCGAGCTCGAAGCGCTCGCGCTCGTCGCCGCGGGTCATCGCGGGGCCGAGGGCGGCGATCGTCGGGAATCGCTCCGGGTCGAGCGTGGCGAACGCCTCGGCGACGCGCTCCACCTCGTGCTGCTGGTGGTCGGGGTCGCTGTAGAGCCTGCGGTACATGCTCTGCTCGTAGGCGATCGCGTTCAGGTACGTCGACATGAAGTCGGCGGCGTAGGCCGCCGTCTGGTCCGATGCCCCGCCGGCCTTCAGCAGCGCGAGCATCGACTCGGCGATCCGCATGGCGTTCTCGCCGCTCGGGATGTGGCTCATGGCGAGCTGGGCCAGCCCCGGATAGTCCTCGACCATCGTCCGCACGACCCGCCAGGAGAGCGCCTTGAGCTGCTCGCGCCAGCGCGCGGGGTCGACGGGTTCCACCTCGACGTTCGCGACCGCCGCATCGAAGAGCAGCGCGTACAGCTCCTCGCGATTGGCGACGTAGACGTAGAGCGAGGCGGGCCCGGTGTCGAGCGCCTGAGCGAGACGCCGCATGGTCAGCGCGTCGATGCCCTCCTTGCGCGCGATCGCGAGCGCCGCATCGACGATCGCCTCGCGGCTGAGCGCGGGCTTGGCGGGTCGGTCGCGACGGCTGCGGGGAGCGGCAGGAGCTGCCATGGCGGGAACCCTACTTGACACGAACGACGTTCGCTACGTACAGTGTTCGTCACGAACAGCGTTCGTTCAATCGTCAAGAGGTCTTCATGTCCGCCACCGTCACCGCTCCCGCTCCGCTCCCAACCACGATCGAACCCGACGCGCCGCCCGCCTACCGCTGGCGCTGGGTCGTCCTTGCCGTCGTGCTCGTTGCCGAGATCATGGATCTCCTCGACAGCACGGTCATCACCATCGCCGCCCCGACCGTCCGTGCCGACCTCGGCGGCGGCACGTCCACCATGCAGTGGTGGGCGGCCGGCTACACGCTGGCCTTCGGCGTGCTGCTCATCGTCGGCGGCCGACTGGGCGACATGTTCGGCCGGCGGCGCGTCTTCGTCATCGGCATCTCCGGCTTCACGCTGGCATCGGCCGCGTGCGCGCTCGCGCCGTCGCCGGACTTCCTCATCGCCATGCGCGTGCTGCAGGGCGGCTTCGGCGCCCTGCTCATCCCGCAGGGTCTGGGCATGATCAAGAACGTCTTCCCGCCCAAGGAGATGGGCGGCGCGTTCGCGGCGTTCGGCCCCGTCATGGGCATCGCCGCGATCGCGGGGCCGATCCTCGCGGGCTGGCTCGTCGACGCCGACCTGCTCGGCACCGGCTGGCGGATGATCTTCCTCATCAACGTCCCGCTGGGCCTTGTCGGCCTGGTCGGCGCGCTGCGGTTCATGCCCGAGTCGCGCTCGCCCTCGAAGATCCGCCTCGACCCGCTCGGGATCGTGCTCGTCAGCACTGCGGCGCTGTGCCTCATCTACCCGCTGGTGCAGGGCCGCGAGCTGGGCTGGCCTTTGTGGATCTTCGGCGTCATGGCCGCCGGCCTCGCGCTGCTGGGCGTGTTCGCCGTCGCCGAGCGGCGCACGCACGGCACGCCGATGATCGAGCCGAGCCTCCTGCGCAACCGGGCCTACACGTCCGGCCTGCTCATGGGCATCGTGTTCTTCGCCGGCTTCGCCGGGCTGCTCATGGTCGTGTCGCTGTTCCTGCAGCTCGGCCTGCACTACTCGCCCGAGCACACCGGCCTGACGCTCGTGCCGCTATCGCTGGGCACGGCGATCACTGCGGGCGGCTCGTTCGCGCTCATCCCGCGCTTCGGCCGCAAGGTGCTGCAGGCGGGCCTGCTGATCGTCGTCGCCGGGCTCATCGGGCTGGCTGCGACGGTGTCGGCCGCCGGGGCGGGCGTCACGACGTGGAACCTGCTGCCGTCGATGTTCGTGCTCGGGCTCGGACTCGGGTTCGTCTTCGGTCCGTTCTTCAACATCGTCCTCGCGGGCGTAAGCGAGCACGAGGTCGGCTCGGCGTCGGGCACGCTGAACGCGATCCAGCAGCTGGGCAACTCGATCGGCGTCGCGGCGCTGGCGACGATCTTCTTCTCGCTCGTCGAGCACGGCCACACGTCGCCGCACGCGGTGACGCGCACCGTGCTCATCGCCGCGGCACTCCTGGCCGCCTCGTTCGCGCTCTCCTTCCTCCTGCCCAAGGAGGCGCGGATGGAGGAGTTCTGACCAGGCGCCGCTAGGTCGGCAGGCTCGAGCCCGCGAACACGAAGAACCAGATCGCGAAGCACACCAGGGCGAGCGCGAGGCTCCAGATCATCACGACGTCCAGCACGGTGCGAGGGCGTGCGGTGTCGCGCTCGCCCCGCATCGACCGCAGCCACGGCGTGCGGGCGCGGCCCGTCGGGGTCGTGCCCGTGACGTCGCCGTAGACGCGGTTGAGCTTCGAGAGCAGCTTGCCGACGATGACCATCGACGCGGGGATCCCGACGAGGACCAGGATGTACGGCCCCATCGACGGCTGCGAGGAGTTCACCAGCCGGGAGACCAGGTACAGCCACCCGAGCGGGATCCCAAGCCACAGCACAATCGAGCCGATCGCCATGAGGGCGATCAGCAGGAGGGCGATGAGCCTGCGGCCCATCGCTCAAGTATTCCCCTCCGACCCGTCGCTACCAGGCCTGCCCCGCACCGCAGTGCGGGCAGGAGACCGACGTGGAGACGTCGGCCTCGAAGACGTAGCCGCACGCGCACGTGTACATCGCGCGATCGGTGGGCCCGCCGGCCTCGCGGGCCCGGCGCTCGTCTGACAGCTCGTCGGCCGGCTCCGGCGGCTCGTCGACCGGCTCGCTGCGCTTCGGAGCGTGTGGCCGGCGAAGCAACCCAGCGCGGTTTCGGGTCTCTGAAGGGGTTCGATTCGAACGTACTCGCATGTGCCTCTACCTCATACAGACGCAGAAGTGCGCCCAAGGTTTCTCTTCGGTTCGGCTTTTTCGTCGGATCACTTGAGGACGACGACGGCGAGGCGGGACGTTGTGGGGTCCTCCCGGCGGGACGCTCCGTAGACTCTTGGCTTCCGCATGGACCCCTCGCGCAAGCGTCGTATCCGGCTCGTCGTCGCCCTGTCCGCCGCCGTCATCCTCGCCGGCGCGCTCGCCTACACGAGTTTCTCGGCCTCCAGCGCGGCCGTGAGCCCATCGCGGCTGCTGGCAAGCGCGGATACCGGCCACTCCTACCAGCTCACCGGCAAGGTCGTCGACGGCTCGATCAGCAGGCACGGCGACGCGACGCTGTTCCGCGTGCGCGACCGCAACGGCAGCGCCTCGGTGCCGGTGCGCTACGTCGGCGCCGTCCCGGACCCCTTCCGCGACGGCCGCGAGGTCATCGTCACGGTGCGCAAGCGGGGCGCGACGTTCGTGGGGGAGAAGGACTCGCTCGTGACGAAGTGCCCCTCGAAGTTCACCGACAAGCCCACTTCCAAGACGTAACGTCATGGCCACCGTCGGCCAGGCCTGCCTGATCCTCGCGCTGCTGACGTGCGTCTACGGCATCGTGGCGTCGCTCTACGGTGCGCGGGCGGGGCGGCGCGACTGGGTCGACTCGGGGCGGCGCGCGGTCTATGCCCTCGCGTTCCTGGCCATCGTGTCGTTCGCGATCCTCGTCAGCGCGTTCCTGCGCTCGGACTTCCATTACGAAGTCGTCGCGACCCACTCGTCGACGACCACGCCGGCCTTCTATCGCGCCGCCGCCGCGTGGTCCTCGCAGGAGGGCTCGCTGCTGCTGTGGGTGCTGCTGCTCTCGCTGTGGTCGAGCGTCGTGCTCTTCCTCGTGCGCCGCCACCTGCGCGACGTGGCGCCCTACGCGACCGCCGTGCTGCTCGGCTTCGGCGCCTTCTTCACCGGCTTGCTCGTCTTCGCCGCCACGCCGTTCAAGACGATGGCCGTGGCGCCGCCCGAGGGCACCGGCCTGGACCCGCTGCTGCGCCACCCGAGCATGATGATCCACCCCCCGATGCTCTACTCGGGGTACACGCTGTGGGCGATCCCGTTCGCGTTCGCCGTGGGCGCGCTGATCGTGCGGCGCGTCGACGCCGACTGGATCCGCGCCACGCGCCGCTTCGCCCTCGCGGCCTGGTGCTTCCTCGGGATCGGGATCCTCCTCGGCGCCCGCTGGTCCTATGCCGAGCTCGGCTGGGGCGGCTACTGGGCCTGGGACCCGGTCGAGAACGCCTCGCTGCTGCCGTGGCTGACCGGCACCGCGTTCATCCACTCGGTGATGGTTCAGGAGAAGCGCGGGATGCTGAAGGTGTGGAACGTCTCGCTGGTGCTGGCCACCGGCACGCTCGCGGTCCTTGGCACGTTCCTCGTGCGCTCGGGCATCCTCGACTCGATCCACGCATTTGGCGCCTCCACGCTCGGCGCCCCGTTCGTGATCCTCATCGGACTGATGATCGCCGGGGGCATCTACCTCGTCGTCTCGCGCCGAGCGCTGCTCGCCTCCGAGCACAAGCTCGATTCGCTGCTGTCGCGCGAGGCCGCCTTCCTGGGCAACAACCTCGTCCTCGTCGGGCTCGCGTTCGTCGTCTTCTGGGGCACGTTCTTCCCGCTCATCTCCGAGGCGGTGACCGGGACGAAGGCCGCGGTCGGGCCGCCGTGGTTCAACCGCTACACGGTCCCGCTGGCGCTCGTGCTCGTCCTGTTGTCCGGCATCGGGCCGGTGATCGCGTGGCGGCGGGCCACGTGGGCCAACGCGCGGCGCAACCTGCTCGCGCCGACCGCGGCGGCGCTCGCGGTGCTCGCCGCGCTGCTCGCGTTCGGGGTGACCAAGAGCGCAACCTCGCTCGCGATGTTCGTCTTCGCCGCCTTCACCGTGGCGGTGGTCGTCCAGGAGTTCGCGCGCGGGGTCGCCGCCCGCCGGGCGATGGCCCGCGAGGGGCCGCTGCGCGCGCTCGTCAGCCTCGTCCAGCGCAACCGGCGCCGCTACGGCGGCTACACGGTGCACCTCGGGATGGCGGTGCTCTTCGTCGGCGTGGCCGCCTCGACCGCGTTCCAGCACGCGCGCGACGTGCGCCTGACGCCCGGGACGACAGCGACGGTCGGCGGCTACCAGGTCAAGTACGTCCGGGCGACGGCGCGGCCGGTCTACCGCGGCGAGCGGCTCGAGCGCGTGGCGCTGGGCGCTGTGCTCGACGTGCGCAAGGACGGCCGCCACGTCACCACGCTGCGCACCGAGCGGGGCTACTACCCGTCGGCTGCACCGTTCGCGTCGGGCAGCCTGATCCGTGGGATCTTCGACGGCGACGCGACGTCTGAGGTCGGCATGAAGGCGGGCCTCACGCGCGACCTGTGGACGGCGATCCAGCCGGACCCGGAGTACTTGAACAAGGTCATCGATGCGACCGCGGCGAAGACGGCCGGCAAGCCGCCGGCGCAGCAGGCGCAGGCCGTGGGGCGCCTGCTCTCCGTCTACCGGCAGGGCGCGTTCCCCGCGCAGTTCCGCATCATCTCCTCGCCGCTCGTCAGCTGGATCTGGCTCGGCGGGATCATCGTCTTTGCGGGCGGGCTCATCGCGCTGTGGCCGGCGCCCGACGCCGCCCGTCGCCGGGTCACCGCCGGCTACGCCGCGCGCGTCGCCCGTGAGCTCGGCCGCGCTTAGTGGACTTCTTGGCGCCGGTCATCGTCATCGTCGTCCTCGGCGTCGTCGTGTGGCTGGTCAGCGGCCCGCTGCGCGCAGGGGCCACCGTCGTCGAGGACGCGGACGCCGCCCGGCGCGAGGATCTCGAGGCGGCGAAGGAGGCCAAGTACCGCGAGATCCGCGACGCCGAGCTCGACTTCCGGACCGGCAAGCTGTCGGAGGCCGACTGGCGGGCGCTGGACCGTGAGCTGCGCGCGGAGGCGATGGAGCTGTTGCGGCGCCTGGACGCGCTCGGCTGACCTTCCAACCTACGCGGGTTCGGTGCGTTGAAGCCCGCATGAAGCTCACTACGAAGATCCTTGCGCTCGCGTGCGCCGGGCTGCTGGTGCTCGCTGGCACCGCTGCTGCGCACAACGGCAAGAACAGGGCCACCGTGTACGTGGCGAAGCTGACGGCGCCCGGCGCCGCGCCCACGACGCCCGCGCCGCAGCCCACCATGAGGGCCGCGCAGGCCCCGACGACCCCCGTGGTCCGCGGCCGCGCGCTGCTCGTCGACGGCAAGAAAAACAACATCCTGGTCGTCCACGTCCGCGGCCTCAAGCCGAACACCGCGTACACGTTCGAGATCAGCGGTTCGACCGATTTCGCGGTCACGACCGCCACGACGAACGCCCGCGGCAAGCTGCGCGGCTTCGTGAAGTCCGCGACGTTCAACGCCGTCGCCGGCACGACCTACACGGTGCAGGTCAAGGAGGGCGCGACGGTGGTCGCGTCGGGCGACCTCGCGCCGCTGCGCAAGCACGGGCACGGCAAGCACCACGGCCCCAAGCGCCACGCGCCCAAGCACCACGCGCCCAAGCACGGCGTCAAGCACGCCTTCGCGCAGGGCCACGACAAGCGGAGGTCCTAAGGAAGGGAGGCCTGTGGACGGAGGGGGCAGTACCATGAAGCCCCCCTATGGAACTTGTCCTCTCCGTCCTCCAGGTCTTCATCTGCATCGTCCTGATCTTCCTCATCCTCATGCACTCGGGGAAGGACGCAGGGCTGTCCGGCGCATTCGGCGTCGGCACAGGGCAGGGTCCGCTCGGCGGCGGCTCGCTCGTCGAGCGCAACCTCAACCGCTGGACGGTCGGCTTCGCGATCGCCATGGCGGTCAACACCATCCTCCTGATCAAGAAGCCCTGGGAGTAGGTCCCGGCGGGCCTAGACGGTCTGGCCGGTGATCCTGAACCCCTGCGCGCGCAGCGCCGGGGTCACCACGCCGGTCGCAAAGCGGCGGCCATAGAACTCCGCCTCGCACACGAGTCGCTGCGCGGACGTCAGCGCCTCGGTCGCCTCGAGCAGGCGCAGGATCGAGTCCGTGAAGCGGACGTCCTTCACCGGGCGCCCGATGCGGCCGTCCTCGATGAGGAACGTCCCGTCGCGGGTCGTCCCGGTGGTGAGCGTCGACTTCTCGTGGACCGGGTTGAGATACCACAGCCGCGTGACGTAGAGCCCGCGCTCGATCGGCGCCATCAGCTCGGCCTCGCCGGCCGCGCCGCCGCCGCTGAGCACGAGGTTCGTGGGCTGCGGGCCGAAGGGCGCGCCGCCCGGCTCGAGCGCATGACCGGTGGACACGGTGCCCGCGCGGGCCGCCGACCGCGTGTCGTGCACCACGCGGTGGGCGACGCCGTCCTGGATGAGCGGCAGCGGCGCCTTGGGCACACCTTCGGCGTCGAACGAGCGCGGCAGCGTGCGGGGGAACCGCGGCGAGTCGGACAGGTTGATCGCCGGCGACGCGACGCGCTGGCCCAGGCGGCCGACCAGGGCGCCGCGCCCCTCCGCATGGGAGAGGCCGTTGAACGCGAGATAGCCGAGGAACTCGAGCAGCGATCCGACCGCGTCGGGCTCCAGCACGACCGGGTACTCGCCGGGGGCGAGATCGACGGGCTCCGCGCGCGACACCTTGGCGGCCGCCTGCTCCGCCAGCACCGCCGGCGCGAGCGCCGCGATGCCCGTCCCGGCGCCGGCCGCCCAGCCCGTCCGGCCGCTGTCGTCGCGCGCGATGACCTTCATGTACGCATCGGTCACGGCATCGTCCGCGCGAATGCCGCTGGACGAGGCGATCGCGGTGTCGACCGCGCCGGCGGTCCAGATGCCGAACGCCTCCAGCCCGCGCTCGGCGCAGCCGGCGAACGCCGCGTCGAGCGCCGCGCCGGCGGTCGCCGGGTCGAGCTGCGCGGTGAGCGGATCGAAGCCGTGGTGCGCGCGGGCCGCGGCCGGGCGGGGCAGGCCCGGGTAGTCGCCGGGCGCGCCGGCGGCGCTCGCCGCCGCGCGGGCGGCGGCGTCGGCGCGGGCGGCGACGTCGCGCAGGCCCTCGTCGGACAGGTCGTTCGTGTCCGCCGATCCGGTGTGGCCGTCGTGGACGCGCAGCACCGACACGCTGGTGTCGTCGACCTCGGTGGCCTGGGTCGGGCGCGAGCGGGCGAAACGCGAGAGCAGCGAGCGCTCGCGCACGACGGTCGCTTGCGCCTCGCCCGTCGCGAACCCCAGCGCGCGCTCGGCGAGCTCCAGCGGCTCCATCACGCCACCTCCGCGAAGAACGCCGCGATGTCGCGCGCGAGCAGCTCGGGCTCCTCGGTCGCCGGGAAGTGGCCGCCGCGCGGCATCGGCGTCCAGCGCTGCACGTTGTAGAGGCGCTCGGCCCACTCGCGCGGCACGACGCCCTCGTCGGCGAAATTGCTGCTGAAGACGCTGATCGCGGTCGGCACGTCGACGAAGTCGCCCGGGCCGATCGTCGTCTCCGGGGACCAGCGGTTGTCGTAGTAATCGCGGATCGAGGTGCCGATCGTCCCGGTCGCCCAGTACAGCGTCACGAGGGTCAGCAGCAGGTCGCGCGGGAAGCGGCGCTCGACGTCGCCGCCCGTGTCGCCCCAGGAACGCCACTTCTCAAGGATCCAGCCGGCAAGGCCCGCGGGGGAGTCGGTCAGCCCGTAGGCGAGCGTCTGCGGCTTGGTCGATTGGATCCTGGCGTAGCCGTACTCCGAGTCCAGCCACCTGCCGAACGTGTCCCTGTACGCCACCTCGTCCGGCGAGAGCGGCTGCGACCCGGGCCCGGTGTAGGGGTCGAGGTCGAGGTTCGCGAGGTGCAGCCCGAGCATCGGCTCCGCGTCGTCCAGGGCCATGAAGGCCGAGACCGCCGCGCCCCAGTCGCCGCCGTGCGCGCCGTAGCGGTCGTAGCCGAGGCCCCGCATGAGCCGGTGCCAGAGCTTGGCGGTGGAGCGGGCGGTCACCCCGGTCCGGGCGGGGCGCTCGGAGAACCCGTAGCCCGGCAGCGACGGGATGACGACGTCGAAGGATGGGCCGTCGATCGGCTCCGTGAGCAGCGGCAGGAGCGGGAGCATCTCGACGAAGGCGCTGGGCCAGCCGTGGGTCAGGACGAGCGGGACGCCGTGCCCGTCGCGGGCGCGGGCGTGGACGAAGTGGATGCGCACGCCGTCGATCTCAGCCCTGAAGTGCTCGAGCGCGTTGAGCTCGCGCTCGCGCGCGCGCCAGTCGAAGCGGTCGGCCCAGTAGCCGAGCACGTCCTGGAGGTAGGCGAGGTCGGTGCCCTGCTCCCACGGGTCGCCGGGCGCCGGATCGGGCCAACGCGTGCGGCCGATGCGGTCGCGCAGGTCGTCCAGCACGTCGTCGGCGACGTGGATCGTGAACGGCTCGGCGTTCACGCGACGCCGACCTCGACGTCGCGGAAGCGCGCCGGCGCGGCGCCGTGCGAGACCTCCATCACCTGGCCGGGCTCGCCCTTGCCGCAGTTCGTCAGGCCCCACAGCCGCCACTCGCCCGGCCCGCACACCGCATCGAGCGAGCCCCAGAACTGCGGCGTCACACCCGCGTACGAACCGTTGCGATAAAGGCGTCCGAGCTCGCCGCCGCGGATCTCGCGGCACACCTCTGTGGCGAACTGGAACTGCAGCCGGCGGTCGTCGATCGACCACGAGCGGTTGGTCTCGAGGTACAGGCCTTCGCCGGTGTCGGCGATGAGATCGGCGAGCGTGGGCACCGTGCCCGGCTCGAGCGAGACGTTGGTCATCCGCACGATCGGCTGGCGCGCGAAGCCGTCGGCTCGGGCGCAGCCGCCGGACCGGTCCAGGCCGATGGCCGCCGCGCTCTCGCGGTTGGACAGCGTCGCGCGCAGAACCCCGCCGGCGACGAGGTCGTGCCGCGCCCCTACGACGCCCTCGTCGTCCCAGCCGAACGAGCCGAGCCCGCCGGGCAGCGTCGCGTCGGCGGTGATGTGCAGCAGGTCGGACCCGTAGCGCAGCGACCCGAGGTCGGTCGGCGCGACCCAGCTCGTCCCCGCGTACGAGGCCTCGCCGAGCAGGATGCGGTCGAGCTCCAGCGCGTGGCCGATCGACTCGTGGACCTGGAGCGCCACCTGCTCGCCGTGCAGGACGATCGTGCTCCTCGCGCGCGGGCAGGGCGGCGCACTGAGTAGCTCGATCGCTTCGGCGGCGACCCGCGGCGCGTTGCCGGGCAGGTCCAGCGCGAGCACGTGCTCCCAGCCCGCCGCGGCGCAGTCGCCGCCGTGCGCGGTCGGATACGAGCGCACCTGCACGTCCTGCTCGTCGGCCGCGTACGCGTTGACGGCGCCGCCGCAGGCCACGAGCTCCTGGGTGCACGCGGCGCCCTCGGTCGAGGCGAACGCCTTGATCTCGCGCCACGCGCGGACCATCGCGGCGGTGCGCACGATGCGGTCGTCGCCGGTTCGCAGCGCGCCCTCGGCGGCGAACAGCAACTCGAGCTTGTCCTCGAGCGAGACGGTGAACGGATCGACCTCGTACGGGGAGGACCAGTGCCCGCGGGCCGGCTCGACCGCCGCCAGCGGCGTCGCCGGCACCGACGGCTGCGACTCGGCGACCGCGAGCGCCCGCGCCAGCACGCGCTCGGCGCCGGCGGGGGTGACGTCGCGGGTCGCCGCGAAGCCCCAGCCGCCGCCGATGCGCACGCGCACGCCGATCCCCTCGGATGCCGAGCTCTCGAGCGCGTCGACGTTGCCCGTGAGCACCGCGATCGTCTCGTCGCGCTGGTCGACGTGGCGCGCCTCCGCGTACGAGCAGTGGCCCTCGGCCTTCGTCATCAGGTCGGTCAGCAGATCGAGCATCGCCTCACCAGGCCGCCTCGTAGAGCGCGCGGACCTCGGCCTCGTCCGCGGCCGGCGGCGTCCCCGCGAGGTCTCGCCGCCGCGCCATCGCCTCGCGCACGCAGGTTTCGAGCGCCTCCTCGGTGACTCCGAGGTCGCGCAGCTGCTGGGCGCCGGCGCGCTGGGCCATGCGCCGCGCGAGCGCCTCCATCTCGATGCCTGCGGCCGCGTCGAGCGCCGCCAGCGTGTCGGGCGCGCGGCGGCGCAGCGCGACGGTCGTGTGCGGCAGCATCGCGGCGTTGGCGCGTCCGTGCCAGACGCCCGCGAAGCGCGCGAGCGACTGCGACAGGACGTGATGCAGGCCGTAGCCGGCGGAGTCGATGACGTAGCCGGCGAGCAGCGCTCCAAGCGCGAGCGCCTCGTGATCCTCGTCCTCGGCGAGCAGCCGCGCCGCCTCGCGGGCGGCCAGCGCGGGCACGGGCGACGCCTTGGGCGTCATCGGCCCCTCGATCGCGTGGCCGAGCGAGTTGGCCGCGGACGCCGCCAGGTCGTGGTCGGGCTGCGAGGCGCTCAGGTCGGGGTCGTTGATCACCACCCGGGGACGGACGCGCGGGGTCGCGGGGTCCACGCCGCGCGCGTGGCGGTGCCCGCGGGTCATCTCCGCCGCGCTCAGCGTCGTCGGGATCGCGGCCGCGTCGGCGCGGTGGGCCGCCGCGAGCGCCTTGGCGACGTCGACGACGCGGCCGCCGCCGAGCGCGACGATGAGGTCGCCGTCGACGGCGTCGAGCAGATCGCCCGCGACGTCGTCGACGCGGCCGGCCGGCACGTGGTGGACCGACGCCGCGCCGGAGACGACTTCGGGCGCCGACAGCTCGTGGCGCGCGGTCGTCAGCAGCACGTAGCCCTCGCCGAGCAACTCGGGGGCGGCGGCCAGGGCGCCGCGGCCGAAGCGCACGATCCGCTCGCCGTCGCGCCATGTGAAGTCCCGATCCACGGCCGGGAGCATCGCAAACGAGGCCGCGCGCCTCCGTGATCGTCGCCGTACTCCGGCCCTCCGTCGGGCTTCGCAACATCCGGATCGCCGGATCTTGACCTCAGCAAAAGGATCGCTTGGCAAGGTGGACGACGTCCGTGCCATTTCCCACTGATTTGGTATACAATGGCTCAAGATGTCGTCCTCAACCGCACCCGGGCACTGTGAGCGCCACCGCGCCCGATCTCCACGTGCGGATGGTGGACGCCGTCCTCGCCGGTGACGGCCTCGACGCCCTGGCGACGCTGACCGCCGAGGCTGCCGGGGGCACCGTGGCCATCGTGCTGCCCGCCGTTGGGGCCGCCGCGGCCGGCACGGGCGCGGCGCGCCGTCTTCCGGCGGTGCGACGGTTTGTCGCCGCGCAGCTTGCGGGACAGCCCGGCGCTTTGCCCGACGGATACGTCGCCGAGATGCCCGTGCACTCGGGCGCCGACCGGCTCGGCACCGTCGTCCTGCTCGACGACGGGCGCACCCCCGCGGAGAACGCCGACGGCGTCCTTCGGCTCGCCGCCGTCGCGGCCCTGACCGCCACCGCGCTGCACGACGCCGCGGGCGCGGGACGGCGGGCGGCGGGAGCGCTCCTCGATGACCTGCGCAGGGCGCCCGTCGAGCAGGAGGCCCTGCTGTCGCGTGCGCGGCGGCTGGGCACCGACCTCGGCTCGGGGGCCGTCGCCCTGCGGGCGCACACCGACCACGCGCTGCGCGCGACGACGATCGTCGAGGAGCTAGCGCCCGGCGCGCTCGTCGCCGGCCGCGACGGCGACCTCGACGCGCTCGTGCCCGGCGACGGAGCGGCCGAGGAGCGCGCGCTGTCGA
>Ga0126377_10001408_pt1 | contig 15817 bp, 11 predicted proteins | sample PanSoiMetPlot_22_FD_92647 | JGI IMG/M metagenome (GOLD analysis project Ga0126377, IMG submission 92647) | Tropical forest soil microbial communities from Panama - MetaG Plot_22 | ecosystem: Environmental > Terrestrial > Soil > Tropical forest > Bulk soil | place: Panama | collected 2016-02-17
CGGCGCAACCAGCAACAGACCGTCATCAAGGAGATGAAGCTCCGGCCGAAGATCGACTCGCACGACTATGAGACCAAGAAGGGTCACGTCATGCGGTTCCTCAAGGCCGGCGACAAGGTCAAGGTCACGATCATGTTCCGGGGCCGCGAGCAGAGCCGCCCGGAGCTCGGTTTCCGCCTGCTGCGCAAGCTGGAGGAGGAGATCGGTGATCTCGGCTTCGTCGAGGCCCAGGCCAAGCAGGACGGTCGCAACATGATCATGGTGATCGCACCGCACCGCAACACGAAGCCCGCACAGCGCCAGAACGCCGAGGAGCCCCCCGGAAACAGCGCGGCGGCCCCGCCCGATGCGGGCGACCAGTAGGGGGAGACGTAGCAATGCCGAAGATGAAGGGCCACTCCGGCCTGGCCAAGAGGGTCAGGCTCACCGGGAGCGGCAAGGTTGTCGCGCAGTCCGCGGGCCGCGTGCACAAGCTGGAGCACAAGCCGTCCAGCCGCAAGCGCCGCATGGCCGGGACGATGGAGCTGGCCCAGGTAGAAGTGAAGCGCATCAAGAGGTTGCTCGGCCGCTGAAGCGCGCCACCGAGATGTTGATAGGAGACTGACGTGGCACGCGTCAAGCGGGCGATCAACGCCCAGAAGAAGCGCCGTACCGTACTGGAGAGCGCGAGCGGTTACCGGGGGCAGCGCTCCCGGCTGTACCGCAAGGCCAAGGAGCAGATGCTGCACTCGATGCAGTACGCCTACCGCGACCGCCGCGACCGCAAGGGCGACTTCCGCCAGCTGTGGATCACGCGGATCAACGCCGGGGCACGCGCCAACGGCATGACGTACAACCGCATGATCCAGGGCCTGAAGCTGGCCGGCGTCGAGGTGGATCGCAAGATCCTCGCCGACATGGCGGTCAACGACGCGCCGGCCTTCGCCGCGATCGTGGAGATCGCGCGCAAGGCGGTGCGCGCCGAGGGCATCGGTGGCGCGGCGGCACAGGCCGCCTGAGCAACACCCCAGCATGCGACCCGGGGCGGATCCGTTCACGCGACGGACCCCCCGGGTTGTTGCTGCCCGGCGCCTGCAACGGCGCCGGGACCGCGACGAGACCGGCCTGTTCCTCGCCGAGGGCCCGCAGGCGGTCCGCGAGGCGCTGGCCGTGCGCGGCCGGGTGACGGAACTGTTCGCCACCGCCGAGGCGGTCGAGCGGTACGCCGACCTCGTCGCCGCCGCTGCACACGTGTCGCCGATCGACGACGACGGCCTCGCGTCGCTGGCCGAGACGGTCACTCCGCAGGGTCTCGTCGCCGTGTGCCGCCACCTCGACGTGGCGCTGTCGGAGGCGCTGACCCGCCGCCCACGGCTGGTCGCCGTGCTCGCCGCGGTGCGCGACCCGGGTAACGCCGGCACCGTGCTGCGCACCGCCGACGCGGCCGGCGCCGACGCCGTCGTGTTCGCCGGGGAGACCGTCGACCCGTACAACGGCAAGTGCGTACGGGCCAGCGCCGGCAGCCTCTTCCACCTCGACGTGGTGCGCGCCGGTGACCCGGCCGTCGTGGTGACGGCGCTGCGCGACAGCGGCATGACGGTGCTCGCCGCCGACGGGTACGGCAACCACGACCTCGACACGCTCGCCGACGACGGCGCGCTCGGCGTGCCGACGGCGTGGCTGTTCGGTTCCGAGGCGCACGGGCTGCCGGCCGAGCTGGCCGAGGCCACCGATGCCCGGGTGCGGGTGCCCATCCACGGCCGCGCCGAGAGCCTCAACCTCGCCGCCGCCGCGGCGGTCTGCCTGTACGCGTCGGCACGTGCACACCGTAGGATTGCGCGTTAGTTACGTGAAGGAGTGGCACGCGATGATCTACCGCCCGGTTGCGAGGCCCGTACGCAGGCAGGACGCCTGCGCCATGGGCGCGCCCGCGGTGCGCCGCCACTCCTTTACCGAGCCCGCCGGTGCCGGCGGGCCGCGGAGCTGACCCAGCGCCGCCGTACCCGTCACCCACCGGCGGGCGGGCGGCCGCGCCGCGACCCTTCACGCTGAGCCTGAGGCGGCACGACCGGCGTTTAGACTTTGCCGGTTGTCCCGGGCACCACCATGATCTCGACTGCCCCGAATCTCCGCGGGAGATGCACGATGACATACCGCAATGACCCGTACGACCCGAAGCAGGTGGCGCTGCTCGACCCGGAGGCGCTCGCCGACGCCGTTGCCGGCGCCGACAAGGCCTTCGCGGGCGCGGCGGACCCCGACGCGCTCGGCGCACTCAAGCCGGCGCACCTGGGCGACCGCGCGCCGGTGTCGCTCGCGCGGCGCGAGATCGGCGCGCTGCCACCCGCCGCGAAGGCCGAGGCGGGTGCCCGGGTCAACGCCGCCCGCCAGGCCATCCAGGCCGCCTTCGACGCCCGCCGCGAGCAGCTCCTCGCCGACGCGGCGGTGCGGGTCCTCGCCGAGGAGCGCGTCGATGTGACGCTGCCCTGGGACCGCCGGCCGCGCGGTGGCCGGCACCCGCTGACCACGCTGATGGAGGACATCGGCGACGTGTTCCTGGCGATGGGCTACGACATCGCCGAAGGCCCCGAGGTCGAGTCCGAGTGGCACAACTTCGACGCCCTCAACTTCGTCCCGGACCACCCCGCGCGGACCATGATGGACACCTTCTACATCGCCACCGCGAACAAGGCTACGGACGGGGCCGGGCTGGTGTTGCGGACGCACACGTCGCCGGTGCAGGCGCGCACGATGCTGACGCGTACCCCGCCGATCGCGATCGTGTGCCCTGGCCGGGTCTACCGCACCGATGAACTCGACGCCACCCACACCCCGGTCTTCCACCAGGTCGAGGGCCTGTACGTGGCCGAGGGCGTGACCATGGCGCACCTCAAGGGCACCCTCGACCACTTCTCCCGCGCGATGTTCGGCCCGGACGCGCGCACGCGGTGGCGCCCCTCCTACTTCCCGTTCACCGAACCGTCCGCCGAGTTCGACGTGTGGTTCGCCGGCCACCGCGACGGGCCGCGCTGGGTCGAGTGGGGCGGCTGCGGCATGGTCAACCCGCACGTGCTCCAGGCCTGCGGCATCGACCCGGACGTGTACACCGGGTTCGCGTTCGGCATGGGCATCGAGCGCACGATGATGTTCCGCAACGGCGTACGCGACATGCGCGACATGGTCGAGGGCGATGTGCGGTTCACCGCGATGTTCGGGATGGGGGAGTAGCGATGCGGGTACCAGTCTCGTGGCTGCGCGAGTACGTCGACGCGCCCACCGACCCGTCCACGCTGGAGAAGGCACTCGTCCGGGTCGGCCTCGAGGTCGAGGAGATGTACGACGCGGGAGCCTCCGTCACCGGACCGCTGGTCATCGGCCGGGTACGGCAGATCACCGAGCTGACCGAGTTCAAGAAGCCGATCCGCCACTGCCTGGTGGACATCGGCAGCGCCTCCACGACCGGCGAGCCCCAGTCGATCGTCTGCGGCGCGACCAACTTCGTCGAGGGCGACCTGGTCGTGGTCGTGCTCCCGGGTGCCGTGCTGCCCGGCGGCTTCGCCATCAGCGAGCGCAAGACGTACGGGCACATCAGCGCCGGCATGATCTGCTCCGCCCGCGAGCTGGGCCTCGGTGACGACCACACCGGCATCATGGTGCTGCCGCCGGACACGCAGGCCGCGCTGGGCGACGACGCACGCCCGGTCATCGGCATGGACGAGCTGGTGGTGGAGCTGGCCATCACACCGGACCGGGGCTACTGCTTCAGCGTGCGCGGCGTGGCCCGCGAGGTGTCGCACTCGCTCGCGCTGCCGTACGCCGACCCGGCCGCGGGCATCACGCCCGTGGTCGGCAACGACCGCGGCTACCCGGTACGGGTCGAGGCCGCGCATGCCAGCCGCCACCCGGACCAGCCCGACTGCGACCGGTTCGTGGCGGTCACCGTGCGCGGGGTCGACCCGCACGCCGCGAGCCCCGCGTGGATGAAGCAGCGGCTGGTGCACGCCGGCATGCGGCCCATCTCGCTGATCGTCGACATCACCAACTACCTGATGATCGAGCTCGGCCAGCCGATGCACGCCTTCGACCTGGCGCGGCTGTCGGGCCCGCTGGTGGTGCGCCGGGCGGTGACCGGCGAGAGCCTGTCCACCCTCGACGGCACCACCCGCGTCCTGGACGCCGACGACATCGTCATCACCGACGACACCGGCGTCATCTCGCTCGCCGCGGTCATGGGCGGCGCGTCCACCGAGGTCACCGACGACACCGCCGACGTGCTCTTCGAGGCGGCCCACTGGGCGCCGCTGTCGATCGCGCACACCGCCCGCCGGCACAAGCTGCCCTCCGAGGCGTCCAAGCGCTTCGAGCGCGGCGTCGACCCGGCCCTCGCCCCGGTCGCCGCCGCCCGCGCCGCGCAGCTTCTCGTCGAGTACGGCGGCGGAACGATCGACGTCGGCGTCACCGACGTCGACACGGTCGCGCCCCGCGCCGACATCCGGATGGCCGTCGACCACCCGTCCCGCATCGCCGGCGTCGACTACCCGCCCGCTCAGGTGGTCGCCTTCCTGCGGGACCTCGGGTGCGTCGTGGTCGAGGAGGGCGCGGGCCTGGTCGTCACCCCGCCGACCTGGCGGCCCGACCTGACCGAGCCGATCGAGCTGGTCGAAGAGGTGATCAGGCTCGCCGGGTACGAGGACGTGCCCAGCGTCCTGCCGCCCGCGCTGCCCGGCCACGGGCGCACGCCCGAGCAGCGCCGCCGCCGTACGGTCGGGCGGGCGCTCGCCGAGGCCGGCTACACCGAGGTGCTGTGCTACCCGTTCGTCTCGCCCGGCGTCTTCGACGCGCTCGGCCTGGCCGAGGACGACCCGCGCCGGGTCGCGGTGCGGCTGGCCAACCCGCTGTCGGCGGACGAGCCGCTGCTGCGTACCACGATGATCCCGCCGCTGCTCGCGACCCTGCGCCGCAACATCGGCCGGGGGCAGCGCGATCTCGCCCTGTTCGAGATGGGCCTGGTCTTCCAGCCCAGCCCGGGCCAGGCCGGTCCGTCCCTGATGGGCGTCGCCCACCGCCCCTCCGACGAGGAGCTCGCGGCGACCGACGCCGCGCTGCCCGACCAGCCGTGGACGGTCGCCGTCGTGCTCGCCGGCGACGTCCAGCCCGCCGGGTGGTGGGGCGCCGGAAGGGCCGCGACCTGGGCCGACGCAGTCGAGGCCGCGCGCGTCACGGTCGCCGCGGCCGGGCAGACCGCGACGGTACGGGCGGGTGCCCGCGCGCCGTGGCACCCCGGGCGGTGTGCCGAGATCCTGGCCGGCGACGCGGTTGTCGGCTACGCCGGCGAGCTGCACCCGTCGGTGTGCGCGGCCCTCGAGGTGCCCCGACGTACCTGCGCGATGGAGCTGACGCTGGACGCCGTACCGCTGCCGGGGGTGACCGGGGCGCGTCCGCTGTCGAACTACCCGCCGGCGCTGATCGACGTCGCACTCGTCGTCGACACGGCGACGCCCGCGGCCGAGGTGGAGTCCGCCCTGGTGGACGGCGCCGGTCCGCTGCTGGAGTCGGTGCGGCTGTTCGACGTGTACGCCTCCGACGCGCTGGGCGCCGGCCGGAAGTCGCTGGCGTACAGCCTCACGTTCCGGGCGCCGGACCGCACGCTCACGGTGGAGGAGGCGGTGGCCGCGCGTGACGCCGCGGTCGCCGTGGCGGCGCAGCGGCACGGCGCCACATTGAGGTCCTGACCAGCGTATTGTGCGCCAAATGTGATCACCCTCGGCTTGCCAGCGGTTGCGGCGCCGAGTTAGCTAGCCACCATGGGTGATCGCATCGAAGCCAGTGTGCTGCTGCCCGGACGCGGAAAGCCCGTCGAGGACGGTGTCGTCGTCATGGACGGGCCGGTGATCACGTACGCCGGTCCGGCCGTGAGCGCGCCCGAGACCCCGGACGCCAGGGTCACCCGCGCGACCACCGTCATGCCCGGCCTGTGGGACTGCCACGCGCACCTGGTCGGCGGCACCACGCTCGACCTCAACAAGGGACCGCTCGACTCGCTGCCGCTGCGGGCCTTGCGGGCCGGTGCCGACCTGCGTGCCGCCCTGGACGCGGGCATCACCAGCATCCGTGAGGTCGGCGGCCTCGGCACACACCTGGCCCGCGCGGTCGCCGAGGGCACGCTGGTCGGTCCGACCATCTACGGCGCCGGCGCCATCCTGTCCACCACCGGCGGCCACGGCGACCTGCACAGCTACCCGCTGGCCTGGGTCAACGACATGGCGCACACCGGTGAGGCGCGGCTGTGCGACGGCCCGAGCGACTGCGCCCGCGCCACCCGCGAGCAGCTGCGCCGCAACGCCAAGGTCATCAAGATCTGCGCTTCCGGCGGCGTGCTCTCCGAGATCGACGACCCGGTGCACCAGCAGTTCACGGTCGCCGAGATGAAGGCGATCGTCGAGGTCGCCGGGATGGCCGACCGGGTGGTCGCGGCACACTGCCACGGCAAGCCGGGCATCATGGCCGCCCTCGAGGCGGGCGTACGCACCATCGAGCACGGCACGTACCTCGACGAGGAGTGTGCCGCGGCGATGCGGGAGTCCGGCGCCATCCTGGTGCCCACCCGCACGATCGTCGAGGAGATCCGGGAGAGCCGGGCGGCTCCGCCGTACGCGCAGGCGAAGCTCGACGCGATCGCCGACATCCACCGCAACGCCGTCGCGCTCGCGCACGAGCAGGGTGTCCGCGTCGCGATGGGCACCGACCTGGCGCTGCGCGCCGGATCCGGTCCGGCGGCGTGGGGCCGCAACGGCCGCGAGCTGCCGCTGCTCGGCGACTGCGGGTTCACCGCGCTGGAGGCGATCGAGGCCGCGACGGCCACCGCGCCGGAGACGCTCGGGCCGCTCGCCCCGCGTTCGGGGCAGCTGCGCGAGGGGTATGACGCGGATGTGTTGACCCTCGATGTGAACCCGCTGGACGACCTGTCCGTGTTTGCAGACACGGACCGTGTCACCGGCGTCTGGCGTGCGGGTGTGCGCGTCAAGGGATGACAGGATAGACATGCACACGCAGGCGGTGCCGGCGGACGGGGCGTACGAACCCGCGACGCGGTGGGGGAGGTGAGCATGGCGGCGATCTCGTCGCAACGTCCCGCCGAACCTTTGGCGTCCGCACGGCGCGTGGGGCGGCCCGCTCAGCTGCCCCGACAGCGTCCCGTCGCACCCATCGGCCGGATCGAGGTCGCCAGCCACGTGGCCGACCTGCTCGCCTCCGGCGGCAGCGTGCTGCTGCGCGGGCCGGCGGGCATCGGGAAGTCCACCGTGCTCGACGCGCTGGCCGCGCAGCGTACCGACGCGATGGTGCTCCGGGTGGCGGCCGCTGAGGTCGAGTCCGGGTTGCCGTACCTGACCCTGGTCGACCTGTTCGGCAAGGTGCTCGCCGACCACGGCGTGGTGCTGCGGGGGCACCTGCGGGCCGCGCTCGACGCGGCGCTGCTGCGCACCGCCGCGCCCACCACCCCGCAGGACGAGCTGGCCGTCCGCCTCGCCGTCCTCGAGCTGCTGCGGGCGCTGTCGTCCCGGCACTCCGTGCTGCTGGTCATCGACGACCTGCCGTGGGTCGACGAGCAGAGCGCGGGTGTGCTGCGGTTCGTCGCCCGGCGCCTGGGTGGGCTGCCGGTGCAGATGATCGCCTCGGCCCGGGTCGGCGGCAACGAGGACGTCCCGCGCGCCGAGTTGTGCCCGCCGCCCTGCCACGAGCTGACGCTGCCGCCGCTGGGCGCGGACGATATCGCCGACCTGCTGCGCGCCCGCTTCGGCGACCGGCTCAGCCGCTCGGCGATCCTGCGCGTGCACGCCGCCTGCGGCGGCAACCCGCTGTTCGCGCTGGAGCTCGGCCGGGCGGTGGCCGAGCGGGGCGAGCCGATCGCCCTCGCCGAGCCGCTGCCGGTGCCGGACCGCCTGCGCGAGTTGCTCACCGCCCGCATCGCCGCCCTGCCGGAGGCGACCCGCACCGCGCTCGTGGTCGCCGCTTCGGCCGCACGACCCACCCGTGACCTGCTGGAACGGAGCACACCCGGGTCCGCTGCCGAGCTGCGCGTCGCCGTCGACTCCGGGGTCACCACGGTCGCGTCCGACGGCGCGGTGCGCTTCACCCACCCGCTGCTGCGCGAGATGGTGTACGCCGACGCGCCGGCCGGCGACCGTACGGCCGCCCACGAACGGCTCGCCGGCGCCGTCGACGACCCGGTCGAGCGCGCCCGCCACCTGGCCCTGGCCCGGCCGGAGCCGGACGAGGCCCTGGCCGAGGTGCTGTCCCGGGCGGCCGAGGCGGCCCGTGCCCGTGGCGCCCCGGCGGTCGCCGCCGACCTGGCCCAGATGGCCGCCGACCGTACGCCCGACCCGGCGGCCGCGGGTGCCCGGCGCCTGGACGCCGCCCGCTACGCGGAGGCCGCCGCGATGACCGGCGAGGCGGTGCGGCTGGCCAACGAGGCGCTGCGTACCGCCGTCGACCCCGGCGTCCGGGTGGCCATCCGGCTGCTCCAGGTTGACCTCGCCTACCAGGATTACTCGCAGATCGGGCCGGTGCTCGACGCGGCGTACGCGGACGCGAGCGGCCGGGCCGACCTCGCCGCCCGGGTCCGGCTGTACCGCGGTTTCAAGGCCCTCTACGACAACGACCTGCCCGGGGCGTCCGCCGAGTGGGAGTGGGCGCGCCAGCTCGCGGAGGCGAGCGGCGAGACCCCGACGCTGGTCGGTGCCCTGACCGCGCTGGGCAGCCTCATCCCCACCACCGAGGAGGCGGAGCGCGACGCGCTCGTGGAGCGCGCCGCCGAGCTCGCCCGCGGCCTGCCGCTGACCAGTGACATCATCAATGCCCGGCAGGTGAGCGCGGTCAACGTGATGCGCCGCGGCGACGTCACCGGCGCGATCCGGGAGCTGGAGGAGCTGCGCACCGAGGCGGAGGCGGTCGCCTCCGTGCTCGAAATCGCCGCCCTGCTCATCTCGATCAGCTCCGCGTACCTGCGGGCCGGCCGGTACGCCGACGCGCTGTCGGCCGGCCGCAACTGCCTGCGGCTGTTCGCGGACCTCGACGTCACCCCGGGCCCGGGCCTGGTCATCGGCGCCTTCGCCGAGCTGTTCGGCGGCGACCTGGCCACCGCCGCCCGCCACGCCGGCGACGCGGTCGCCGCCTCCCTGGCCGCCGGTGACGACGAGTGGCTGCGCCCCGCGTACACGGTGCAGGGCTGGGTGCTGTGCCTGGAGGGCGATCCGGCCGCGGCGCTCGAGCCGATGCGCAAGGCGTACGAGATCGAGACCCGCACCGGCCACCGCGATCCGGGTGTCTACCTGTGGCACGGCGACTTCATCGAGGCGCTCGCCTCCTCGGGCGCCCGGGTGGAGGCCGCGCGGGTGCTGACCGAGGTGACGGCCGCGGCGGAGGAGTTCAAGCGCGACACGGTGATGCTGAGCCTGGCCCGCGCCGAGGCGATGCTGACCGCGCTCGACGGCGACCCGCGCGCCGGTGTCGCCATGCTCACCGGCGCGCTGGAGCGCTGGGCGGACCATCCGTTCCCGATCGAGACCGCGCGCGCCTACCACGTGCTGGGCACCATCGAGCGCCGTGCGCACCGGCGCGGCGCGGCACGTGACGCGTTCGCCGAGGCGGCGCGCCGGTACGGCGCGCTCGGTGCGTACCCGTGGCAGGCCGCGGTGGAGGCCGAGCTGGCCAAGCTCAACGGCCCCCGTGGCCTGGGCCTGTCGGACACCGAGGCGCGCATCGTCGACCTCGTGCGGCGCGGGTCGACCAACCGCGAGATCGCCCGCGCGACGTTCCTGTCGGTCAAGGCGATCGAGGCCAACCTCACCCGCCTCTACCGGCGGTTCGGTGTACGCAGCCGCGAGCAGCTCAGCCGCGCGGTCTCGGAGCTGACCGGGGACTGACCCCGCCGACCGCCGGGAGCGGCCGGCTCACGAGCCCAGGTGACGGCTTCCGATCCCCTTGGTGCTGCCGCTGACCGACTTGCCGGGCGCGATCGCCTCGCACAGGAACGCCCGGTTGCCCAGGGTCCAGCTCTCCTTGTTCACGTAGTACGTGCCCGAGCGCATATACGCGCTGCCGTACGAGCTCACGCCGACGTACTTCGCGAAGATCGAGTCGCAGCCCTTGTGGCCGACCTCGAAGACCTTCGCGTCGGTGCCGGGCCACGCCTGCGCGGGCGCCCGGTAGACGCCGACGACCTCGGCGAAGTGGTGGCCGGCGCAGCCGGTCGGCTCCGCGGTCTCGTACTTCGTGGTGCTGTCGTTCTTGCCGTTGAAGCAGCGCATCGCCGCCGGCTTGGACCCGCGCAGGCCGTCGGCCAGGTCGGTGCTGCCGGACGTCTCGCTGCCGGCGTCGTCCTTGGTCGCCGCCAGGCCGCACGCCCACCACCGCGCGCCGAGGTCCCACGCGCCCTCGTCGGGCATCACCACGACCATCCAGGTGAACGCGAGCCGCCAGTCGCCGCCGAGGAACACCGACGCCGGGCTGGTGCACGAGTCGTACACCTCGCGGGTGATCGACGAGGAGGCGGTCGGTGGGCTGGACGCGTTGGCGGCGGAGGAGGGCAGCTCGCCGGAGGAGAACACCTGCAGCCAGTGGGTCTCGGTACAGGGAACGGTCGGCTCGTCGCCGCTGCCGTGCCACAACGTCTGCCCCGACAGGTCCAGGGTGTTGTCGCCGTAGCACAGCCCGTTCTGGAAGCCGGCCGGCACCACCGGCTGCGACGGCCCGGTCGAGGACGGCGGCGGCGACGGCGGTGTCGAGGGTGTCGTGACGGTGGGGCCGGGCGTCGGACCGGCCGCCGGCTTGCCGGAGGAGGTCACCTGCCAGATCACCACGCCCGCGGCTACCAGCACGAGGGCCAGCACGACCGCGACGACCAGCCGGGTACGGCCGGTCCGCCGGTCGGGCGGCGGTGTTCCGGGCGGGGGCGTACCGGGCGGCGGCCACGGCGGGGGAGTCCACGGCGCCTGAGGCGGGGCCGGTGGTGTCCACTGTGGCGCCGGCGGCGCCCACTGCGGCTGCGGGGTGGTGTCGGCCATCGTGTGCTGGTCCAGGCGCGGGTCGACCACGGTCACCCTGGGTGGCGCCGGCACCTGTGCCCCGTCGGCGCTGGTCACCTGCGGCTGCGGCATCCTGGTCACCGGCTCGACGCCGACCGGCGGCGCCTGCTGCGGCAGGATCACCGGCTGTGGCGACACGACCTGCGGCGACGGCTGCGGGGAAACGACGGGCAGCGCCGGGGCGGCGACGGCGCCAGCGGATGGCAGGTCGGCGGTGATCGCGGCGAGCCGGGCGGCGATGGTCTGCGCGTTGCCCGGCCGGTCGCCGGGCCGCTTCGCGAGCAGGTCAGCGATGAGCACCTCGAGCGCCGCGGGCGCGTCGGGGCGGTGGGTACGCAGCGGAGCGGGCGTGGCGAACTGGTGCGCCGTGATCCACTGCACCACCGACTCGGCGTCGTACGGCGACCGCCCGGCCAGCATCTCGTGCAGCACGCAGCCCAGCGAGTAGATGTCGGCGCGCCCGTCGATGGCCCTGCTCTCGGCCTGCTCCGGTGCGATGTACGGCAGCGTGCCCAGGTACGACCCGGCCCGGGTGAGCTGCGAGCGCTCGGCGATGCGGGCCAGCCCGAAGTCGACGATCTTCACCTGCCGGCCGGTCGTCGTCAGCATGATGTTGCCCGGCTTGAGGTCGCGGTGCACCAGGCCGGCGATGTGCGCCGCGGCGAGGCCCGCGCACATCTGGCCCGCGATGCGTACCGCCTCGGCGACCTCGAACGGTCCCGCGCCCGTCTCCGAGCGCTGGCGCATCTCGTCGGCGATCGAGTGCCCGTGCACCAGCTCCATCACCAGGTACGCCTGGTCGCCCTCGACACCGAAGTCGTGCGCGGTGACCACGTTGGGGTGGTTGAGCGCGGCCAGCGCCTGCGCCTCGCGGTGGAACCGCTTGATGGCGTCGGCACGTGCCTCCGGCGCCAGTGGAGCGTCGATGTGCAGCACCTTGACCGCGACCGTACGGCCGAGGTTGGTGTCGGTCGCCTGCCACACCGTCCCGAACCCGCCGGAGCCGAGCCGCGACCGGAGTTCGTACCGCCCACCGAGCGTGGTGCCGTCCGACACGGTTCCCCCTTCCCCGCCCCGTGGTCGCCATAGCGTTTCCGTACGTCACCTGCGCCGTCAAGATTGATTCGGCCTGACTGCCGGGTCGGACGGCATCAAACGATCGATCGGCCATCGCGTGTCCAGCATCCGGGAGGATCCCGCGGGTGTTTGGCGGCCGGAGTCGCATGATGATACGGTTTGCTGCATACAAATGTGGAAGGTGTGATCATGGGGGTACGCGTCGCCGTCGCGGGCGCCACCGGCTACGCCGGTGGCGAGCTGTTGCGGCTGCTCGCCGCGCACCCCGACATCGAGGTCACCGCGGTCACCGGCCAGTCGACGGCCGGCGCCACGCTCGGCACCGTCCACCCGCACCTGCGCTCGCTGTCCCACCTGCCCGTCCTCGCGACCGGGCCGGCCGAACTGGCCGGCGCCGACCTGGTCTTCCTCGCCCTGCCGCACGGCGCCTCGGCGCCGGTGGCCGCCGCCCTCCCCGCCGGCGTGAAGATCGTGGACCTCGGTGCCGACCACCGGCTCGCCGACCCGGCCGCCTGGACGACCTACTATCCGGGACCCCACGCGGGCACCTGGACCTACGGGCTGCCGGAGCTCCCCGGCCAGCGCGCGGCGATCACCGCCGCCGACCGGGTCGCCGCCCCCGGCTGCTACGCGACGGCGGTCACGCTCGCCCTCGCCCCGCTGGTCGCCGCCGGGCTCGCCGACCCGGAGGACGTGGTCGTGGTCGCCGCGTCGGGCACCTCGGGCGCCGGCCGCTCCGCCGTGGCGCACCTGCTCGGGTCGGAGGTGATGGGCGACGTCAGCGCGTACAAGGTCGGGGCCCACCAGCACGTACCCGAGATCAAGCAGGCCACCGGCGCCCGGACGCTGTCCATGACGCCGCTGCTGGCACCGATGCCACGGGGGATCCTCGCGACGGTCACCGCCCGCCCGCTCGGCGACCCGGCCGCCGCGGCAGCCGTCCTGGACGCCGCGTACGCCGCCGAGCCGTTCGTGCACGTCCTGCCCGCCGGCACGAGCCCGCGCACCGCCGCGACCCTGGGCGGCAACACGTGCCTGCTGGGCACCGCGACCGACCGGGACTCGGGCCGGATCATCGTGGTGTCCGCACTGGACAACCTCGGCAAGGGCGCCGCCGGCCAGGCCCTCCAGTGCGCCAACCTGATGCTGGGCCTGCCCGAGACCGCGGGACTCACCACCGACGGGACCGCACCGTGAGCCGTCCCGTCATCGTCGTCAAGTACGGCGGCCACGCCATGTCCACGCCCGACGCCCGCGACCTGTTCGCGCGCGCCGTGCTCGGCCTGCGCGCGGACGGCCTCGCCCCGGTCGTCGTGCACGGCGGCGGGCCGCAGATCAGCGGCATGCTCGACCGGCTCGGCATCGCCTCCGAGTTCCGCGCCGGCCTGCGGGTCACCACCGCGGAGGCGATGGAGGTCGTCCGGATGGTGCTGGTCGGCGCCGTGAACCGGGAGATCGTCGGCGCGTTCAACGCGATCGCGCCGTGCGCGGTCGGCCTGTCCGGCGAGGACGCCGGCCTGTTCACCGCCGTCAAGCACCACCCGGCCGGCGACGACGGGCAGCCGGTCGACATCGGGCTGGTCGGCGAGTGCGCGGCGGTCGATCCCGCCGTCGTCACCGAACTCCTCGCCGCCGGGCGGGTGCCGGTGGTCGCGCCGGTCGCCCCGGACGCGTCGGGGCAGCCGTACAACCTCAACGCCGACACGGCGGCGGCCGCGCTCGCCGTGGGCCTCGGCGCGGACGCCCTGGTGATGCTCACCGACGTCGGCGGCGTGTACCGGTCGTGGCCGGACCCGGCGACGCTGATCGGCGCGCTCGGCGCCGACGAACTGGAGGAACTGATGCCGGCACTGTCCGCCGGAATGCTCCCCAAGATGGCCGCCTGCCTGCGCGCGGTCCGCGGCGGCGTGCACGCCGCGCACGTGGTCGACGGCCGCGACACAGCCTGGACCTCGATCTTCGCTGGCACGCCGGTCGGCACGACGGTCACCCTCGACCGGGCGCCGATGGCGGTGGCCCGGTGAGCGCGAGGAGTGAGCTTGCGAGCCCCGCAGTCGCCACCCAGGCCGGCACAGCCGTGAGCGCGCTGCGGCGCCGCTGGACGCAGGCGGTGATGGGTACGTACGCCACCCCGCCACTGGCGCTGGTGCGTGGCGAAGGCGCGGTGCTGCACGACGACAGCGGCCGCGGCTACATCGACATGCTCGGCGGCATCGCCGTCAACGCGCTCGGCCACGCGCACCCGGCCGTCGTCGACGCGGTGACCCGCCAGATATCCACCCTCGGCCACGTCTCCAACCTGTACGCCGCCGAGCCCCCGGTCGCCCTCGCCGAGCTGCTGCTGGCCCTCGCCGGGCGGCCCGGGAAGGTCTACTTCGGCAACTCCGGGGCGGAGGCGGTCGAGGCGGCGTACAAGATCTCCCGGCGTACCGGACGGACGCACGTGGTGGCGGCGGTGGGCGGGTTCCACGGCCGGACCATGGGCGCCCTGGCGCTGACCGGGCAGCCGGCCAAGGCCGACCCGTTCCGGCCGCTGCCCGGCCCGGTGACCCACGTCCCGTACGGCGACGTCGCGGCCCTGGCCGCCGCCGTCGACCACGGCACCGCGATGGTGCTCCTGGAACCCGTGCAGGGCGAGAACGGCGTGGTCGTACCGCCGCCCGGCTACCTCGCCGAGGCACGCGCGATCACCGCCCGGCGCGGCGCGCTGCTCGCCCTCGACGAGGTGCAGACGGGCATCGGCCGTACCGGGCACTGGTTCGCCCACCAGGCAGACGGGGTCGAGCCGGACATCGTCACCCTGGCCAAGGGCCTCGGCGGCGGGCTGCCGATCGGGGCCTGCCTCGCCTTCGGCGAGGCAGCGGCGCTGCTCGGACCCGGCTCGCACGGCTCGACCTTCGGCGGGAACCCGGTCAGCTGCGCGGCGGCGCTCGCGGTGCTGCGCACGATCGCCCGCGACGGCCTGCTCGACCACGTACGCCGGGTCGGCGACGCCCTCCGGGTGGCCCTGACCGGCCTGCCGATGGTCGCCCGGGTACGCGGCGCGGGCCTGCTGATCGGCGTCGTGCTCACCGAGCCGGTCGCCGCCGAGGTCGTCGACGACCTGCGCGAGCTCGCCGTCCCCGGCGGCCGTCCCGGCTTCCTCGCCAACGCGCCCCAGCCCGACGTGCTGCGGCTGGCACCCCCGCTGATCCTGTCGGCGGCACAGGCCGACGCGTTCGTCGCGGCGCTCGCGGAGGTCCTCGCGGCGCGGGCGGCCGAGCCCGAACCCGCCGGTGTCCCCGCCGGCCTCCCGGAAGGAGTCACCCGTGCGGCACTTCCTGCGTGACGACGACCTGAGCCCGGCCGAGCAGTCCGCGGTGCTGGACGCCGCCGAGACCATGGTCGCGGCCCCCTTCCACGACAAGCCGCTGGCCGGCCCGCGCTCGGTCGCGGTCATCTTCGAGAAGCCGTCGCTGCGCACCCGGGTCTCCTTCGAGGTCGGCATCGCCGAGCTCGGCGGCCACGCGATCACCCTGGACGCGCAGACCACCCACTTCGGCCGGGGCGAGACGATGGCCGACGCCGGCCGGGTGCTGTCCGGCTACGTCGACGCGATCGTCATCCGCACCTACGACGACGCCCGGGTGCAGGAGCTGGCCAGGGCGTCGAGCGTGCCGGTGGTCAACGCGCTCACC
>Ga0126377_10001409_pt1 | contig 15817 bp, 14 predicted proteins | sample PanSoiMetPlot_22_FD_92647 | JGI IMG/M metagenome (GOLD analysis project Ga0126377, IMG submission 92647) | Tropical forest soil microbial communities from Panama - MetaG Plot_22 | ecosystem: Environmental > Terrestrial > Soil > Tropical forest > Bulk soil | place: Panama | collected 2016-02-17
CGTCGCTCGGATCGGCATTGCGATCGAGCAGCGCCCGCCCGGTCATGATCATGCCCGGCGTGCAGAACCCGCACTGCAGGCCGTGCTCCTCCATGAAGCCCTGCTGGACCGGATCGAGACGGCCGTCGCGCTCCATCGACTCGATGGTGCGGATGGCATGGCCTCCGGCCATCGCGGCGAGCACCGTGCACGACTTCACGGGCTCGTCGTCCATGAGCACGACACACGCCCCGCAGTTGGAGGTGTCGCAGCCCCAATGCGTCCCCGTCAGGCCGAGCGTGTCGCGCAGGAAGTGCACGAGCAGCAGCCGCGGCTCGATCTCGCGCGTGACCTCTTCGCCGTTGACCGTCATCGTGACTTGCATGGCTAGGCCTCCTGGTGCAGGGCGCCCGCCGCGGCACGGCGCAGGGCCCGGATCGTGAGCTCGCGCGCCAGGTGGCGCTTGTAGTCAACGGGGCCGCGCGTGTCGGCCGTGGGGGAGCAGTCCTCGGCGGCGATGTCGCCCGCCCGGGCGAAGGCCTCCTCGGACGGCGCCTGGCCGCGCAACGCCTCCTCGCCGCGCGTGACGTGCACCGTGACCGGGCCGACCGCGGCGAGCGCGATCCCCGCGTCGGCGATCGTGCCGCCTTCGACCCACAGCGCGGCGCCGGCCGCGGCGATCGCCCAGTCGCCGGCGCGGCGCTCGACCTTCTCGTAGGCGCTGCCGCCGCCCTCGCGCACCGGAACGCGGATCTCGACGAGCATCTCGGCGTCGCCGACCGCGGTCTCGTACGGGCCGGCCTGGAAATCGTCCATGGCGACCGTGCGCTCGCCGGCGCTGCCGCTGATCACGAGCTGCGCCTTGAGCACCGAGAAGACGGCCGAGAGATCCTCGGCCGGGTCGGCCTGGCACAGCGAGCCGCCCACGGTGCCGCGGTTGCGGACGACCGGGTCGGCGATCACGCGCTCGGCCTCGGCGAAGATCGGGAAGTGACGCGCGAGCGTCTCGGACTCGAGCACCTCGCGGTGGCGCGTGAGCGCGCCGATCCTGACCTCGCCGCCCTCCTCGCGGATGTAGTCGAGCTCGGTGAGGTCGTTGATGTCGACGAGGTGCTCGGGCGTGGCCAACCGCAGCTTCATCATCGGCAGCAGGCTGTGCCCGCCGGCGAGGATGCGCGCCTCGGGGCCGAGCTTCTCGAGCAGCGCGACCGCATGGTCGACGCTCGTCGCTCTCTCGTATTCGAACGGGGCGGGAACCTGCACGCGACCTCCTCCTCCGATGAGACCCTGACAGCCACCTTTCCACGCTAGGATCGACCGGTCAACGGCGAATAAAGCAAATGCTTCATTGACGCTCGCGCAGCTGCAGTCGTTCGTCACCGTCGCCAGATTGGGCTCCGTCAAAGCCGCGGCGGCAGCGCTCGGGGTGAGCGAGCCCGCCATCTCCGACGCGGTCCGCGTGCTCCGCAGCGAGCTCGGCGACGAGCTCTACATCCGCGCCGGGGGAGGGATCGAGCTCACCACCGGCGGCGAGCGCCTGGCCGCCGCGGCGGGCGAGATCCTCGGGCTCGCCGAGCAGGCCCGCCGCTCCGTGCGCGAGGCCCGCGGCGAGAGCGCGGTGCTGCGCGTGGCAGCGTCGGAGGTCGTGGCCGAGTTCGCCGCCGGCGCGCTGCTCGACACCTTCACGCGCCGCAACCCGGGCATCGAGATCACGCTGCAGGTCGCATCCGGGCGGGCGCACGCCGCGCTCCTCACGGATCGTCTCGCCGACGTCACGCTCGGCCCGCGCGCCGCGCGCGACGGCTCGACCGCGATCGAGGCGGTCCCGTTCCTGCGCTACGTCATGGCCGCCGTCGCCGCACCCGGCCACCACCTCGCCCGCCGCCGCGACATCGCGCCGGCCGCGCTCGCCCGCGAGCCCTGGTTCGTGGGCCCGGCCGGCACGGACCCGACGACGGCGACGGGCGCGTTTCTCAAGCACCACGGCCTGAGCCCTCGCGAGCTGCTCGTGTTCCCGAGCTACGCGGCCGCGCGGGCACAGGTCGCTGCCGGGCGCGGGGTGACGCTCGCGCTCGTGCACACGATCCTCGACGAGCTCGAGCGCGGCGCGCTCGTGCGGCTGGACGTCCGCGGGACGCCGTTCACCCGCCTCTGGTACGCGAGCATGCTCGCGCCCGACCGGCGCACGGCGGCCGCCTGGGCGCTGCGGCGCTTCGTCGCGACGCCAGAGGCGACGCAGGCGCTGCTGGCGCGCGCGGGCGGCGTGCCGGCGGAGCGCTTCCGCCCGCCGGTACACGTGACGCTGTGGAGCTGACGCTTCTGGCAAGCGTTTGCCACGGATGCCATACTCCGCCTCCGCCGGGAGGAGCGCATGAGCATCGTCCTCGAGAACGTGACCAAGGAGTTCCCGGGCGGCGTCGTCGCCGTCCGCGACGTCACGCTCGAGATCGCGCACGGCGAGTTCATGGTGCTCGTCGGTCCGTCCGGATGCGGCAAGTCGACGATCATGCGCATGGTCGCGGGGCTCGAGCAGACCACCCACGGGCGGATCTTCATCGACGGCCGCGACGTCACCGACCTCGCTCCGCGGCGCCGCGACCTCGCGATGGTCTTCCAGAACTACGCGCTCTACCCGCACATGAGCGTGCGCCGCAACCTCGCGTACGGGCTGAAGGTGCGCGGGACGCCGAAGGCCGAGCTCGACGAGCGCGTGGAGGCGGTGGCGCGGCTGCTCGGCCTCGACGAGCTGCTCGAGCGCAAGCCGGGTGCGCTGTCGGGCGGCCAGCGCCAGCGCGTGGCCATGGGCCGCGCGATCGTGCGCGAGCCGACGGCGTACCTCATGGACGAGCCGCTCTCGAACCTCGACGCGAAGCTGCGCGTCGGCATGCGCGCCGAGCTCTCGCGCCTGCACGAGCGGCTCGGCACCACCACCGTGTACGTCACGCACGACCAGGTCGAGGCGATGACGCTGGGCCAGCGCGTGACCGCGCTGCGCGATGGCGTCATCCAGCAGGTCGGGACCCCGCAGGAGCTCTACCGCGACCCAGTCAACCTGTTCGTCGCCGCGTTCCTGGGCTCGCCGTCGATGAACCTCGTGCAGGCGCACGTCGCGGACGGCGAGGTCCGCTTCGGGAGCCTTGCCTTCCCACTGGATCCGGCGCGCCGGCCCGAGCGCGACGGCGACGTGGTCCTCGGGATCCGGCCGGGCGACCTGCACGACAGCGAGCACAGCGCACCCGACGCTCCGCGGGTCAGCGTCGACGTCGCGGTGGTCGAGGAGCTCGGGTCCGTGTCGCACGTCTTCTTCTGGGTCGACGGGCAGGCGGTGGAGGCCGAGGCGCTGCGCGCCGCCACGGAGGCAGACGAGGGCAAGCTGCTCAGCGACGACCGGCGCTGCCTGTTCGCGGCGGCGATCGACGCGCGTACGGCGGCACGGCCGGGAGATCGCGTCTCGCTCGCCGTCGACCCGTCGGCGTTTCACTTCTTCGACCCGCAGAGCGGCGAGAGCGTGTGCCGCGGCGGGGTTCCCGCGGCGAGCCGCGCGGCCTAGTCCCGCGGCGACCCGGCGGCCTGGTCCCGCAGGATCTCGTCGATGGCGACCGTTCGCCGCTCCTCGGCGCTGCGGATCGCGGCGAACACCATCGCGAGCGTCTGCAGGTTGTCCGCGCCGTCCGTCTCGGACGGCCGACCGCTGTCGAGCGCCGCCAGCAGCTCGTCCAGGCAAGCGGCGTGGCCGGTCGCGTCGCGCGGGATCGGCACCCGCCACGCCCCGCGCCGTCCGCCTGCCCACTCGCATTCGGGATCGCCGAAGCTGTCCCACCGCGCCGTTCCGCGGTCGCCGCTGATCCGCCAGGCCGCGTCGTACGAGGTCGCGAAGCCTTCGGCGATCCAGTTGCCGCGGTAGGAGAAGACGGCGCCGCCCTCGAGCTCGAAGGTGCAGATCGCGGCGGCGGGCCCGGCGTACCAGGAGTGCGGGGCGCTGAACTCGGTGCAGGACGCCGAGACGGCGTCGGCGCCGGCGAGGAAGCGCGCCTGGTCGAAGGTGTGCACCGCCATCTCGAGCAGCAGCGGGTGCGGTGCGTCCGCGAGGTGGCCGGCCGAATGGCGCGGCGCCATCGACATGTCGGCCTGGAAGGCCATGGGCCTGCCGATCGCGCCGCCCGCGACCTCGTGGCGGAGCCTGCGTATCGCGGGATGGTGGCGGCGGTTCTGCATCACCGCGAGCGTCAGGCCGGCCGCACGCGCGGCGTCCGCGCAGGCGCGAGCGTCGTCGAAGGTGGGCGCCAGCGGCTTCTCGGTGAGGACGTGGCATCCGGCGCGCAGCGCCGTCTCGATGACCACACGGTGGTGCGCGGGCGGGGTGAGGTTGACGACGATCTCCGCGGGCACGGCCGCGAGCGCGTCGTCGAGCGAGCCGAACGCGGGGCAGTCGAGGCCGAACCGTTCCACCGCCGCCCGCGCGGTCTCTTCGTCGCGTTCGACGAGCGCGGCGAGGTCGGCGCGCCGGCGCAGCGGCTCCATCCAGAACGTCGCCACGAGGCCTGCTCCTACCACGATTGCCCGCATTGGAATAGCGTTTACCACGCCAGGATCGCCGATGTCTACTGGGTTCTTGACAACGTCTGTTCGACAGCGTAGAAAACGTTTGCCATGGAGGAGGGCGCGTAGGCGTGCGGCTGTCGGCGATCACCGACGAGATCTCGCAGGATCTCGACGTCGCGCTCCGCGTCTGCGACTCGCTCGGCGTCGAGACCGTCGAAGTGCGCACCGTCGGCGACACCAACATCGTCGACCACGACCCCGCAGCGGTCCGCCGCATCGGCGCCGCCATTCGGGCGGGTGGCTTTCGCTGCACCGTCGTCGACACGCCGTTCCTGAAGACCGCCGCGGCGCGTGCCGACGTGCCCGATGCCGAGTGGGCGCGGTTGCAGCGCGGCATCGAGGCCGCCACCACCTTCGAGGCGACCACCCTGCGCGTGTTCTCGGGCGCGCGGCCGGGCGCCTCCCAAGTCGCTCCCCCAAACGGCGCCGCGCGCTGGGCGGCGGACGTCCTCGGGCGTGCCGCCGACCTGGCGCGCGACGCCGGTCTCCGCGTCGCGATGGAGATCGAGTGGGAGTGCCTCGTCGGCACCGGGCTCGAGGCGCGCGCCGTCCTCGACGCGGTCGCCGACGGCGACATCGGAGTGGTGTGGGACCCGGGCAACGAGGCGCGCCTGGCCGGCGCGGCGCCGGACCCCGACGGCTACGCAGCGGTGCGCGACCGCATCGTTCACGTCCACGTCAAGGACGTCGACGGCGCCGGGCAGTGGACGCGCGTCGGCGACGGGATCGTCGACTGGCACGCCGAGCTGCGCCGGCTCGCGGCAGACGGCTACGACGGCCTGCTCTCGCTCGAGACGCACTACCGCGACCCGACCGGCGGGTTGGCGGCGGCGACGCGCGAGTGCGCGGACGCGCTGCGCGAGCTCGCGGCGCGAGACGGGATCGCGCTGTGACCGAACGTCTGCGCGCGGTCGTCGCCGGGGCGGGCGCCAACGTCTGGCAGTTCCACGACGCCGCGCTCGACGCCATCGGCGCGCAGGTGGTCGCGGTCTTCGACCCCGACGAGGACGCGGCCCGCCGCGTCGCCGCCCAACGGGGTTGCGCGGTCGCCGCCGACCTCGACGAGCTGCTTGGGCACGACGCCGACCTCGCCATCGTGCTCGCTCCGCACGTGCATCACGCGGAGACCACCGTCGCCTGCCTGCGGGCCGGGCGTCACGTGCTCGTCGAGAAGCCGATGGCCGTGACGGCCGCCGAGACCGACCGGATGATCGGCGAGGCGGTCCGCGCCGGCCGCATCCTCGCTGTGGGCGTGCAGCAGCGCACCCGGGACGAGGTCATCGCCGCAAAGGGCCTCGTCGACGCCGGCGAGCTCGGCGAGCTGCGGCGGGCCGACCTGCTGGCGACCTGGCCGCGTCGCGGAAGCTACTTCCGCACGTCGCCGTGGCGCGCGACGTGGGCGGGCGAGGGTGGCGGGATCCTCATCAACCAGGGCCAGCACGACCTCGACCTGCTGTGCTGGCTCCTGGGCCCGCCCGCGACCGTCGTCGCTCGCACGTCGAGCGCGATGCACGGCCTCGAGGTCGAGGACACCGCCGCCGCGCTGCTGCAGTGGCCCGGCGGCGCGCTCGGCGCGGTGCGGATCTCGAGCGCGGAGCGCGACGAGTCCCAGCGCATCGAGCTCACCGGCACACGCGGGCGCCTGCGGCTCACGCCGGGGCGGCTCGAGGTCCGTCGCAGCGAGGTGGACTTCCGCGAGTACGCGGCCGCGGACGGCGACCCGTACGCGCCGCCGGCCGACGGCGCCACCGAGATCATCGGCGGCGGCGGCGGCACGCACGTCGAGCTCTACCGCAACCTCGCGCGCGCGATCGCCGGCGAGGAGCCGCTGCTCGCGCCCGGCCACGAGGCCGCCGCGGCGGTCGAGCTCGCCAACGCGATCGTGATGTCCGCGCACCTTGGCGGCGCGGTCGAGTTGCCCATTGACCGCGACCGCTACGCGCGCCTGCTCCAGGAGCTGAGGCAGGGCGCAGCCATCGTCAATCCAGGAGGAGGGTGAAGGGAATGGGTCTGCTGTCTCGCCGCCGGCGCTGGGCGCTCGCGGTACTCCTGCTGCTCGCCATCACCGCCGGCCTCGCGGCCTGCGGCGGCAGCGACAACAGCAACACCACCGGCTCGACGACCAAGGCGGCATCGGGCCCGACGACGATCACGTGGTGGGACTACTTCGGCTACTCGCCGGAGGGCAACAACGCGATCAACGGGATGATCGCCGCCTACGAGAAGTCGCACCCGGGCGTGAAGATCAAGCGGACGTCGTACGCCTACCCGGACTTCTTCACGAAGTTCAACCAGACCGTCGCGACGAACCACACGCCGGACATCGCGGCGATGGACGCGGGCCAGATCCCCTCGTACGCGGCCCAGGGCGCGCTACAGGACATGACGAAGTACGTGTCCAACTGGCCGGTGAAGTCGCAGTTCTTCCCGCAGGTGCTCGACCAGGTCACCGTGCAGGACAAGACCTACGGCGTCCCGTTCCGGAGCAACTCGATCGTGCTCTGGTACAACAAGGACCTCTTCAAGCAGGCTGGCATCTCGACGCCGCCGCAGACCTGGGACGAGCTGCGGGCCGACGCCAAGAAGCTCACCAACGGGCAGCACTCCGGCATCTGCTTCCCGGCCACGAAGGACGAGGTCGGGGCGTTCATGTTCGAGTCCTTCCTCTGGCAGTCCGGCAGCGACCTGCAGAAGATCGGCGACCCCGCGAGCGTCAACGCGCTCAACTACGTCAACACGCTCGTCAACGTCGACAAGAGCGCGCCGAAGTCGGTGCTGCAGTGGTCGTGGGACGACATCGCGGCCCAGTTCACGAGCGGCAAGTGCGCGACGATGATGAACGGCCCGTGGGTCTACGGCGCCGTCGACAGCGGCAAGAAGGTCAAGAACTGGGGCGTCGCGAAGCTCCCGACGGGTCCCGCCGGCGGCTCGGCGCCGCTCGGCGGCGAGGCGTGGGTGATCGGCAAGAGCGCGAAGAACCCCGACGCCGTCTGGAAGCTCATCCAGTGGCTGTCGGACAACAACAACTCGTTCAAGCCGATCATGTCCGGCCTGCAGAGCTTCATCGTCCGCAAGGACCAGCAGGGCCTCGCCGGCGCTGACTGGAGCTCGATCGTGCCGGTGGTGTCCGAGCAGGTGAAGATCGCCCGCGCGCGGTCGGCGTACGGCACGAACTACAACCAGATCTCGACCGCCGTCCAGAACATGGAGCAGGCGGTCCTGACCGGCCAGACGCCGGCGAAGGACGCGGCGTCGCAGGCGAGCGGGCAGATCAAGCCCCTGCTGCCGCAGGGATAGCGGGGTGAGCCGCACGGCTTCAGATCTCGCCGTGTGGGAGCGCGCGCGGCGGGGCGGCGAGCGCCGCTCCGTCGCCGTGCGCCTGCGCCGCGCGCGCAGCGCCGCGGTGCCCTACCTGTTCGTGGCGCCTGTGCTGCTGTTCCTCGGGGCGCTGCTCATCTACCCCGTGGTCCTGAACATCATCATGTCGTTCCAGGACCGCCAGCTCGGCAACCTCATCAGCGGGCCGGCGAAGTGGGTCGGCACCCGCAACTACGACGCGATCTTCCACGACCCGGTGTTCAAGAGCGCCGTCGTGCACTCGGTGCTCTACACCGTGATCTCGGTCGCGATCCAGCTTGTCATCGCGCTGATGCTCGCGCTGTTCTACTCGCGCCACTTCCGCGGCGCGCGGCTGTTCCGGTCGCTGTTCCTGGTCTCCTACGCGATCCCCATCGTCGTGAGCGCGCAGGTGTTCAAGTGGCTGCTCGACGGCCGCGGCATGGTCAACTCGGTTCTGCAATCGCTGCATCTGCAGGACCAGCCGCAGTACTGGCTGGCGGACACGAGGCTCGCGCTCGGCGCCGTGATCGCCGTGCAGTTGTGGCTCGGCATCCCGTTCACGATGGTCAACCTGCTCGCCGGCCTGAGCACCATCCCCGACGAGCTGCACGAGGCGGCGGCGATCGACGGCGCCAACGCGTGGCGGCGCTTCTGGGACATCACGTGGCCGCTCCTGCGCCCGACGGCGGCCGCCGCGACGATCCTCAGCCTGATCTTCGCGTTCAAGAACTTCGACCTGATCTGGATCGCGACCAAGGGCGGCCCGGGCAACGCGACGACGACGCTGCCGACACTCGCCTACCAGACCGCGTTCGAGCAGTTCCTGTTCGGCCGCGGCGCGGCGATCCTCAACCTCATCTTCGCCGCCTGCTTCGTCCTGGCGCTCGGCTACATCTTCTCCCTGCGCCGCGAGGAGCGAGTCGCGTGAGGCGGCTGCCGGTCAGCTTCTCGACCGCGGTCGGCTTCCTGATCGTCGCCGTCTACCTGTTCCCGATCTACTGGATGGTCACGGGCTCGATCAAGAGCCAGGACGACCTCTTCGCCAGCCCGCCGCAGCTCATCCCGATCCACCCGCAGTTCAGCACCTGGTCGCAGGAGATCCTCCACAAGCCAGAGGTCCTCGAATACATCCGCAACACGTTCATCGTCGCGACGGGGACGATGGTCCTGGCGCTGGTGCTGGCCGCGCCCGCGGCCTACGCGCTGGCGAACTTCCACATGCGCGGCAAGTCCCTGATCATGCTCTTCTGCCTGAGCAGCCTGATGCTCCCGGCGATCATGCTGGCCACGCCGCTGTTCGTGATCTTCAGCCGCGTGCACCTCACGAACAGCCTGCTCGGCCTGATCCTCGCGGACACGACGCTGGCGCTCCCGTACGCGATCGTGCTGCTGCGGCCGACGTTCGCGAGCATCCCGAAGGACCTCGCCGAGGCGGCACAGATCGACGGCAGCTCGAGCTTCGGCGCCTTCGTGCGCATCGTGCTGCCGCTCGCCCGCCCCGGCCTCGCCACCGTCGGCGTGTTGAGCTTCCTGTGGGGGTGGGGCGACCTCGTCTTCGCGCTCACGCTGACCAGCGACGAGTCCAAGCGCGTCGTCACCACCGGCCTCGCCAACTTCTTCGGTGCCTTCGCCACCGACTGGGCCGGCGCCATGGCGTTCTGCTCGCTCGCGATGCTGCCGCCACTCCTCGTCTTCGTCTTCGCCCAGCGCCAGGTGATCGCCGGGCTGACCACCGGAGGGACCAAGGGTTGACGATCTCTGAGCAGACCCCGGCGAGCGTGCAGGATGGCCGCATGCGGACGGTCGGGATCATCATGAACGGCGTCACCGGCCGGATGGGGCGCAACCAGCACCTCATCCGCTCGATCCTCGCGATCCGCGAGGAGGGCGGCCTGCCGGTCGGCGACGGCGAGATCGTCTGGCCCGAGCCGCTGCTCGTGGGGCGCAGCGAGGAGCGGTTGCGCGCGCTCGCGCAGGAGTGCGGCCTCGAGCGATGGAGCACCGACGTCGACGCCTGCCTTGCCGATCCCGGCTACCCCATCTACTTCGACGCCCAGCTCACCGCGGTGCGTGCGCCCGCGGTGCGCGCTGCGATCGCGGCGGGCAAGCACGTCTATTGCGAGAAGCCGCTGACCGGCGACCTCGCCTCGTCGCTCGAGCTGGCCCGGCTGGCGCGCGACGCCGGCATGAAGACCGGCGTCGTGCAGGACAAGCTCTTCCTGCCCGGCCTGCGCAAGCTCAGGCACCTGGTCGACAGTGGGTTCTTCGGGCGCATCCTCGCCGTGCGCGGCGAGTTCGGCTACTGGGTGTTCCCGGGCCCCGAGCCGGTCTCGCAGCGGCCGTCGTGGAACTACCGGCGCGACGAGGGCGGGGGGATCATCTCGGACATGTTCGCCCACTGGCGCTACGTCCTCGACGACCTGTTCGGGACGGTGCGCTCGGTCTGCGCGCGTGGCGCGATCCACCTTCCCGACCGCTACGACGAGGCGGGCGAGCGCTACCGGACGACGGCGGAGGACGCCGCGTACGCGACGTTCGAGCTCGACGGCGGAATCGTCGTGTCGCTGAACTCGTCGTGGTGCGTGCGTGTGCACCGCGACGAGCTGTTCGAGCTGCAGGTCGACGGCACCGAGGGCAGCGCCGTGGCGGGGCTGCGCGAGTGCCGGGTGCAATCCACGCCCGCGACGCCGCGGGCGACCTGGAACCCCGACCTGCCCGACCCGACCGACCACCGCGCCGCGTGGGAGCCCGTGCCGGACACCGAGCGCTACGACAACGGCTTCAAGGTGCAGTGGGAGCACTTCCTGCGCCACGTCGTGGCCGACGACCCGTTCCGGTGGGACTTCCTGGAGGGCGCGAAGGGCATCCAGCTCGGCGAGCTCGGCTACCAGTCCTGGCACGAGCGCCGCTGGATCGACGTCCCGGAGCTCACGCTGTGAGCGCCACCGACACCGTCGTGCGGCTGCCGCGCGCCGGCGGGCGGCTCGAGGACTACAGCCCGGGGCCCGCAGGCGCGTTCGAGCCGCCGCCCGGGCCGCCGCGCAGCCGCGTGTGCTTCGCCGCCGCCCATGTCGTGCGCGACCCGCTCGCCGACACCGATCCGGCCGGCCCGGCGGCGCTCGACTGGGACGCGACGCTCGCCTACCGGCGCCACCTCTGGCGCTACGGCTTCGCGGTCGCAGAGGCGATGGATACGGCGCAGCGCGGCATGGGGCTTGACTGGGCCGCGACCGCCGAGCTGATCCGCCGCAGCGCGGCAGAGGCGCGCGCGGCCGGCGGGCGCATCGCGTGCGGCGCGGGCACCGACCAGCTCCCCGGTGACCGCGAGCCGACGCTCGACGCGGTGCGCGTGGCCTATGCAACGCAGTGCGAGCTCGTCGAGGACGCCGGCTCGCGGGTGATCCTCATGGCCAGCCGCGCGCTCGCGCGCTGCGCGCGCGGCCCTGACGACTACCGGCGCATGTACGGCGAGCTGCTCGACCAGCTGCGCGAGCCCGCGATCATCCACTGGCTCGGCGAGCCCTTCGACCCCGCGCTGCGCGGCTACTGGGGCGCCGACGACCTCGACGCCGCGGCCGACGTGCTGGTGTCGATCGTCGAGGAGCACGCCGGCCGGGTCGACGGCGTGAAGGTGTCGCTGCTCGACGCCGAACGTGAGATCGCGCTGCGCCGCCGCTTCCCGGCGGGGGTGCGGATGTACAGCGGTGACGACTTCGACTATCCGTCGCTCATCCGCGGCGACGAGCACGGGCACAGCGACGCGCTGCTCGGGATCTTCGACGCGATCGCGCCCGCGGCGGCCACTGCGCTGACGGCGCTCGACGCGGGCGACCTCGACCGCTACGACGCGGTGCTCGCCCCGACCGTCCCGCTCGCGCGCCACATCTTCTCGGCGCCCACCTACCACTACAAGACCGGGATCGTCTTCCTCGCCTACCTCAACGGCCATCAGGACCACTTCCTCATGGTCGGCGGGCTCGAGGGCGCGCGCTCGACGATCCACCTCGCCGAGCTGTTCGTGAGGGCCGACGCCGCGGGGTTGCTGCACGACCCCGAGCTGGCGGTGGCCCGGATGCGGCGGGTGCTCGCGCTGGCCGGTATCGACGCATGAGCGGCGCGCCGCCGCTGCAGCGGCTGAGCCTCAACCAGATCACCGTCGATCAGTGGACGCTCCCCGAGCTGGTCGACGGCTGCGCCCGCGCCGGCGTCACGACGATCGCGCCGTGGCGCGAGAAGGTCGCGGAGGTCGGGCTCGAGCGGGCCGGGCGGCTGATCGCGGACGCCGGGCTGTCGGTGTCGAGCCTCTGCCGCGGCGGGTTCTTCCCGGCGGCCGGCGAGCGCGAGCGCCGGCGCGCCGAGGACGACAACCGCCGCGCGGTGGAGGAGGCCGCTTCGCTGGGAACCGACGTGCTCGTGCTGGTGTGCGGGGCGCCCGTGGGCCGCGACCTGCCCGGCGCGCGCGCGGCGATCGCCGCCGGGATCGAGCGCCTGGCGCCGCATGCCGCAGACCACGGCGTGCGGCTCGGGATCGAGCCGCTGCACCCGATGATGATCGGCGAGCGCTCGGCGATCGTCACGCTCGGGGAGGCGGTCGATCTCGCACTGCGCCTCGACGCCGGCGTGGTCGTCGACGCCTACCACGTGTGGTGGGACCCCGCGCTCGAACGCGAGCTGGCCCGCGCCGCCGGGCGCATCGTCGGCTTCCACGTCTCGGACTGGCTCGTCCCGACGCCCGACCTGCTCCAGGGCCGGGGGATGATGGGCGACGGGATCATCGACCTGCGCCGGATCCGCGGCCTCGTCGAGGCCGCGGGCTACGACGGGCCGATCGAGGTCGAGGTCATCAACCGCGACCTGTGGCGCATGCCCGGCGACGACCTCGTCGCCCTGACCTGCGAGCGCTTCGCGGCGTGCTGCTAACGCGGGCGCCGGGCGGTCGTGTTGCGCGGCGTGAGCCGGTGGGGGAGCAGGACGTTGGGCTGCGGCCGCTGCTCGTCGCCGCTGCGGGCCAGGATCGCGCGGGCCGCCACCGCGCCGAGCTCGTAGAGCGGTACGCTCACGGTCGTGAGCTCGACGAAGCGCGCGGGGCGGGTGTCGTCGATCCCGGCGATCGAGACCTGCGCGGGCACGTCGACGCGGGCCTGGCGCAGGCCCGACATCACGCCGATCGCGACCTCGTCGTTGACCCCGACCACCGCGTCGGGCAGCGGGCCCGCGGCCATGATCCGCAGCGCCGCGTTGTAGCCCGCCTCGTACTCGAAGCCGCCCTCGAAGCAGAGCGTCGGGTCGAGGCCGGCGTCGCGCATCGCCGCCTCGAAGCCGTCGCGGCGCAGCGCACTCGTGTAGAGGCCGGCGGGGCCGTCGACGAAGGCGATGCGGCGGTGGCCGAGCGAGGCGACGTAGTCGGTGATGTCGTACGCGGCGGCGTGGTTGTCGACGACCGCGTGCAGGCACTCGAAGTCGCGCTGGGCCAGCGCGACGACGGTCGAGCCGCGCTCGCTCAGGTCGGCCACCGCGTGCGCGAGCTCGCCGCCGTGCTCGTCGTCGGCGTAGCCGCTCGAGGCGAAGACCACACCGGCGGCGCGGTAGTCGCGCAGGGTCTGCAGGTGCGCGAGCTCGGCCTCGGTGTGCCGGTCGGCGTTGCACACCATCGTGAGGTAGCCCATGCGCCCCGCGACGTCCTCGACCCCGCGGGCGATCTCGGCGAAGTACGGGTCGACGATGCTGCCGACGATCACGCCGATGATGCGGCTGTTGCGCGTGACGAGGGCGCGTGCCAGGGCGCTGGGCTGGTAGTTGAGCTCCTCGGCGGCGGCAAGGACGCGGGCGCGCGTCTTCTCCGACACCGGGTGCTTGGACCCGTTGAGGACGCGCGAGGCGGTGGTGATGGACACCTTTGCCCGGCGGCTGATGTCGGCGAGGGACGCGATGGCAAACGCAGGATACGCCTCGGAAAACGTTGTCCGTCGATCTGCTGATTGCCGGTGGCGGTCTTGCAGGCCTGGCCGCCGCGGCGCGCGCGACGGATCTGGGTCTGAGCGTCATGGTCGTCGAGAAGGGCGACGCCGTCGGCGGATCGGCGGCGCTGTCCGCGGGCATCGTGTGGACGGCGCCCGATCTGCAGACCGCGCGCCGCGTCGCGCCGGAGGGCGACCCGGCGCTGCAGCGCGCGCTGGTCGAGGGCTTCGAGCCGGCGGTCCAGCGCGTCCGCGACCTCGGCGTCGCCGTGAGCGAGCGCTGGAGCGGGCAGATGGGCTTCGGCGTCGCCTACCACGTCGATATGCCCTCGCTGCTCGCGGCGCTCCGGGCGCGCGCCGGCGCCGTGCGGCTGCGCACCGCGGTGCGTGCGCTGTGCGCGGGCGGCGCGCGCCTCGACGACGGGACCGAGGTGCACGCGGGCGCGGTGCTCCTGGCCACCGGCGGGTTCCAGGGTGACCCGGACCTCGTCAAGACGTTCATCGGGCCGCACGCCGACGCGATGCCCGTCCGTTCGAACCCGGGCAGCGTCGGCGACGGGCTGCGGATCGGCCGCGCGGCGGGCGCGTCGTTGAGCGGGCGCCTCGGGCGCTTCTATGGGCACCTGATCCCGGACCGGATCGACGGTTTCGGGCCCGACCGGTACCTGCCGCTCACGCAGTACCACTCGAGGCACGCGATCCTCGTGAACCTCGACGGGCGGCGCTTCACGGACGAGTCGCTCGGCGACGAGACCTCGAACCAGCTGCTGCTGTGTCAGCGCGACGGCCGCGGGGTGCTCCTGTGCGACGAGCGCGTGCGGCGCGAGCACGCCGTCGGCGCGCCTTACCCGCACGGGCAGGTGGTCGACCGGTTCGCCGCGGCCGCGGAGGCGGGTGCGCGGCTCGTCAGCGCGGGCGCGCTGGCGGAGCTGGTGGAAGCGATCGGCGCGTGGGGCGTTGACACCGGCGAGGTGGCGCGCACGGTGGCCGACAGCGCGGTACTGCGCGAGCCGCCGTTTCACGCGCTGGCCGTCGCGCCCTGCATCACGTTCACGTTCGGCGGCCTGCGCGTGGACCCCGACGGGCGCGTCCTCGACGCCGCGGGGCGCTGGGTCGGCAACCTCTACGCGGCCGGCGCGGACGCGGGCGGGCTCCAAGGGCCCGGCTACCTGGGCGGCCTCGCGCTCGGACTCGTCTTCGGCCCGCGCGCCGCCGACGCTATTGCCGCAGGAAGCGCAGCAGCTCGCGGGTCGCGCTGACGCCCGACGGGTTGTGCGCCGGACGCGGCGGTCCGGCGCCCGGCCAGCCGTGATCGGTGCCGGACAGGCGCACCAGTTCCACGCGCAGGCCGTCGTCGCAGTCGCGGTACACGTAGCGGGTGACGCGGGCTCGGGGCTGGGTCGTGCGCGGGCGCGGGGCGCAGCCGTCGCGCGCCGCCCAGCGGGCGGTGTAGCGCGGCACCGAGCCGGCGCGGTCCGGGCGCTTGCCGTTGTAGGGGACGACGGTGTCGGCGGTGCCGTGGATGGCCAGGAACGAGCCGCGCGCGTTCGACGGGCAGGGATCGAGCGCCCGGTAGCCGGCGGCGACGGGCACGACCGACGCGAAGCGGCCGGGCAGCTCGCACGCCATGCGCGCGGCGAAGCCGGCGCCGTTCGACACGCCGGTGATGGCGAGCCGCTGCTCGTCGAAGCAGCCGCTCGCGAGCGTCCGGTCGAGCAGGCCGCGGACCGCGGCGACGTCGGCATCCCCCTGGCGGTGGTTGAGCGTCCAGAAGCCGTCGTTCGAGGTGGGGTAGAGGACGGCGAAGCCGGCGCGCGTCGCCGCGGCGGTCACGCCGAGGCGGTCGTCGGCGTCGCCGTCGCCGCCCGGCACGACCACGACGATCAGCGGCGTCGCGCCGGCGCGCGCGCCGGACGGCACCTGCAACTGCCCGCCGTCCA
>Ga0126377_10001410_pt1 | contig 15802 bp, 12 predicted proteins | sample PanSoiMetPlot_22_FD_92647 | JGI IMG/M metagenome (GOLD analysis project Ga0126377, IMG submission 92647) | Tropical forest soil microbial communities from Panama - MetaG Plot_22 | ecosystem: Environmental > Terrestrial > Soil > Tropical forest > Bulk soil | place: Panama | collected 2016-02-17
ATGATCGCCGACAATGCAGGCTTCAATGATCCCTCCTTCGTCAGCAGCTCGGGAGCATTGGTGGAGGGCCTGGTCAACCGCTCCTCGTTTGCTCCGGGTAAGCCGGGCACGCTCAGCGCATTGGTCAACGATCTCTATAAGAAGAAGAACAACGTCGACCTGGATGATGCCTCCGCGCGCGCCATGCAGGGCATGCTGATCCTCGCCGATGCCATAAACCCGGGTCCAGCGAGGCTGCGAAAATTCAGGCGGCGCTGCGGGCAACGGATCTCAAGGCGAGCCAGGTCGTTACCGGGTACAACGGCGTCAAGTTCGACGAGAAGGGCCAGAATATCCTGGCCTCGAGCCTGATCACACAAATGCAGGGCGGCAGGTATGTCCCGGTTTGGCCGAAGGACAAGGCCGCCGGCGAATTGAAGCTCCCCTACAAGGGCTGGTAGTGATGATTGCCCTTTGATGTCGGGCGTCCCCGGCTTTGCTGGCCGCGGACCGCACCAGCGCTAGCACAACGCCGACCCGCCAACCATGTCTGCCATCCTCCTGCAAGTGATCGTGAGTGGGCTGCTGATCGGGGCCGTGTACGCACTTTTTTCTTCGGGCCTGACACTGATCTGGGGGATGATGAACGTCATCAACTTCGCGCATGGCGACTTCGTCATGCTGGCGATGTACACGGCGTTCATAGTTTGGACGTCATTTGGCGGCGGTCCGGCCGCGGCGGTACCCGTGGCCGCCATCATTCTGGCGACCATTGGCGTCCTCAGTTATTTCCTGCTCGTGCGCCACATCATGCGCGGACCGATGCTCGCGCAGATCCTCGGCACGTTCGGACTAGCGCTATTGCTGCGTTACTCGGCCTTCTGGTACTTCGGTGCCAACTTCAAGACGCTGCCCGATGATATGCTGGGAGCGCCATTCGTGGTCGGCAGCATCCGGATTGACGCGCCGCGCTTGCTGGCCGGAACGATTGGCCTGCTCGTCACCTTGATGCTGCACTTGCTGCTCACGCGCACGGCGCTTGGCAGTCGGATGTTGGCGGTATCCGAGGATGCAACGGCAGCGCAGTTGATGGGTATACGGCCCGAGCGCATGCAGGCGATGGCATGGGCGCTGGCCGCCGGCTCGACCGGCATCGCCGGCGCCTTGATCGCCACCTTTTTCTACACTTCGCCGACCGTGGGCGAAACACTCGCCATCGTTGCCTTCGTCACGGTCGCCTTCGGCGGCTTCGGCAGCGTGCCGGGAGCCCTGGTGGCGGGGCTGCTGATCGGGGTGATCGAGGGGCTTTCGGCCTTTCTGATCGGGCCGGTTTACAAGGACGTGGTCGTCTACCTTCTGTTCGTCCTTGTGCTGTGGACCAGGCCGCAGGGCCTAATGGGTAAGGCATGATGCGACATCGCCTCCTCTATGGCGCCATTGGCGCCCTCCTTCTTGCCTATCCGCTGTTGACCGCCAGTGTGCCGGTCTATCAGCGTCTCGGTGCTCTGGTGCTGCTCTCCGCCATTGGCGCGTCGGCTTGGAATTTGATCGGTGGTTATGCGGGTCAGGTTTCGGTCGGGCATGCGGTGTTTTTCGGTGCCGGCGCCTATTCCGCCCTCGCGCTCTATAGCCACTTCGGCCTGCCGCCGCTCGCCGGGGTTCCGCTTGGGGCACTGATTGCGGCCCTAATCGCCGCGCTGATCGGCGTGCCGACGCTGCGCCTCTCGGGCCATTATTTCAGTATGGCGACCATCGCGGTCGCCGAGCTCGCGCGCGTGCTCATCACCAATTGGGAGTGGGTTGGAGGGGCCCAGGGCATCTCGGGACCGGCCGTGCCGCGCACCGTGCTCGACCTCTCATTCACCTCGGCGCTGCCCTACTACTACATCTTTCTGGCGGTGTTGGCCGCCCTCTTGTGGGTGACTTGGCACATCGAAACCAGCCGCATGGGTTACTACTTGCGCGCCATCAAGGATTCGGAGCGCGCCGCACGCTCGCTGGGGGTGGCCGCAGGCCGCTATAAGCTTTATGCCTACATGCTGAGTGCTGGCATCACGGCCGTTGCCGGATCCCTCTATGCCCTGATGTTCGGATTCGTCGATCCGGATTCGGGGTTCGGCATTCTGATCTCCGTAAAAATGCTGATCATGGCCGCCCTCGGTGGCAGCGGGCTGCTGTTTGGACCGTTGATCGGAGCCATGATACTGGTGCCCCTGGAAGAGATCTCCAACAGTCTGCTCGGCGGGAAGGGAGCCGGCCTCACCTTCGTCGTCTACGGCGCCATCATCGTCGTGATTGCACGCTTCCTGCCGAGCGGCATTCTGGCAGTGTTCACGGCGGCACGCACGCCGCCAAAATCGAAACCCGCCGCGGCCGAGCAGCCTCATGCTGCTTGACGCACGCAACATCACCAAGGCGTTCGGCGCCTTCAAAGCGGTCGACGATGCTTGCGTTGTCGTCAACGCCGGCGAAGTACTCGGGCTGATCGGCCCCAACGGCGCCGGGAAGTCGACGTTCTTCAATTGCCTAACTGGCGATCTCGCCCCCACCAGCGGCAGCGTATATTTCCAAGGGCGCAACGTCACGGCCTTGGCCCCGGAGGCGCGCGCCCGCATCGGTATCGCGCGCACCTTCCAAGTCCCGCTCACCTTCGTGTCGATGTCGGTCCTTGACAACGTCACGATCGGCAGCTTCCTACGCCGGCCGAAGACCGCCGACGCCCGCGCCAAGGCGCGCGAAATCATCGATTTTGTCGGTCTTGGCGCCTTCGCCGATGCGCCCGCCGCCAGTTTGGGTACACCCGGGCGCAAGCGTCTGGAAATTGCCCGCGCGCTCGCCTGCGAGCCCAAGGTACTGCTCCTCGACGAGGCCATGGCCGGCCTCACCCCCGCGGAGATCCGCACCGCGATCGACCTCGTACGCCGGATCCATGCCCGCGGCATAACGCTCATCATCGTCGAACACATCATGGAGGTCATCGTCTCGCTGGCCGAGCGCGTCTTGGTCTTCCACCAAGGCAGGGAAATCGCCCGCGGCACGCCTGGGCAGGTCACGCGCGACACCCGCGTCATCGAGGCGTATCTTGGCAAGCGCCATGCGCAAAAGTTAAGCGGGGGCGCACCATGAGCCCGCCGCTGCTCGCGGTCACCAACTTGGAAGTGCGCTACGGTGACCTGATCGGCGTGAGCGACGTCTCCCTCGAGGTGCCCAAGGGCAGCATTGTCGCGCTGCTGGGTTCGAACGGTGCCGGCAAGACGACCACGCTTAATGCCGTAGCAGGGCTTGTTCCCGTCAGCCGTGGCCACATCAAGCTCGAGGATCGGGAGATCACGGGGGTGCCGGCCTATGCCATCGTGCGCAGAGGTTTGGCCCTGTCACCAGAAGGCTGGCGCCTGTTTGTGCAGCAGAGTGTGGAGAACAATCTTCTGCTCGGCGCGACCTCGATTTCCGACAGGTCGCGCGTCCCGCGCATGCTTGCGCGCGTTTATAGCGTTTTTCCACGCCTGGCGGAGCGGCGGCGACAGCAAGCGGGAACCATGTCGGGCGGCGAGCGCCAGATGCTGGCGGTTGGCCGCGCCCTGATGAGCGATCCCACGCTCCTGCTCCTCGATGAGCCGAGCCTTGGCCTGGCGCCGACCATCATCGAAACGATGTATGAGACGTTTTTACGCCTGCACAAGGAAGGTTTGACGATCTTGCTGGCCGAGCAGTCGGTCGACCTCGCCTTGGAAGTGGCCGACTATGCCTACGTCCTCCAGGTCGGGCGCAGCGTACTGTCCGGCGCAGCCGCAGCGCTTTCCAATGACCCGGAGGTGCAACGCATCTATCTGGGTATCGCTTGATCGGCCACGCCTGCAGGACGCGTGCGACCTAGCTTTGCGACGGCAGTGGCACGCCGGCAGCACCGAAGGCCTCGCGTTGGCGCTCGCCGACGGCATCAAGGGCAAAGCCTTCGATCGTGGCATTGAAGATGTTGTGCCAGTTGAGCCTGGCGCGCAAATGTAGGAACACACCGCCGAGCCCGATGGCGGCGCGGTCCATAAATACAAACTCGCGCGGTACCCGCACGGGACCTTTTTCCTGCAGCGCCTTGTGCACGGCAAAGGCTTCCTTGCGCCCGTATTGGCCGGGCGTGGTGCCGTCGGCGATTTCCCGCTCGCGGTCCTCGAGCAAAGGCCCGTAGATGAAGCGGGCCCAGATGTTGAGAACATCGATCAGCTCGTTGCTGAGGCCGACGAACCCCCAGGTCTCGTAGGCGTGCACGACCAGAGCGCGCTTGTCGTGCAAAAGTCCGTTGTAAAGATCGATAACTCCCTGCACGAAGGGCGTGGGAAAGGTACGGATGCAGCCGTAGTCGAGCAAGTTGATGCCGCCCGGCTCCGGCAGCACCGCCCCACCATGGTCGGCAGGCACCGCGAATACCGAATAGTTGCCGAGGTGGGGATCGCCGTGAATGACGCCGTAGTGCGAGAAGGGATACCACCACGCCCGGAACATGGCGCGCGCGATGCGGTTGCGTGCGTCGAGGGACGCCGCGGTGTAATCGAGCAGCCGCCGTCCCTCCAGCCAGGTCATGGTCAACAGTCGGCGCGTCGAGAGGTCCGGCACGACCGTTGGCACGCGGATGCGCGCATCATCCTTGAAGATCGAGGCATAAAGGGCGGTGTGTCGCGCCTCAAGGTCGTAGTCGAGCTCTTCGCGCAGGCGCGCCGACACCTCCTGCAAGATCTCGGCGGTATCGATGGCTGGGTTCATGCGCGCGTGTAACGCGAACACGACCTTGAGCTGGGTTAGGTCGGCCTCGACGGCGGACTGCATATCGGGATACTGCAGCTTGGCTGCCAGCCGGCGCTGGTCGTGCGCCACCGCCCGGTGCACTTGCCCAAGCGAAGCGGAGGCCGCCGGCGTCATCTCAAAGGTCGCAAAGCGCTTTGGCCACTCCGGGCCGAGCTCGGCCAGCATGCGACGGCGCACGAACGCTGGGCCCATGGGAGGCGCCTGCGACTGGAGTTGCGACAACTCTTGCGCATACTCGGCAGGTAGCGCCTCGGGAATGGTGGCCAACAGCTGGGCTACCTTCATGATCGGCCCTTTGAGGCCGCCCAGGGCGGCCGCCAAGGCGGCCGCGTTCTTGCCATTGTCGGCATCGAGGCCAAGCAGGCGTTGGCCCGCAACGCGCGCCGCAACGGCGCCGACGTTGGTGCCCACGCGCACGTAGCGGGCCGCGCGCGCCGACAGGCGGTTCTGTTCCTCGTCCTTCTGATCGTTCAAGGTTGCGCTCCTCGCCAGGAATATCGGCACGGGCGAGCCCTGCGTCCAGGGGTGTGATGCGTGGCACGCCGTGTGGCGTTAAGGTGCGCCGGTTTTTCAAGGTAAAGGCAGCAGGTCGGCCGGATGCAACAACCGATCGAGTGTGGCAGCGAGGTAGCAACCAGAGCCTGGCTCCGCGACCCGGCGACGCATGCCATCCTAGCGCTCGGCATCACCCTGATCATCGCCTGGGGCACAACCCTTTATGCACTGGGTGTCCTCGGCAAACCCATTGCCGAGGACACCGGCTGGAGCCAGAGCCTGGTGTTCGGGGGCCTGACCACCGGCTTGCTGGTCTCGGCCGCGGTTTCCACGCTCGTCGGTCGGGGCGTCGATCGGCGCGGTGGGCGCCAGGTCATGACCCTGGGCTCGTTGCTGATGGCCGGTGGGCTGGTGCTACTGGCTTTGGTTCGCTCGCCGCCCGCCTCTCTCTTGGCCTGGGCCTTTCTCGGCCTCGCCGTGCGTATGTGCCTTTATGACGCCGCCTTCGCCGCCCTCGTGCAGGTGACACCATCACGCGGACGGCGCGCCATTTCCTATCTGACGTTGTTTGGGGGCTTTGCCTCCTCGGTGTTCTGGCCGATCGCCCACCTACTCAATGAAGCCTACGGTTGGCGCACGACGCTCGTTATTTTCGCGACCATCAACCTCTTGGTGTGCGCACCTCTGCATTGGATCGGTCTGGCCAGGCGCGAGAACCCGTCGCAGGCCCAGCCGGCACATTCCGCAGCCACCGTCGCTGCAGCCGGCGCACCGCAGCTTGACGGCCGTGCCCGTACCTTGGCCATGCTGCTGTTGGGCGCGATCGTGGCGGCGAGCGCGATCGTCTTCGGCGCCATGGCCGCGCACCTGGTGCCGCTCTTGGAGGCGTCGGGCCTTGCCTCGGCAACGGCCGTCTGGATCGCGTCGCTCAAGGGCGTGGCCCAGGTGGCAGGTCGCATCTGGGATCTGACGCTGGCGCGCAAGTGGCACCCGATCGATGTGGGACGCGTTTCCGTCGCCGTCCTTGCGCTGTCGTTCCTCACCTTGATGCTTGGCGGTGCCAACTTCGTGGCGGCGCTGAGCTTCACCTTGCTCTTTGGCATCGCCAACGGCCTGGCGACGATCATGCGCGGCGCCGTGCCGCTCGCCCTGTTCGGGGCCAAAGGCTACGGCGAGGTTCTTGGTTCTGGCGACGCCCTACCTGCTTCTGGCGGCCGTCGCCCCCGCCGCGTTCGCGCTCCTTGTTGAGCGCTACGGTTATTCCGTCGCCCAGGCGACCATGCTGGGCGCTGGTCTGTGCTCGCTGCTGGGGATGGAAGTGATGACGTTTTGGTACCGTCGGCGGCAACCGGGCTAGTGTGCCTAGCTCAAACCATCACCTGGGTGCCAACCTCCACGACCCGGTCGCTCGGAATGCGGAAGTACTCGGTGGCATCCTCGGCGCGCCCCGCCAACCAGATGAAGAACCGTTCCTGCCAGCGTGGCATTTCCGATTTCATGGTGGTCTTGAGCGAGCGACGCGACAGGAAGAAGGAGGTCGCGGAAATGTCGATATTGAGGTCCTTGCGGCGACAATGCTCGATGATTTTCGGGACGCTAGGCGTCTCCATAAAGCCATAGTGCGCGATCACGCGAATGAAGGTATCGGCGACCCGATCGATCTCGAGGCGCTCGTGCCGCGGCACGCGTGGGGTGTCCTCGGTCTTGATGGTGAGAATGATGTTGCGCTCGTGCAGCACCCGATTGTGCTTGAGATTGTGCATCAGCGAGGTGGGTGCGGCCGTCGGATCGCCCGTCAGAAACACCGCCGTGCCGGGCACCCGGTGCGGCGGTTTGGCATCGAGCTTGCGCACCAGCCATTCGAGATCGGCTTCGCCCTTGCGGGTTGCGCGCGAAAGCGAGAACGAGCCGCGAACCCAAGTGTAGACGATGAGGCAGATGATGCCCGCCATCGACAGCGGCAACCAACCACCGTCGGGGATCTTGAGCACCTGTGCCGCCAGGAAGGCCTGCTCGATCAAAAGCAATGGCACCATCAGAATGGCTGCCTTCCAGACCGGCCAGTTCCAGCAGCGCCAGACCACAAAAAAAGCCATCAGGCTGTCGATCACCATGGTCGCCGTCACCGACAGACCGTAGGCTGCTGCCAGCTCGCTCGAACTGCCGAAGGTGAGGGAGACGATGAGAACGCCGACGAGCAGCAGCTGATTGACGCGCGGTAAATAGATCTGCCCGGCAACGCTCTCGGACGTGTGCTTGATTTGCAACCGCGGCACGAGGCCCAGCTGAATCGCCTGTCGGGTGAAGGAAAAGGCGCCGCTGATCACGGCTTGACTGGCGATGACCGTGGCAACGGTCGCAAGGATCACCATTGGGATCAGCGCCCAGCTGGGATAAAGCTTGTAGAACGGGTTGGTGATGGCCGCCGGGTTTGCCAACAGCAAGGCACCCTGGCCGAAATAGTTGATTACCAACGATGGCAGCACGAGGCAGAACCAGGCCAGCCTGATTGGCTTGCGACCGAAGTGGCCAAGATCGGCATAAAGGGCTTCTGCGCCGGTGACGACCAGAAAGATCAGCCCCATGACGGCGAGCCCGATCACGCCGTGGGTCAGCACAAACTGCACGGCGAGCACCGGATTGAGGGCGAGGAAGACGCGCGTATCATCGATGATGTGGATCAGCCCGCCCACCATGAGCGTGATGAACCACACGAACATGATGGGCCCGAAGAACTGCGCCACCTTTTCCGTGCCCCGGGACTGTACCGCAAACAGCAGCACGAGGATGAGGGCCGTAATCGGCAATACCATCACCTCGAGTTGAGGTGCAACGAGCTTGAGGCCCTCGACCGCGGAGAGCACCGAGATGGCCGGTGTGATCACGGCATCGCCGTAGAAGAAGGCCGCACCCGCAACACCCAGCATAAGGATCAAGCCGGAGCTACGCGTCGCCACCGATTGCCCGAGGGCCATCAGGGCGAAGGTGCCGCCCTCGCCTTTGTTATCGGCATTAAGCAGGACCAGAACGTACTTGAGCGTGACGATCAGCATCAGTGTCCAAAACACCAATGACAGAACGCCAAGCACGGCGGCGGCGCCGACGGTTCCCTGCTCATTGCCGTGTGATACCGCCTCGCGGATGGCATAGAGCGGGCTGGTACCGATATCTCCGTAAACGACACCGATCGATCCCAGTGCAAGCGCCAAAAGGCGTCGGTCCGTGTGCTCGTGGTCGGCCGAATGTCCTGCGGCGACAACTGTTTGTGCCATGGAGGCGTGGTTTTCTCGAGGGTAGCCGCGGTGCCGTAAATGGGCGCGGCTTATACACCTACCGTTGGGCGCACGATAGCCCCATTGCGCACAATGACCGGCACGCCGCAGGCGGGGTTCCTCACCGGCCACAGGTACCGCGATGCCGCCCCAAGCCTAGGATAATCTATTGATAAGCAATAGTGTTTATCGCCGCTGGCGATGGCAGCGGTGAGCCAGGCCCGCGCTGCACGCGTGCGCCGCCCGCATGGCGGCTCAGGGCTTGCCGCAATGCCAAAGCTATGCCTCCAGCGCCTCGAGCTCGTCGATCATGCTGCCGATCACACGCAAGCCGCGGTCCCAGAACGCCCGCCCGGATGCGTCGAGGCCGAAGCTCGCCAGAAGCTCGGCATAAGGTTTCGACCCGCCGGCCTCAAGCATCGCCAGATACTTGTCGACGAACCCCGGATGGCCCTCGCGATAGAGGGCGTAAAGGGAGTTCACGAGGCAATCGCCGAAGGCATAGGCGTAGACGTAAAAGGGCGAGTGCACGAAGTGGGGAATATAGGCCCAATAGTTCTCGTAGCCCTCTTTTAGCTCGATGGCAGGTCCGAGGCTCTCGGCTTGTACGTCCATCCACAGCTCCCCCAGGCGCTCGGCCGTCAGCTCGCCGGCGCGGCGCTCCTCGTGGACCTTGCGCTCGAAGCAATAAAAGGCAATCTGGCGCACGACGGTATTGATCATGTCCTCAACCTTCTGGGCCATCAGCGCCCGGCGCTCGACCTCGTCACGGGCCGCATCCAACAGGGCTTGAAAGGTCAGCATCTCGCCGAACACCGAGGCGGTCTCGGCAAGGGTCAAGGGGGTCGGGGCCAGCAAGGGTCCTTGCGGTGCCGCCAGGACCTGGTGCACGCCATGGCCCAGTTCGTGGGCAAGCACCATGACATCGCGTGCTTTGCCCTGGTAGTTCAGCAGAATGTAGGGATGTGCGGAAGGGACCGTAGGATGCGAAAAGCCTCCGGGAGACTTGCCTTCGCGCACCGGCGCATCGATCCAGGCTCCATCGAAAAAGCGCTTGGCGGTTTGCGCCATCGTGGGTGCAAAGGCAGCATAGGCGGCAAGTACGATCCCTTCCGCATCCTTCCAGGGGATCAGGCGGTCCGGCTGATTGGGCAAGGGGGCATTGCGATCCCAGTAGGCAAGCTTTGGCTTGCCGAGCCAGCGCGCCTTGAGCGCATAGTAGCGGTGTGCGGTATTTGCATAGGCGCCGCGCACGGCGCTGACGAGGGCCTCTACGACTTCGCGCTCGACGCGATTGCCCAAATGCCGGCTATCGGCAACGTCCTTGAAGCCACGCCAGCGATCGGAGATCTCCTTGTCTTTGGCGAGCGTATTGGAGATCAGCGTAAAGAGGCGAATGTTCTGCTTGAACACGCGGGCCAAGGCTTCGGCTGCGGCCTCCCTGCGCCCCGCGTCGGGGTGCATGAGAAGGTTCAGTGTCGGCTCGAGCGCAAGGGGCTGTTTTTCGCCCTCGACCTCAAAGCGCAGCGCGGTGATGGTCTCATTGAACAGCCGGTTCCAGGCGCCGCGCGAGGGAATTGCCTTTTCGTGGAACAGCCGCTCGAGCCTTTCCTCGAGCTGATAGGGCTTCTCCTTACGAAGGTCTTGAAACCAGGGCTTGTAGCGTTGAAGGGCAGGCGCGCGCAGCGCGCTTGCCAGGTCATCCTCTTCGATTTGGTTGAGCTCCAGCTCGAAGAAAATAAGATCTGTGGTGATGGCGGTAATCTTTTCCTGGATGTCGCCGTGAAACTTGGCGTTCTCGGGGTTGGAGGTGTCGCCAGCATAAAGCAGCCCCGCGTACGAGCCGAGCCGGCCCACCGTGTCGCTCAGGCGCTCGTAGGCGCCGATCGCCTCCGCCAGGCTTTTGGCGTCTTTAGCCAATCCGGCGAGCTTACCCTGGTAGGTCGATTTGATGTGCTTGGTTTCGTTGGCGGCGCGTGCCAGATCCTGGTGCACGGCATCGCAATTGGGACCCCGGTAGAGATCCGACAGATCCCAGACCGGCATGGCGCCCAAGCGGCCCGCCGCCCCGGCCGTTACGTGCCGCCCGCGATCCGTGCGCTCTGCCTTGCCCGCCATGCTGTCGCTCCCGCTGCTTGGCTTACCGCCGCTCTTGGGCCTCCCGGAGGCGTGGCCGCCCGATCCTTTAAAGTCTGTGGGCCCGCCCGGCATTGCAAGCCCGTCGCCGAAGATGTCCCAAGGTGTCGCTCTAGCGCCAGCCGACTGGCGCATTGAGCCGCAAAGGCCCCCCGCAAGCGCCTTGGGGGGAGCCGGCGCAAAAAAGCCTCAAGTCATTCCGAAATGCAACGATGCATTTACCGCCCCTGGGGCACTCTGGGTCGGCCTGTAACCCATGGGTGGCCCCTGTACGATCCTGCTTTGCCGATCGGGCGCCCCCACCAACGAACCGTAGCTCCTTGTTGCGTAGAGTAACCAATCTCATGCCCAAGCTCGTCCTCATCGTCGACGACGATCCCGTCCAGCGCCGCATCCTCGAGGGCATGATCAAGCGGCTGGGATACGAAACCAGAACCGCCCAGGGTGGCGAGGAGGCCCTCGCCCTCCTTGCAGACCCCGATCACGCCGTTGCCCTGGTTCTTCTCGATCTCGTCATGCCCGGGCTCGACGGCATGGAGGTGCTGCGGCGCGCCGCCCGCAACCCCGCGGCGCCCCCGATCATCGTGCAGACCGCCAACGGGTCGATCGACACGGCCATTACGGCAATGCGCGCCGGCGCCGTCGATTTCGTCATCAAGCCGACCTCGCCTGAGCGCTTAGAGGTATCGATCAAGAGCGCGCTCAAAATCGAAGCATTGCAGGGCGAACTTGCGCGCCTGAACCGGAAGGCCAATGGCTCGCTGACGTTCTGCGACCTCATCATTCGCGGCGAAGCCATGCGGCGCGTCATCCAGCTTGGCCACCGTGCCGCCGCTTCCAACATCCCGGTCCTGATCGAAGGCGAAAGTGGGGTCGGCAAGGAGCTGATCGCCCGGGCCATCCAGGGCGAGAGCGAGCGCAAGAAGCGGCCCTTCATCACGGTGAACTGCGGTGCCATTCCGGAAAACCTGGTGGAAAGTATTCTGTTCGGCCACGAGAAGGGTTCCTTTACGGGCGCGGTCGACAAGCGGATCGGCAAGTTTCAGGAGGCCGACGGCGGCACCTTGTTCCTCGACGAGGTTGGCGAGCTGCCCCTCGATGCGCAGGTCAAGCTGCTGCGCGCCTTGCAGACGGGAGAGATCGATCCGGTCGGTGCGAAAAAACCCGTACAGGTCGATTTCCGCCTGATCTCGGCGACCAATTGCGACATGATCAAGCTGGTCAAGGAAGGCCGGTTCCGAGACGATCTGTACTATCGGCTCAACGTGTTTCCGCTCTGGGTGCCGCCTCTGCGCGAGCGTCTCGAGGATGTAGCGGAGCTCGCTTTGCATTTCCTCGCCCGTTTCGCTGCCGAAGAGGGGCGCCGCGTCAATGCCATTGGCAAGGACGCGCTCGAGCTGCTGACGAGCTACTCCTGGCCGGGCAACGTGCGCCAGCTCGAGAACGCGGTGTTCCGTGCTGTCGTGTTGGCCGATGGACCCGAGCTAACCGTCGCCGAATTCCCTCAAATTGCCGCCCATGTCGAAGGCTTTCACGCTGCCGTCCCGGCCGCTCCGGCACCGGTGGATCGCCGTCCCGTGGTCACGGGCCCGGTCATGCTGGGGGCAGAGCATTCCATTCCGCGCACGCTCGAAGTGGGCATCGGCGGCAAGGGGACGCTTGGCATTCCCGTCATCACCGACAATGGGGAAATTCGCTCCCTTGAATCCATGGAGGCGGACATGATCCGTCTCGCCCTTGGGCGCTACCGCGGTCACATGACGGAGGTGGCAAAGCGGCTCGGGATCGGACGCTCCACGCTGTACCGCAAAATGCGCGAGTTCGGCCTCGAGGAACGAGCGAACTGAACGGAAATGGCGGCGGGACCGTCGACCGCTCGTTTCGCCCCGATCTTGCCGCAGTGACCGCGTTCAATGCGATTCACTGGCATCTGCAAGGGGTTCAAGCGACGTTGCTGGGGCTGAGGCCCGAGCATCGATCCGCTCGTAAAGGCTGCCAGACGGCTGAGGCAGGCGCGGGGCGCGCGCATGCGAAGCCCGATTGCGAGGGGGAGAGACGATTGCAGAGGCGCCGCTGGGGGGTCCTGAGCTGTGTCATCATCGTGCTCGCGTTGGCCGCGGGCACGGTAGCGGCGAGGGCGAACGCCACACGCGACCGCACGCTTTCTCTCTACAACATCCACACCAAGGAAACACTGACCATCCAGTACATGAAGGGTGGCAAGCGTCTTCCCGACGCCATGCAGAAGATCAATTGGATCCTGCGCGATTGGCGCAAAGACGAACCTACCCAGATGGATCCCGATTTGATCGATCTCCTCTGGGAGATTCACACCGAGCTCGGGTCGACGGAACCAATCCATATCATCTCGGGCTTCCGCTCCCGTGACACCAACAACTTGCTGCGCAGGACCGTGGGCGGACAAGCGAGCGAAAGCCGCCATATTCTCGGCAAGGCGGCCGACGTGCATTTCCCCGACATACCGATCCGGCAGTTGCGCTATTCGGCGCTCATTCACGAGCGTGGCGGCGTCGGCTACTATCCGACCTCGGCCATTCCGTTCGTGCATATCGATACCGACAGGGTACGCGCCTGGCCGCGCCTGCCGCGCACCGAATTGGCCTTGCTGTTCCCGAGCGGGCGCACGCAGCATATTCCCGACGACGGGGAGCCGATCAGCAAGGAAGATGTGCGCGCGGCCCGCACAAAGAATGTCGAGCTTGCCAGCCAGATCGCGCAACTGCACGAGCTTCGCGCCCATCCAAGACCACTGCAGCTGGCGTCGCTCACACCGTCATTGCCGCAGCTATTGGCGCCGCCGCGCCTGATCGAGCGCCCGGCTGCGCTCTCACCGCGCCCGAGCGAGTTCGACCGGGCACGGCTGGCTGAACTTTCGGCCGAGCCACGACTTGCCAGTCCAAGCGATGGGGTGCAGCCGGCAGCCGCTGGGCCCGCTGGCTCACAGCGGCCCCTAGCCTGGGGAGCCTCCTTGGGACGCGGATCGTTCGTGCCCGCCCCCGCTTACGACGATGAGCATCCCGAAGAGCTTTCCTATCGTCCATTCCCGATTGCGCCACTCTTGACGGCCACGGCTTCGCCGGACGACCCGGTGCTGGCCCGCATGGTCCATCCGGACCTGACGCGGGCGCTTGAGCTGCTCGACCAGGCCAACGCCTCGCCGCCGCTGCGGCTCCGACCGGGTCTACAAACCGCCCATCTGCTGTGGGCACAAGAGTTCAAGGGCGAGGCCATCAACCTTTCGGCGCTCTACGACTACGGCCTGCCCCCCGCCAACGCCGGGCTCGGCAAGCGCAAGGTGGTAACGAGCGCACAGTAAGCCCTATTCCGCGGCGTCCATCACCTGCCGTTCCGGCATCTCTTCGGCCATACCGAGGGCATGCAGGTATGTGGCCAAGATCGCCTCTTCCTCCTGCCGATCGGCCGGGCTCTTCTTGCGCAGACTTATGATTTTTCGCATCGCCTTGACGTCAAAGCCCAGTCCCTTGGCTTCGGCGTACTTATCGCGAATGTCGCCTGCGAGGGCCTTCTTTTCCTCCTCCAGCCGTTCGATCTGTTCGATGAGCTGGCGCAGCTGATTCTGGGCGGAGACCTGCAGCGTGACCATGATGCTCCCTCGGTGGCGACGCGAGATGTGCAGCAATGCGGCAGGCCGAACCCTCGTCTGACGTGCCTGCAATTGGCGGACGCTAGCGGCGGGGTATTGTGGCGGCAAGCCGCGGGCTTTGAGGATCCAAAGGTTTTTGCGGATGGACATTGACGAAATTTTGCCGGCGATTCGCGGGGGTACACGGAGCCGGATCGTCCCTAAACTTCCAATGCCGGCGAACGCATCCGTGGCGCTGATGCCGTTGCGTGCGCGACGAGGCGCCGGGGGCAGCGTCACCCCAAGCGCTAAGGCGGGCCATGGAACAGAGCCTTTCGCGCCGCAAGTTTCACGATCCCGAGGCCACACACGAGGCGCGGGCCAGCGGGGCCCTCAGCGCCTCGCGACGCTCTGGATCAACACCGGCACGCTTTGCAATATCACCTGCCGCAACTGCTACATCGAATCGAACCCGCGCAACGACCGCCTTGCTTACGTGACGGCAGCAGAGGCCGCGGCCTATTTTGAGGAGATCGCACGGCTTCATCTGGGCACGCGCGAGGTCGGCTTCACGGGCGGCGAGCCGTTCATGAATCCCCTCACCCGCGGTCCTCACCAACGCCATGCAGCCGATGCAGCGCGCGAAGGTCAAAGCCTCGTTACTTTGCTCAAGCAGCGATTTGGCCAACGGCTGCAGATCCGCGTCAGCCTCGACCACTACACCCAGGCCTTACATGAGGTCGAGCGTGGCCCTCACAGTTGGGTCAAAACCATCGCCGGCTTGGACTGGCTCGACGCCAACGGGTTCAGGTTGGCGCTCGCCGGGCGCACCTGTTGGCAAGAAAGCGAAAGCGCCGCCAGGGCCGGCTACGCGCGCCTTATCGCCGAGCGCGGTTGGCGCATCGACGCCTCAAGCCCCGCCGAGCTCGTGCTGCTGCCTAAGATGCAACCCCACCGTGACGTGCCGGAAATCACTAACCGCTGCATGATGTGCGTGTCGAGCCGCATGGTCGTGAAGCGTAAGGGAGCGGCACAGACCACCGTCGTTCCGTGTACCCTGATAGCGTACGATCCCGCCTTCGAGATGGGGAGCACACTGGCGGATGTGGCGCGGGCGGACGGCGGCATGTTTGCGGCCGGCGCCGTCGAGCTCTGCCAACTTCTGCGCCCAGTTCTGCGTGCTGGGTGGCGGTAGCTGCTCGGTACGCTAACGCGCCCTTGGCCGCCGGTAGGCGAGAGTTTGTGGTCGCGACCGGAGCCGTCGCAGCACACGCGCCGGCGCCGAGGACGCCCGCGCCGGCCGGCGCGACGCGGCCGGGGCCCTGGGATGGCGGGGGGCAACCGGTGCTGGTGCTGGGTCCAGCCTCGCTGGTCTCGGTGGCCCAAGATGCCAGCGAGACTGAACCCCCCTAGTTGAGACAGGGTGCGGGGTAGCTGTCTCAGCCTAGTTCAAATGGCCATATTGGCCATATAGCTGAACAGCCTATCTGAGTCAGTTGCCGGCGCCAACAAAAGAATC
>Ga0126377_10001411_pt1 | contig 15798 bp, 11 predicted proteins | sample PanSoiMetPlot_22_FD_92647 | JGI IMG/M metagenome (GOLD analysis project Ga0126377, IMG submission 92647) | Tropical forest soil microbial communities from Panama - MetaG Plot_22 | ecosystem: Environmental > Terrestrial > Soil > Tropical forest > Bulk soil | place: Panama | collected 2016-02-17
GCGGCGTGCCCCTGACCACCCCCACCCTGGGATATCTGCTCACCCGCGACCCCGAGACGCAGGACGCGGTCCTCCCGGCGGCCGAAGGTGACGGCGGCGGGAATGGCGATCCCCGGCCGCCTGACAGCCCCGGCCCGACCGACCAGGCGCCAGCCCCCACCTGGACCGTGACTCTGCGTCTTGAGCTGGTCGACCGCACCGCCCTGCACCCCACCGACCCCGACCCCACCGCTGCCCAGCCCGGCCACCCCGACCCGACCCCGACCGCCAGCCAACCCAACCATGCGCCAGACACCCTCGCCCGCGACCACCCCAGGCAACCCCCCGCCGTCGCGACCGGCTGGCAACCCGACCAGGACAGCGAGGCGGCCAGCCTGGTCATCGCCGACGGCGACCCTCACAGCCCCGCCAGCAACGCCTGGCTCCACGTCGCCACGAGCGACCTGCCAGCCGGCACCGGTCCGCGCATCCACCCCGGCGGCCAGCTGCCTGACCTCCCCGGTGTCCCCGTCGCCAGCAGCAGCGCTGTCGGCCAGCCGCCGGCCACCGCGCCGTTCGTCCAGCTGCCAGCCCAGCCGCGACCCGTCCTAGGCAGCCCACCACCGGCCACCCCGAACGCGTCACCGAAGGTCCAGCCGGCGCACACCCTATCCACCGGGCGGTTCGAGCCCGTCCACGACGGGTTCCTCCCCAACCTGCCCCAGGCGACCATCGTGCTCACCGCGGCACCCACCCCCGCCGGGTCCCTGGCCACCGGCAGCCAGGTCCCCCTCGCCGCCGGCACGCCGCTGGTCGCCCCGCTGCCAGCCGGCGCAGCCCTCCTGGCTGCCAACGTCCCCACCAGCCGGATCCTGCAGGCCGGCATCGCCAGTTGGGACGGGCAGGGCTGGGAATACCTTGCCGCCGCAGGCCTGTTCATCGGCGGCCTGGCGCTTGCGATAAGCCCCATCGCGGCCGCTGGCGCCGCTGCCCTCGGCGCTGCCATGCTCACCACCGCGCTATGGGCCGCTAGCGCCAGCGTCACCTTCCAGAAGTACACCACCGGGAAGGTGGACTGGCGAAGTGTCGCCGCCTGGAGCGCCCTTAGCGCGGTCGCCGGCGGGCTTTTCTATGGCCTCGATTTTTTGCTTGCGGGAACGGCAATCTGGCGATGGTTTATATTGGGAGGGGTCGCTGGGAAAGCGGAGCATCTGGCTGGAGAAACCAGGTGGAGCCGTCTCCCTGGATGGTGGTGGTGGCCCCGCTACCGGATTGAAGTCCGCAACTACGCACAGCCAGGGACGGTCGACTGGTGGGACACTGCAGTCCACGAAGGCTTCCACGCCCTGGTGGACCGATACGCCGGTCCCGTAACATGGCTAGCTAACCTCAAGCTTGGTCCCATACCTGTCGGCGCACCCGTCAAGTACGCGGAAGAGGTCGTCGCACAGGCGGTCGGCCATGCAGCCGTCGGGAGGCTGCACGGCGTGGTGGTAGCTCCCCTCACGGCGTTCCAGGCCCTGACTCTGGGTGAGAGTGTCACGACGGTGGTGATGGGCGGGGCTGGCGTCGGCGTCTACAACGCAACCCGTCGAAGCGGCCACGATAAGCCTCGAGTACAGGAGGGGCATCCCGGTGAGGCCGGCTTGCAGCGCGCTCCTTCACCCCCGACAGCCGAGCCAAAGCCACCTGGAAAACGCCGGTCCCCACAACGCTCATCCCGCAATTGATAACCTCAGGACGGGGACGGCGGGCGGGCTTCCGCTGGGCTCCACACCCCAACTCCGTGAACGCCTCCCTCCCCTAGGACTAGGGCATCAAGACCCTCTCAGATCCCACTCGAGCCCGGAAGTCACCGACGCGGACATGCTGGCGGCGCGCCGCGGGCGGTCTCCGCATCTCACGCCCACATGCCCAAGCGAGCATCACGGACAGTCTCAATCTCCCGCCGGAGCTGCAGCGGCTGCTGCGGCGCTGCCCGGCAACCGCGCCGCGATGTACGCGTTCGTGACCGTCACCACCGGGACGCTCTCGCCGGCTGTCTTCGCGCCGGAGCACATCGGCCAGCTCCTGCGCCGCGTGAACCAGGCTCGGTCAGCCCGGCGTCGAGCCGTCGCCCATCCACGGCGCGACCTTGGACAGGTCAGGCGTCAGGAGTAGCGCACGCACCGCAGGGTGCAGCGACAGCACGCGGTAGAGGCCCGCGCCGAGGAGGCCGAGGATGGCGGTCTTGGTGGCGGCGGTGCTGGCACCGGACTCGACCGCCGCCTCCGCCGCGGCCTCCATCCCGGACAGGACCCTGCCGGACCCCTCCGGCGCGGGAGTCTGCTGCGACGGCGGGGTGGAGGTGTCCAGCTCGGTCCGCCCGGAGCCGGGGGTGGCCTTGACCGCATCCGGCGCGACCGCGACCGCCGGGGGCGTGCCAGGCTCGTTCGGCCCGTTCGCCACGGTCGGCGGGGCGCCGGGGACCCGCGGCCCGCTCTGCTCGGTCACGGGCAGCGGCCCGGGCGCTTCCACTAGGCTCATGGCCTGCTCGCCCGTGAGCCGCCGTTGAGCCTGCTCGGCTCTCTGCGTCAGCTTCGCGACCTGGCCCGGTCTCCTGGCCCACCAGGCCGCCCGCCGCTGCTGGTCGAGCTCGCCAGACGCCATGTCCAAGTGTTCACGGTCGAGCTGCAGCTCCTCTTCGGTGGCCGTGCTGCCCGTGGCCTGCCGGAGGGCAAAAGCGATCTCCGCCTCGCGGATGTGCCAGTCGGCCATGCGCAGCGGCGTGGCCTTCACCGGTGGGTAGCGGTCGGCGTTGAGGAGGTGCTCCGCCTGGAGGCCTCTGCTCGCCAGCGCCCGCATCCGGTCGGACTCCGGGGTTCCCGCGGTCGCCTCCACCAGCAGGCCGAGGAGCTTCTGCGCCTCCTCCAGCCGAACTTGGTCCTCGACGTGCTCGGACACGCTACGCGTGCGCCGGTCCGTTGCCAGGACCGCCTGGCGAGCTTCCAGGACACGCAGGGAGCTCTCGGCCACGTCCGCCAGCCGCTGCGTGAGCGGCCGGCCGGCCTGGTCGGCGGGCTCCCCCGGCGCGCTCCATCCCAGCCGCTCCGAGATGCGGGCGAGGAGACGGCGGGCGCCGTCGCCGCCCGCCGAGGCGGCGGTCGCGTCACCAGGCGGGGGCTCCAGCGAGCACGCGTCGCCCGAGCACCCGCCGGCAGAGCCCCGCTGCTCGCCCTGACCCGCCCGGCCGGACCCGTCCTGGTCGCCCGGCGAGTCCTCCGGTTGGACCTCGGCGACGGCGGGGCCCTCAGCGCGCTGCTCGCCGCTGCGCTCCGCTGCAGCAGCCGGCGGCTGGTCCACCTCGGACTGCTCGGTCCGCAGCTGCTGGTCGGGCGCGGCGACGGACGGCTCGGAGAACGACATGCCGTCGTCCAACGACGGGTCGCTGGTGTCGGCGAGCACCTGCGGCACGACCGCGACGACCAAGGCCAGGGACATGCCCACAGCCACAACCCGACCCCACGGCCGCCTGCGAGGAGGCTGCCGCCGGCGGGCCGGCGCCGGGCGTGGTCGGCGACGGGTGCGGCTGAAGGCCGAGCGCGTCGCCGCCACGGCTCACCTCTATGGGGGACGGTATGGGGACGGCGATCCGCGGGGTTGCGGACCGGCGCGAGTTGGGGATCAAGGGCAGCGTAGGCCGCTCCGGCCGCCTCCGACCCCGGTCGCGGCGCAGTCGTGCATGAATCGTCACGCATCCGTGACCAGCGGCGGCGCCGTCGGCTCCACCGTGATCGTCCGCCTTCTGTGGCGGATGCCTGACCTGTTTGCGATCGGCGCCGACCTGGTCGAGCGAGACACGGCCAGATGGGAAATCGATCAGGCGTTCCTCGATGGCAGCACTTCTCCGGGATCGCCGATGCGCATATCCGCTGGCACCAGTCGGTCGAGCGAGTCGTACGTTCGCCCTGGCCGCCAGCCGCCTCGCGGTCAGCTGGTCCCCCCGCTACGGGCAGCCCCGCCGCCGGACTGACGAGTTGGCTGACCTGGCGCTCAGCGAAGTCCGGCATGGCCGTGGTCGCCAGCACTGGCGGCGAGGGCCTCACCCGGCTGCTGGCTCCACCGCATACCAATCTGAGGAGCATCACGGACACCCTCAGTAAGTTGGGTGAGCGACTGGCCGGCATGATGGGCGAGGGGGCCGCGCAGCTTCGTCGGGAGGCTGACGACGCGGTGCAGACCGCCGATACCGCCGACCACCAGGTCGCGACGATCCTGCACCCCGACCTCGATGCCCCGAGGACCCCCAGGGCCATTGTCGATCCCGTCGCCGCGAAGGCGCTGTCCCTTGGCAAGAGACCGCGGCGGCGGCGGAGCTCAAACTCAGTGAACCTGCCACTGAACGGGATACGGCCGGGAGCCGTCGGCTGGCGGAGGTCGTCGACGACCACGCCACCGTTGCCAGGCTGTTTCAGAGCTGGGGCTGGCGCGATCAGGCCTTGGCGTCCGTGCAGGCGGCAGCGGGCAGCCTACGGGACCAGGCCGACTTCGCTCAGAAGGTGGCCCGCGGGTTGCAGTCCGACAGCGAGGGTCTGCGTGAACACGCGCAGCGCAACGCCCGTGAAGCCGACGAGGTCAACGCCGCGGTGTCCGGAAGCGGCCCCCAGCCGGCGACACCCCCACCTGGGGAACCCCAGCCGCCGGGCGAGCTGGGCAGGGAGCTGGTTCCCGGGCCGTCTCCTGAGGCCCCGGTCACCCAGCATGCCAGCGTCGACAAGGAGTCCGATCCCGCGACCGCCGCGGTCGCGGGCGGGGACGGCGCTGTCCGCGAGCGTGGCACCGAAGGCGGCGACGCCGCCGGCGAGCAGACGGTGGGCGTCTTGGACGCCAGCAGCGACCCGCTCCCGTTTGACAACTCGGACGTGTTCGCGGATGCCTTCGCTGACACGACCACCTTCGCCAACACCGGCTGAGCCGAGTCCGAAGAGGCCGATGCGCTCAGGTGCCGCGGCCGCCGGCATCCGGGTCGACTAGGCTCGGGTGCTTGGACGCTCTAAAACCACCAAGACTCTCAGCTCAGCCACGACCATACCCAGGGAAGTACCTGACCGGCGGCGCTCCCTGCAGCCACAACCGCACGTTTCTTGCCAGTCCAGCAGCCGGATGGCACGTGGCCTGGAGCATCAGGGTCGCTGCTGGGTGAGCGTGGTCAGCGCAGCGTCGGCCAGGAGGCCGGTGACCTGGTCCTGGTCGCCGCCGTCGAGCTGGGTAGGGGTTGGGCTGCCAGCCGGCGGGGTCGGCGGTGACCCGGGCTGCCCGCCGGTGAGCGTCTGGCCCACCGTGGGGTCGACCAGGTGCTGGCTGCCGTCCGGTCCGAGCTCGACCAGGCCGCCCTCGGTGACCGCGTAGTGGTGCTCACCCTGCTCGTCCCGGTCGACGACGGTCATGCCCAGCTGGGCGCGCACGGGGGTCGCCGGCGGTGGCAGGACACCGGCCGGTGAGACGCCGGCGGTCGACCGGGTCGAACCGCCGGGTGGCCGCGAGGACGCGGCCGGCTGTAGCGGTGTGCCCTCGGGGACGGTCGCATCCGGCTGCTCGCCCGGCCCGGACGGCAAAGTGATACCGGCAAGCGAGACGGAGGTTTCCGCCGGCGCCGAGGCCATCAGGGCCATCGGGTCGAAGGAGCGCACACCGGTGTCTGTATCCGAGGGCCGGCGGGCGGGCGGCGGCATGGCGGCGGCGCTGGGGGTACGCAGCCCCGAGTCGAGCAGCGCCACTGGCCCGGGCAGCCCACCCCCGTCAGCCTGCCGCGGCACCCGCGTGGTCGACACCGGCCCCCCGGCCCCCCGGGCCGGGCGCTGGGCCGGTGTGCCGCCGTCGCTGGTCGCGATCACCGTCACCAGCTTGCCCGACCCACGGCTGTCCAGGTCGACCGCGGCCTTGGCGACCTGCTGCCACACCCCGCGCGGGTGGGCGCGGCCCAGTGCCACACTCGCCTGGTCCGAGCGCTCCTGCAACGCCGCGATCGCGCCCTTGACCTCGGGGCCGAGCAGGAACTGGGCCGGGTCGCGGTTCACCCGCGCCACCGTGGCCAGATCGCCGCGCATGAGCGCCTTGTTGCCCTCCCAGGCCAGCAGCCCCCGCTGCGCCCACAGCCCGGCGTTCCAGGGGCCATTTCGGGCCAGCCGCCCCAGCGCCCCCAGCGCCCCCACCGCGGCCTGGGTGGCCACATACCCCCCGACCCGCGCCCCGAAGTGGTCGTCGGGCTGCAACGCCGCCGGCTCGACCCAGGAGGTCAAGCTGCGCACCTTCGCCTCCACCCAGCCCACCGGCAGACGGGCCATCGCCACTGCAAGACCCCAGCTCAGCGCGGAGATCCCCGCGGCCTTGAGGCCGTACCACAAGGGCCCGGACTTGATCCATGCCGTGGGGCGCAGCGACTCCTGGAGCCGGCGCTCGGCCGGCGAAAGCCCGTTCCACAGGTAGTTCGTGACGCGCCAGTGCTGGGCAATGAATCGCGGATCGATGCGCCCGTACGGCGGCCTGGACACCTGTCGACTGGTGTACCAGTTGTAGTCGGTGTTCCGCCGCCACCACTCCTGCGCTCCCATGACAATGCCGGTCGGGATGCCGCGCGCGGCCATGTCGTAGATGTCGTTGGCCAGGCGGTGCGCCGCATCGTCCGGCGGGAGCCACCCGATGTTCTGCAGCCCCCTCTTGAGCGGGATCGCCATGAACGCCTGCCCGCCTGCGATCAACGCCAGCGACTCCGGCATCCGGGTCAGGGGAAACACCTCGATCGCGCGCGGATCGACCGCACGCGACATGAACGGCACGCGCACGTGGTTCGCCCAGGGAACTGCCGCCCCCTGCGCGCCGACCGCTGCCAGGGCCAGACCGACCTTCAGGGTCGTCGGGTCTTCGATCGCGTCCTGGACGAACCGGTCCGCCAGCGCCAAGCCCGGGAACTCGTCGAGCACGTGACGGCGGGTGAAGCCGGCGAGCAGGCCTGCCCCCCGGTTGGCGGTCCCATACCAGGTCCCCTTCGACCAGCCGATCGCTGCATCATCGTCGTCCGGGCCCGCGTGGTCGGGACGCTGAGCGGGTACGACCTTGAGGTTCCCGGGGATCAGCAGCGCGTACAGCGGCGGCGCGGGCAGCTGGGTGGCATCTGGTCCGGGCTGCGAGGGACCCACGGGGTTGCCGAGGGCGAACAGCAGCGCACCGACGGGTGGCCCCTCGGACAGCCGCTGCCCATGGGGACTGGCGGTCGCCCCCGACCGGTCCAGCCCGAGGCTGCGCAGGTCCACCAGCTCCGGGCTGACGAACTCCCCAGAGGCGTGCGCGCGGCCGTCACCGGCGCGGCCGCCGGCGGCCGCGAGCAGCTCACCGGCCCACAGCGGCGCAGCGGTGCCCGCACCCGACGGCGCGGCGGTGGCGGCACCCTCGCCGACCAACGCCACCAGCAGCAACACGCTGCCCAGCAGCAACACGCTGCCCAGCAGCAGCAGCGCGACCAGCACCCGGACCACACGCTCCAGCGCGACCCCGGCACCCGGCTCTGACTCCCCCGCCGGCGCCGCAGGATGCCACATGAGCCCTCCGTTCGCCCTCGACGAGAACCTCCGGGGATCGCTCCACCCCGTTGAGGTTGAGAGGCGGGACGGCTGCCGCCGCCAAGCCCAGCGACCGGGAAGGCGTCGTCGCCTCCAGTGACACCGGAGGCTATCGGCGCGCGGAGTACGGCGAGACACGACCGCGTAACGAATCGACCCGGCCGTGCTCGCTGCGACCGTTCCACGCCACACCGGCCGGCTCCCCGGATGCCGGCGACCTCGGCTTGGGAACAGCCAGCGCAACAACACGCCGACTCGCATGGAGGATCGATTCAAACGCCCCCGCGGTCACGCAGCCCCGGGGGCGTTGCGGCGGTAGGCGGTCAGTTTCATGCCGCCATGCTGCCAACACCACCCAGGTGACAACCGGCGTTGCAGCGGTCAATTCAGCCTGGATCCACCGAAACGTACCTGTGGCATGACGCGTTCACGCTGGTCAGGGATCCCTTCTCGCCCCTGGGCAGTGCACTCGTTGGGTGAAGCACCATCCCGCCTTGGATGGCCCGCTGGCCTGCGGAGCTTCCATCGAGACCCGATGCTTCGCTGAGTCTAGGCTGAGCTGGAGCATGCTGCTGTTCGCCACTCGCAGTCCCGTTCACGAAGGGCATCTTGCGGGTGGGCGCGCCAGCAGTGGGGTTGGCTGAGGACGCGGAGGGCTCAGGCGGTGCGCAGGTCAGGGTGCTTTGTCGACGACCGTTACCTGGACGGAGGTCCAGGAGGTGATGTGGTCGGGCCAGACGACGGCGGGGTCTCCCGGCGCTGACCTGCGGTTGAGGTTGACCTCCCGCTCGCCGATGACCTGCCCAGTCTCGGGGTCGAAGATGAGCTCCTAGCGCATGCGGGTCTTCGGCTCGTAGCGTCCGACCGACACCCCGGTCTGACCGTCCGGGTTGGCGCGCTTGTCGATGACCGGACCCCGGGGATCCGGGTCGCCGCCTTGAACAGGGCGGCGCGTCGAGAACGCGATCGGGCCGCCACTATCCGTTCTCAGTGAATGTGGCCAGTCGCGGCCGGCTTGACCTGGTTGGCCATCTTGCTGAGAAGCTGGGCGCTCGGCTTGCTCAGCGAAGGTGGCCAGACATCTCGGGGAGGTCACGGGTCTCAGCTACGCTCAAGCCGGCTTGACCACCCGCCAGGCGACCGCCATGCAACCGACCAACCCCACCAGCCTGCCGCCCTATACCGGCACGCTCACCCGTGAGCACCTGGCTGTGGTCCGTGCCGAGCGGGACCGGTGGCTGCGGGTCGGCCTGTCCACTACCCCGGCGGATCGTCCCGCCGCTGCGGCCGCGGTCCGGGTCGCCTACGCGGCGGCAGGCCTGCGGCCGCCGGGCATCGTGGTGTGGATGGACTCCCCCTTGGCCGGCTGCCTCGCCGTGGTCACCCACCCCCAGCTCCACGGCCAGCTCCACGGCCCGTGGTGGCAGCCGTACTGGCTGGCCACGTACCGCTGCGCGTTGCGGATCGCGGGGCTGGAGCCATCGCCGCGGCTGGACGCGCTCGCCGACGCCGTCGCGCACCTGGGCGACTGGTGGCCGCTGCGCGGCGCGGTCGTCCTCACCGACCGGCCCACCACCCTCAGCCGCGACGCCCAGGGCCGCCTGCACGCTGAGGCCGGCCCGGCGCTGGCCTGGGCCGACGGGTTCGCCGTGCACGCCATCCACGGCGTCCGCGTCCCTGCCCCCGTCGTCGAAACACCGGACATGATCACCGTCGACTACATCCATGACGAGCCGGACGTGGAGGTTCGCCGGGTGCTACTCGACCGCTACGGGCACGCCCGCTTCCTGCGTGACGTCGGCGCCGAGCAGGTGCACGCCGACCAGTTCGGGACCCTCTGGCGCCGCCGGCTGCCCGACGACGAGGACCTGGTGATGGTCGAGGTCGCCAACGCCACCCCTGAGCCCGACGGAACGGCCAGGACCTACTGGCTGCGAGTGCCACCGGGCATGCGCACCGCCAGGCAGGCGGTCGCCTGGACCTTCGGCCTCGACGAGGGCGACTACCACCCCACCGCGCAGACCTGACCAGCCCGGCCCCGCCTGGCCAGATCGAGTGAGAACCGGCCACCTTCACTGAGGGCGGACGCCCAGCCGCTGAACGACACACCCGCTATCTCAAGACTCGCAGGATTCCTTCCAGGAGGAACCCTGAGCCGTAGGACGCTGCCCGGGCGCTGCAGCGGGTCGCCGGGGAGCTGCGCCGGCCGGGGAGAGTAGCCCTGTACCCCAACAAGGCTATTCGGCGCCTTTCAGGCAAACGCCGCGAGCCACAGGAGACCGGTCCCGTGAGCCAGCCGCCCGACCAACCCCACCCCTACCAGCAGCCTTACCAGCAGCAGCCCCAGGAGTAGCCGCCCCCGCCCGGCTGGCAGCACCCACCCCAACCGCCGCAGCAGCGCAAGTCCAACCACACCCTGTGGATCGTCCTGGCCGTCCTGATCGGCGGCGGCCTGCTGTTCGCCAGCTGCATCGCCGCCCTCGTCAGCGTCGGCATCAGCACCACCGAGACCACCATCGACGCCGCGTCCGAGCCGGCCGACACCAAGCCCTCCAAGGCAGACGCCAAGGCAGACACGAAGCCCCGCTGGCAGAGCTGACCGCCGAAGAGGCCGCCGAGCAGGAGCGCGGCGCGCCCGCCGCGGGCGAGGACGCGTTCGGAGTGACGTCGGCCCGGCACCCGTTCAGGGTACTCGACGACGCCGGCATCACCCTGGAGGAAGAGCAGGCCGCCGAGCAGGACGACGACGAGCCCACCAGCGGGCGGTCCCCCGGCATCCGCGTCGAGCTCGAGGACCGGCTCCGCTAGGCTGCTCCTCTGTCAAACAGCGGCGATGTGGACAGTCTGGAGGGTGAGTGGCCTCCCGGAGTCGCTGGTAGACGGCACCGTCCATCCCGCGGCAAGGCGGCCCGCGGCCGACGGCCACAACCGCACGTTTCCTCGAAGTCGAGCACCCCTTAGCTTGTGATTTACCCGGCGGGCATACTTTGGTTCGCCGCTGATCTCGTTGGCGGTGGTGGTGTTGACATACTACGGTGACCAATGCATCATTCATCGTAGTATGAAGTTGCCGTCGCCTATGCGGGAGCCCACCTACTACATCCTCGCCGCGCTGCTCGACGGCCCGATGCACGGCTGGTGGGATTGCCCTGCTTTGACGGACAGGGCTGATCGCTCGCTCAGGCTACCTGTCTGATGGTCTCCTCGTTGGTCGTGGCTTCGAACTCGTTGGGAGTCAGGTAGCCCAGCGCGCTGTGGAGCCGGGTACCGTTAAACCAGCCGATGTACTCGACAGTGGCGCGGCGGGCGGCGGCTCGGGTCGGCCAGGGCAGGTGGTCGAGGCACTCGCCCTTGAGCGACGCGAAGAACGATTCGGCCAGCGCGTTGTCCCAGCACTGCCCGGTCCGCCCGGTCGACAACGTGACCTCGAGGTCGCCGGCGAGCAGGGCGTACTCGCCGCTGGTGGACTGGCAACCCTTGTCCGAATGGAAGATCACCCCGGGCGCAGGATCGCGCGCGGCGACGGCGTTGGTCGGCGCGTCGGCGACCAGTTCGGCCCGCAGGTGCTCGGCCAGCGCGAACCCCACGACCCGCCGCGAGGCGATGTCGATCACGGTCGCCAGGTACAGCCACCCTTCCCAGGTCGGGATGTAGGTGATGTCGCCGCACCAGCGGGTGTTGACCTTGGCGGCGTCCACGACGAAGTTCCGGCGGATCAGGTCCGCCCGGGCCGCAGCCGCCGGGTCAGGGATCGTGGTCCGTGTCCATCGGCGCGGGATGCGACCATGCAGGCCGGCGGCGCGCATCAGCCGCGCGATCCGCTTGCGGCCGTGCCGGTGGCCTTGGCGGCGCAGCTGCGCGTGGATCCGCGGAGCGCCGTAGCGGCCCTTGGACACCTCGTGCGCTTGGCGGATCTGCTCGGTCAACTCCTCGTCGACCAGCTGACGGGCCGGCGGGGTGCCACTGCGGTGGGCGTAGTAGGCGGCACGGGAGACCTCCAGCAGCTCGCACGCACGCTTGACGCTGTGCTGCTGCGCTCTCTCCGCCTCGATGAACGGGTACACGTTCACCGGGTCTCCTTCACGAAGAAAGCCGTGGCCCGCTTCAGGACGCCCAGGTCCTCACGCAGCTGCCGGTTCTCCCGCCGCAACGCGGCCAACTCCCGGCGCTCCGCGCTGGTCAGCCCGCCGTCGCCACGCGATCCGGCGTCTTGTTCTGCTTGGCGCACCCACGCTCGTACCGCGGTCTCGGTCAGATCGAAGTCACGGGCGACCTGCCCGATTGAGCGGTCACCACGACCGCACAGCTCGACGATCTCGGCCTTGAACTCGGGCGTGAACGACCGGCGCGCACGCGGCTTGTTGCGTTCCATGACCTCCATGATGAACACCCTCCCGGGGCTACACCCCTGATGTCGGGTGTCCGTCAAAGCGGGTCAGGCCCAGTCAGATCGACTGTAGGGTACTGGCGGCGACGACCTGAACCACCCGGAACGCGGTTTGAAGATCGGTGATGTGCCAACTCCAGTGATGCAGTCGCTGCCCAGCTGCGCTACGGATCGCGTGTGGCGTCCGCCGGCTGCTCAGGTCCGCGGGGGGACGTACCTGTGGTACCCGTCGCCGGAGTAGGCGCGCCGGATCTCCTGTTCGTCCCGCTTCCAACGCAGCCGCACCCCCGGAGCGGCGCGGCGCACGTCCTCTGCGAACGCCTCGAAGCCGTCCAGGGCGACGTCGGCGACGAAGCGTCCGCCGCCCGTGGTCCTGCAAGGTGACGATCGGGGTCGTGCTGACGGTGAAGGAGCCGTACCGGGTGATCTCGCGTAGGTCGGTCAGGCGGACCCTGCCGCGGCGCAGCGGGGCGTACCAGCGCAGCTCGACCTCGCTCAGCTCCAGCAGGCGCGCGTCCCGGAACAGCTTCTGGTACACGGCGAAGCCGCCCAACGTGGCGACGGCCGCTGCGAAGAACAGCCGGAACGGCAACGGATTGTCGGGGGTGGATGGCATGGCCAGTTCGTCAGCGACGATCCACAGCATGAGGCCGAGGGCGAAGCCGACCTGGATCCATGTGTACGCGGGCGGCACGCGGTAGGCCGAGACGGTGATCAGGTTGGCCGTTGGCGGCCCGGTCGCCGCACCGCGGTCGGTGCCGGGACCCGCGGAGAGCGGCTGGTCCCACTCCGGCGAGAGCGGCTTGTCCGGTGCTCCGGCCTGCATGAACGGCTCCGGGTGTCGTGCGGTGCCTGCGCGGCTGACCGGAGCCCGAGCATACTGCGGCGCCGGCGGTTCGGCACGGCGGCCGGCACCTGTGCCCGGGGCGTGCGGGCGGGGGTCCGGGGGCTAGGAGTGCTCCAGCCAGGCGCCGCCCATCATGATCGCGCGGGTCTCGCCGCTGGCGGACAGGGCGATCAGGTCGGCGTGGCCGCCTGGGCGCAGCCGGCCGGCCGCGGGTAGGCCGAGCGCGCGCGCGGGGCTGGTGGTGGCGAGGGGCACCGCCTCGTCAAGGCCGAGCCCGAGCCATGCGACCGTGTTGGTGAGCATGTCGGTCAGTGGCAGGGCGCCGCCGGCGAGCATGCCGTCGGTCTGGCAGACTCCGTCCACCACCTGCACGTCGGAGGCGCCGAAGCGGAACTGCTGGGGCCCGCCACCGACGCAGGACAGGGCGTCGCTGACCAGGTGCAGGCGCTCGCCGAGCGCCGCTACCGCCGTCCGCGCGCTGTGCCAGGCGACGTGCTCGCGGTCCAGGATCATGCCGGCGTGCACGCGCGGGTCGGTGAGGGTGACGCCGACCAGGCCCGGCTCGCGGGCGCGCAGCCCGGACATCGCGTTGAACAGGTGGGTCACCAGCGTCGCGCCAGCGTCGATCGCGGCAACCGCCGCCTCCGCGCCGGTCGCGCTGTGCCCGAGCGAGACGATCACCCCGGCGGCAGCCAGCGCGCGCACCCCCGCCGGCTCGACCACCTCCGGCGCGACGGTGACCACCAGCGGCAACTCCCCGAGGCGCTCGCGCAGGCGGCAGTAGAACCGCAGATCCTCGTCGCCCATCGGGCGCAGCAGCCGCCGGTCGTGCACGCCGGCCTTGTCGGCGGCCAGGTGCGGGCCTTCCAGGTGCAGCCCGGCGAAGCCGGGCAGCTGGTCCCGTGCGGCGGCCACAGCCGCCTCCGCGGCCTGGGCGGCGGTCTCGGGTGAGGCGCTGATGAGCGTCGGCATGACCTGACCGACACCGCAGCGGCGGTGCGCGGTGACGATCTTCTCCAGGCCCTCGAGGCTGGGCTGGTCGTTCAGCATCACGCCGCCGCCGCCGTTGACCTGGATGTCCACGAGCGCGGGCGCGATCACCAGTCCGGGCAGCTCGTGGACGGCGGCGCCGAGCGCGGTACCGCCCGCCGCCTGGCTGGCCGCAGCGCGCGGCTGCAGGCCGACCAGCCGGCCGCTTGCGGTGTCGATCTCGACGTCGACCCGCTCGTGGCGGCGGTCGCCGTCGTGCACGGCGGCGGGGCGGAGCAGGAGCCGGCCGCCCGCTGCGGGCGCCGGGGCGCGCATGCCCGATCGCCTGCGGGATCCGGAGGTGCCCAGCCGCCCCGCGTCCCCTGATGCCGCTGGATCACGGTCGGCCATCCTGCTCCCTCGATTCGCTGCGCGCCGGTTCGGCCTCAGCATTGTGCCCACTGACGGCGCTGGTCCAAAGCCGGTAGAGCGCCACCAGCGACGCCAGGCCGATTGTGGTGAGGAGCCCGATGTGCAGCTCCTTCAGGCTACCGAATCCGCTCTGCAGCGCCTTGCGTAGCGTCGCCTGTCTGGCGGTCGCGAATCCGTAAGCGAGGAACGCGCCGACGTATGCGGCCGCGCCCAGTAGGAACGTGACGGTCGCGGTGGCCGCTCGCCACCGGCGTGCCTGGGAGTGTGCGTGGGTGCTGGACGCCTGGAGCGTCCGCTGGCGCTTGAGGAGCTCCTCGCGCTCTTCCCTGATCCGGCGCAGCTGCTCGCGTTGCTCGTCGTTCTGCGTCCTGAGCCGGTCGAGCACGTCCGTCGCTGTCTCCAGCCGGGCGGTCACTGCCCGCGCACCCGCGTCGTCCTCCAGCAGCGTCACCAGGGCATCCACGGGGAAGTCGACCAGCTCGTCGAAGTGCCACAGCGCCTTTGCGCAGCGGGTCAGCGTGCTGGTCTTGCCGCTCCAGGGTGGGGTCCCCTGGGCCTGCGCGGCCTCCAGTTGCCCGCGCAGCGCGTTGACCGCCGCCAGCACCGCACCCAGCGCGTCCCGGTGCGGCTGGCGTGAGATGAACCTGACGAGGACCTCGACGGCGGCCGCGTTGACGGCGGGGTTGATCCACAGGCGCTGGACCTGCTCGGCCAGCGCACCCGCAAACGCCGTGGCGTGCCCGTGGTCGAAGGTGAGCGCGGCACGAAGGTAGACGACGAGGTCCACAGCGGACGCATGAGCGGAATCGAGCGTGGCGAGCAGCTGCGACGCCGACTGGGTGTCGTCGGCGCCGCCCAGGCCGGCACGGTGCAGGAGCAGGTAGGCCATGAGCTGGTCGCGAGGGACCTGGCTGGCCAGCCGGGCGCGCACCCAGCGCTCAGTCCGCCTGGTCGCCGCGTCGTCGACGCCCAGATACCGGGCCCGCAGCCACACCAGGCCGCAGCTCGCGGCGAAGGTCTCGTCGAAGGAGCCGTCGACCTCGCGTGCCGCGGCCTCCTTGAGGGCATCGGCGACCGCGCCCTCGCTGACGGTGAGCTCTGCCAGGCCCTGCCTGGCGCCGGCGAGTTCATCGAAGGCCAGCAGCGTCTCGATCGTGCTCCAGAAGCTGTGGTCGATCCAGTGCCCGGTGTCCGGGCTGGCCAGGTCCGCCAGGGCCGCGAAGCGGGCCTCCCTGAGCAGCTTGGCCGTGGCGCGCTCGTGGCTGCGCACCCGCAGCTCGGCCGCGCGCTGGCTGGGGACGCTGATGATGCGCAGGGAGCCGTCGCGCAGCCGCTCATCGAGCTTGTCCGCGGCCGCGGACGGGTACTGGACGCCGGGTCCCAGCAGCAGCGTAGTGTGCACCCCGGCGAGGGTGTTGTCGATCGCCAGATTCGCCTCCACCGGGCCGCGGTAGACCCGGTAGGCGTACCGGCGGGCAGCGAGCGTGCTGCACAGGTACTCCATCCCGCGGTCCTGCTCGTCGCTGGCGCGCACCAGCCCGGTCAGACACCTGCCGTGGACGGTGTAGTCGATGAGGTTGCGCAGCAGC
>Ga0126377_10001412_pt1 | contig 15796 bp, 13 predicted proteins | sample PanSoiMetPlot_22_FD_92647 | JGI IMG/M metagenome (GOLD analysis project Ga0126377, IMG submission 92647) | Tropical forest soil microbial communities from Panama - MetaG Plot_22 | ecosystem: Environmental > Terrestrial > Soil > Tropical forest > Bulk soil | place: Panama | collected 2016-02-17
GGGGCCCGATTGCGCGAGCTTGCGCCGCGGCCGCCGGCGCGGCGCGCTGGCATGTCGCCTGCTCATCGCCTGGACGCGACCATGCGACACCTGATCGATCCGCGGACGCCCGGGCCAGAGCCGCCGCCCGCCTGTCCGCCGGCGCGCGAGGCTGACGGGGACAGGGTCATGGAGAACCTGCTCGCCGGCCAGGTGCTCGAGGGTCGCTACCGCATCGTCAGCCGCCTCGCCGTCGGCGGCATGGCGACGATCTACGTCGCCGAGCACACGCTCATCGGCCGGGCGGTGGCGATCAAGGTGCTCCACCCGCAGTACGCGGTCGACGCCGAGCACGTGCAGCGCTTCCTGGCCGAGGGGCGCACGGCGGGCACGCTCGGCCACCCGCACATCGTCGAGTCGACCGACATGGGCTACACCGAGGGCGGCGCGCCCTACCTGGTGCTCGAGCTGCTCGAGGGGCGCGGCCTCAACGACGTCATCCGCGGCGAGGGCCGCGTCCCGATCGATCGCGCGGTCGCCATCGCGCTGCAGATCGCGTCGGCGCTGACCGCCGCGCACGCGCGCGGCATCATCCACCGCGACCTCAAGAGCGACAACATCTTCCTGGTCGCGAGGCCGGGCGGCGGCGACCACGTCAAGGTGCTCGACTTCGGCATCTCGAAGTTCACCGAGCAGAGCGGCCACACCCAGCGCGACCGGGTGCTGGGCACGCCGTGGTTCATGCCGCCCGAGCAGGTCGAGGATCCCAGCTCGGTCGACGCCCGCTGCGACGTGTACGCGCTCGGGGCGATCCTCTACGAGATGCTGGCCGGGCAGGTGCCCTTCGCCGACTCGCAGTTCCCTCAGGTGCTGGTCAAGATCCTGAGCGAGGAGCCGCAGCCGATCGAGAGCCTGTGCCCCGACATCCGGCCAGAGCTGGCCGCGGTGCTGCGCGCCGCGATGGCCCGGTCGCTCGACCGGCGGACCGCGAGCATGGCCGAGCTCGGCCGCGCGCTGGCCGCCGCCGTCGGCCGCGCGTGGCCCGAGACGCCGGGGCCGGCGCGCGCGGTCAGCGTGCCCGCCCCTCCGCGCCCTGGACGACCGCGCGCCGTGATCGCCGGCGTGACCGCGGCCGTGCTGGCCGGCGCCGGGATCGGCGTGGCGGTGGCCCTGTGGCCCCGCGCCGCGGATGGCCCCGCGCCGGCGGGCGAGGCCGACGATTCCGCGCGGGCTGCGTCCCGGCCCGCCGCGCCGACGGGCCAGGCCGCGCCGACCACGCAGGCCGCACCGGCGGGGCCGGCGGCGCCGGCGAAGACGGCCGCGCCGGCGGGGGCCGAGGCAACCGCGCCGACCGCGCCGGCGGCCGCGACCGGCACGGTCGAGCTGGCGATCACGTCGACCACGCGGGGAGCGCGGGTCACGCTGCGCGGCGAGACCTACCGCCTGCCCATGCACGAGCGGCTGCCGCGCCGCGATCGCCCGGAGCCGATCGAGGTGAGCGCGCCGGGCCACGCGACCAGGCGCTCCTGGGTCACGCTCGACCGCGACCGGACCCTGCCCCTCGAGCCGGAGCGGAGCCGGCGAGGAGCGACCGCCCGCCGCGAGCCGGACGATATCGCCGACGCGTCCCGCCGCGGCCCTGCGGCGGTCTCGCCATCGCCGGCCGGGTCGTCGACCGAGTCGTCGACCGAGTCGTCGGAGCCCGAGCCGCAGCCGCGGCCCGAGCCGGCCGACGCGAAACCCACCGCGCCGCCCGCGCGCGAGGAGCCGCCACCGCGCCGCACCGTTCCGGCGCCGCCCGCGCAGCCGGCCACCGCCCGGCCGCCGCCCGGCACCATGGATCGCCAGGCCACGCGCGACGCGGTCGGCCGCCACCTGCCCGAGATCCGCACCTGCTTCGAGCGCGGCCGCATGGACAACCCGCAGCTGGCCGGACGCGTGCTCGTGCGCATCGCCGTCTCGCCGACCGGCAAGGTCACCTCCGCGAGCGTGTCGCGCAGCGACGTGCGCAGCCAGCTGGTCGAGTCGTGCATCGTGTCGGCCATCGAGCGCTGGACGCTCCCCGCGCCGGCCGGCGGCGCCGCCGCCACCATCACGTATCCGTTCTCGTATCACTGAGAAGCACCGAGAAGCACCGAGAAGCACCACCCCACCCTCGCGAAGGAGTCGCGGATGGTTCGTCCCCCTGCCCGTGCGATCGCGCTGGCGATCGCGCTCGCGGTCACCGGCGCGCCTGCGCTCGCCCGTGCCCAGCCTGCGCCGCAGCCGCCCGAACAGACCTTCGAAGGCGACCCGGAGGCGGAAGAGCCCATCCCCCCGCGCCCGCCGCCGGTGCAGCCCGAGCTCCCGCCCCAGGACGTGCAGAGCTTCGCCGACGCCACGCTCGAGGCCACGCCGCTGCGCTTCGCCTTCAACGTGTTCGGCGACGTGGGCGTGACCGGCCGCTCTCCCGCGCAGGGTGACGAGCGCGTGGACTTTGCGCTCGGCGCCTTCGCCCTGCTCATCAACGGCCAGCTCAGCCGGTCGCTGCTCGGCACCGCCGAGGTCAAGTTCGACTCCGACGATCAGAACCACCAGACCGTCACGCTCGAGCGCCTTCACCTTCGCTGGCAGACCCAGCGCTTCTACCTGGTCGGCGGGCGAACCCACACCGACATCGGCTACTGGAACACCGCGTTCCACCACGGCGCGTGGCTGCACCTGCCGATCGCGCGGCCCCGCGTGCTGCGCGGCGACGACTCGGGCGGCCTCCTGCCCATCCACTGGATCGGCCTCGAGGGCGGCGTCATCGTCCCGCTCGCGGGCACCGGCGCGCTGACCGTGGCCGGCGGCGTGGGCAACGGCCGCGGCGGCGACGAGGCCGAGATCACCATCCATCGCGACCGGAACAACTTCAAGGCGCTCAAGCTCAAGCTCGAGGTCCTGGGGCTGGGCTGGCCCGACCTGCGCGTCGGCGTGGCGGGGCTGATGGACCGGATCGCGCCCGAGCCGGTCGACCTGCGCCCGGCCCTGCCCGACATGGAGATCGACGAGTACATCGCCAACGCCTACGCCGCCTATCGCGGCGCCCAGCTGACCATGATCGCCGAGGCCTACTCGATCTGGCACCGCTCCGACCTCGACACCACCAGCACGACCGACGCCTTCGTCGTGCTCGGCTACCGGGTCGGACGCCTCACGCCCTACACGCTGATCGAGCGCACCGACGCGCGCAGCGGCGTCGATCCGTTCTACACGCCGGTGCCCGACATGCCGACCACCTCGACCCCGGTCGACTCGACCGCGCTCAGCCTCGGGGCCCGCATCGATCCCAGCGTGTGGAGCGCGGTGAAGCTGGAAGTCCGCCTCCTCCGCGCCGACCACGCCGACGACCTCGATCGGTCGGTCGCGATCAACTGGTCGTTCGGCATCTGACGCGAGGCGCCGCCCCGGACGCCGCGTCGGACGGAGGACCGGGCGCTACTTCAGCTTGTGGCCGAGGTAGGCCTTGAGCCGCACCTCGGCCTGGGCCTCGTCGGGCACCGACACCGCTCCGACCCGCGCGACCGCGCCGTCGACCTCGGCGAAGAGCTGGCCGCGCGCCTTCGCATCGGAGAGCAGCTGGTCGGGCGCGCGGCCGCGGACCTGCTCCGTGGTCTGGCGGTCGCAGTAGTCGCGCAGCTTGCCGAACAGATCGTCGCCGAGGAACGCGCGGATGGTGTCGGCGTCGCCGGCCAGGCGGCCGAGCTCGGCGGCGGTCTCGCCGTCGAGCCCCGCGGGGGGTGCGCCCGCGCCGGACGCGCCCATCGCCCGGGCCGCGCACAGTCGAACGACCATGAGGTCGTCGAACAGACCCACCGCCGGTTCCCAATCCGGAACCAGGTCCATCCGCGACACCACATAGTTGAGCCCGGCGGCGGCGTAGCGGCGCAGCTCGGCGCTCGCCGCCTCGGCCGACAGCGCGGCCTTCAGCGCCCCGACGTCCTTCCGCCACCCGAGCGCCCATCGGGTGAGGGCAGAAATATGCTCCGACACGCGTGCCTCCAACGACCCGGCGATAGGTCGGCCCGACGCACCATACCGCAACGCGTTGCGGTTGCAAATAGAGGGCTTACGCGATACGAAAGCCCGCCTCATGGGAAGCGGTTTGTGCCGGGCGATGTTGCTGTGGCCCGGTGCGTTGTGCCGGGCGATGTTGCTCCGGGCCCGGTGAAAGGAAGCTCGCGATGGCCACCTACGACAAGCTCACGCCGCCGACCAAGGGCTCGAAGATCACGGTCGGGCCCGACGGGTCGCTGCGCGTCCCCGACGACCCGATCATCCCGTACATCGAAGGGGACGGCATCGGGATCGACATCACACCCGCGATGCACGACGTGGTCGAGGCCGCGGTGGCGAAGGCCTTCGGGGGCGTCCGCAAGGTGGTCTGGTTCGAGGTCTTCGCCGGCGAGAAGTCGGTCAAGCTGTACGGCGACGGCGTCTGGCTGCCGGAGGACACCAACCGCGCGATCCGCGACTACTGCGTGGCCATCAAGGGCCCGCTGACCACGCCGATCGGCGGCGGCATCCGCTCGCTCAACGTGGCGCTGCGCATGATCCACGACCTGTACGCCTGCGTGCGGCCGGTGCGTTACTTCAAGGGAACGCCCTCGCCCATGCGCGAGCCCGACAAGCTCAACGTCGTGCTCTTCCGCGAGAACACCGAGGACACCTACGCCGGCATCGAGTGGAAGGGCGGCTCGGCCGAGTCGAAGAAGGTGATCGAGTTCATCAACTCGATCGCGTCCGAGGGCAAGAAGCTGGTCGAGGGGGTCGAGAACATGGGCATCGGCATCAAGCCGGTGTCGGAGTTCGGCTCCAAGCGCCTCATCCGGCGCGCCATCCGGTACGCCGTCGCCAAGAAGCTGCCCAGCGTGACCCTCGTGCACAAGGGCAACATCATGAAGTTCACCGAGGGGGCCTTCAAGGACTGGGGCTACGAGCTGGCCCGCGAGGAGTTCGCGCCCGCGACCTGTGTGGAGTGGGAGCCGCAGCCGGGCAAGGTCAAGATCGGCGATCGCATCGCCGACTCGATGTTCCAGCAGCTGCTCCTGCGCCCCGACGAGTACTCGGTCATCGCCACCACCAACCTCAACGGCGACTACCTGAGCGACGCATGCGCGGCCCAGGTCGGCGGGCTCGGCATCGCGCCCGGCGCCAACATCGGCGACAAGGCGGCGGTGTTCGAGGCCACCCACGGGACCGCGCCCAAGTACGCCGGCCAGAACAAGGTCAACCCGGGCTCCCTCATCCTCAGCGCCGCGCTCATGCTCGAGCACCTGGGGTGGGACGACGCCGCCGCGCTGGTCTACAAGGGCATGGAGGCCGCCATCGCCAGGAAGGTGGTGACCTACGACTTCGAGCGCCAGATGCAGGGCGCCACGCTGGTCGGCTCGCGCGAGTTCGGCCAGGCCATCATCGACAACATGTGATCGTCCGGACTCGAACGACCGGAACAGGAACAGGAAGAGGAAGGAACCGATGCCTCGCCGATACAAAGTGACCGTGGTGGGCGCCGGCAACGTGGGGGCGACCTGCGCCCACTGGCTGGTGGCCAAGGAGCTGTGCGACGTCGTCCTGGTCGACATCGTCGAGGGCATGCCGCAGGGCAAGGCGCTCGACCTGATGCAGGCCACGCCGGTCGAGGACGTCGACTGCCGCGTGCTGGGCTCGAACGGCTACGGCGAGACGGCCGGATCGGACGTGGTCGTGATCACCAGCGGCATCCCGCGCAAGCCGGGCATGAGCCGCGACGACCTCATCGCCACCAACAAGAAGATCGTCGGCGCGGTGTGCGCCGAGGTGAAGAAGTCCTCGCCCGACGCCATCGTCATCATCGTGTCCAACCCGCTCGACGCCATGTGCCACGTCGCCTACGACGCGCTCGGCATGCCGCGCGCGCGGGTGATCGGCATGGCCGGCGTGCTCGACACCGCGCGCTACAAGACCTTCGTGGCCATGGAGGTGGGCTGCTCGGTCGAGGACGTGCACGGCATGGTGCTGGGCGGGCACGGCGACACCATGGTGCCGCTCCCCAACCACACGTCGATCGGCGGCATCCCGCTGCGCGAGCTGGTCAGCAAGGAGCGCATCGACGCGATCGTCGACCGCACCGCCAAGGGCGGCGCCGAGATCGTGGGCCTGCTCAAGACCGGGTCGGCCTACTACGCGCCCGCCTCGTCGGTGGTGGCCATGGTCGAGTCGATCCTCAAGGACAAGAAGCGCGTCCTGCCCTGCGCGGCGCTGCTCGACGGGCAGTACGGCCACAAGGACCTGTTCATCGGCGTGCCGTGCGTGCTCGGCGCCGGCGGCGTCGAGAAGGTGATCGAGCTCCAGCTCAGCGACCACGAGAAGAAGCTGCTCGACAACTCGGCCCGCGCGGTGCGCGAGCTGGTCGAGACGCTGAAGAAAGTCTGATGGCGGTCAACTGATGAAGATCCACGAGTACCAGGCCAAGGAGCTGTTCAAGAAGTTCGCCATCCCGGTGCCGATCGGCGAGCCGGCGCTGTCGATCGACGACGCGCTGGGCGCGGTGCCGCGCGTGCAGCGGCAGAGCGGCGGCGACATCGTGGTGGTCAAGGCGCAGATCCACGCCGGCGGCCGCGGCAAGGGCGGCGGCGTCAAGGTCTGCAAGACCCGCGACGACGCCGAGAAGGCCATCCGCTCGATCTTCGGCATGCAGCTGGTCACCGCCCAGACCGGGCCGGAGGGCAAGAAGGTCCAGCGCCTGCTGGTCGAGCAGGGCCTCGACATCGCGAAGGAGTTCTACTTCGCCATCACGCTCGATCGCGCCGCCGGCCGGGTCACCATCATGGCCTCGTCCGAGGGCGGCATGGACATCGAGGAGGTGGCGGCGAAGCACCCGGAGAAGATCCACCGCGAGGCGCTCCACCCGGCGCTCGGCTTCCAGGACTACCAGGGCCGCCGGCTCGGCTTCCGGCTGGGCCTCGGGGGCAAGCAGGTGGCCGAGCTGACCGGGATGCTCGCCCACCTGTGCCGCATGTACGACGAGATGGACTGCGCGCTGGTCGAGGTCAACCCGCTCGTGCTGCTCAAGGACGGCCACCTGGTCGCGCTCGACGCCAAGCTCACGTTCGACGACAACGCGCTCGAGCGCCACCCCGAGCTGCGCGACTGGCGCGACCCGAGCGAGGAGGACCCGGCCGAGACCGAGGCCAAGCGCTTCGACCTGTCCTACATCAAGCTCGACGGCAACATCGGCTGCATGGTCAACGGGGCCGGCCTGGCCATGTCCACCATGGACATCATCCAGCACTACGGCGGCCGCCCGGCCAACTTCCTCGACGTGGGTGGAGGCGCCACCACCGAGAAGGTGACGGCCGCGTTCAAGATCATCACCCGCGACCCGGCCGTGAAGGGCATCTTCGTCAACATCTTCGGCGGCATCATGAAGTGCGACACCATCGCCAACGGCGTCATCGCCGCGGTCAAGGAGGTCGGGCTGAAGGTGCCGCTGGTCGTGCGCCTGGAAGGGACCAACGTGGAGCTGGGCAAGAAGCTGCTCGAGGACAGCGGCCTCAACCTCTACGCGGCGGCCGACATGGCCGACGGGGCGCGCCAGATCGCTGCGCTTGCCGAGCTCGCCGGCGGAAAGGCGGCGAAGCGATGAGCGTCCTCTGCGGCAAGGACACGCGGCTGGTCGTCCAGGGCATGACCGGCAAGACGGGAGCCTTTCACGCCCGCCAGATGCTGGAGTACGGCACCGCGCTGGTGGCCGGGGTGACGCCCGGCCGCCGCGGCGTGAAAGTCGAGGGCCTCGAGAAGGTGCCGGTGTTCGACACCTGCGAGGAGGCGGTGCGCGAGGCCGGGGCCAACGCCACGGTCATCTACGTGCCGCCCCCGTTCGCGGCCGACAGCATCCTCGAGGCGGCCGCGGCCGGCATCCGGCTCATCGTGGCCATCACCGAGGGCATCCCGACGCGCGACATGGTGCGGGCGAAGGCGCTCCTCAACAGCGACTACCCGGACGCGGTGCTGGTCGGGCCCAACTGCCCGGGCGTCATCACGCCGGGCGAGTGCAAGATCGGCATCATGCCGGGCTACATCCACAAGCCGGGCGACATCGGCGTGGTGTCGCGCTCCGGCACCCTGACCTACGAGGTCGTCCACCAGCTGACCGGGCTCGGGCTCGGCCAGTCGACCGCCATCGGCATCGGCGGCGACCCGGTCAAGGGGCTCGACTTCATCGAGTGCCTGGCCCTCTTCCAGCGCGACCCCGGCACCCGCGCGATCATGATGATCGGCGAGATCGGCGGGTCGTCGGAGGAGGAGGCGGCCACCTACGTGAAGGAGAAGGTGACCAAGCCGGTCGCCGCCTTCATCGCCGGACAGACCGCGCCCCCGGGCAAGCGCATGGGCCACGCCGGCGCGATCATCGCTGGCGGCAAGGGGACCGCGTCGGAGAAGATCGCGGCGCTGCGGGCGGCCGGCATCGCGGTGGCGAAGACCCCGGCCGAGATGGGTGCCACGCTCAAGTCGGTTCTCTAGGCGCGGAGCCCGGAGCAGCAAGAGGAGTCGATAGAAATGGCAATCGAGAGGACGCTGTCGATCATCAAGCCGGACGCGGTGGCGAAGAACGCCGTCGGCCGGGTCATCGCCAAGCTCGAGGCGGGCGGCCTGCGGGTCGCGGCGCAGAAGATGGTGCGGCTCAGCCCGGACCAGGCCGGCGAGTTCTACGCCGTCCACCGCGAGCGCCCGTTCTACAGGGCGCTATGCGCCTTCATGACCGAGGGGCCGGTGGTGGTCCAGGTTCTCGAGGGCGAGGGCGCCATCGCGCGCAACCGCGAGATCATGGGCGCGACCGATCCGGGCAAGGCCGAGGCGGGAACCATCCGGGCCGAGCTGGGCGAGAACATCGAGCGCAACGCGGTCCATGGCTCGGACGCGCCCGACACGGCGCGCTTCGAGGTCGGCTTCTTCTTCAGCGGCGCCGAGCTGGCGGCGCTCAGGCGCTGAGGAGCTCGTCATGATCGTCGGCGTTGCCAGGGAGACCCTGCCGGGCGAGAGGCGGGTGGCGCTGGTTCCAGGGGCGCTCCAGCCGCTCGTCAAGAAGGGGCTCACCATCCAGATCGAGGCCGGGGCCGGCGAGGCGGCGGGCTATCCGGACGCGGAGTTCACCGAGAAGGGCGCGGCCATCGTGCCCGACCGGCGCACCCTGTTCAGCCAGGCCGACATCCTGGCCCAGGTCAACACGTTCGGAAACAACCCCGAAGCCGGGCGCGGCGACCTCATGCTCCTGCGCCAGGGCCAGCTGGTGATCGGGCTGGCCGATCCGCTGGGCGCGCCGGAGCGGGCGCGCGAGATGGCGCAGCGCGGGGTGACGGCGTTCGGCCTCGAGCTCATGCCGCGCATCACGCGGGCGCAGAGCATGGACGTGCTGTCGTCGATGGCGTCGATCGCCGGCTACAAGGCGGTGCTCATCGCCGGCATGGAGCTGCCGCGCATCTTCCCCATGATGATGACCGCGGCCGGCACGCTCAAGCCGGGGCGCGTGCTGGTCATGGGCGTGGGCGTCGCCGGCCTGCAGGCGATCGCGACCGCCAAGCGGCTGGGCGCGCTGGTGTCGGCCTACGACGTCAGGCCGGTGGTCAAGGAGCAGGTGCAGAGCCTGGGCGCCCGGTTCGTCGAGCTCGGCCTCGACACCGCCAGCGCCGAGGGGGCCGGCGGCTACGCCAAGGAGCAGAGCGAGGACTTCCTGCGCCGCCAGCGCGAGGCGATGACCAAGGTGGTGGCGGACTCGGACGTCGTCATCACCACGGCGGCCATCCCGGGCAGGCGCTCGCCCATCCTCGTCACCGCGGACATGGTCAAGGCGATGGCGCCCGGCTCGGTCATCGTGGACCTCGGGGCCGAGCGCGGCGGCAACTGCGAGCTCACCCAGTCGGGCAAGACGGTCGTCGTGCACGGCGTCACCATCGTCGGCCCGCTCAACCTGGCGACGACGGTGCCGTATCACGCCAGCCAGATGTACGCCAAGAACATCGCGACCTTCCTGCTCAACATGATCGACAAGGAAGGGAAGCTGGTGGTCGACGCCGCCGACGAGATCACGAGCGGCACACTTCTGTGCCAGGGCGGCGACGTGGTGCACCCGCGGCTGCGCGAGCTGCTCGGTCTACCGACTCTGACCTTGCCGACGGCGCAGGCGGCCGCGCGGTAGGGATGCCCGGCGTCCGTCCCGGGCCTGGGCGCGAGCCCGGGCTCGGCCGGGTCCCGGCGACGGCTACTCGAACCAGATCTCGATCTCGTAGCCGTCGGGATCGCTGACGTAGGCGAACGGGAAGCCGGGCGCGAACTCGCCGCGCCGGAGCAGCTGGCCGCCGGCGCGCACCGCCGCCTCGACCGCCTCGTCGATGTCGCTGGGCGAGACCAGCCGGAAGCCGAAGTGGGAGATGCCGCCGGCGCGGCCCGCCGCCTCCGGATCGCGCTCGAAGGCGAGGATGTCGTGGCCCGGCCCCTTGACCTGGATGCTGCTCTCGTCGCGGTAGTACTCCACGGCGCCGAAGACGTCGCGGTAGAAGCGCATCGAGCGCTCGGGGTCGCGCACCGCCAGGTTGATGTGCGTGAGGCCGTGAGTCTTGACCATTGCCACCCTCCCCTGCCGGATCATCCCCGTGCCAGCGGCAGGCGCCGGTCCGTCGGCTCGGGAGCCGCCCCGCCCCGGTTGGCCAGCTGGCCGCAGGCCGCGTCGATGTCGTCGCCGCGCGGCGTGCGCAGATAGGCGGCCAGGCCGAGCTCCTTGACCCGGTTCTGGAAGCTCTCGATCGCCTCGCGCGACGGCCGGGCGAACGGCGCGCCCGGGTGCGGATTCCACGGGATGAGGTTGAGCTTGCAGCGCATGGGGCGGAGCAGCCGGGCCAGGCGCTCCGCGTCCTCCATCGAGTCGTTGACTCCGGCCAGGAGCACGTACTCGAACGTGATGCGGCGCCGGTGCTCGAGCGGGAAGGCGCGCAGCGCCCCGAGCAGGCGGGCGATCGGCCACTTCTTGTTGACCGGCATCAGGCGATCGCGCACGTCGTCGCTCGACGCGTTGAGCGACACGGCCAGGTTGGGCCGCAGCGCCTCGCGCCCGAGCCGCTCGATGCCCGGCACCAGGCCCACCGTCGACACCGTGATGCGCCGCTGCGACAGGTTCGCGCCCAGCCCGTGGCAGAGGAGCGCGATCGACTTCATCACGGCCTGGTAGTTGTGGAGCGGTTCGCCCATCCCCATGTAGACCAGGTTGGTGATGCGCCGCCCCGGGGCCGCGGCCCGGCCGTCCGGCGCGGCGAGCAGCGCCTGCGCCCGGTAGACCTGGTCGGCGATCTCGCCGGCGTCGAGGTGGCGCACCAGGCCGAGCTTGGCGGTGGCGCAGAACTGACAGTCGAGCGCGCAGCCGACCTGGGACGAGATGCACTGGGTCAGCTTGTCGCCGTCGGGGATGAGCACGCTCTCGATCGAGCGGCCGTCGCGCGTGCGCAGGCGCAGCTTGCGGGTGCCGTCGGCCGAGCGCTGCACCTCGGCCACCTCGAGCGTGCCGATGCTCGCCCGCTCGGCCAGCCGCGCGCGCAGCGGCCGCGACACGTCCGTCATCTGCTCGAACGACGTCGCGCCGCGCCCGTGCACCCAGCGCCAGATCTGTTCGCCGCGGTAGCGCGGCTCACCCAGCTCGCCCTGGATGAAGGCCACGACCTCGTCGAGGGTGGCGGCGCGCAGATCCACGACCGATGACATGAGGCGGCCTACCTACCACGAGGGGGCGCTTCAGACCACCCCAAGCTTCCGGCCGGCCTCAGAAGACTCCCCCGAGCGAGACCAGCGCACCGCCGCCCGGGCTCGGCGCCGCCCCGACCTCCACGCGCGACTCCGCCCCGTGTCGGGAGGAGAAGAGGTAGAGGACGGCGCTGGTGGCCGCGGCCGCCGCCGCCGTCCCGAACAGGATGTCGGCGACCAGCGCGCGGCGGTCCATCTGATCGACGCGGCGGCGGGCCTGGGGGCAGCTCGCGCGGGCGCAGCCGTCGTCCTCGAGCGCGTTGTACTCGGCGCGCGCGGCCACCGCGAAGCCGACCCCGCCGGCGAGCGCGCCGACCGCGACAGCCCCGGTCACGATGACCGGCGCGGTGAGCCGGCGCCCGCCACGGGCCGGTGCCATCGAGCCGGCGGCGACCTCGAGCGCGTCGCCGCGCGGCGCCGCGTGGGGCAGGAGCTGGCGCGGCGCGGCGGCCAGCACCCGGTCGGCCGCCGGTCCGACGAGCGCCGGCAGGTGCAAGGAGGTCCGGTTGATGACGACGCCGATGTCGGGATCGCACCACGTGACATCGACCTGGAGACGCGGCCCGGTGCGGACCATGTAGAGGAGCAGGAGCTCGTCGCCGCGCAGGCGGTCGGCCACCGCGCGCAGGCAGTCGGGCGTCGCCACGCAGGCCTCGGGGATGCCGCGGGCCGGCAGGAGGCGGCGCGCCTCGGCGCCGGCGACCACCTCGACCTCGAGCTGCGCGCGCAGCGCCGCGCCCAGCCGCCCCGCGACGGCGTCGGCGTCGCGCTCGCTCAGCTGGATGCGGCTCGCGACCACCACGCCGACCCGCGACACGTCGGCGCGGGCCGCGCCGCCCGCCAGCGCGAGCCCCGCCAGCGCCGCGCCCAGCGCGAAGAGGCGCCGCGTGGTGATCGCTCGACGCGATGTTCGCACGGCGAGTCCGTCGGCGGGCCCAGAACGTACCGTCGGGCGCCGCCGCTGGCGGCTTCCTCCGCTACCCACCGCCGCCTCCGCAGTCGGCCGCGCAGGTGGTGCCGTCCTCGCCCGGAGGGCAGCACATGCCGTCGCCGCAGCAGACGTGGCCGGCCTCGCAGCTGGCCGGGCAGTCCATCGCGCAGGTGCACGCGGTCTCGCCGCCGTTGCAGGCGCCGTCGCCGCAGCTCGCGCCGCAGTCGGCCGGGCACGTCACCGTGGTCTCGTCGCCGTTGCACGCGCCGTCGCCGCAGTTGCTGCCGCAGTCCATCGGGCACGTGGCGGTGGTCTCGCCACCGTTGCACGCGCCGTCGCCGCAGCGCGCGCCGCAGTCCATCGGGCACGTGGCCGTGGTCTCGCCGCCGTTGCAGGCGCCGTCGCCGCAGCGCGCGCCGCAGTCGGCCGGGCATGTGGCCGTGGTCTCGCCCCCATTGCAGGCGCCGTCGCCGCACTCCGTCCCGCAGTCGTCCGGGCACGTGGCCGTGGTCTCGCCGCCGTTGCAGGTGCCGTCGCCGCAGCGCGCGCCACAGTCCAACGGGCAGGTGGCCGTGGTCTCGCTTCCGTTGCAGCAGCCATCGCCGCAGCCGGCGCCGCAGTCGGTGCTGCACGAGCACACGTCCTCGCCGGCGGCGGCGCAGCAGATGTCGTCGCCGCAGGTCCCCGCGCCGCAGTCGGCCGGGCACGAGCAGGTGGTCTCGCCGCCGCAGCAGGCGCCGTCGCCGCAGACCGGCGGGCCGCAGTCGGCCTCGCACGAGCAGCGGCTCTCGCCGGTGGCCGCGCAGCAGACCCCGTCGCCGCACTGGCCGGGGCCGCAGTCGCCCGGGCACGAGCAGGCGTTCTCGCCGGCGGCGGCGCAGCAGCGGCCGTCGCCGCACACGGCGCCGGTGCAGTCGCCCGGGCAGTTGCACAGGTCCTCGCCGCCGCTGCACACGCCGTCGCCGCAGGTCGCGACACAGTCGGCCTGGCAGGTGCCGGCGGTCTCGCCGGCCGCGGTGCAGCACAGCCCGTCACCGCACGACCCGACGCCGCAGTCGACCGCGCACGCGCAGCCGTTCTCGCCGGCGCCGGGGCAGCAGACCTGGTCGCCGCAGGTCGACGCGCCGCAGTCGGCCGCGCACGAGCAGCTGTCCTCGCCGGCGGCGCCGCAGCAGATCTGGTCGCCGCAGGTCCCCGCGCCGCAGTCCTCCGGACAGGTGCAGCGGTCCTCGCCCGCGCCGGCGCAGCACACGCCGTCGCCGCAGGTCGGGCCGCCGCAGTCGGCCGGGCACGAGCACGGGTTCTCGGTCTCGACGCACAGCCCGTCGCCGCAGCTGGGCGCGCAGTCCTGGCCGCAGGAGCCGCTGTCCTCGAGCTCGCGGCAGCAGATCTCGTCGCCGCAGGTCGGGCGGCCGCAGTCCTCGGCGCAGGTGCAGACGCTCTCGCCGCCGTTGCACTCGCCGTCGCCGCAGCGCGGGCCGAGAGGCGCGTCGGGCGGGGAGCCGGCGTCGGGGTTGACCGAGCTGCCCGCGCCGGCGTCGTCGGACGGCCGCAGGAACTTCTCGCCGTCGAGCGTCGGCGTGCACGCGACCAGGACGACCGCGAGGGCGAGGCAGGCGGCCCGGCCCGCCGCGCGCGCGAGCTGTATCGACGAGCACCGCCCCCGGGGCGGCGATCTCCTCGCAGCCGCGCTGACCGGCGGCGGACCCGGCGCGCACGACCGGCTGGCGGTCCCCACCCCACCCCACCCGCAACCCATGGGTGCACATCTAGCACGCCCGCCGGGTGCGTGCGATCGCCGCGAGCTCCGCGCGGGCCGTCGGTGGCAGCCGAACGTGACGTCCCTCGCACGGGCGCAGCGGGAGCGCGTAGCCCGGGACACCAAGAAAGAGCCGACAGGTCGAATGGCCGAAAAACCGCCCGCCGCTCGAGTGTCGGCCCTCTCTGATATTCAGCTGTGGATGCGCATCTATCTGGTCGGCAGCCACGCCACCGGCAAGACCACGCTGTGCCGCTACATCAGCCGCCGCTACGGGCTGCCGATGATCACCGAGGTGGCGCGGGCCGTCCTCGCCGAGATGGAGGCGTCGTTCGACGCGCTGCGCACCGACATGGACCTGGTGGCCGAGTACCAGATGCAGGTGTTCGCGCGCCAGGTGGCGGTCGAGAAGCTGCACCAGGGCCACTTCGTCAGCGACCGCGCGTTCGACAACCTGGCCTACGCGGCCGAGCACACCACGATCGCGGCCGAGCTGCTCGCCAGCCCGCGCTTCGCCGAGTACATGAAGTGGGTGTCCGAGGGGGTCGTCCTGTTCCTGCGGCCGCACGCCTCGCTCCTGCGCGAGGACGGGGTGCGCGCCGGCGTGTCCTGGGAGTCGGTGCTGCGCATCGACGGCATGATCAAGCTCCTGCTCGAGCAGCACCGGCTGTCCTACCTGCCCGTCGAGTCGGTCTCGATGCAGGAGAGGGTGCGCGCCGCCGAGTTCGTGCTCGCCCGGTCGGGCGTCGAGGCGGTCAAGCCCGCCCGCCGCCGGAGCGACGCCGCCCCGGCCGAGCCCGGCGCCGAGGCCCAGGCCGGCGAGAACGGACACGACGTCGCCCGCAGCCTGGCGCGCGAGTTCATCTCCACGCTCGGCAACTGAGCCGCGGGGCGCCGGCGACGCCGGATCGGGACGGCAGCCCTGACGGTGCCTCAGGTGAGCGGATCGCCGGGCTCCGGCCGGGCGACGCGGGGATCGGTCTCGCCCGTCGACGCCTCCGACGAGCGGCCGCCGCCGGGTGACCTGGGGATCGCTCGCGCCCGTCCGCCGTTCGTCGCGAGGCGGCCGGACAGAGCATCGCTCGTGTCCGGGCTGCTTTCGCGCGCGCGCGGTCCCGTGGTAACGTGGCGTGGGCCTTTAGCTTCCTAAGAGAGGGGAACGGCTCATTATTTTGTGGCGCAGCGATGAGTGACGACATCACGCCGACCACGCGCCAGCCGCTCGCGGCGGCCGGCGCCAAGCTCGACGAATTCCGTGCCGACCCGGAGTCACGAGAGCTCTTCGACGAGCTCCGCGACCTCCTGGGTGATGCCGATCAGGGCGCGGAGCTGGCCGA
>Ga0126377_10001413_pt1 | contig 15792 bp, 15 predicted proteins | sample PanSoiMetPlot_22_FD_92647 | JGI IMG/M metagenome (GOLD analysis project Ga0126377, IMG submission 92647) | Tropical forest soil microbial communities from Panama - MetaG Plot_22 | ecosystem: Environmental > Terrestrial > Soil > Tropical forest > Bulk soil | place: Panama | collected 2016-02-17
CTCCGGCGTGTGGTACGGGCCGCCGACGATGAAGTGCCAGATCGGGCGGCCGACACTGTCGTCCTTGCCGTAGCCGAGGAGCCGGACGTACGCGCCGTTGATGTCGACGATTCGGCGCTGCTCGTCGAGCAGCACCATGGCGTTGCGCGAACGCTTGAACGCCGTCGAGAACAGCGACGACCAGCCGTCGCGCCGGTGCATGCGCGGCAGTCTATGCGGCGCGCCGAGCCGCGCCGGTCTCGAGGAACGGGGTCAACAGCCCGGGCGTGGCCGCCTCCGCGACGCGCAACGCCTCGGCGAGCGCGACGTCCTGGACGTCGTAGTGCTGATGGCCTGCCGCGGTCGTCGCGGTGAGGGTCGTGAGCCCGGCGCGGCGCTGGAAGAGCGTGCGCGTGATGTTCCAGCCGATGATGCCGTCGTGGGCGAGCACGGAGCGGCGGCGGACGAGCGACCCCGCGCGCGCGACGAGGCGGTCGCCGCTCACGGCGTGCCCGAGGCTGCGATAGCGGTCGGCGGCGAGCGCCAGCGCGAACGGGAGCAGGGCGAGGGCGGCCTGCCACGGCCACCCGGGCCACCCGAACAGCGCGGAGGCGGCGGCGACCACGACGACGAGCGCCGCCCAGCCCATGAGCGCCCGCGTGAAGCGACGAGTGCGGGCGCGCGGGCCGTGGGATGCGAGCGGGCATTCGAGCGGCGCGGTCGCGCGGACGATGGCGGCGCCGACGCGCCGCGCCTCCGCGACGGGCGCCGGCGGCAACAGCAGCGATCCGCCGCGCTCGGCGCCGCGGCCGACCCGCAGCCCGGTGGCGATCGCGATGCAGCGCGCGCCGCGGACCGCGCGCAGCAGCAGCGGCTCGCTGATCTCGACGCCGTGCAGGCGGCGCTCCTCGATGGTCGTCGCCCGCGTGGTCAGCAGGCCGCGCGTGACGTGCAAGGTGCCGCGGGGATCGCGGGTGAGCCGAAAGCCCCAGAACGCGAGCACGTATCCGACCGTCGACGCGATCGCCACGACCACCATCGCCACGACCAGGACCTCGACGATCGCGAGGACGAGCGGCGCGTCCCGGACCTGGTCGGCGGCATCGCGCAGCACGCCGTACTGCCGCGGGTCGAGGTTGGCCTCGTTGATGAAGTTGGCCGCGAAGCCGGCGACGACGCCGACCGCGACGACGCCCGACAGCGTGAACGGGCCGTAGCGGACCCAGCGGGAGTCGAGCCGCGCGATCTCGGTGGGCGGCGTGGCCGGCGCGGGCGCGGCGCTGGGTGCGGGCGCGGGCGTCCGGTGCAGCAGGTCGTCGCGCAGCCGCGCGGCCACCCGCGCGTCGAGCCCGTCGAGCCGCACCGATCCGCCGCCCTCGCGATCGGAGCGGCCGGTCCCGATGGTCACGCGCGTCACGCCCAGCAGCCTGTGGAAGGCGTGCGCGGTGACGTCGACCGTGCGGATGCGGTCGCGCGACACGGCGAGGAGCCGGCGCCGGAAGAGACCCTGGCGCACCTCGACGCGATCCTCGGTCACCCGGTAGGTCGTCGTGAACCAGCGCATCATGCCCAGCCCGACGGCGATGCCGACGCCGACCAGCGCCCACAACCCGCCGTTGCCGCTGCGGCTCCCGGCCAGGGCGACGCCGAGCAGGGCCGGCAGCGCCCGCGGGATCTCCTGGACCGGGTGGATGAGCAGCATGCGCCGGCTGAGGCGCTGCCAGTCGCTCACGTCGCGTCGCCCCGGGTCGCCTGGGCGGCGGTCGTGAGCTCGTCGACCAGGCGCAGCGCGGTGGCGTAGTCGAGCCCGTCGATCTCGAGCGGGCCGGCCGCCGAGGCGGTCGTCACCGTCACGTTCGCCAGGCCGAAGATCTGCTCGAGCGGGCCGCGCTCGCTGTCCACGGTCTGGATGCGCGAGATCGGCGCGATCCGCGACTCCTGCCGTAGCCAGCCCGCGCGCGTGTAGACGGCCTGCGGCGCGACCTCCCAGCGGTGCACGCGGTAGCGCCATTGCGGCATGACGATCGCGTGCGCCGCGGCGAGCGCGACGGTCGCGGCGAGACCCGCGATGCGCAGCCCGGTGTGGCCTCCGGCGGCGATCCACCAGCCCACCTGCGCGGCCGCGATCACGAGCCAGCCGCCGAGCGCGCGGGCCGCCCAATAGCGGATCGCGGTGCGGCTGACGCGGTGGGCGGGCGGCCTGAGGGCGGGCGAGGGCACCGCCGGAGGATGCCAATTAGAGTGGCGCGTCATGGCCAGAGCTATCGTGCTTTTCACCGGGCAGTGGGCGGACCTCACCCTCGACGGCGTCGCGTCGCGCTGCGCGTCGTGGGGCTACGACGGCCTCGAGCTCGCGTGCTGGGGCGACCACTTCGAGGTCGACCGGGCGATCGCCGAGCCCGACTACGCGCGCGGACGCCGTGAGCTGCTCGAGCGCCACGGGCTGGGGTGCTGGGCGCTCGGCGCGCACCTGGTCGGCCAGGCGGTGTGCGATCCGATCGACGCGCGCCACAAGGGCGTGCTGCCGCCCGAGGTCTGGGGCGACGGCGACCCCGAGGGCGTGCGCACCCGCGCCGCCGAACGAATGATGGACACCGCCCGCGCCGCGGCCGCGTTCGGCGTGCAGGTCGTCACCGGCTTCACCGGCTCGCCGATCTGGCACATGCTCTACTCGTTCCCGCCCAACGACTGGGCCGCGATCGAGCGCGGCTACGAGGAGTTCGCCGAGCGCTGGGGACCGATCGTCGACGTCTTCGACAGCGAGGGCGTGCGCTTCGCCCTCGAGGTCCACCCGACCGAGATCGCCTACGACTTCGTCACGACGCGCAAGTCGCTCGCGGCGCTCGACCGTCGCGAGGGCTTCGGGATCAACCTCGACCCGAGCCACTTCATCCCCCAGTTCCTCGACCCCGCAGCGTTCGCGGCGGAGTTCGCCGACCGCATCTACAACGTCCACGTCAAGGACTCGCAGCGCATGCTCGACGGCCGTCGCTCGATCCTCGGGTCGCACATCGACTTCGGCGAGGCCGACCGCGGGTGGACCTTCGTCTCGCCCGGCCACGGCGACGTCGACTTCGAGGCGCTGTTCCGCGTGCTGAACCGGATCGGCTACGAGGGCCCGCTTTCGGTCGAGTGGGAGGACTCCGGCATGGACCGCGAGTGGGGCGCCGCCGACGCCGTGCAGTTCCTGCGGCGGACCGACTTCGCGCCGTCGTCGGTGGCCTTCGACGCCGCGTTCGCGAAGGAAGCGTGAGCGTGTCCGCCTTCCACACGCAGGGCGACCCGACCGGCGCCGGCGACGCCGCCGCGATCGGCGTCGGGATGCTCGGCTACGCGTTCATGGGCAAGGCCCATGCCAACGCCTACAAGAAGCTCGCGTACATGACCTGGCCGCCGCCGCTCGTTCCCGAGCTCGTGGCGATCGCCGGGCGCAACGAGGACGCGGTCGCCGAGGCGGCGCGGCGCTACGGCTTCGCGGAGCACGTGACCGATTGGCGGGCGCTCGTCGCCGACGACCGCATCGGGCTGTTCGACAACTCCGGGCCGAACAACCTCCACGCCGAGCCGACGATCGCCGCCGCCGAGGCCGGCAAGCACGTGATCTGCGAGAAGCCGCTCGGGCGCGACGCCGACGAGAGCTACGAGACGTGGCAGCGCGTGCAGGCGGCGGGCGTCAAGCACATGTGCGCCTTCAACTACCGCTTCGTGCCCGCCGTGCGGCTGGCACGTGAGCTCATCGAGTCCGGTGAGATCGGCGAGATCCGCCACTTCCGCGGCGCCTACCTGCAGGACTGGGGGACGACGACGGAGGCCGTGTGGCGGTTCGACAAGGCGGCGGCGGGGTCGGGCGCGCTGGGCGACCTGGGCGCGCACGTCATCGACCTCGCGCGCTACCTCGTCGGCGAGATCGAGACGGTCTCGGCGCTCGTCGCGACGTTCCAGCCCGGCCGCGAGGTCGACGACGCGTTCGAGGCCGCGGTCGGGTTCGCGGGCGGAGCGCTCGGCACGATCGAGGCGACGCGCTTCGCGACCGGCCGCAAGAACGCGTTCCGCTGGGAGATCAACGGCAGCAAGGGCTCGATCGCCTTCGACCTCGAGAGGCTCAACGAGCTGCAGGTGCACTTCGACGGCTCGTCGCCGGGGGCGTCGGCGCAGGGCTTCCGCACCGTGCTCGTCACCGATGCCGAGCACCCGTTCTGGGAGCACTGGTGGCCGCCGGGCCACATCATCGGTTGGGAGCACACCTTCGTCCACGAGCTGCACCACCTGCTCACGGCGATCCGCGACGACGGCGACGTCGCGCCGCATGGCGCCACGCTCGAGGACGGCTACCGCGCGGCCGAGGTGTGCGACGCGATCGTGCGCTCGGCGCAGTCCGGCGCGCGCGAGGCCGTGCCCTACCGATAGGGTCCGGCAGCCCGGTTATCGATAACTGCAGGAGCGCTCGAGATGCCCTACGTCCTCATTGCCCGAATGAAGACCCGCGATGGCGAGGAGGACCGCGCCGCGGAGCTCGTCGAGAAGCTGACAGCGGCGTCGAGGACCGAGCCCGGGAACATCTTCTACATCCCTCACCGCGACCCCGCGGACCCGCGCGTCTTCGTCCTGTACGAGCAGTACGTCGACGAGGACGCGTTCAAGGCGCACGGGCAGACCGAGCACTTCCAGTCGATCGGCGTAGGCGAGCTCTTCCCGCTGATGGAGGGCGAGCGGGAGCGGCTCTTCTACGAGACGATGGTCGACTAGAAGACGGCGCGGCCGCCGGAGATGTCGAACGTCGCTCCGGTGGAGAACGTCATCCGGTCGCTCGCGAGGAACGCGATGAGCTCGGCGACCTCCTCGGGGCCGCCCATGCGGCCCATCGGGATCTTCTCGACCATGTAGTCGATGTGCTGCTGGCTCATCTGGCCGAGCATCGGCGTGGCGATGACGGCCGGGGCGATGCAGTTGACGAGCACGCCGGTGGTGGCCAGGTCCTTGCCGATCGACTTCGTCATGCCGATCACCGCGGCCTTGCTCGCCGAGTAGGCGGCCGCCATCGGGTTGCCCTCCTTGCCGGCGATCGACGCGACGTTGACGATGCGGCCCGAGCCGCGCGGCACCATGACGCGCGCGGCCTCGCGGTTGAAATAGAAGACGCCGTCGCAGTTGAGCGCGAAGACGCGGCGCCACTCGTCGTCGGAGACGTCGACCGTACGCAGCGAGTCGCCGGCCGTGCCCGCGCAGCACACCACCGCGGCGAGCGGCCCCAGCTCGCGCTCGGCGCGCGCGACCGCGTCGGCGACCGACCGCGCGTCGGTGGTGTCGCCTTCGACCTTCAGCGCGCCGTCGGGGCTGCCCGCGGGGTCGAGGTCGAACGACGCGACCTGCGCGCCGCGCTCGAGGAACATCGCGACCGTCGCCTCGCCGATGCCGCTGGCGCCGCCGGTGACCAGCGCGACCTTGCCGTCGAACTCTGCCATCAGCGAGCCACGTGCGTCGCGCCGCCCTCGGCGAGGACGAGGTCGCGGTCGCGGTCGGGCACGTGGTCGAGCGGCACCGGGGCGAGCGCCTCGAAGAAGGTCACGCCGCCCTCCGAGTAGAGCTCGTGCTCGATGCCGCGGTTGACGCACACGACGTCGCCGGGGCCGAGCTCGCGGGTCTCGTCGCCGATCGTCATCGTCACCGTGCCCTCGACCACGGCCATGAGCTGCTCGGTGTGCTCGTGGGCGTGGCGCGGGACGCGCTTGCCGGGTTCGTACTTCACCCGGCACAGGAGTACCTGATCGCCGCCGATCGCGTGCAGCCGCACGCCGTCGACGAACTCGAAGGAGTCGATGCCGTTCCAGGTGCCGAACGCCGAGCCGCCCTCAGGCATCGACGCCCCAGTACGCCTCGCCGCCGTCGGCGCTGACCGCGGCGACCGAGATCTCCTCGTCGTAGATGACGCGCTTGCCCTCGCGGCGCGGCTCGCGGTTGGCCTCCAGCGCGCGCAGCACCCGCTCGGGCGTGGCCGGCATCTGCGTGACCCACACGCCGACCGCGTCGTGGATCGCCGCCGCGATCGCGGGGGGCTGGGCGTTGTTGGCCATCTCGCCGATCGCCTTCGCACCGAACGGCCCGTCGCTCGACGGGTGCTCGAGGATGACGTTCTCGAACTCGGGCAGGTCCTCGAGCGCGGGCGCCAGGTAGGTGCCGAACTGCTCGCCGCGGTGCTCGACCGACGGGTAGTACGGATAGGACTCCTCGAGCAGGCCGAGCCCGAGGCCCATCATCGCGCCGCCCTCGATCTGGCCCTCGACGAGCGTCGGGTTGATCGCGCGGCCGACGTCGTAGACCTGGAGCATCCGCAGCACCGTCACCTCGCCGGTCTCGTCGTCGACCTCGACGTCGATCACGCACGCGGCGTACGAGATCGCGGAGTGCGGCTCGACGGTGACCGAGCCGTCGTCGTCGTCGACCTCGGCCAGCGGCTTGAGCGCGGTGCCGTTGCCGCTGATGAGCTCGCCGTGCACGTACGTCGCGGCGCCCGCCACGTCGGGGATCGAGATCTTGATGTCGGGCGCGCCCCTGGCGGTGACCTCGCCGTCGGCGATGTCGAGGTCCTCGGGCGCGATCTCGAGCTCGCGCGAGGCGATGTCGAGGATCCGCTCGCGCGTCCGCTCGGCCGCGTAGCGCACGGCGTTGCCGCCGATGAACGTGCCGCGGGAGGCGAACGTCCCGGTGCACACCGCGGAGGAGTCGGTGTTCGAGTTGTCCATCGTCACCCAGTCGTAGGGGACGCCGAGGGCGTCGGCCACGATCTGGGTGTGCACGGTCTTCGAGCCCTGGCCGATGTCGACCGTGCCGGCGAAGACGTCGACGCGTCCGTCCGGCTTGAGCTTGATCCACGCCTGGCTGGGATCGCCGTTCTGGTTCATGCCGGTCGGGTACTCGATCGTCGCGAAGCCGCGACCGCGGTGCTTGGCCATCAGCGCCCTCCGTTCGTCGCGCCGCGATAGGTCGCGAGGTGCTCGCCGTCCGGCGCCTGTTGGCCCACGAGGTGCTCCGGGAGCAGATCGCCGTTGCGCCGTTCGGGCGTCATCGCCCGGTAGTCCGCGCCCAGCTCGATGCCGGCCGCGTCGGCCGCCGCCAGCACGACGGGAACCGTCGACGGGTCGTGCATCACGACGCGGTTGCCGGTGGTGTCGCCGACCCTGTTGGCGTTCTTCAGCCGCAGCTCGAGCGGGTCGATCCCGAGCTGCTCGGCCACGCGGCTCATGTGCAGCTCGACCGCCAATGACACCGAGGTCACGCCGAAGCCGCGCATGGCGGTCGTCGGCACCCGGTTCGTGAACACGACGAAGCCGTCGAAGCGCAGGTTGGGGATCGTGTAGGCGCCCGTGTGGTGGAACGCGTGCTTGGTCACGCCATAGGGCGAGAAGCGCGCGTAGCCGCCGGCGTCGTGGAGCGTCAGCGTGCGGCGGCCGAGGATCCAGCCGTCGTTCGTGACCGCGTCCTGGATCTCGATGTGCCACGGCGCGCGCGTCGAGGAGGTGAGCATCTCCTCCTCGCGGGTGTAGCGCCACTTGACCGGGCGCCGCGCCTTCAGCGCGAGCAACGAGACGATCGTCTCGGTCGCGGTGTCGACCTTGCCGCCGAAGCCGCCGCCGACGGTGCCGCCGATGAACTTCAGCTTGTTGAGCGGCCACTCGAGGTGCGCGGCGACGACGCCCATCGAGAAGTACATCGCCTGTGTGGACGAGTAGATGACGAGGCGACCGCTCGGCTCGGGCACCGCGAGCGAGACCTGGGTCTCCATCGGGCAGTGCTCGATCGCCTGCGGCCGGTAGACGCCCTCGACGATGAGGTCCGCCTCGTCGAATGCCTGGTCGATGTCGCCCTTACGGACGCGGCGGTGGTTGTGCGGGCCGAAGTGCGGATAGACCGCGCCCCACTGGTGGAAGTGGTCGACGCCGGGGTCCGCGGCTGCGCGGATGTCGAGGATCGGCTCGCGCTCCTCGAACACGATCTCGATCGCGTCGACGGCGGCCTGCGCGGCCTCCTCCGACTCGGCGGCCACGGCGGCGATTGGCTGGCCCTTCCAGCGCACGTCGATCTCCGCGAGCAGCGGCTCGTCGGCGGGGACGCCGAGGCCCTCGAGGTGGCCGTAGACGTTGTGCGGCACGTCGTTCGCCGTCACCACGGCGTGCACGCCGGGGAGCGCCTCGGCCTTGCTCGTGTCGATGCTGCGGATCAGGGCGCTGTGGTGCGGCGAGCGCAGCGCCTTGCACCACAGGGTGCCGTGGATGCGGACGTCGTCGACGTACTGCGTGCGGCCCGTGACGTGGGCGACGCCGTCGTAGCGGGGGAGGCGGGCGCCGACGGCCTTCATGACGCCGCCACCGCGTCGACGATCTTCACGTAGCCGGTACAGCGGCACAGGTGGCCGCTGAGCGCCTCGATGATCTCCTCGCGCTCGAGGTCGCCGTTGCTGCGCGTGCGCAGCGCCTCGGCCGCCATGACGAAACCCGACGTGCAGAACCCGCACTGGGCCGCGTAGTGCTCGTGGAAGGCGGTCTGGACGGGAGAGAGGGCGTCGGGCTCGCCGAGGCCCTCGACGGTCGTGACCTCGGCGCCGTCGACCGCCGCGACCGCAGTCAGGCACGCGCGCCGCGGCTCGCCGTCGACGAGCACGGTGCAGGCGCCGCAGCCGCCCTGCTGGCAGCCGGCCTTCGGGCTGGTGACGACGAGCTCTTCCCGCAGGACGTGCAGCAGCGTCGCGAGCGGGGGCGACGCGACGTCGTGCTCGACCCCGTTGACAGTCAGTCTCATCGGTTCTCCAGGTCGTCGAGGGCGCGGCGGACGAGCACCGGCAGCACCTTGCTGCGGTACCAGGCCGAGGCGAGGGCATCGTCGTGCGGGCTGACGTCGTCGAGGACGCGGTCGGCATCGCCGCTCTGCTCGACGGCGCGGCTGCGGACCGCCTGGGGCCCGGCGCCGGACACCGCGACGCGCAGCTCGCCGCCGGTGCGCGCGGCGCACACGCGCATGACCGTGTAGGCGTGGGCGTGGGGCCGCCGGACCGAAGCGGTCGCCGCCGCGTCGGGCTCGGCGAAAGAGACGTCGAGGACCAGTCGCCCTTCCGGTCCCGATGCGAGGAAGTCCGCGACCGGCTCGGTGCGCTCGCCGCCGGCGCCGGTCGACCGCACCTCCGCGTCGAGGGCGAGCAGCGCCGCCTGCAGGTCGCCGCGCGGCCCTTCCGGCCCGGGCGGGGCGCAGAGGTTGCCGCCGAGCGTCGCCTGGCCGCGGATCTCGAGGTCCGCGACGCGCCGGGCGCAGGTGCCGAGCGGCTCCACCGCGTCCTCGAGGTCGGCAAGCGTCGTGCCCGCGCCGATGACCGTCCGCCCGTTCTCGCTGCGGACGCCGGCGAGGCCGGCACGGCCGATCAGGAGCGCGCGCTTCGGGGCGAGGCGGCCGTGGGTGATCTCCGGCATCACGATCGTTCCGCCCGCCACCACTGTCACACCCTCGCCGTCGCCGAAGGCGTCAACGGCCTCCTCGCGCGACGCTGCGACGATAACTTCCGTCATGGGCCCTCCTCCGACGCGACTGGGACGAGCGCTCTTCTACCAGACGCCAAACCGGCGCGCCACCGATAATCGTTAATCGGGGCGCGCCGGCATTGACCCCCGGGCGAGGCTGCTTGCGGCTACGCCGTCACGCGCGTGCGGCGCGACCGGCGCCGCCTGCTCGCGACCACCGCCGCGCCGGTCAGCGCGAGCGCCGCGCCCGCGAGACCGAGGGTGAGCACGTCCCAAGGGAAGCCGTCATCCGTGGCCGGCTCGGCCTTGACCGAGATCGGCTGCGCGTCGGCGGCCACGCCGGCGCGATCGGTGGTGCCGCCGGCCTCCAGGTGACGCAGGTCCTGCACCCTGGCCGACGAATCGTCGACGGCGGGGTCTTGGATCGGCGACGCGGGCGCCGAAGGCGCTGCGATCGCGGCCGCGACGAGGGCGGCGGTGACGACGGAAGACTTGAGGCGCATCGTGGAACCTCCTGATCGCTCTCGGCCCGGGGTCTCGACCGGGCCGCGTTGACGAGACGGGACGGTGCGCGACGGGGGTCTGCCGCTGGTCTATTGGGGTAGAGCGCCGGTTGATTCCGCGATTTCGGCGCGGCTAGAGTCGGCCCTTGGACCTCCGTGTTCTCGGACCGGTCGAGGTTGTCGTCGACGGCGCGCCGCTCGCGCTCGGGGCGCGGAAGCAGCGCGCGGTCCTCGCCATGCTGGTGCTCGAGGCGAACCGCCCGGTGTCCGCGGATCGCCTGGTCGAAGGCCTGTGGGGAGAGTCGCCGCCGGCGAGCGCCGGCAAGATGCTCCAGCTCTACATCTCCCAGTTGCGCAAGGCGCTGACCGGCACCGGCGCAGCGATCGAGACCAGGGGACGCGCGTATCAGCTCTCGTGTGCGGCCGAGAGCGTTGACCTGGCGCGCGCAGAGCGCCTCGTGGCGTCCGCGGGCCGCGAGGCGCCGCTGAACGGCGATGCGCGCGAGGCGCTCGCGCTGTGGCGTGGACCGGCGCTCGCCGACGTCGCCGACGAGCCGTTCGCAGCGGCAGAGATCCGCCGCTGCGAGGAGCTCTGGTTGCAGGCCAAGGAGCTGGCGATCGACGCCGATCTCGCCGGGGGCCGCCACGAGGACGCGTTGCGCGAGGTCGCGCCGCTCGCCGCCGAGTATCCCCTTCGCGAGCACGTGCAGGGACAGCTCATGCTCGCGCTGTATCGGTCGGGGCGGCAGGCGGAGGCGCTCGATGCCTTCAGGGTCGCGCGGGGCCGGTTGGTCGACGAGATCGGGTCGGAGCCCGGGCCCGAGCTGCGGCGCCTCCACGACGCGATCCTGCACCAGGACCCGGCGCTCGATGCTCCCGCGCGGCAGCGCTCCGCCGCGGCGCGCATGCCGCCCGTGCGAAGGACCGGCCGGCGGGCGCTCCTCGTCGCCGGTGGCCTGCTCGCGTGCGTCGCGATCGGCGCCGTGGCCGTACGTCACTGGATAGCCGGCCAACCGGTGGTCGCTGTCGAGGCGGACTCTGTAGCCCGGATCGATCCCGCTACCGGGGCCGCCCGCGCCGCGTACGGAGTGGGCCACAGCCCGAGCGGCGTGGCGGCCGGCGCCGGTTCGGTGTGGGTTGCCAACGCGCTCGATCAGACGGTCACGCGCATCCTCCGCGCGCACGACGACCAGGCGATCGTGATCCCCATCGGCGCCCGGCCGGGCGCGCTTGCCTTCGGCGAGGGGTCGCTGTGGGTGGCGGCGGACGACCAGCGGGTCGCGCAGGTCAATCCGGCGACCAATCGAGTCGTGCGGCGGTTCGACGTCGGCGGCCAGCCGAGCGCGATCGCCGTGGGCTTCGGGTCGGTCTGGGTCGCCGAGCCGCGTGAAGGGGTCGTCGCCCGGATCGAGATCGCGCGCGGCGCGATGACACAGCGACTTCCCGCGGGCGCGGGCCCGACGGCGCTCGCCGTCGGCGCGGGCGCCGTCTGGGTCGCCGCGGAGCAGTCGGGCCAGCTTGTACGGCTTGACCCGCGATCGGGCACCGCCACGGCCTCGACGAACGTCGGGAACGGGCCGTCGAGCGTGGCGGTCGGAGCGGGCGCCGTGTGGGTCGCCAACCGAGCCGATGGCACCATCTCGCGCGTGGACCCCCATCGCGGGTCGATGGCGGCGACGTACCCGATCGGTGGCGACCCCGCGGCACTCGCCGTCGAGGGCGGCAAGGTGTGGATCGCCGACGCCGCGACCGGGGCGATAGCGAGGTTCAACCCGGACACCGGACGCATCGATGCGCGGCGATCGCTCGCGAGCAGCCCGAGCGCGCTCGTCGCGGCTGACGGCTCGCTCTGGGCCACCGCCGTCGCCGCGCGGTCAAGCCACCGCGGGGGCCGGCTCGTCGCCCACTCGAGCTACTGCCAGGAAGAGTGCATGGATCCCGCCGGCGGCTACGCGCAGGGCTGGGAGACGCTCTCGCTGGTCTACGACGGTCTCCTCGGCTATCGGCGCCTCCCCGGCGCGGCCGGCGAGGCGCTTTCCGGCGCGCTGGCCACCGCCAGGCCGGAGCCGCGCGACGATGGCCACACCTATCTCTTCACGTTGCGTCCCGGCGTCCGCTTCTCGGACGGGCGGCCCGTGCGCCCGGCCGACGTCCGCGGCTCGATCGAGCGGGCGGTCCTCATGAGCGGCGAGACCTACCCGGGGTGGTTCGCGAACATCGTCGGTGCCCGCGGCTGTGAGCGACGGACGACGTGTGACCTCTCCCGCGGCATCCTCACGGATGACCGTGGCCGCACGGTCGTGTTCCGGCTCCGCCGCCCAGACCCGGCCTTCCCGTACAGGGTCGCTTCAGTGCTCGCGTCGGTGGTGCCGGCGGGGACGCCCGCCCACGCGACGCTGCCGCCGCCGCCGGGGACCGGCCCGTATCGCTTCGCGTCGCTGGACGCCAAGGGCAACGCGCGACTCGTCCGCAACCCCTACTTCCGTTCGTGGTCGGTCGCCGCGCGGCCCGAGGGATTCGCGGACGAGATCGTCGTGCGGCGAGCGCAGAAACCGCAGATAGGCATCGACGCTGTCGAGCGCGGGTCGAGCGACCTCGCGCGACTCGACTACGCCGGGCGCCTCTTCCCGCAGGCACGACGCAGCGGCATCGTGACGCGCTATCCGAGTCGCGTCGTCGTCGCCCCGCGCCTCGCAACGGACTTCATGTTCCTCAACGTGCGCGAACCGCCGTTCGACCGCGTTCTCGTGCGCCGCGCCGTCAACCTCGCGACCGACCGGGCGCACATGGTCCAGCTTGCGGACGGCTCGTCGGTCGCTCAGCCGGCGTGCCAGGTGATCCCGCCATCCGTCCCGCGTGCGCGTCCGTACTGCCCGTACACCGCGGCACCGACCCGGACGGGCGATTGGACGGCCCCGGACGTGACAGCGGCGAAGCGGCTGGTCGAAGCATCCGGTACGCGCGGCATGCGCGTGCGCGTGTGGACCGACACGACCAAGGTGCGCTATGGCAACTACTTCGTGCGGCTCCTGCACGAACTCGGCTATCGCACGACGTTGCGCGTCGTCGACGTCGGCCTCGATTACGTCGGCGTCGTCAACGACCCGCGCAACCACGCGCAGATCGGGATGTCCGGATGGCTGGCGGACTACCCCACGGCGGCGACGTTCTTCGACCCGAGCTTCAGCTGCGCGGGTCTGAGGGCGCCATCCAGCCTCAACCTGTCGCGCTTGTGTTCGCCGTCGCTGGACCGCAAGGTCGCCGCCGCGTTGCGGGCCGACGGCCCCGCTGCTGATGAGGCCTGGGCTCAGGCGGCGCGTGCGCTATCTGACCTTGCTCCCGCGGTGCCGCTCGCGACGCGCCAGAGCACGTTCTTCACGTCGGCTCGCGCCGGCAACGTCCAGGTGAACCCAATGCTCGGCGTGATGCTCGACCACGTCTGGGTGCGCTGAAGCCGCGACGTGTTACGTTCGCGCGCGCCGCGCAATCGATAAACGAGGAGAGGGTCGCCTATGGCAGTGCAGGTCAAGGCACCGGCCTTCCTCGAGCTCGTCGACGAGAACGCCGAGCTCGAGCGGCTTGGGACGGGGTTCACCTTCACCGAAGGGCCCATCTGGAACCCCGACGGGTTCCTGCTCTTCAGCGACATGCCCGGCGACGTGCGCCGGCGCTGGGACGAGCAGTCCGGGGTCAGCGAGGTCGCCAACCCGTCCAACAAGGGCAACGGGATGACGATCGACAACGAGGGCCGGCTCGTCGTGTGCGAGCACGTCACCAGCTCGGTCGTACGGATGGATCCCGACGGCGCCGGCGGCGGGCGCGAGGTGCTCGCCACGCACTACGACGGCCGCGAGCTCAACAGCCCCAACGACGTCGTCGTCAAGAGCGACGGCGCGATCTACTTCACCGATCCCACCTACGGCCGCATGCCGGGCTTCGGTCTCGAGCGCGAGCAGGACCTGGACTTCCAGGGCGTCTACCGGATCGCGCCGGAGGGCGGCGACCCGCAGCTGCTCGTCGGCGACTTCTCCCAGCCAAACGGGCTGTGCTTCTCGACCGACGAGTCGCTGCTCTACATCAACGACACCGACCGCGCGCACATCCGCGTCTTCGACGTGCAGGGCGACGGCACGCTCGCCAACAGCCGCGTCCTCGCCGACGGCATCGGCTCGGGCAGCCTCGAGATCGGCGACCTCGTCGACGGCATGAAGCTCGACGAGCGCGGCAACGTCTGGGTCACCGGGCCCGGCGGCGTGTGCGTGTTCAGCCCCGAGGGCGAGCACATCGGCACCGTCGAGGTGCCGGAGAACGTCGGCAACCTGAACTGGGGCGGGCCCGACTGGAACTGGCTGTTCATCCCCGCGAGCAGCTCGGTCTATCGCATCCAGACGAAGGTCTCCGGCAACCGACTCTCCTACATGAGGTAACGACGTGACCGACGAAACCCTTCAGCTCGACGCCGGCCGCTGCGCGCTGGTCATCCAGGACATGCAGAACGACGTGATCATCGAGGGCGGCGCGTTCGCCGACTCGGGCGCGCCGGAGCACGCAAAGTCGCAGAACGTCGTGGCCAACGTCGCCGACCTCGCTGCGGCGGCCCGCGCGGCGGGCGTCCCGGTCATCCACGTCTGGTACATCGTCGAGGACGGCGCGCCGGGGCTGAAGCAGAACGCGCCGCTGTTCCAGGGCGTCAAGGAGTCCGGCGGGCTCGTCCGCGGCAGCTGGGGCGCCGCTGCCGCCGACGGCCTCGAGCCCCAGGACGGCGACCACGTCGTCGAGAAGATGCGGATGAACGGCTTCTACGAGACGCGCCTGGACATCCTGCTCAGGGGCCTCGGCGCCGACACGATCCTCATCACCGGCGCCTGGACGAACATGTCGATCGAGCACACCGCGCGTCACGGCGCCGACGCGGGCTACGAGGTGGTCGTCGCCTCCGACGGGACGTCGACGATCAGCGAGGAGTGGCATCACGCGGCGCTCAACTACGCGATGAACAACGTGGGGAAGGTCGCGACCTGCGGCGAGATCAAGGCGGCGCTCGGGTCGTGAGCGTCCTGCAGACGGACCTCCTGCTCCGGCAGGGGTACATCGACGGCGAGTGGGTCGATGCCGACTCTGGCGCGACCTTCGCCGTCGTCAACCCCGCCACGCAGGACGTCGTCGCGGACGTCCCGCGCATGGGCGCGGTCGAGACGCGTCGCGCCATCGAGGCGGCGCAGCGTGCGCTGCCGGGCTGGCGCGGGATGCTGGCCAAGGAGCGCGCGGCGATCATGCGCCGCTGGGCCGACCTCATGATGGAGCGCCAGGAGGAGCTCGCGGCGCTGCTGACCACGGAGCAGGGCAAGCCGCTGGCCGAGGCGCGCGTCGAGGTCGCCTATGCGGCGAGCTTCCTCGAGTGGTTCGGCGAGGAGGCCAAGCGCGTCTACGGCGACACGATCCCGACCTACCTGCCCGACCGGCGCATCGTCGTCACCAAGGAGGCGGTCGGTGTCACCGTCGGTATCACGCCGTGGAACTTCCCGGCGGCCATGCCGACCCGCAAGGCGTCGCCGGCGCTCGCCGCCGGCTGCACGATGGTGCTCAAGCCGGCCGAGCAGACGCCGCTGACGGCGCTGGCGGTCATGCGCCTCGGCGAGGAGGCCGGGCTCCCGCCGGGAGTGCTGAGCGTCGTCACCGGCGACGCCGACGACGCGCCGGTCATCGGCCGCGAGATGACCTCCAACCCGCTCGTGCGCAAGCTCGGCTTCACGGGCTCGACCGAGGTCGGCAAGCTGCTCATGGCCCAGTGCGCCGGGCAGGTCAAG
>Ga0126377_10001414_pt1 | contig 15789 bp, 17 predicted proteins | sample PanSoiMetPlot_22_FD_92647 | JGI IMG/M metagenome (GOLD analysis project Ga0126377, IMG submission 92647) | Tropical forest soil microbial communities from Panama - MetaG Plot_22 | ecosystem: Environmental > Terrestrial > Soil > Tropical forest > Bulk soil | place: Panama | collected 2016-02-17
ATGTCTCCGACCACGACTACCGAGGCGTTGTTGGCGATGTAAAAGCGTTTCAGGTAATCATAGACATCGGCCTGCTTGATTCCCGCCACGGTTGCTTCGGCGCCATCAATGTTATGGCCGTAGGGATGGTCGCCGTAGATGTTTTTATAGAAAGTCTCATCGGCCTGTTCAGCCGGAGTCAGCCTGGCGGACTTGACTTTGCTCATATGCGCTTTATGGGCGCTTTGATAAGCGTCCTGGCGGACGTTTTCGACCACCAGCAGGCGGGCAAGAATTTCAAAAACGGCGTCGAAGTTGTTCGCCGGAGTTTCGATATGAAACCAGGTCGTGTCCCAGTTCAACCCCCAATCGATCTTCGCCTGCAGCGATTCGATCTCCTCTTTCAGCTGCGGGTTGACCGCAAGCAGTGTCTCCTGAGTGAGCGCCGCCTGACCGGTCTTGCCCGCCAGATCGAACATAGCGCCGGCGCGAATGACCAGGTCGCACTTAACGATTGGGGCGCCGGCGCGTTCTAGCGTGATGACCTGCAATCCGTTGAGCAGGGGATCGCGGCGCACATTGCTGTAAGGCGTCTGCGGAAGAACGGCGGGGACAGGAGGATTCTTGTCCTTGTCCTTATCCTTGTCCTTATCCTTATCCTTCTTTTGCGCGACGGCGAGCGGGGCCATAACGCCGATCAACAAAAGACTGCAGGAGACCAGTGTAAGTATTTTCGAGTATCGCATAATTGTGATTTCCTGGGAGTGAAATATGAACAGAGAGTGTATCTGCGCGCAGGATGACCGTCAACCAAGAGACGGAGAGCGTGAGAGACGGGGAGACTGAGAGACGGAGATGTCAATTAACACTTCATCTCTCCGTCCCTCCGTCTCTCCGTCTCTCCGTCTTTACTGCCTTTTCTGCTTGGGATCGAGCCATTCGCGCAGTCCGTCTCCGACGAAATTGAACGCCATCACCGTGAGCATTACCGCAATGCCGGGAAAGAGGAGCAGATGCGGGGCGACGCGAAGATAACTGCGCGCGTCGTTGAGCATGACTCCCCAACTCGGCGCGGGAGGCGGCGCGCCAAGGCCCAGAAAGCTCAGGCTGGCTTCCGCCAGGACCGCGCCTGCCATCCCCAGACTCGCCTGCACGATCATGGGTTGGATTGCGTTCGGCAGAATATGGAGAACGATGATTCGCAGATCGCTTGCGCCAAGAGCGCGCGCGGCGGTGGCGAAATCGAGTTCGCGGACCTTGAGCGCCTGCCCGCGCATCAATCGGGCGTAGCCCACCCAACCAATCACCGAAAGCGCCAGAATCAAGTTGATAAGACTGGGTCACAGGAACGCGACCATGGCTATGGCCAACAGAATACTCGGGAATGGGAGAAAGACGTTGAAGAGAAAACCGGATAGGAAGCGGTCCACCCAGCCGCCGTAATAGCCCGAGATCGCGCCGATAATCGTTCCGATGAGCGCAGAGATCAAGACCACCGATACGCCGACTCGCATCGAAATTCGCGCGCCATAAATCACCCGCGAAAAAACGTCGCGCCCCAGGTCGTCCCGACCAAACAGGTATTCGCGCGTGGGCTTCAATCGCTCTTCGGTCGGAAGAGCGCTTTCAAGCCGCGTTTGCTCGCGCGGGTCGTAAGGCGCGAGCAGAGGGGCGAAGACCGCGACGAAGAAGAAAACAGAGATGATGACTAATCCGACTTTGCCTAAACGATTCATAGACCTATTCGACCTTGATTCTCGGATCGAGCAGTCGGTATGCGAAATCCGTAAGAATATTGGCGACGATGTATGTGAGCGCGATCATCAGGATGCAGCCTTGAACCATGGGATAATCGCGCGAATTGATGGCTTCAACAGTCAAACGCCCGATGCCGGGCCAACTGAAAATCACTTCGGTGATGATGGCCCCGGCGAGCAGCACGCCGAATTGCAATCCGATCACCGTGACGACCGGGATCAAACCGTTTTTAAGAACGTGTTTGTAAACCACCTGCCGCTCGTTCAGCCCTTTCGCGCGCGCCGTCCTGACGTAATCCTCGCCCAACTCCTCGATCACGCTCGAACGAACCATACGGGTCAGGAAAGCCGCCAGCGGCGCTCCCATGGTGATTGCGGGTAGGATCAGATACTCCGGCCCGAATCGGCCTGAAACGGGGAGAAGATTGAGCTTGATTGCAAAGAGGTAAACCATCAGCGGCCCTAGCACGAAGCCGGGCGTGCTGATGCCGAGCAGCGCCACGACGGACGCGATGTTGTCCATTGCCTTGCCCTGGTTCCTCCCCGCCGTAACGCCGAGTGGGATGGCGACGAGAATCGCGAAGGTGAGGCCGGCCAGAGCCAGTTCGATGGTCGCGGGATAACGACCGAGGATTTTTTCGAGGACGTGGTCTGACGGATTGATCAAGCTGACGCCAAGATCGCCTCGCAGCACCCCGCGCCAGTAATTGAGGTATTGCCGGGAGAGCGGGAGGTCCATCCCTAGCTTTTGCTTCAATTCATTTACTTGTTGTTCCGTGGCGTTTTCGCCGAGCGCGTTCCGCACCGGATCGCCCGGGACGATGTGAATCAACAAAAAGACGAGTGTAACCACGGCCCATACTACCGGCGCAATGAATAAGAGACGCTTCACCAGCGCAACAATGACGTTTCGCATAAAACCAATAATAGCACCTATGACAGCATCCGGGATCACTGGCTAGCCGGGCATTGCGTCAGGTTCTGCGCAGTTTGCGACTTCGGCGCAGTTTGCGACTTCGGCGCGGTTTGCGACTCCTATCCACGTCGCCCAATCTTCGTTGGTGGCGGCGTATTGTCCGACCATCCAAATGGCGTCATTGTCAGGCGCGCAGGACGCGCCGCTGCGCACGCTCCATTCGGTTGAGCCGGCGGCCGAACTTCGCTGGAGCAGAACGCTCGTCTGTAGGGTGTTGGGAACATCGGTCGCCGATCTGCCCGTATATCGAATTGAAGGAAATTCGGACTCCCCTACGCGATTGAAAACCATCACGAGATTGCCTGCGCCATCGGTCGTCACCGCCGGACAAAAATAATGGAGACGCGCCGCGCCGTATATCCCCTGTTGTGTGACGGAGCCTGCGCGCGCGTTGAGTTGCAGCCAGTGAATCGCCGCCGTATTGGATTCGTCGCCCCAGTTGGCCGCGACCGTGTGCGCCGTCCACAGCGTGCCATGACGGAACACGACGTTGGCCAGTCGCGTGTCCCCGGTCTCGATTTCGACCTCGGATGGGAGCTGTTTTGCGTTCGGAGCCAGATGAAAGCTCTGTGTCGGAACGAACCGGCGCTTCAAAACCGGCTCCTGCCGCATCGGGTAAGTAACGCTCCATTGGGTCAACCCTTGTCCGTCGTTTGTCGTGTTGAGAAGGTATTGCATGACCGCCCCTTTGAGATTCAGCGCGGGCTGCACTCCGAAAGCTATTGAGCCGTCGGCGTTGCGAAGCTCCCAGAAATCCCATCCATGCAAAACGCCGCCCACTTGCATCTCTTTCTTATTCACGATACGTAACTTGGAGTAGAGGAAGCGGCCGTTGGCGCTGAACATATTGGCCGTCAGATAGAGCCAGCTGTTATCAACCGACAGCCCTGTGTCATCGGCCCAATGGCTGGTTTTGATCTTTCCGTCGAAATCGGCGTCGAGCGACCATATAAACCAGTCGTCGAGCGGGCCGGAGCCGGTTGAGTGAGCGAGCAGGAACCACGAACGCCGTTCGTCCGCGCTGCGCGCGCAAACCGTTATCACCCAGCCGTCACGAAATTGATCGTAGATTACTCTGGGATTGAAAATGATCGCATCCTGAATCAACGGCGAAAACAGATCTCCGAGGCTGAGGCGCAATAATTCTCGCCCTGTTTTATCAAACACGCCTAGCGCGGCGTTTACGACGACCAGGAGATGAGAGGCGCTGACGGCAATCTGGCCGTTCGGAGGCTTCCAACAAGTGTCGTCAAGGCCGGCGAAATCGCCTGCGGCGCGCAGCTTTAGTGTTTCGGACCTGGCGCCCGTCTCTTGAGAATCAGATTGCAAAGAAAGCGGCTCGCCGGCGTGAAGTTTTGAAACGCCGGCTCCCTCTTTGAGTTTTGCGTAACCGGCGGGATTTTCCATCCTAGCTGTCGGCGCCAGGCGTGGGGTTTTCAGTTTTATTTCGCGCTTCTCCTTCAAGCTGCCGAGATTGACGCTGACTCCTCTGGACGATGGCGGAAGCCGCATTCCTTTCGCTTCAGGAGTGAAGATGATTTCCTCTTGGCCGGCGCTGTTCATGCCACTCTCCTATATGGGAATTGTATTGACAGGATACTCCCAAAAACGACCGGGGCGGTGGGAAATGATTCAACCGAGAAAGAATGGTCTATGAAGAACGACTTATGAATAGAACAGTCGAAATCATAGAGATGATATTTGCAATGTCAAGACTAGGGCCGCCAGTCCGATAGCCAAGTGGGGTCAGCCAATGTGGACCTGTAAAAGTAAACATTTGTCCCCATTCGTTGACACAAGTATCCCAAAATGCTACTACCCATCTACCGAATCGAGTAAATATTTCAATCTGGCTTTGAACGTTCTGATTACACCTTAGAATTTTCGTTTCGGACAGTTAGTAGGCAAATAGATCAGTATCCCTTTGCAAGAAGAGTGATTATCTTCCGTTCCGAGATTAGGACGGCGCCAAGCCTTGAAGCGATTTACAAGAATGGCGCCAGTAAAGCAACTTATGGCATTGGGGTTGCGTCTGAACGCGCGTTCAGGAATAGAAAATCTGTTGAATCGAATATCGAAAAGAGAGGAACGGACGATAATGATCAAAAAGACTGGAGATATAACTCTGGCGGCGGGCGCGGAAGAAGTGATCGCCGTAAACAACGCCAAAGAGAACGAGTTGGCCGTTGAAACCAGAGGTCTGTCCGTTGAGCATCCGAATATACAGGAGAAGGTCAATTTGGTAATTCACGAGTGGCTGACCGATATGTGGCTGTTGACCACCGGCGAGCAGATTGACGCTGACTCTACTCCGAATAAGAAACATAACGGGCGTCCTCTAGCTATCGTTTGCGACGGTCAGATGAAGCTGACTGGATCTAAACCAAGCACGCTTGATGCGTTGCGCGCAGTTGGTATTGAAATGTCGTAAAAAGCCATCGGCGAAAAGTTTTCCCTGAATGTCCGGGGACCGAGAGCGATGAAGCTCTCAGTCCCCTTTTTTATTTCCAGCCAGGGTCCGGACGTAAGAGACTATCTGCCAGATCTGATCATCTGTCAGTCCTCTGGCCGCCGCCATGGTCATTTTTCCATCCTTCATCTTCCCATTTTTGATAACGAGAAAGATTTCGCCGTCCGGGTCCGAAGCCACATCGGCGCCGGTCAGGTTTGAGGGTTTCGCGGGCAGAGACGCCGCGAAATCGCCGTCTCCTTTGCCGTCGTCTCCATGACAGGACGCGCAATTCACAGCGTAGAGAAGCTTGCCGGCGGCCACGGCGTCGGTCGAATCGCTAAACGGATTTTTCGTCTTTTCGGTCACAGTGGCGCTGACGGCGGTAGTCTTCGATTGCGAATCATCAGGCTTGTTTTCTGAACAGGCTGGGGCGATGGCGATTAACAGCGCGGCGACCAGAATTGACAGGCGCGGGAGCCGTGATTGAGGCCGTGATTGAGGCTGTGATTGAGAGAGGACATTGCCTGAGTCAACAAACATAAATTTTCCTTCTGAGCTTATATGACTTTTGGAAGCGCCGGTTTTAGCTTATTCGCGCTCGTTTGTGAAGAGGTCGGTTTGCTTTTCAAGCGCCCCACTCTATGCGATGATAAATTTCTGAGAAGTCCCAAACAAATCGCGAGTTGAAGATATGCAATGTCCTAAGTGTCAGGTTGAAATTCCGGAGTGGCATTTTTATTGTCCGAATTGCCGCATTCAGATTCAAACTTACGAACCGGATGGGGAAAGGCCTAAGCATGGGAGGTTTGATCGAGCCGGAGCTCGGGCGCTTATCGCGCTGGCCTGGCTATCGGTGATCATCGCATTGGTATTGATCGGACGCGCGGCGGTATGGGGCGAGCTTCTGGCCGCGATTCGTGGGGATACAAGCGCCTCCGCCAAGGTCGAAACCGGTTCAAAAGTAAAACCAACGCCCCGTGCGCGCTCGGATAAAGGCCAGGTTGACGGCAAGGGATCAAAGGCCGCGAAGGTCGCTGAGTCCTCCGAACCGGAAAAGACGGGGAAGAAGGCTCCGGTCGAAGGCGGGAATGCGCCAAAGAGCCAGGAAGTCAGCCCCAGTGCGGAAAAGAAGGAAAAGAAGGAAAAGAAGGCTCAGACCGAAAGCCCGCCGTCGACGCCTGAAAAAGTCGGCAAGCCTCCTTCCGTTCAGGATCAGTCGCAATCTCAAATCCCTGTTGAGCGACTCGACGCGAAAAATAGCGATGAGACCGGAGTCGTGATCAACAGCAGCACGCCGGCCAGGATATATATCAACGGCCAATTCTCCGGCGACGCCCCGCTCTCGATCAGAATGAGCCCTGGCGATTATCAAATCAAATTGATTGCGGATGGATATGAAGATTGGACACGCCGGGTCCGTGTGAAAAACAAGCAGCGGGTCGAGATCACGGCCCTGCTGAAAAAGAAGGGCGCGCAAAAAGACTGATCCCAGTATTCATTTCTTGTTCTTCCGCATTCGCATCACACTCAGCACCTCACCGGTGTGAATCGGCGTCGCTTTGTTCAGCACCGTATGTTGAATAGTGATCAGCAACTGATCGTTCCGGCCTCGAAATCGGCCGGTCAACGGCTGATCGCCGGTTTGCACGACCACACCTTCGCGAACCATGTTCCAGAACTGCTTCTGAGTTATCCAGTATTCCTTGCCGTCGTTGCATATGATAAGGGCGGTTTTTTTGACTTTCATAGCTCGTCAGATAGTCACTGAATTTGTGAGAGTCGCCTGCGCGGTCATCTCGGCCAAAAATATCTGGGGGGAATCGCCTTCATCAGCAGACGGCATTGTGTCACGACTCCCAACGCGCGGCAAGGATCGAGGATCGAGGATCGAGGATCGAGGATCGAGGATCGAGGATCGAGGATCGAGGATCGGAGACCTAGGATCACCTTACGCGCGATAACTCAACCATCAATCTTCGATCCTCGATCCTCGATCGTCGATTCTTTGCGGAGTTCTATGTAAGGCCCGAGTTCATGCATCATGGCGGAGAATTCCTCGAACCTCAGCGATTGCGGCCCGTCCGACCAGGCTTCTTCGGGTCGTGGGTGAACTTCGGTCATCAATCCGTCGGCGCCGACCGCGACGGCCGCCTTGGCCAGCGGACAAACCAGACTTCGTTTACCTGTGGCGTGGCTCGGATCGATGATTACTGGCAGGTGAGTCAATTCATTGAGCAACGGAACGGCCGCGATGTCGAGGGTGTTGCGCGTGGCCGTTTCGAAAGTGCGAATACCACGCTCGCACAACATCACGTTCGGATTCCCATGCGCCACGATGTATTCAGCCGAGAGCAAAAACTCTTTAATGGTCGCTGAAAGCCCGCGCTTCAACATTATCGGTTTGTCTACTTCCCCCAGCTTCTTGAGCAGGGCGAAATTTTGCATGTTGCGCGCTCCGATCTGCAAGATGTCCGCGTACTCCGCCACCAGCTCCACGTCTTCGGTGTCGAGAACCTCGGTGATGACTTTCAATCCGGTGCGGTTGCGCGCTTCGGCCAGGAGCCTCAGTCCTTCTTCGGCCAGCCCCTGGAAATCATAAGGCGAGGTGCGTGGTTTGTAGGCCCCGCCGCGGAGAATCTTCGCGCCGGAAGCCGCCACGGCCTCCGCAGTCGATATCAATTGTTCGTAACCTTCGACAGAACATGGCCCGGCCATAACGACGAAGCCGCCGTCGCCGATGGTGACGTCGCCAACTTGAATCGCGCTTCTTTGTCTCTTGACCTCACGGCTTACGAGTTTAAAAGGTTGCAGGATCGGGAAAGCGTCTTCGACCCCGTCTGCGGATTTCATTTGCTCGATGTGCTCTTTCTTGTCCCCGGGGCCTATGGCGGCGATGACGGTTCTTTCGGTTCCGCGAATCACGTGCGGCGTGTATCCGAATTCGCGGATGCGGGCGCAGATGTGATTGATCTGGCTCTCTGTCGCTGCGGCTTGCATTGCTACGATCATTGTTAACAGCTCCTATGTGTTTGATTTATAACAGCCCAGGATCTTGACGCTCGTGGCGAATTCGGCCAGGTGCGCCAGGGCGTTGCGAACGCGAGGCTCATCAACGGCGCCCAGGAAATCCAGGTAGAAGCTGTATTCCCAGGGGCGACCGGCGAGCGGGCGCGATTCAATCTTCATCAGATCTATGTCGCGCAACGCGAATACGGCCATCGCGCGATAAAGCGATCCGACGCGGTTTTCGAGCGAAAAGACGATTGAGGTCTTGTCGGCGTCGGGCGGCGCCGTGGCCCCGGCGACTTCTCTGGCGAGAAGTAAAAACCTGGTGAAATTCGCCTGGTCATCTTCAATGCCCGGAACCAAAATCTGCGCGCCGTAAACTTCGGCGGCGGTCGCGCTGGCGATCGCCGCCGCTCCGGCTTCGCGGCTCTCCATAATCAATTTGACGCTGCCCGCCGTGTCGTAAGCGGCGACCGGCTTTATCTGCGGCTGCGCCGCGAAAAACTTCAGGCATTGCCCCAACGCCACCGGATGCGAGTAGACGCGCCGCACGTCTTCGAGCCTCACTCCGGGCGCGGCGATCAGGTTGTGAACTATTCGCAGGCTGGTTTCGCCCACAATCCTCAGATTGTGTTTGAGCAGCAAGTCATAGTTCTGATGGACGGAGCCGAAGAGCGAGTTTTCAATCGGCGCCAGGCAGTAATCGCTCGAACCGCTTTCGACCGCCGCGAACATCTTTTCAAAAGTTTCGCAGGGGACAAGCTCGACTTCATGGCCGAGCAGTTTGCGCGCAGCCTCGCCACTGAACGCTCCGGGTTCACCCTGAAACGCGACGCGTGGATTCTTTGACTCGTTAGCTATATTTGTTTCAATCATTGTGGCGCAACTCCAACGGGGCCTGGTTATAAAAATTGAAAGGCCCCTCATTCGCTTTGAATGAGGGGCCTTTCCTTCAGGCTTATCGTTTGCGCTCGATCAGGCTAACGAACTCTCGGCCCCTCTGTTGCGGCTAAAGTAAAAAAAGAATTCGAAGCTAAAGCCGAATCTAAAACGGAAAGGCCGCGCCGACCGACGCGAACTGCGCGCCAGATCAGGGAAAATCCTAGTTCTTACAAGCCTGATGAGCATAAAATCGAACGGCAATCTTGTAGAAATTTTGATAAACAAGATTTATGACGTGGGCATTATCCGCAAGCCCTCGCATCGAGTCAAGAAGATCGACTCAGTTGATAACTTTTCCGTCCTCTAGCGAGGCGGCTGGCGGAAGGAAATGAAGATTAACGTATGCTTTCAGTTCCGCAGCCCATTCGCGCATGCCCTGATAATCGATCTCCTGTTCCGTTCTCATATCGCCAGCCATTCCGACCGAGTCCAGGCCGAGTTGATTGGCGATATAAAGCGCGCGGGACAAGTGAAAGCCCTGCGAGACGAGGACCGCCCGTTTAAGCCCGAAAGCCTCTTTGGCACGCAGGCAGGTCTCATAGGTCGAGCGCCCCGAGGTGTCGACAATCACGTCTTTCGGCGCGACGGCGTGGTTGACCAAATACTCGAACATCGCCTTCGGTTCGTTGTAACTTCGATGTCGGGCGTCACCGGAGACCAGGATGCGATCCACTTTGCGGGCGCGGTAAAGCTCTATCGCGGTTTCGACGCGGTCAGCGAGAATGGGCGAGAGGTCGCCGTTGCCGTAAACGCTCGCGCCGAATACGACTGCCACGCGCGGACTGGGCCAGTCGCGCGTCTCCAGCCCGCTTGCGTTGGTTATGATCCGGTCGTCATACCTGTGAACCTGAAAATGAACATAGAGCAGGCTCAGCCCGACGATCAGGATCACGATAAGCAACAATCGATTACGACTCATCGTTACCACAGCGCCCCCAAATTCTTCCGGGCGAGAAACTCCCGAGGTCTAGCGTTATCAAACAATTTCGCCGGCTAAACTGTCAAGCCTTATTGGCCTTGTGGAAGGGCTTATGATATAGTCCCCGGCTTCGCAATCATGAACGCTTTTTGGAGGACCATGTGTTATGGCCAAGAAATGTCAGGTGACCGGCAAGAAACCGATGTTCGGTAACAATGTTTCACACGCCAACAATAAAACAAAACGCCGCTTCGACCCGAATCTGCAATGGCATCGCTTCTGGGTTCCGAGCGAAGGGCGTTGGGTGCGCCTGCGTGTGACGCCCCGCGGAATCAAGACGATTGATAAACTAGGGATCGAGAGGGTTCTTTCCGATATGCGAGCCCGCGGCGAAAAGGTCTAACGGCGCGTGAGTAAGCGATTGCGCGCAAGATCAACAGATTACTTACGCGCGCGGCGCGGTTTGTGAAATGATGCGCCGCATCGTCCTTACACGCGAGGCGCCGTTTGTGAAATGATGCGCCGCATCGTCCTTACACGCGAGGCGCCGTTTGTGAAATGATGCGCCGCATCCTTGCCACCAGCGTCAGGAGCCGCGCGTCATCGGTCTGTTCTCCCGCCAGAGTCAATTCAGCGTCGCTCAGCGTCTGACGCAACTCAATTTCGGAAATCGGTAATCGGCGCCTGCGGGCGACGGCGATGATCTCATCTTTCGTCGCGCGTGATGAAAGGCCGAGTCTGCGGCAGAGGTTTGCTTTGAAGCGCGGATAGATGTTTTCGAGCGCCAATTCGCGCGCCTGCGCCGCCTGCTGCAGGTTGGCCATCGAGCCTACGAATTCCAGTGGAGAATGCCGATCGTTCTGCGGCAAGGGCAGTGGGCGGGCGAAGCGCCGGCCGTATGTGTAAATGATCAGCAAACTCAAGCCCAGTCCTTGCAGAAGCAGCCAGGGGACGGGTGTGCCGCGAAAATAATTGACCAGCGGATTGCTCTCGCTATGATAGCCGTGGTGGAACTCGTCGAAGAGAATACGCCTGTTGGGCGCGCCCATCGAACGCAGGATATTCAGCGCCAGCGTCAGATTGGCGCCGCGCGCTATGCCGTTGTTGGCGACCGCGAACGGATCAGAAAGAAAGATTACGCGCCCATCGCCGTATTCGAAGTCGGCGAGCGCCGCGCCGTCTTCGTCGCCGAGGTGAATTACCGGGGCGTCTAGAGTCGCCGGGGAATATTCTTCAGCTTTGCCTTTTGCCCCCCCCGGTAGGCCCGATCTGTCCGGTCCGCCCGGTCGAGAGGATGGTTCTCCCCTCGCTGACCCACCTGTCCCATCAGCCGTCCCATCGGCCGTCCCATCAGGAGGATAAAACTTCATTCGCGACGCAAAGCCGGAGAGCGCCAGTCCGCGGACATTTCGTGTCAAATCGGTCGGTTGGGCGATCAGCTCGTCGCTCTTTTCATCAACGAATTGCTCAGGAGGGGCTTGTAAATCGGGAAATTTCGCCGGCCCGTGTGAGTGAATCAGCCGATCCGGGAATTGGTCAAACGGAGACCGGCTGATGATCAGCGCCTGCCCGCCGCTCGATATCCAATTTTGCAGCGCGACTGTCTCATCGTCCGGAAATTTCAGCCCGGATTGAAACGGCCCGACGATGATCAGCGTCGAGTCTTTGGCTTCGGCGTGAAGCTGCGAGTAACGTTTTCGCCAACGGGCTACGGGCATTTCAATATCTTCGAGCAACTGATAGAAAGCGCGCGTCCCGGTCGGGCCTGAATTGTAGCTGGAGCGATTCGGCGATAACTCGCTCTCGAAAGGACGGTCAAATTCGATATCCCCCGCCGCGCTCATCGCTATGATCACTACGATGACGATAATTACGGTAATTGTGATGCCGAAATAACGACGCATGGGAATCTACTTGATTACCTCCCGATAATGCGTGACGAAGTTCTGGAACTCGTCTTCAGTGGCGCGCCCCTGCCCGTACCAGACATGTTCGAAGGCGTTGGTCATCACGGAAAAGGTAGGATATATCCCTTGCTCCGGGCGCATCGCATCCAGGTAATCGCGATTGGTTTTCGAGCGGCCCAGGCGCAATTTGCCGCGTTGTTCGAGGTCGCAAAGCAGCGCGATATAAGCGCGGCGAATCGCTTTGCGATACTCTCCCTGCCGCGCAAGTTCTGTGGCGTTTGCGAAAAGATCGGCGGCGGTGAGGTCTTCCGGGATCTCCTCGCCGAGCGCCTCGCGAGTTTCCTTTTTCTCCTCGGCGCTCTGGCGTCCCTGCAGTCGTCTCGTGAGTCTGACGGCGCCATATAGAAGAGCCGCAAGCACAGCCAGCAAGATCAGAATTCGGAAGACCGCAACCAGGCCTGAGCCTCCGGACTGTGGCGCCCGCGCGGGTCCCCCGCCGAACAATTTCTCCAGAATCCAAAAAATGAATTCTTTTATTCTTTTGAGCAAACGCCCGATCATCGAATCGCGCTTCTCCTCGGGCTGGTATTCGGGGCGGGCGAGGATTTTATCCAACCGCGCGCGCTGATCCTTCAATGCGCGGTCTTGCGCAGTTTGCGACTCCTTTACGCTTTGTTTGAGCCTCGCCAGGCGGCTCGAGATTTCGATCAGCGTCGAATTGCGCTGTTCAAGGTCGCCATTGGCGATCCCGATGACTTTATTCACGGCTTCATGCAGCCAGGCGTTGTCGACGCGAACGATCGAGCCATTGAATTGGACCTCTTCCCTTTCGGGCAAGAGACGCTTGATGGAATTCATCCTGACTACGAGCGCCGGAGCGGGGCTCTCAAGTTCAATCACCTCATCAACCGACTGTTCGGCCCGCTCGAGACGATTGGCGTAATCGCCGACGGTCGAAATGCCCTGGGCAAAGACCTCGGGGGCGAAATACGAAATCAGGCCACAGAGCCACAGAGCCACAGGGATAAGACGAGAGGGGGAGACAAGGAGAAAGGGGGACCAGGGGATAAGATGTTTTTCTACTCTTAACCTGGTCCCCTTGTCTCCCTGTCTCCTTGTCTCCCTCTCCCTGTGTCTGGGTATCGGGGTATCTGTGGCCAACTCGTTTGTACTCATTTTGTTCGGTTTGATTTAGAAGACCGAACCACAAACCCTGCAGAAACGATCTTCTATATTCGCTTCAGCCTCGCACCATGGGCATCGCTTAGGAACGACTTCGACCGGCTTCTCGCTTATGGAAATCCCCTGCGGCGACGCTTCAACGACAACCGCAGGCGACGCGGGCGCGCCGATGGCGGCTCCATTAGTGGGCGCGGGTTCAGCCGCCACGGCCGGCGCCGGGCTGTAACCATCGAGTCCGAGAATGGATGTTTTAAACGAATCATGGCCGCGCCACTGTGGCGCGAACGCTTCCTGAGGCGCCGCGGGATAGAGTGGCGGCGGTTGTGGCGGCTGCGCGAGTATTTGATTCGCCAGCAGCTCGACGTCAAATCCCTCCTTGCGAACGCGGCTGTCGAGATAAAGCAGCGTGCATCCGATCATGAAAATCGGCATGAGCAAAATCTCGCTCAACTGTGTCACCGTTTGCCAGGCGATGTCATACCAGGCAGGTTGCTCGGTATTGAACGGTGTTGTCCAGTCGGAGATGTAACCGAGCGGGAGAAACAGCAGCAGCAGCACTGACCAACTGACATAAATCCAGAAGAGGAAAAGCGCCGTGAGCCGGAGAATTTGTCCGCTGGCGAGCGAAAAGCTGCGACCGATCGAATTGAACACCCCCTTACCTTCGACCATCAAAATCTGCGGCACGTAAACGATGCGGCTGTATACCAGCAAAGCCGCCAGGGCGAGAAGGACGGCTGTTACAATCGCGGCGCTAACCGTGACCGCGGCCTGCGCCCAGGCAGGCGTCGTGGCGCTCATCGCCGCAAACATCACCCAGAAAATCGTGACGATGATGATGATGAAAAAATACGCGATCATCATCACCCCCACCATCATCAGGCCGACCATCAGGGTCGCGCCGATTAGCGACCAGACGCGCTCGCGCACCGCGCGATAAACGTCCCGCGCCAGTATCGGCTTACCTTCGAAGAAGTGCGCGACCAGCGAGCGCGACGACCCGCCCAGCACGGCGTAAAAGGCCGCTTTGCCGATCACCCAGAATAGAGAACCGCAAGCGATCATCAAAACAGTAAGGACGATCCGCGCGTCACCCTGTGATAAAGTGGCGTTTCTCATTCCGATCGAAATCAGAATCGAGCCGGCGTAGGCGACCAGGCTGGGCGCGATCGCTATTCGCAGCAGAGCCAGAAAATTGCGCCTGTAAATTCTGATCGCGCGATCAATAATGTCGCCCGCTGACATTGGCGCAAGTATGAATGAGTCGAATGAGTTCATGCCGAATGCTTACATCTTACGCTATTTTGCGGGAGCTTGAAAAACATGAAAGCTCAGGATAGAAATAGCTTTGCGCCTCTGAGCAAAAATGACTTTCACCGGAGATGCTTATGAAACATAAAATTGGCGCCGTTCTCGTTTGTCTTTCAGTCCTCGCCCTTTCAATTCAAAGTTCTGCGGCCCAAGGTTCAAAAGCCGAGGAACGCGAGCGAGCGCGGAAAGCCGCCATCGCCTTCCAGGAGATTATGTCCGCCCCCGACCAGGGAATCCCGCAGGAACTGATCGACCGCGCTCACTGCGTCGCAGTTTTTCCATCGGTCAAGAAAGGCGGCTTCATCGTCGGCGGGCAATACGGCAAGGGGTTGATCAGTTGTCGCCGCGCGCAAGGCTCGTGGGGGTCTCCCGCCTATTTCACCATCGGCGGCGGCAGCTTCGGACTGCAGATCGGCGGGCAGGCGGTCGACCTCGTTCTGCTGATCATGAATAGATCGGGCGTTGACGGTTTGTTGAAGGATAAATTCGAAATCGGCGCGGGCGCCTCTGTATCGGCTGGTCCTGTCGGCCGCAACACTCACGTCTCGACCGACGTCCTGCTCAAATCGCAGATCGTTTCGTATTCGCGCAGCCGGGGGCTTTTCGGCGGATTGGAGTTGAAAGGCGCCGTGATTACCCAAGACAAATCCGCCAACAAGGAAATCTACGAGCAGGAAGTCTCCGCCCGCGAAATCATCGTCGACGGTAAAGTCCGCACGCCGACTACGATCAGGGTCTTCCCTTCGGCGCTTCGCAAATTCTCTCCGAAGGGTATTTCGGAATAAGCGTCGCCGCGCGCATAAGCAGTCAGATTGCTTGCGCGCGCGGCGATCCGCCACAGACTTCGCCTTCCAAAATTAAATTCCATTCCAGTTGGAACTACTGCGTTCGGAACGCGTGTAAGCGATCCCAGTCCTCACGACAATCTGCCGACTGCATCGCTACTGTTCGCCCTATTCCAAAAACTTTTTCCTTATCGCGACCGGCTGTCTCTGCCCGGTCTGGCCGCGGTCGCCGGCGTCCATCCCGTTTATCTGGCGCGCGCTTTCAGGCCTCACTATGGTCGCAGCATCAACAAGTATCTGATCGGTCTTCGCCTCGAACTCGCGCGAAGCCTGCTTGCGGACTTGCAGCTTCTGGATCCGATTGTCTGCGATACCATTCGATTGTCTGAATCAAACCCTCGTCGAACCCGATTCGGGCGCGGAAGCCGAACTCGCGTTCGGCCCGCGTAGTATCCAGACGTCTGCGCGGCTGGCCGTCGGGTTTTGAAGCGTCCCTCACCAGTCGTCCCCTGAACCCGGTCCACGCGGCGATTTTTTCGGCCAGTTCCATGATAGATATTTCCAAGCCCGCGC
>Ga0126377_10001415_pt1 | contig 15783 bp, 10 predicted proteins | sample PanSoiMetPlot_22_FD_92647 | JGI IMG/M metagenome (GOLD analysis project Ga0126377, IMG submission 92647) | Tropical forest soil microbial communities from Panama - MetaG Plot_22 | ecosystem: Environmental > Terrestrial > Soil > Tropical forest > Bulk soil | place: Panama | collected 2016-02-17
ACTTTCTACCGCATGCGCATCCGCCGACACAGGGAACTTTTCCGTCTTTGAACCCTGGCCGCGTGTGCGTCGTTATCAGTTACGGAAGCGCCAGGCTTCCTGGTCACATGCGGAGGAATCATGTACGCGGAACGTCGCTCGAACCTGTTGTCACGCCCCGCCCCGCTGATCCTGGTGATTGGCGTGCACGTGATGATTGCATATTTGCTTTCCATCAGCATGGGCGTGATCAAGGCGCCGAAGATGCTGGAAGCGGCCAAGGTCGTCTTCATCCCTGAAAACACCCAGAAGGAGGAGAGCCCGCCGCCCGAGATGCCCAAGGTCAAACCCGAGCTTGCTCCGCAGCCGCTCGACAATCCGCTGCCGCAGATCGAGGTCCCGCCGGATGTCGTGGCGCCGCCCAGTGACGCACCTCCGTCCGATACTGCGCCAGTTGCAAGCGCTCCCACCGGTCCGGTCGGTGCGCCCGCGCAGGATCTGAAAGTCAAATCGCGCATCGAACCGACGTATCCACCTTCTTCGCGCCGCGCGGGTGAGGAAGGTACGGTGCGCCTGCGCATCCTGGTGGACGAACGCGGCCAGCCCCGCGAAGTCGAGGTCATGAAGGGCAGCGGCTTTGCCCGACTCGACCAGGCGGCCATCGATGCCGTGCGCAAGTGGCGCTTCGTTGCGGCCAGCAACGGCAGTCAGACGATCACTGCATGGACGCAGGTTGCGATCACCTTCCGCCTCGAAAACGCGTAAGCCCCTCGTTCTTTAGTCACGTATCGAAAGGGCCGGAGCACTCAGGTGTTCCGGCCTTTTTTTCGACCCGCCCGCCGGCGTCGTGGATTTCCGGGCTGCGTCTCAGAATCGGGTGGAACGGCATCGTCGAACTTTGATCTTCGTCACCGTTACGCGGTGGCCCGCGTCATAGGCTGCGGTCGTCCCGGGCGAAACGGCCCGGGGTTCGCGGCTCACGGAATGTCGGCCACAGTTTCAGGGATTGCCTTACGGGTTCGGCGCCTGGTCCGGACCAGTATTGCAGCCGGTGATCTCGACGATGCGCTACACACAGCTCCCACCTTCGACTACCGCCGCTCGCGGCAACACACGCTCCAACCGTCACATCATGCTGGCAGCGCTGTTGCTGATTGCCGGCTTCGCGTTGCTGCCACGCGCACACGCCAGCGACGGACTCTGCAGCAATGGCTCGCGCTGCGCGCCTCTCGCTGCAACGACCGAGCGCACTCCCGAACATACCTTGCTGGATTTTGGCGCGGCGCTGCAGGCCTCGATGGCGGGTGCACGTCGCGACGAACTGTCGAGCCAGGAATATTTTTCATTCAGCGGCGTCGGCGCCATCGTCTGCACCGTGAACGGCAAGCGACGCATGTCGACGGCCTTCCTGGTCGGTGCATTCGACATCGGCGTCACCGTGGCGCACACGTTCGACAACAACGTCGCGGCTGTCCCTGCGGATGATTGCTTCTATACCAGTACCGACTCGCTCGGGCAGATCCGCGAGCGCATCAGCATCTCGTACGTGCGGTCGCAATGGGCTGCCGAGGCTGGCGCAGCCGGTCACACATCGAAGGATTTCGCAGTGGTGCGACTGAGCGAACCTTCGCACTATGCCCAGCGCACGATGCCGATGGGGAAGTTTTCCGGCAACGCCGTGTCGGTCCTGATGATCGGATTCCGCGACGACATGGAGTCCGACCCGCTCAAGAGCAAGAGTCGCGGAACCGTCTACGAACGCAGGATCGACAGCCGGTCGCTGGCGGCGCTGGAAGGCTTCACTCACGACATCGATGCGCGCGGTATCGCCGACGGCTCGCCCGTGATCGATGAGAACACCGGCGTCATCATCGGCATCCACACCGCGCACGTGCAGGCCAGCGACGGTTTCACGATGATGCGCAATACCATGATCACCATGAACGACTGGCTCGAGCAGACGCTGCGCGCCGAGATGCAGCTGCACGACGAAAAGGGCGCCAACTCGGCCCTCTGACGTCGGTCGATCCACGACCTCGCCCGCCAATCCGGGCGGAACCTCTCCTTTTCCTCCTCCGTTATAGGTGCAGTCCTACTGCAGCGCTGTCTGCGGTCAGCGACGTCGGCACAGTAAGGAGCGAGGATCGATCATGAACAAGTCTCTGGTGACTGGACTGGTGATAGGCGCACTGGTGGTGACAGCAGGCGCAGCCATCGGCGGGTTGAAGGTCTTCGACCGCAAGCCGAAGTACGCCGAAGTCATCGATGTGGATCCGGTAGCGGAAACGATCCGCACGCCGCGACAGGTCTGCAATGACGAGACGGTGACGCATCAGCAACCGGTGAAGGACGAGAAGCGCGTCGCCGGCACCGTGATCGGCGCCGTGGTCGGCGGCGTGCTCGGCAACCAGGTCGGCAGCGGCGATGGCAAGAAGATCGCAACTGCAGCCGGCGCAGCCGCCGGCGGCTACGCTGGCAACCAGGTGCAGAAGCGCGTGCAGAAGGGCAACACTTACACCACCACTGAAGCCCGCTGCCAGACGGTCTACGACAGCCACGAAAAAGTGGTCGCGTATGACGTCAAGTACCGCTTGGGCGATGAGACGGGCACGGTGCGCATGCATGACAAGCCCGGCGACCGTCTGCCGGTCGTCGATGGCGAGGTCGTCGCGGATCGCGGCTGAACCGACGCCGGCGGGCGCACGTGGTTTCACCACGTAAACCGGGGTGATGCGATAGAGTGAGGCGTTGCTGACGTCTCACTCTATCGCCATGGCCGACCCCTCCCCGCAGACTCCCGATCCAGCCCGCATCGAGGCATTCCGCCGCCTCCTGCGCGCCAGCCGGCACGTCGTGTTCTTTACGGGCGCCGGCATCAGCACGGAGTCCGGCATTCCCGATTTCCGCAGCCCGGGTGGCGTCTGGAGCCGGATGCAACCGATCCAGTTCCACGAATTCGTCGGCTCGGTCGAGAAGCGCAACGAAGCCTGGCGACGGCGCTTCGATAACCGCGACGGCTGGGTGGGTGCGCAGCCCAACGCGGGACACCTTGCGATTGCCAGTCTCATTCGCTCCGGTGCGGCAGCTGCGGTGATCACCCAGAATGTCGACAACCTGCATCAGGCTTCGGGGGTGCCGGACGACAAGGTCATCGAGCTGCATGGCAACGCCACGTATGCGACCTGTCTCGACTGTCGCCAGCGCTATGAACTCGCCGAGATCGAGCGGGAGTTCATCGAGACCGCAACCGTGGGCCCCTGCAAACGCTGCGGCGGCATCATCAAGTCCGCTACCATTTCCTTCGGCCAGCAGATGCCGGCCATCCCCATGCAGCGCGCGCACGACGAGACCATGCAGAGCGATCTGTTCATCGTGCTCGGCTCGTCGCTGTCGGTATTTCCCGCTGCCGAATTTCCGCTGCGCGCCCGGCAGAAAGGCGCAGCCCTCGTCATCGTCAATCGCGATCCGACGGCGATGGATGATCTCGCCGACGTCGTCATTCACGCGGGCATCGGTTCAACCATGCAACAGGTGCTGAAGAACGAAGCGGTTAGCGGTTAGTCAGAGGGTAAGAACCGCTCTGCGTGTGCATTCCATGCCGAACGCAGGAACGGGATTTCCTACCAACCGCTATTCACCAGTCACCAGTCACTTCGTTCCTACCGCCATAAACGGTCTGAACTGCGGCGTCATACGGCTCTCCAGCCGCCCGTCGTGCTCGACGATGAACAATGCCGGTATCTGCCGCTGCATCGCGAGCGCGTAACCTTCGTCCGCGCCAAGCACGTTGAGTGCCGTCGCCCACGCGTCTGCATCCAGTGCTGTCCGGCTCACCACGACCACCGAAGCCAGATTGTGCTGCACCGGTCGTCCCGTGCGCGGATCGATCGTGTGCGAATAGCGCTGCCCGTCGCGTACGATGTAGTGACGATACTCACCGGACGTCGTGACCGCAGCATCGTCGAGCTGCACGATGGCATAGGGCTGCGGATCGGTATCCACCGGTCGTTCCACGGCGATACGCCACAGCTCGCCCTGCGCATTGCGGCCATGCGCGCGCACTTCTCCGCCGATGTCGATCATGAAGTTCGTGATGCCAAGCGCGGTCAGCCGCGCGACGAGCAGGTCAACGGTATAGCCCGGTGCAACCGCATTGAGATCGACCGTGAGCCCTGACAATGCCTTGCGCAGAGCCGCAGGGTGTTCGCGCACGGAAAGATTGCGGTATCCGACCTGTGCGCGTGCCTCTGCCACTTCCGTGTCGGTCGGCCAGCGATCGTGCTCGCCCTGCGGTCCCATGCCCCACAGATTGACCAGCGGCGCCACGGTGATATCGAGCGTTCCCTGCGACTGCCCGCTGACCTGCAGCGCGGCGCTCACCACGGTCGCCAGATCCTGCGAGACCTCGAACCAGTCGGTCGAAGTCGAACGGTTGAAGCGGGAAATCTCGGAATCCTCGCGGTAGCCGGACATCTGCAGATCGATGGTCTGCAGCACCTCATCGACGACCACACGCACGGCATAGCTGTCGACCCCGGCGGGCGGCTTGGCGACCTTGACCGAATACGTCGTCCCCTGGGCCGGGCCCGACAGCTCGATGGGTACCGGCGTGCGATCGCAACCGGCGATGAGAATGGCGCAAACAGCGATCGCGGGAATCAGACGCATCGCGGACCCGGAGAACGGAACGGTACGCAAGCGTAGCCGATCGTCCGACCCTGCGCCCCTGCACTTGCTAGTTCTTCGAACTCGGACCGCGGACGAAGTTGAAGGCGTTTGTGAGATGACCGAGCAGCGCCACGGCGGCCATGATGACCGTGGAGAAGACCTTGAAGGTTTCGCCGCCCGCCCAGCTGAACCAGACAACGAGGATCAATACCAGCAGCAGCAGCACGGCCACGACCGGCGTGCGCATGCTCTTCCAGGTCGTACGCGACGCTTCCTGCTGCCAGATCGCGATGTCCGCAGCAGTTTCGGCCGTGCTGACGAAATGCCGGAAGTCATGATCGGCGATGCGCGGCAGCGGATCGACCACCACCAGTCCATAGCGGATCAGCACGCCGATCACCTCGGCATTCTCCGGGTTTGCGAGCTTGCCCGTCGCCAGCTGATGCAGCAGCAACCGCTCATCGCGTGTACACAGTTTCCATGTGCGGTGAAAATCCGCGAGCCGCGCCGTTGGCAGCCCGGCCTGGGTCGGCGGAACCGCGGGCTGCAGTACCTCGCGGAACGTCGCCATGGCGCGATCCCAGCGGATCAGCTCCGCGTAACCCGGCTCATCGCCAGGACTGAATTCGGGATACATCCACGGCCGATGCAGGCGGCGCAGCGGCGATCGGTTCGCCGTGATGATCAGCTCGACATCATCGCGATCGATCAGCTGTTCGAGGACGGTGAGAATCTGTTGCCGGCGGGCGGGCTCGATCACCGCGAGGTCCAGTTCCTCCAGCAGGTAGGTCCCCGCGGCAACGTCCAGCGCCTGGCTGCTCGCGAAGCGCGCATCGGTCGCGAGATTGATGGTCTGGGTCACGCGCGCCAGTACATCGTCAATAGTGGCCTTCGCGGCGCCCTGGAAATAGATCACCGTTGCCGGCGATTCCGGCAGGACGTCGCGACCGGAATACTTCGCCGGCCAGACGACATGCGCACCCAGCAGGCGCCGGCAGACCAGCGATGAAGACAACAGGATCGCCACCAGCGCCACGAGCATTGCCATGACATCCTTGAACCAGGGCAGCGAGTTCAGATCGGTATCATCGGATCTCGGCGCTCGCCATTGCGCGCGCACGGCAATCGGACGGCCATCGGACGTCACCAGATCCCAGTTACCGATGGTGCGACTGTCGTGCAGAATGCCGGAGCGTTGCTGCTGTTCGACAGTGGATGCAGTTTCGCGCCAGATGTACTGCAGCCAGCGATTGAGTTCCGGCGTCGGCCTGGGGCTGACCCATGGCGGAGCTGCAAAGGCTGTCATCGACCAGAGCGATTGTGACTCCGGCGACGGATGCTGTCCGCCGCCGAGCTGGTATCCCGCCACCGGCATCGCGTGCGGATGCTCCGCGAGTGTCCACGCATCCGGCAGATCGCGCTCCCGCGCACCCGGATCGGGCTGCCAGCGCCGCAGATCGTGGGCAATCACGGCGTGGCGCCGCTCGATATCGTCCAGCGCATTGGCCAGCCCGCCGCGTACGAGCGCTTCGATCTGTGCGTCGTGATAGCGCAGGGACAGCCAGGCCGCGGGGACTGCCGCAGTGAAGACGAGCAATACCGATATGCACATCGGGTACGCATGACCACGCCAGTAGCGTGATGCCAGCAACAGCACTGCGCCGATGATCATCACCACGGCCGCCGCGATCATGCGTCCCGCTTCGCCATTCGGCCACGCGAGCACCATCATGAAGCCGACCGTGCTGATGGTTCCGGCCACGCCCCACATTTCATAGCTGTGCTGGGCCTGGGGTCTTGGCCACAGAGTGCTCACCCATTGCTTCATCGCGGTTCTGCCGATGATCACGGTGATGAGTACAAAGACGGCCACGGCCAGCAGAATGATCGCCGCGTAGGCGACGAGCGCGCTGATACCCGCCTGCGCCGACAACTCCAGGACGCTGCTCGTGGGATAGAACGCCACCACGCCCCAGGGCACGCCTTCGAGCGGCAGATAGTAGAAGCGATGCGGCGTGCCATTGTAGTTGCCGTCGAAGTATCCGGGCTGTTCGCGCGCCACCGCGGACTGCAGCATGCTGTTGCGCTCGGCTTCGACCAGGAAATTTTCCGTAACGCTGCGGCTGTCGTCCCAGTGGAACAGCACGGCGCCATCGCGATCGATGACTGCAAACTTGAGGAACAGCGGTGCGACCGCGGCTGTCAGCCCGTGAGCGCGGGTGTCGCCCGAGACCAGTCCGTCGAATGCACCGTCCTTGCGTCTCGGCACGGCGACCTGAAGTACTCGCGCGCCGTCACCGCGGTTGAACAGACGCTGCGCGACGAACTCGAGCGTCTGACCCTGCTCGCCCTTCAGCGGCAGGTGCCACTGACCATCGCGCTCGAGCGCCTTGAAATACGGTCGGTCCTTGAGCTCGGTATCGCGCTTCACGGGAACGATTGCATAGGCCGTGACACGCGGACCCGCCGCCTTGCCGTCAGCGAGCAGGACGAAGCTGCTGCGCAGCGGCGACCAGCTCTTCAACCCGTCGGTCGCATCGTGCGCACGCAGTTGCAGCGTGTTGCATGAGTCGTCGCCGGCAGACCATTTCCGTGGACTCGCCGGCAGCTCGCCGCTGCCAGTCTGCACGGGCGGCCACACGAATCGTGCCGAGGCGACGGCCGGTGGTTCCGGCGGCGGTAACGCACGCAGCGGCAACGGCTCCGTGCTGAACGACTCCCAGCAGCCGCGATCGGGAGAATCCTCGCGCGAGCGCTGCACGTCGCGGAAGATTTCGTCGCGATACCCGCTCAGCACGACGGCATCGTTGCCGAGTTCGTCGATGAGACGGCGGCGAATTTCTTCGGCGTAGGCGCGCATGCCGCCGTCTGCCCAGCGGACCAGCTCCTGCTGACTCCATAGCCACGCTGTCGTAACTGCCGCCAGCGCCGCGAGCAGGATCAGCGACAGCAGGCAACTGGCAGCCTCCGGCCAGGAGATGGGATCGCGCATCGGCTTCAGACGCAGGCTGAGCAGCGGGAAACAGAAAAAGATCAGGGCAATGATCACCGTGACGATGAAGGTCCCCGACGGTCCGAGTGCACCGAGAATGTCGGCGCGCAAATCCGCGTGTTTAAGCCCGATGACATACAGCGCGTGCTGTCCGGCCTGCTGCGTGCTGCCGTCAACTGCGATCGTCGGATACGACAGACGCACACCCACGACAAAGGCGTTGTACGCCTGGCCTGCCAGCCGATCGCTGAACACGACCGGGTGCAGCGAGATCGGTGTATCGGCGTCAGCCTTGCCGGTGGGCAGGGATGCAGCGCCGGGATTGCTTGCTTCCGCGGCTGCGCGTCGCAGCAACTGAGTGGCATCGGTGACCGAGAGTAGCCGCACCTTCGATTCGTGCAGCAGGATGCTGCCCGGAGCCAGGGACCGTTGCCGGTTCGGCACTTCGGCCACGACGCGGCCGTCGTCGAGCGCGACGATCACTTCGTCGAAAAAGGCCTGCGAAATGAATTCCTCGGCCGACGGCGTCAGCTCACCCGTCAGGCCGTAGCTGAGACGCAGCATGGCGTCGGGCGCCGACGCACTACTCTCCGCCGCGGGCGACTCCGCCGTGGCGCTGGCGGAGCAGGAAAACAGCTTGAACGGCAGGTTCGGCTCGTTCGCGTGCACGACGAATGCAGTCGCCTTGTCGTTCACCGAACAGACTGCATCGAAGACAGAGTGCTTGACGCTGATGGACTGCAGCTGCAGTTTCAGGTCCAGCTTGCGTGCGAACTGCGCGCGACCTCTGGCGCAATCGGGTCCGTCGCACTGCTTGAGCCGATCGGGGACATTGCCGAGCAGACCCACCAGGTTGCCCTGCAGGTTCTGGATCTGTTCGGCCACTTCGCCCAGCACCCGGAACGCACGCTCCTTGCCGAACGTGCTGGCGCGAATGACGTTGAGACCATAGTAGGCCACGCCGCCCACGATGAGCATCGCCAGCACAGTGGCGATGATGTACGAGATGCGGGACCGGCTCCTCGAGCCCGCATCACCCGCGGCAAGCGCTTGCATGGTCGTGACTGCTTCTGACCAGGGACAGGCGAACAGCGGGTGGCGAACAGTGCACGACTGTTACCACATCTGGCATGCGGGGTCGGCTGGCCGGCCTGCTGGCAGCCCACCAGCCAGCGAAAGCACGCCATCTCCGGCCATCCGCTATCCGCAACCCGTTGTCTGCTTCTTTCATGTCTAGAGCGTCTTCAGGTATTCGAGCAGCACATCCTTGTCCGCTTCCGGCAGGTCAGTGCCGAACAGATGCCCACCGTTGCCGTTCGAACGCTCCGTGACATCGAACTTCGAGCCCACTTCCCGGGCGCGTTCGCCGTTACTGACGAAACCGACGTTCACCGGGTCGTACAGGTCGTATCCACGCCAGAAAAGCGCCGGACGCTCGGCCGGCGGCTTCAGCATGTCGCGCAGCGTGGGCACCGAGCCATTGTGGAGATACGGTGCGCGCAACCACAGGCCATCGAGGTAGACAGCGTTGTAGCCGATCAGATCTTCCTCGACGAGGCCCTTGCGTTCGATACCGAAGGCCTTGACCTTGTTGTTGGCCGCGACGGCGTGTTCCTTCTTCCAGGTCCAGAGCCGTTCGGGATCCGTATCGACACCGCGCAGTTCCATACGCGTGCCGGTCAACTCGCTGGCATGGCAGCGCGCACACTCGCGATCAAAGACCACCTTGCCCAACGCGGCGCGCGCCTCGTCGATGGGAAACGGAAATTTCGGCGGCGCCTTGGCCGAGAGATAGTCCTGCAGCCACTTGACTTCGCCCAGGAACTCCTCGTTGCTCTTCGGTTTCGCCCCCAGCAGGCCGAGCGCCGAATCGATGATGACCGAGTGCGTGTCGTGACTGTCGCCGGCCCAATTGAGCGTCACGGCGTCGCGATCGTACTTTTTCAGATTCCAGACCGACGGCATGTCGCACGGCCCGATCGAGTCATCCATCGGCGAGCCCACCAGGAAGTACTTGGTCAGGTTCATCGCATCGTCGCGGCCGCGTCCCCATTCGGGGAAATCGTGCCGATATACCCAGGCGAACTGCGACTCGCGCTCCAGCAGCCGCTTCTTGGTGATGGGGATGAGAATGAATCGATAGATCGCACTGTCGATCCAGGACAGGTCCGTCACGAGGTCGATCTCGTGCATCAGGTTGTCGGCGTTGAAACGCGGGTCCTTCGCACAATCGACCAGGAAACGGAACATGGCTTCGAGATCGAAGGCGTGTCCCGGGCCCGCGGTGACGTAGGTCGGATTCTCGTCCTCGCGCGTGCGATAGGCCGCCGTGTGGCAGACAGCGCAGTTGTTGCCGACGCGGTCGAAACCGATGGTTTTCTTGACGAATCCCACCGGCAGTTCCTGGCCCTGCTCCCAGGCAAAGCCGAACGAGGCAAAGCCGTTCGGACCCGGGATCTTCTCCGGGAACATGCGCGGCAGCACGTAGAAGATCCAGTAAGGAATCCCGGCATCGCGTTCGCCGCCGATGGAGCCGTACTTGAAACGCATTTCCGGATCGCCGGTGATGGCCGCAGGCTGCGGTACCTCGCGAAAGAACTTGTACCAGCCGAACAGCGCACCGGCGCCGGCCAGCACGAGCAGAACGACGACAACGCGGATGATTTTCTTGTGTTGCATGTTTGCCCTCGCTATTGCGGTGACACGTGACGAATGACGAGTGACGGACAAGAGGAAAGACTGCCTGGCATGACTGCACCTGCTTCTGTCACTTCACCCACGCACGTCACGAGCATCTTCTGTCCCGTCACACGTCACGCGTCACTTGTCACCCATCACCTTTTCCTCAGAACGTCTTGAGGTATTCGACCAGCGCGTCCTTGTCCGCCGGTTCGAGCGACGTACCGTACTGCGGCCCTTCATGTCCCACGTTGGAGTTGCCTGGCAGGCTGGTGTCGTAGAGGAACAGCTTGCGGCCGTCGCGTTCGGCGACATCCGACACGAAGCCCATGCGTTTGCCATCGTAGACATCGTCGCCGCGATAGAAGCTCTTCGGTCGCGCGGCGGACGGCTCGAGCAGGTCGCGCAGCGTGGGAACCGAACCGTTGTGCAGGTACGGCGCCCGCAGCCACACGCCATCGAGCGGCGCATTGGCATAGCCGAATGTCTTGCGATAGTGGCAGTAGCGATGCGGGTAACCGGCGTAGACCGTGCCGAGCTGTGCCACCAGGCTGTAGCTGAATGAATCCAGCCGGTGGCGATCGGTGCCGATCTGTTCGATCGGCGTGATGCGTCCCACGTGCGGCTGGTACAGCTGCGTGTCGTCGAGCGGACTCTTCAGGCAATCGCGCGACGTGTCGCCGCCTGGCGGACTGAAATTGCGGCCATCAGTGCCGTGACAGGCGGCGCAGTATTCGCCGTAGATCTTTGCGCCGTGCTCGGCCAGTGCCGCATCGATGGGTTGCGCGAATTTCGGTGGCTCCACGGTCAGCAACCATTGCTGGATGCGGTCGATCGCTTTCAGGTCGATCGTCGGTGGCGTGGTCCCGGTGCCGAACGCGGCATTCTTGTTACGCTCTTCGGACATGATGTTGTTGCCGTCCCAGTGCAACTGCATGCCCTGGCGCGGCTTCTGCAGCCAGATCGACGGAAAATCCACTGCCGCGTTGCGCTCGCGCGCCGGGATCCTGTCGAGCGGGAAATTGAACAGGACCTTGTTCGGATTGAAGGTATCGGTGCGACCCGGCCCCCACGGCGTGTCATGAAGCAGCGGACCGAACCTGCCCCCCAGCATCGACAGCCGCTCGCGCATGAGCCAGACGGCGACGGGATAGACGACGTAGCGGTCGATGAGGCCGAGACGCTCGCCGCGTTCTTCCATCAGTCGCGCGACTTCGGGAACGATCACGTCCTTGCGAAAGGCCGGATCGGCCGCACAGCTGAACAGGAATTTCTGGAAGCCAAACAGATCGAAGGTGTTCGCCGGCATGCCGAGCACGACATGCGGCGTCGCATCGGGTGCGTCGCGTACGGTGCTCACGTGACACACCGCGCAGTTGATGAAGGTACGGTCCATGCCGAGGTTGCGACGTTTCGACATGCCGATCGGCAGATCGCGACCCGGTTCGAACACGAAGCCCAGCGACTGGTAGCCCTCACCGGGCAGATACTTGCCGCAGATGCGCGGCATGGCCTGGAACACCCAGTAAGGCAACCCGGACTCGCGTTCGCCGCCAGTCGAGCCGTACTTGAAGTGCTCGCCAATGTCGCTGTACTCGACCGGCCGGTCGGTGGTGAACCGCACGATCAGCAGCAGACCGCAGACCAGCACGAAAACCAGCGCCAGCGCCAGCAGCAGCAACGCCCAGCGTACCCACCACTTGCGCAGCAACCCGACCAGCGCCGGTGGCAAATTGCCTGACATGGATTCCTGGACCGGTTCCGTCATAACACTATCCCTGCAAGAAAAGTGACCTGACCTGACTCTCTCTTCTCTCTCTTGTCCGTCTCTCTAGTTCTCTGTCTCTCTTCGCTCGCTCTTCCTATCCGCCATTCACTATCCGCTATCCCTTCTCTCTTTCATGGAAGGCACGGCCGCAGCGACTCGTAGCCTTGCCGCAGCAGTTCATCCGCTGTCGGCAGGTGCCCGTACTCCCTGATCAATGTCGCCTCGACAGCAGCACGCAACTCGCGCAGTGCGCGCTGATCCGACGCAGCACCACTGCCATGCTCTCCTCCGCGAGTGGGTATCACCAGGGATTCCGGCGGCATCGGCGATTTGGCGCGCTGCGTAGCCGGCACATCTCGCATCGCCAGGCGCACCAGCATCCGCGGTGCACAGCTCTGCAGCGCCGCCTTGACGCGTTGTGCATCACCGCTGAGGAAATTCGGCGGCGTGACTTCGGATGTGTGATGACAACCGCCGCATTGCACTTCGAAGCGCGCAGCCGTGGGATCAGCAGGTGAGACGGCAGCTTCAGGACGTGTCGATGCAGGCAGACGAATCTCCCGCGCTGTCGGCGGAGCGACGCCATCGAGGCGCGCTGCAACGGCATCGACCAGCGACGCGCGCAACACGGGCGCACTCACGTCCATTGCAGCGACCACGTCGGCAATGGCCGGAAAGTCTTCGCGGATCTGCACGCTGGCGACGCCGCTGTCCGATGCGCCGGTCGCCGCCTGCCATCGCAGTTCGATTGCCTCCACGGCATTGCCGTCGGCCAGGCGCGCCACACGCTGCTGATCGCGAACCCGGAACCTGGCGGTCGTGGTACCCGCCGACGACTGGCGCTGCAGTGCATCGATATGCAGGTGGCGCACCGGCTCGTCGCCACCGACACCGATCTCATCCAGCGTGCCGCCCATATGGTCGAAAGCACCGCGCAGTCGCAGCGAATCATCCGCCGCGGCACACTCGAACTCCTCGAGGCCGCGCGACCCCGAGATGCGACAGGGAACAGTCGGCCGACGGTGCGATGCTCGGCCAGCGCGCCGCTCCATTGCGTCAGCGAGCGCAGATCGATCGTGCTCTGACCAGAATGCGACAACCCCGGTCACGAGTTGCACCGCAAGCGCTCGACCTTCGGCGGGCAGGATTTCCAGCGGCGATCGCGGCACCAGCGGGTCGAAGCGTGGGTCGATGTTGGCGAGAGTCGCACCGGTGCTGCCCTGTGGCAGGTCGAGCGGATCCCGATTCGGTATGTCGGGATCAGACAAGGCCAATCCGCCTGGCCACGCACGTCTGGCGTTCGTCTGCAGTGACTGCAACACAGTGCGTTGAAACGCGTCCGCGGACATCGCGTAGCTGCGTTGTCCTGTCAGCGTGAACTGCAGCGCGGCTGTCAGCGCGCCGCGCCGACACGCATCGCCTGGCGCACCAGGGCCGCAACCCTCGCGCCACAATCGTTGCGTGAGCGCCAGGCGGTTGGCCCGATCCGTCGCATCGTCGATGGCTTGCGCCACATCGGTGTTCGTACGCGCCGCGATGCCAGCGAACGACTGCTGCTCACGCTCGAGGCGTGCCGCGACCTGCGGATTGGCATTGGTTTCCAGCCATACCTGCTGCGAGAAAATCGGGCCGTGATTCTGATGACAGGCGACACACAGGGTGCGTCGTGCATAGCTCACTTCGGGAACCTTGCCCGCTGCATAGTTCTTCGCGATCTGGAATTCGAAGCGGCCCAGCGACTCGTTGTAGCTGATCACCTCGATGACAGCGGCGCGGTCCTGGAAACCGACGTAGAGGCGATCGCGCAAGCGCAGACCCGCGCCGTCAGCAACGACGGCAGTAACGATGCGCGGATGGCGAAAAAAATCGGGCGATGCCGCGCTGCGCTGCAGCGAGCGGCCGAGCGGAATCAGCACGGCCTTGGTGCATGGCCGCGACGCATCGCATCCGGCAGCGGCCTCGATGCGAGCGACAAAGCGTTCAAACGGAAATGGAATCTGTCGCCTGCCCTGTTCATCCAGCGTGATGCGATCGAACAGCGAGGCGCCGGCGGCAGGCAGATCGGACCCCGGGGTGGTAGGGTCGATCGTCCAGGTGGGCGCGGCAGGTTCAGCGCGCGCCGTATCGCCAGGCTCCGGTGGATGACCGGATACGCCCGTCGAAGCCAGTTGCAGCATCGCCAGCATCCACTGAAGCTTCATTGCGTGCCGCTGGCGCGCGCCTCATCCCGCTGCTGCTACCAGTGTGCGTGCCTGCGTGCCCGGCCAGCAGTCCTCGGCGACCTGGCCGGTCTTGACGAAGGCGGCGCCATCGCGCTCCGCGATACCCTTGTTGTACAGCACGAAGTTGAGCAGGAAGACTTTGCCGGCGTACGCACGGCCCAGGTAGAAGCCTGGCCGCACCATGCGGACCTCATCGCGGATCTGGAATCCGTTGCGGCCGGCCAGATAGTCGGGCCGCTCGCGATAGCCGGCAATCTCGTCCGTGAACGCGTAGTCGATGATGATCGATTCACGCCGCGAGTCGAGCAGGCTCTGACCGCAGTACAGCCTGGCGGGGAACATCAGCCATTGCTTCTTGCCCTCGACTTCGATCGTCGGAATGGTACTGAGATCGCCCTCGATGATGGGCTTGAGCAGGTTCAGGTCCTCGATGCGATTGCGCAGCAGCCGCTGGTCCCGGTAGAACACCTTGCCGCGCCACAGTTGTTTGCCGAGGACCTCCAGTTTTTGCGACTGGAGTTCGACGGCGAGGCCCGGCAGGCCGCCGACGATCTCTGCCATGCGCCGATCGCCCTTCGCGTTTTTCGGAAAGAACAATCCGCCATTGAATGGCCCATCCGGGATCGGACCGGCGGTGAGTCGCGCGTAGATCTGGTCGACCTGTTCCTGCGAGTAGTTCGCGATGTTTTCGGGCGTCAGCTTCTGCAGCTCCGCTGCCGCGAGCGGATAGTCGTGCTCGACACGTGCGAAGTCCGGCTTCGTCAGGTAAGGCTCACCGTAGGCAGCGAACTGCAACTTCGGCGCCGGATGCAGAACCTTGTTGACCCAGTCGCAGCCGGACAGGCAGCCCAACGCCATCAATGCGATGAGAAGCAGAGAGCCCGGGGCGCGGGGCCCGGAGCACGGGCTGGAATCGCCGGCACTTGCAGCTGAGCTGTCTGACTTCGAGAAATTGTTGCGCGTCATTCGCCAACCCCTTCTGCTCTTCATGTCCTGCCCGAGCCTCACGCCCCGCTAACCGAGCTCTTCTAGATTGTGGCGAGAAACGCCATCAGCGCTTTCTTGTCGCCGGCGGACAGACCTTCGCCGAAGCGATGACCTTCGTTCTCGACTGTCGCCGTGCACGAGCTGTACACATCGAGCAGGAAGTCACGCTTGCGGATCGCGTCAACCATGCTGGCCGGGTCGCGCAACACTTCGCCGCGAACTTCGTTCAGCGCCGCGAATACTTCCCCACCCTGTTTTTCGCCGAGCTGCTTGTCGAGCCGCGCGCGCAGATCCTGCGGATGCAGCGTGGAGTCCACCAGGTCGATGGCGAAGCGCTTGTGCTGGAAGTTGCCGAGCGCACCCGCGGTCGCCCCTGCGGGAATGGTTACGGAGAAGCCCACGACCTGACGCTCCTCCTTCCCATCCCACAGGCGCGGTCCGAATGCGATCGGCACGTCCTCGCTGAACCGGGTGATCTTGGGAACACG
>Ga0126377_10001416_pt1 | contig 15778 bp, 10 predicted proteins | sample PanSoiMetPlot_22_FD_92647 | JGI IMG/M metagenome (GOLD analysis project Ga0126377, IMG submission 92647) | Tropical forest soil microbial communities from Panama - MetaG Plot_22 | ecosystem: Environmental > Terrestrial > Soil > Tropical forest > Bulk soil | place: Panama | collected 2016-02-17
CACGATGAGTCGTGCGGTACGACTCTCAGGTCTAGTCGGATCAAAACGATAGTCGTAGGCTCCATTCTGCGGTCTTACGACGATCGACACTTTACCGCTCCTCAATGCCTGCGCCGCGTCGTGCGGACTCAGGACCGTAGCGGTGATTTCAGGAGAGCGAGACAGGAGCTTGGCCAGTTCGCTAACCTGCGAGTCTGTTGTCTCGGCTTCGATGGCGACCAGGGTTTTATCAGGTGCGGTGTTACGAAAGGCAATGCCCAAGGCAAAGGTCATCAACACCGGAAAGATGAACACCCAGAATACGGCCTCTCGCTCGCGTAGGAACTCCCGTACGCGCATCGAGGTTAGCTCCACCAGCGGATGGAGTGTCTGACGATCTGGCTGGCCTGGTCCAGTGCGCTTTGCGTCTTCATTTGCGCGCCGCGCCGCGTCGCTCACGAGAGTCTTGTTTGCTTCATCCATCCCGCAGCATTCTCCCGGTTAAACTGACGAATACATCTTCCAGTGTTGCCTGGTGCGTAGTGAGTGTGACCAGTTCCGACTGTTGCTGTTTGATCTCCGCCAGCAATGCCGGCAGCGCAACACCGATCTCCGCAACGGTAAGAGAATAATCCTCACCTCGTCTGTGCAAATGATTAACGGCGGGAAGATTGGTCAAGGCGTCGTCCGCCAGATCTTTGGTGGCGCGGAATTCTATGATCTGATCCGCCCCCAGGGACTTTATCAACTCCGCCGGTGTGCCTAACGCAATAATTTTGCCGTGATCCATAATGGCAACGCGGTCGCACAAGCGAGTGGCCTCTTCCATGTAGTGAGTAGTTAAAAGAACGGTACCGCCGCCCTCGCGAAACTTTTCGACCACGTCCCACAAGGAAAGCCGCGCTTGCGGATCGAGGCCAGTGGTCGGTTCATCGAGAAACAGAAGTTCTGGATCGCTCACCAGGGCGCAGGCAACAGCGAGTCGCTGTTTCTGACCACCGGAAAGTTTTCCCACGCGCGCGTCACGTTTCTCTTCCAGCGCGACTGTTTGAATAACTTCAGCAACACTGTGTCCGCGTTTGTAGAAACTACGAAAGAGTCGCAGAGTCTCAACTACTGTTACTTTCTCTGCCAGCTGCGTTTCCTGCAACTGGACTCCGATCCGCTCGCGCAAGGACCGGTCGTCGCCGGCGTTCCAGTGTTGGCCCAGCAACTCCACCGCGCCGTCGTCGGCCTGAGTCAAACCCTCCAGTATTTCCACGGTAGTCGTTTTACCGGCCCCGTTTGGACCAAGCAAGCCGAAACACTCGCCCGAAAAAACTTCGAGATCCAGTCCATTAACAGCGGTGACATCGGCGAACTTCTTAACCAGACCCGAGCAGCGCAACGCGACTCGTTGGGTTGCGGGCACAACAGCGCCGCCAACTGGTGATGATTGCGTTGACATAGATAGTCCGTTGATCAGCCTTGAGTTTTTCGATCGGCTTGGGATTATAAAGGCTCTAGTGGCTTGGTGCGCAACACATCGGGAAGGTTTGGGAGTCTTAGTTTCAATTATGGATTAGCTCAAGAAGCCCAATCTTCATATACTCCAAAGTCACACAAGCAAAACTCCGAGTTCTTCGGAGAGCGAATGTGCTCGACTTCCTAAATTCAAGGCCCGCGCAATCAGGTGCACTGCTGAAGGCAGTGCGCTGGATAGCGATGCTGGAGGAGCAACCCCGTATGTCATGGAACCGTTTTTGCGGAAGTGTACTCGTAATCCTTTTTTGTTTGAGCCTGGTCCTGGTCATCGGTGCTCGCGCCACAACGCAAGCACCAAAAATTGACGCTACTGCGCCATACCTGGACACGGCATTGCCGGTGGCGCGTCGGGTCGATGATCTGATCTCGCGGATGACGCTAGAAGAGAAGGTCTCCCAGATGATGAACGTCGCACCGGCAATTCCTCGCCTCGGTATTCCGGAGTACGACTGGTGGAACGAGGCCCTTCACGGCGTGGCCTTCTCAGGTAATGCCACAGTCTTTCCGCAGGCAATTGGTCTCGGCGCGACTTTTGATCAAAAACTGATGAGCCGCGTGGCCACGGTCATCTCAGACGAGGCCCGCGCCAAGTACAACGAAGCCCAGCGGCAGGGGAATCGGAACCGGTTTTATGGCCTCACTTTCTGGTCGCCCAACATCAATATCTTCCGCGATCCGCGTTGGGGACGAGGGCAGGAGACCTACGGGGAAGATCCTTACCTGACAGGGCGACTCGGCGTCGCGTTCGTAAAAGGTCTGCAAGGCGACGATCCGAAGTATCTCAAGGTCGTTTCGACACCAAAGCATTACGCCGTCCATTCTGGTCCAGAACCCGAGCGCCATCGCTTCGACGCTGCGGCTGCCGAACGCGATCTGCGTGAAACTTACTTACCCGCCTTTCGCGCCACCATCACCGAAGCGCAGGCCGCGTCGATAATGTGTGCTTATAACCGCACGAATGGCGAACCGTGTTGCGCCAACACACACCTGCTCGACGACATCCTGCGGGGCGAATGGGGCTTCCAGGGCTACGTTGTCTCCGATTGCGGCGCCATCGATGATATCTATCGTCGCCACCAGTTTAGAAAAACAGCGGAAGAAGCGTCAGCCCTTGCCGTGAAGCGAGGCACCGATCTCGAGTGTGGTGATTCTTACAAAGCTCTGGTCAAGGCGGTGAAACAGGGATTGATTGTTGAGGCTGAGGTCGACCGGGCCGTCAAGCGACTCTTCGAGGCCCGCTTCCGGCTGGGCATGTTTGACCCTCCTGAGATGGTCCCCTACGCGAAGATCCCGTTTTCCGCGAACGATTCAACGGAACATCGACAACTGGCACTTGAAGCTGCGCGCGAGTCGATCGTGCTGTTAAAGAACGAGAACAACACCTTGCCGCTGCGCAAAGATCTGAAGTCGATCGCCGTCATTGGACCAAACGCCGACGACGTTCCGGTCCTGTTGGGCAACTACAACGGTCAACCGTCAAGAGCAACGACTCCGTTGGCAGGCATTCAGGCGCATGTCGCAGCGAATACAAAGGTGCGGTATGCGTTAGGCACCAGCTTAACCGCGGTCTCAGTAGTGCCGGTACCAGCCTCGGCGCTCCGTGGTCCAGGGGGCGAGCGTGGTCTGAGAGGGGAGTACTTTGCGAATCGAAATCTCGAGGGAGAACCAGCGTTGCAGCGAGTGGACGAAACGGTGAACTTCGACTGGGGCATGTCGAATCCTGGGCCCGGCTTGCCGGCCGACGACTTCTCCGTACGTTGGACCGGCAAAATCTCGCCGGAAGTGTCTGGCAAGTACCAGTTTGGCGCGATCGCCGATGACGGGGTGCGCATTTATCTGGATGGAAAGTTGATTGCTGAAGACTGGACCGAACACGCGCCAACAACCGTTACCGGCGAAGTTACCCTAACAGCAGGCAAAACATACGACGTCAAGATCGAGTACTACGAGAGCAAGATCGGCGCCGTGGCCAGGCTCGTTTGGCAGCCTCCTACGGTAAGTGCCGGTTCACCATATGCGGAAGCAGTAAAAATTGCGCAAGAGGCCGACGCGGTAATCCTCGTTCTCGGTATATCGTCGCGACTTGAAGGTGAGGAAATGACTGTGCGTGAGCCCGGATTCCTGGGCGGTGATCGCACGGACATCAGCCTGCCCGCGCGTCAGCAGGCCTTGCTTGAAGCCGTGTCCGCGACCGGCAAGCCGGTTGTGCTCGTTCTGCTCTCAGGAAGTGCACTCGCGGTGAACTGGGCCGATGCGCATATCCCAGCGATCGTGCAAGCGTGGTATCCGGGGGAGGAGGGAGGAGCTGCAATCGCAGATGTACTCTTTGGTGATTACAACCCGGCTGGCCGCTTGCCGGTTACGTTCTACAGATCCGTGGACCAATTGCCGCCGTTCGAAAGCTATGCCATGGAAGGCAGGACATACAGGTTCTTCCGCGGCGAACCGCTATATCCGTTTGGACATGGGTTGAGTTACACGCGCTTCAAATATTCAGGCTTGAAGATTTCACAAACGCGGGTGACGCCCACCGAAAATGTAACTGTGAGCGCGACTGTGGAAAACTCCGGCGCTAGACCTGGCGACGAGGTGGTCCAACTTTACTTAACGGACCTAACGGCATCGGTGCGCGTGCCCTTGCGTTCGCTCGCTGGAGTTGAGCGGGTTCAGTTGCAACCGGGCGAACGGCGAGTCGTTAGTTTTACGGTCCAACCTCGGCAGCTGGCGGTTATTGCGGACGATGGTCGTGCCGTAGTTGAGCCGGGCGAATTCAAGGTAACTGTGGGGGGAAAACAACCTGGCTTCAAGGGAACAGCTGACGCTAGTACGACGGGGTTTGTTGAGGGGCATTTCTCGGTAACGGGTAGGACAACTGAGATCAAGCGCTGAACGTCCCCTGATGCCACGGCCTCGCGCTGTGGGAGTTGACACTCGTTACTCGAGATGAATTATCTAGTCAAGACAAACAAGACGTGAGACTCCATGTCACCAGGCCATGGCATCTGGAGTCAGGGAGAAACGTATGGAAATTTCTGAAGACGGTTATCTCCTGCGCATATTCGTCGGAGAGAGTGACAGGTACGGTCATAAGCCTCTTTACGAGGCAATTGTATTGCAGGCGAGGGAGGCGGGATTGGCAGGGGCCACTGTGACGCGCGGCGTTATGGGTTTTGGCAAAAATAGCATTCTTCACACCGCCAAGATTTTGCGGCTGTCCGAAGACCTGCCAATGGTGATAGAGATTGCTGACAGTCTTGAACAAATAGAGAAGTTTATGCGTTTACTCTCGGAAATGATCACTGATGGTTTGGTCACGCTTGAACAAGTGCGAGTGATCCATTACAAGGCATCCTGAAATGTGGCAATTAATTCAATTCGGAAAAGGGGCATTAGGGTGAAAACGGTTGGACTATTGTTTGTCTCTAACACTTTTATGATAGTGGCCTGGTACGGACACCTCAGATACAAAAAAGCACCGCTAATTGTTGTGATCCTCGTGAGTTGGGCTATAGCACTCTTCGAATACATATTTCAAGTTCCCGCAAATCGAATCGGTTCAAACTACTTCAGCGTAACGCAGCTCAAGATCATGCAGGAATGCATCACTTTGATCGTCTTCACAGCATTTGCTTTTCTTGTATTTCGCGAACCGCTGCGTTGGAACAACCTCGTGTCATACGGATTGCTTGTGGGTGCCGTGGCCTTCGCCTTTTGGCCGCGATAGGCGCTACTTGTTTCGACTGCTACTCATCACCGAGTATGACGGCGCTTGCGGCACCCACCTGCTGGCTTACTCGTCGCGAAGGGCGACGAGTGGATCAACCTTTGTCGCGCGCCGGGCCGGGAGGTAGCAGGCCGCGAGTGCGACTGCGATAAGGACACAACTCGTCATCACGATGGCCAGCGGATCGCGCGTCGGAAGAGAAGGAACCTCCGCAATGAGCAGTTTGCTTACTGCATATGCTCCCGCGCCACCGATCACGATACCCGTTAGGATTAACAAGGCGCCTTTTCCCAACACCAACCAGAGTACGTCGCGTCCTTGCGCCCCAAGCGCCACGCGAATGCCGAACTCAGTGGTCCGTTGCACAACCGTGTAAGAGATAACTCCGTAAATACCAATTGCCGCCAGAATGAGTCCAAGTGCGGCAAAGGCCCCTAGCAGGTTGCCCAGCAGCGAAATGTTTCCCAATCCAAGGTTCACTGCGTTACGCGCAGTGCGCACTCTGTAGACAGGCAGACTGGGATCAAGTTCGGCCATGACCTTTTGCAGGCTCCTGCCCAGCGTTTCGGCGGTTGCCCTGGTACGCAAGGCAATTGTCAGGTAACCAGGGGCAGATTGAGTTAACGGCACGAATGCCTGGTACCGGGTGTAAGGTTCAGTGAGATCGCCGGGGAAGGCCATGTCGTTCACCACGCCTACGATTTCATACCATTCCTTGTGTGGCCCAGGATTACTAAGGCGTTTGCCAACCGCGTTTTCGTTCGGCCAAAACTGGCGCGCCACGCTGTCGCTAACGATCAATACTTTTGTGCTCTTGGCGCGGTCTTCATCGTTGAATGTCCGACCCCGTAACAAATGCGCTCCGTAAGCCTCAAAGTAGTGGTTACTCGCCGGCTCGAAAAACATTTCCGGATATTGATCTGGCGGCGGTTCGGGCCGGCCCTCAATTACGAATGAACTACTGCTGTTAAAACCAAAGACGGGTTGAGAGCTACCAATCGCAACCTGCTGCACATCGGGCAAACTTTGAAGGCGATTTTCCAGGGCGGAGAGGAACGCTACCCGTTCCGGCTCCTTCGCATACTTTTCACCTTGTAGGGTTACCTGCGCCGTCACCAGTCCGTCCACCTGCCAACCGGGATCGGAGTTCATGAACCTTTGCAGGCCGCGTAAGAAGAGTCCTGCCGCCGCCAGTAGAATCATTGCGAACGCGACTTCGCCAATTATCAGAGCATGCCGCAAGCGATGCTGTGACTTGCTTGCGGTCGAGGCGCGCGAGCTTTCGCGCAGCGCCTGATTGATGTCAGCACGCGCCGCTAACAACGCCGGCACGGTGCCAAATAGCACTCCCGTCAACAAAGAACAAAGAAATGCGAACGCAAAGACTTTCAGATCAAGAGCGACGTTGGCGCCGGGCAAATCGGCGAACAGATAGTTGCTGATGAATTTGACTCCCGCCAGGGCGAGCAAGAGACTGAGAGTTCCACCGATGAAAGCCACCACCAGGCTCTCGGTCAGAGACTGGCGTAGCAAGCGCAGACGGCCGGCGCCCAACGCGGCGCGGACTGCGAGTTCTCGTGAACGCGAGGCCGTTCGTACTAACTGGAGATTGGCCAGGTTGGCGCAGGCAATCAGCAAAACGACGCCGGCCAGGCCAAGGGTGAACCACATCACTTTTCGGCCGACGTCATCTGACATCGAGCGCTGAAGCGGCTCGAGGCGAATACTGTCACCGCTGTTAGCCGAGTTTTCTTTGCCAATGTTGGCGGCCAGCGTAACCATACTTTGCTGGGCCTGCTCGATGGATACTCCCGGCTTGAGTCTGGCGAAAGCAGAGAGAAAGTTGGTATCGCGACTTTTCCGTTGCTCAGCGTTCCAGGCCAGTGGCTGCCAGAAATCAACTGTGCCCCAAAGGATCGGATGATCAAAGCCGGGAGGCATTACGCCGACCACCGTCGCGGTCTTTCCATCCAACTGCACTTGCTTGCCGATGATGTTTGGGTCGTTTCCAAAACGTCTCGTCCAAAACCGGTCGCTGAGCACGATGACGTTATCAGCACCAGGCTCAAATTCTTCCGGTGCGAAAACGCGACCATGAGCCGGCGCCGTAGCCAACAAGGGAAAGAAGTCCGCAGTTGCCGCGACTCCAATCAGTCGTTCGGCCATTTGTCCCTGTTCCACCAGGTTACGGCTGGCATAGGTATAGGCGGCCATCTTTTCAAAGACCGTGTTCTTCTCACGTTGGTCGAGGAAGTTGGCGATTGAATGCGGCCAGCTCTGGGAGTGTGGCGAAGTGCGAAACACGCGCACCAATTGCGATGATTGCGGGTAGGGAAGCGAGCGAAAAAGAAAGGTATTTAAAACGCTGAACATTGCGGTGTTGGCGCCGATTCCCAATGCCAGGGTAAGAGTGGCCACTGCGGTAAAGCCCTTGTGCTTAAACAACATGCGCAAGCCGTAGCGTATATCCTGGAGCAAGCTTGTCACTTCGGGTCCTCCGTTAACGGATCATTAAATGGATGAATGTCTTTCGTGGAGACAACTCCGGAAAGAACGAGCTGTAGATCTGTATTACTCTGAAGAGGGAACACCACGAGTGCTGCAAATGTGACAGCTACAAGAATGAGTGGGAGCTACAGCGCAAATCTGTGCCGCCCAGGAGGAGTTTTGGCAGAAATTCATGGCGCCGGATAATACTTGCTCGGCCCTGTTTCCAGTCGCGCCCACTAAACAGCAATCTGTAAAGGATTCAGTGGCGGGAAAAACTGTAACCAACATTTGGGTAGCCAAAGATGGTGAGGCGATCTACCTGCTCGGGATCACTGACTATCCGATCGATCTCAACGAGCAGCAGGAAATGGATCTTGATCGCGACAACTTCCTGAAGGAAGTACAGGCGAAACTAATAACCGAATCCGAAACAACCCTGCGTAATCATCGGGGCCGAGAATTCATCGGTGCAAACACCACGTACACATTTCGCAGCCGCGTTTTCGTCGTCGGAAGACGACGGGTGTATCAGATAGTGGTGGGACAGCCGACTGCGAATCTGGATGCCTCGACCATCGATAAGTTCCTGGCTTCTTTTGCGTTGCTGGATTCCATTGGCCACCAGTGAAGCGGAGTCACACATCGCTAAACTGAATGACTACCTTGATATCCAGTCCGCGTGATTTGAAGGCGTTGGCAAAATCCTTTGGCTCCTCACGACGGGTGATTAGACGCGACAGCCAGGAACGATCCGCTCTAGTCAACGCTTCGGCGCCCTTGTACCAGTGTCGTTTGTTGGCGTTGACACTGCCCACCAAGATCTTGTTACCCAGGACTAATTCAGAGCTAATCTCGGCGTTTGGAATACTGGGAAAGTCACCTTCTCGCCCGACCCCCGCAAGACAAACTACGCCGCCGCGGGCAACCGCTTTGATTGATGCAGCAATGACCTCACCCACCCCGGTGCATTCGATTATCACATCGGGTGAGAACCCAATGTCCGCCACCAGTCCGTGGTGATAAGTTGCGCCTAAATCATGTACGAGCTCAGGCTTGGGACCAGATTCGACGCGGTCCAGGACATGAACGTCGAGCCCTTGCTCCTTTGCCAACAGGGCAGCGAGGAGTCCGATTGGGCCAGCGCCAGTAATAAGCGCCGTGCGTGGTTCCCAAAAGGCACGCCTGCCTACCGCGAAGACCTGTTCCCACGCTTTTGTGACTACGGCCGTAGGTTCAAGCAAGACGCCGAGGAGTCGCAATGCAGGGTCAACCCGGATTGCATACTCTGGTTCAATGCGCCAGCGTTCTGACATGAACCCATCGATCTCTTTAATCCCTCGCTCGGTGTAAAGCCCGTTGCTGCACATGTCCCATTCGCCGACAGCGCAGTTGGGACAGGGAATCGGGTCCGGGCGTCTCACAATTCCGGCTATCAAATCACCGGCTTTGAGTGATCGTGCCGAACCTGGATCCAGGACGCGACCAAGCGACTCATGGCCCAGCACCAGGCGCGAGTTGCCCGGCGCCGCCCAGCCATATTTACCGTCTACGATCTCCGCGTCAGTGCCACAAACACCGACCGCAATTGCCTCGACCAGGACTGCGCCATCATGCGGGTCGGGTTCCGGAACTTCCGAGAGTTGGATGCTGGCTGCTCTTAGTGGTTCGACTGTTATTGCTTTCATAACCGTTATCTTGTCGATAGCGAAAAGACCGATGCCTTCCAGGGGGGTTCATCTAGATACAGCCCCTGCCCTTGCAGATCATCTCCTTCTCTCTCATAAACAGCGTTACCGAGCAAGTCCTGAAGCACCCAACTCGTGCCCGGAAGATTCGAGAATGGCAAACGAACATAGCACTGGCTTTGATGTGGTGAATAATTTACCGCAACCACCAAACTTTGTCCTTCACTCGATTCCCAGCCAAAGGCAATATAAGAGTCCCAGGTCCAGTTATCCTGCCAGGCAGGCACACACTCGAGTAGTTGCCATTGACCATCGCTGACGATGGGCTGGCGTAAGACACTGAGCAGTCGATCATAAAACTGCTGTAACTCTTCATTGACGTATTCCTCTGGCGCTCTAACGAGGTGAGGCGAAATTCGTTTCAAGCGACCCTCGAATTGGCCTTGATGAAAAAAGCGCAGTCCCGGGCAAAGAAACGTGATGACCGCCGCGGCCTTTTGAGTGTCGTCGGAGAATACTGCCGCTGCCCTCGGTTCGTCATGGTTCTCGAGGAAACGGGCTGACCTATTCTGATAATCCTTGTCCGCATGAAAGTGTTCACGAATTGGCTGAGTGTGACCATCACGCAACCGATCATAAAGGCGCTTGTCGTACGTATAGTTAAACCCTTGCTGTTGCAGCGTCCACTCTAAGTCCCAATAAACTTCTGCCATGAACTGGAACTCTGGATGTTGCGCCTGCACAAGTGAGATTGCCTTGGGCCAGAAAGGGTCAGACTTTATTTGCCAGGTGCGTTCAAACACGTCCGGCAAGAGCAACATTGCCATGTCGCAGCGTACTCCGTCGCATTGGCCGGCGATCTTCAGTAACTCTTCGATCATCGCCTCCTGGGTTGCCGGGTTGCCATAGTTAAGTTGAAACGTATCGGTCCATCCGGGAAAGTAAGGGTCGCGTCCGTAAGCTAAAACGAGATCGCCTCCCTTACGCTTGGCCCAGGTATAGTTCTGCGGCGTTCGCGCTACGTCAGCTTCGGATCCAGCGACATAATACTCAGGGTGCTCTTCGACCCAGGGATGATCGAGGCCGGTGTGGTTGGGAACAAAATCAAGCATCAAGCGGAGGTCACGATGACGGAGTCTTTCTCGCAGCCGGTCAAGGGCTGCATCACCGCCGAGTCGTTGATGCGTGGTGTAACCGGTGATCGCAAAACCTGATCCTTCGATGTCGTCCTCACGAAGGTCGGGAAGCGTATTTGCAAATTCGCGACGTAGCTCGGGCAGCGAGCGCGAAATTCTTTGCGACGCTAACCCGGTCTGCCAAACGCTGAGAAACCAGATGAAGTCAAAACCGAGGGCGGCGAATCGATCCAACGCGCTGTCAGGAATGTCATCAAGGGTCGCCGGCCGACCCAGTTCGTGGGTCAGTTCAGTAAGCCAAACTCGAGTGTTTACCTGGTAGAGCGTGGGGTACATCGCAAAACTTATAGTTCCGTCGAGCCTACAGCTTTTCCGAAGGCCTGTTGTTGGGCCACTCGAGCCATTAGTCCTCCTTCCTCAGCTATCAACACATCCTCTGAGCTGACGCGAGCAAAGAAGTCTTGTAAAGCAGCAATGCAGCCTGTCCAACCGGTTTGATGGCTGGCGCCAATACCGGCGCCGTTGTTTCCATGGAAATACTCGTGGAAGAGGATCAAATCACGCCAGTGTGGATCTTCCTGGAACTTCTTGGTGCCACCATAGACGGGACGTTTGCCGGTCTCATCTCGCAGGAAGATACTCGTTAGTCGCCGGGTGATTTCCTTGGCCACCTCGTATAGCGTCAGGTGACTACCAGAGCCAACGGGACACTCGACTTTGAAATCGTCGCCGTAAAAAGCGTAGAGGTTTAAGAGGCCACGCACTATCAACGTGTTTACAGGCATCCAAATCGGACCACGCCAATTTGAGTTCCCGCCGAACATTCCTGTATCCGATTCAGCAGGTAAGTAAGAGACTCGGTGCTCGTGACCCGCGAAAGTGAAAACGAACGGGTGGTCCAGGTGATAACGCGACAATGAACGTATGCCATGTGGACTAAGAAACTCGTTTTCATCGAGCAGGTATTTCAAGACTCGTTCCAGGCGCTCCTTGGAAAGCGGTGACAATAACCTGCGATCACCATAGCCAACATATCCTTCGTGGGTGGGTGCGACTTTTGCCACGACCTCCGGGTGGCGCTCAGCGAATAGTTTAAGCAATTCAAACAGTCGCGGATGGCTCTCCATCGCCTGAGCGCTAAAGATCGTCGACGCGCAGAGCGGCAGGAGACCGACCATCGAACGGATCTGGAGGCGTTTCCCCGAGCCATCTGGCAGACGTAACACGTCGTAGAAAAACCCGTCGTCCTCGTCCCACATTTCGTCCTCATGAATGCCGATACGATCCATGGAATAGGCGATCCACATAAAGTGTTGGAAAAAGTTAAAGGCGTAATCCTCGTATTCATCCGGATCGTGTTTGGCCAGGATCAGAGCGATCTCCAACATGTTCTGACAATAAAAGGCCATCCACGCCGTGCCATCAGCTTGCTCCAGTGAACCTCCGGTAGGCAGCGGCGCACTGCGATCAAACACCCCGATGTTATCGAGACCCAGGAAGCCACCGGCGAAAACGTTGCGGCCGTCGGGATCCTTGCGGTTCACCCACCAATTAAAGTTGAGCATTAAACCTCTGAACGAGCGCTCGAGAAACTTGAGATCTCCGCGTCCCAGGCCTCGCTCAACTTTATACAGATAGAGCGTGGCCCAGGCATGGACCGGGGGATTCACATCGCTGAAGTTCCACTCGTATGCCGGGATTTGTCCGTTTGGGTGAGAGTAAAGGCTGCGCAGCATCAAGAGCAATTGGTCTTTCGCAAAATCAAAATCGACGAGTGAGAGCGAGATCGTGTGAAAGGCCAGGTCCCAGGCCGCGTACCAGGGGTATTCCCACTTGTCGGGCATCGAGATGATGTCGCCGTTGAACATGTGAAACCACTCGTGGTTACGGATCTTTCGCATCGAGGGCTCCACCACCGGATGCGCGCCGTGCTCATCTAGCCATGTGTCCACGTCAAAGTAGTAGTACTGCTTGGTCCAAAGCATTCCGGCCAGCGCCTGTCGATGCACCCGGCGCTCATCTTCGTTGAGCGAGTCAGGTGTAATGCGATCGTAAAATTCGTTTGCTTCGGCCAGCCTTGAAGCAAAGGTCGTTTCGAACTTCTTCCCGAATGGTTTGGCCGAAGAACCATTCGACAAGCGCAAACAAACCACCGACGAACCTGCCGCCGGCACTTCAAGAACATAACGGGCCGCGGCTTTGGTCCCCCTCTTTGCCGGGTTAATTGCGGTTGCGTTTCCGTTCACGACGTACTGGTGAAAGGAGTCTTTCACCCAGGGCGTACGATTTGGGTGGCCCCAGATCCGCTCAATGTTGGTTTCATTCTCTGTGAAGAGCAGTTCGGGATCAGCCTCGCAAGAGAGGGTGTAATCACCGAGTTCTGGATGCGTGGCGAGGATTGCCCCTTGTGATTCCGCCAACATCGGCTTCTGCGTACCATCTCGCCAAGACCACGTGTTCCTGAACCACAAAGTTGGCAGCACCTGAAGCCGCGCCGCTTCGGGCCCGCGATTATGGACTGTAATGCGAATCAGAACGTCCTCGGGCGTTTCCTTCGCATACTCGACGAAGACATCGAAGTACCGATCATCGTCAAAGACACCGGTGTCGATTAACTCAAACTCGAACTCATTGCGCGACCGCCGGCTATTAGTTTCCACTAACTCGCGATAGGGAAATTCCCGCTGCGGGTATTTGTACAGGTACTTCATATAGGAGTGCGTCGGTGTCGAGTCGACATAGAAATAGTACTCCTTCACGTCTTCGCCATGATTCGCTTCGCTATTGGTTAGGCCGAAGAGGCGTTCCTTGAGGATGGGATCACGCTCGTTCCAGAGCGCGATGGCAAAACAGAGCCGCTGCTTGTCGTCCGAGATCCCGCCCATCCCATCTTCGCCCCAGCGATAAGCCCTGGAGCGCGACTGGTCATGACTGAAGTAGTTCCAGGCGTCACCGTTGTCGCTATAGTCCTCGCGTACCGTTCCCCATTGTCGCTCGCTCAGGTAGGGACCCCACATCTTCCATGGCGTGCCAAGTTCGCGCGCATCGTTGAGTCTTTTTTGTTCTGTTACATCGTAGCTTCTGACGTCTTCAGTTGGTTGATTTGGTCTTTTCGACAACATACTCACCTCTGCGATTCTCTTTTAGATAGGTAACTGTGTGAATAGTTCCTTCGCTGGAACGATTCACGTCTAAGGCCATTTAGAATCGGAAACGTAGGGGAGGAGGGAATTTCTCGGCATGTCGCGTCGCATCTCCATGTCTCCCTCCAGGACCAATCGCTGCTACAAATTTTTGCAGCATGCCCCTTTAACCCCGGTCGTGAGAGGTAAAAGGAGCACGCTGGCAATAAGGTTTTGTGTCTCTAAGGAGGCTTTTGTCCACCTGTTCAGTACCACTCAATCGGTCCTAAAGGTACTCGCAATTCTTACAGGCAGTGAGGCAACCCGACGGTCGGTCCGCTTAAGTGACTAGTGACGAAAGGGGATTACAGGCAGATCAGTCAATCACCCTGCACTCCAATTGCCGTACCGCTATCTTCGTTTCGCTCAAACTTGCGGGCAAGGGAAATACCCTCGAAGTAATCTCGCAGGTAAGTGATTGATGCTCTATGCCTATTCTCGTCCTTCCCCGCTATTGGTAATGACTCCAGACCGCTGCGTTGCAGTGCCGACAGGGCCCGTCCCGGCTCGCCAAGGTCACACCAGCCGACGCCGGACACGGGATGAACCAACAGATAGTTAGGCCAGCAGGCCAGCACCTCACTGGAAAAGTTTGCCGGCTGAATTGTGGAATAGACCTGTTGCAATGCTGTCTGTTCTTCGCCGGTACCCAGCACGGAAGTGATCTCTGAAAGAGACTGGCAAAGCTCGGGCAGCGCCCGTCGAGTCAGCTGCAAGAATGCTCCTGCACGACCAGTCATTACAAAGCTATTCCACAAACAACCCTGGCGCATCAATCTGGGAGCTATTATGGCTGGAGGCTTTTCCCAAAAACGGCGCACACCAAAGACGGCCGGAGACTGTTGCCAAAGGGAGATTTCCGGTTCTATCCAGCCGTATTGAGTCTCGGGTGTGTCCGGTTTCACGCCGAGCAGCACAATCATCTTCGGATGTCGCTGGGCTTCGAAAAACGCTGACTCGACATGCGACATGAAGAGTGGCTCGTTCGCGATATAGTGATCTGAGGGGAAAAAGGCGACAGTGGCAGTGGGTGAATGTTGAATTATGCGGAGCAGACTAAGCAATATTGCGGGCGCAGTACCGCAGTTTTTTGGCTGCACGAACAGCTGAACACGAGCTTTAGACTCCTGCCACGGTTTATAGAATGCTTCGTGGGTCTGAGTGACCACCGTTAGCGTTTGCTCGACTGGCAACAACTGGGCGACCCGATGTTTCGTTCTCTCTAAGAGGGTTGGACCACCAAAGAGTGAACAGAACTGCTTGGGTCGATCGTCACCTGAAATCACGCGGGTCAGGGGTTGCAAACGCGTGCCATCGCCGCCTGCCAAGATCACCGCCCAGCGGTCCGTATTATTTCTCAGTTTTGCTTGCATACTGGTGTGCCCACAATATTCCCGTTTCACACATGTCCGGCAATAAGTGAAGCAGTGCCGGTATTTAATATTTGATCTGGGTTGCCTACTTGTTCTGTCGCCTTTAGCTCTGCGTCGCGAGGTTGCTGCTCGAAGTATCGGCTGTCGTTGGCCTACTTAAACTGTTCATTTCGGAGCAAGATTTGTGCCGACCATGTTTAGGGGCAGTCTTAGTCGGCTAAACTCAAACATTACCAAGTTTAAGATTGTTCTCGGATATGCGGCGTAGTCTGACAGTGCGCTAAGAGGTCGTTGTATTCTGCAAAATCCGCAACATATGACGGATTCTCCGAGCGAAGTTAGACCTATTCCTCACCATCCGATGTGGGTTCGCAAAAGAAATAGCTAAGTTCCTGGTTGGACGTAGGGGACTTTGGCGAATAGCCGGCGCTCAGCGCCACGAGGATCGTTCTCCATGCGTGAGGGCACGTCGAAGATCATCGTTTCGCGTTTTGACAAAGTGTAAGGGATCCAGCGCGGGATCAACTTCTGGTTCGGATTGCCGGTGTGGGCAAAAGCGACAAAAGTTTCGCTCATTTGATCGGCCATCGATTGCGCCGTTGGACCAATAGCCGTTGCTCCTGGCTTAGCGATGTTGTCAAAGGCGAGTTGAATGTCTGACGCGTGAGGTGCTCCGAACTTACCG
>Ga0126377_10001417_pt1 | contig 15774 bp, 17 predicted proteins | sample PanSoiMetPlot_22_FD_92647 | JGI IMG/M metagenome (GOLD analysis project Ga0126377, IMG submission 92647) | Tropical forest soil microbial communities from Panama - MetaG Plot_22 | ecosystem: Environmental > Terrestrial > Soil > Tropical forest > Bulk soil | place: Panama | collected 2016-02-17
ACGCACCGCACGGGCCGATCGACGTCGCGGAGATCGGCGCGGACGTGCTGCTCTGCTCGCCGTACAAGATCTTCGGCCCTCACCTCGGGATCGCGTGCGGCCGGGCCGACCTGATGGAGGGCTGGCGGCCGTACAAGGTCCGGCCCGCCTCGAACGAGCCGCTCGGCCACCGGTTCGAGACCGGAACACTCCCGCACGAGCTGCTGGCCGGCTTCGTCGCGGCCGTGCGCTATATCGACTCGATCGGCTGGGACGCGATCGGCCCGTACGAGCGCGAGCTCGGGGAGCGCTTCCTGGCCGGCCTGCCCGAGTCGTGCCGGCTGTACGGGCTGCCGACGATGGACGGGCGCGTGCCGACCTTCGCGTTCAACGTCGACGGGCTGTCGCCGAGAGACGTCGCGACGCGGCTCGGCGAGCGCGACCTCGCCGTCTGGCACGGGAACTACTACGCGCTCGAGGTGATGGAGCGGCTGGGGCTGCCCGACGGCGCCGTCCGGGCCGGCTTCGTCCATTACAACACCGTCGAGGAGGTCGACCGGCTGCTCGACGAGCTGCGCCGGCTGTGAAGCTCCTCGTTCTCGGGGGGACGAAGTTCCTCGGGCGCGCTGCGGTCGACGCCGCGCTCGCGCGCGGCCACGAGGTGACGCTCTTCAACCGGGGGGAGACGAACCCGGAGCTCTTTCCGGAGACCGAGAAGCTGCGCGGTGACCGCGACGGCGGCCTCGCCGCGCTGAAGGGCCGCGAGTGGGACGCCGTGATCGACCCGTCCGGCTTCGTGCCCCGCGTCGTGCGGGCCTCGGCCGAGCTGCTGCGCGGCGCCGTGGGCCACTACGTGTTCGTGTCCTCGGCCTCGGTCTACCGCGAGCCGTACGAGGCCGGGTACGACGAGGGCGCGCCGGTGTTCGAGGACGAGCCGACCACCGAGGACGTCTACGCGGAGTACCCCCAGCTCAAGTCGGCGTGCGAGCGGGTGCTCGAAGAAGTGCTGCCGGGCGCACACGCAAGCGTTCGGGCCGGGCTGATCGTCGGCCGCAACGACGAGACCGGGCGCTTCACCTACTGGCCGCTGCGCGTGGCCACGGGCGGAGAGGTGCTGGCTCCCGGATCGCCCGACCGGGCCGTCCAGTTCATCGACGTTCGCGACCTCGGCGAATGGCTGGTCGAAGCCGCTGAGAGGCGCGCCGGCGGCGCGTTCAACGCCGTCCGGCCGGCCGAGCCGTTCGGCGAATTGCTGGAGGCGTGCAGCGAGGTGTCGGGCAGCGACGCGCAGGTCGTGTGGGTCGACGACGCGTTCCTGCTCGAGCGCGACGTCGGCCAGTGGATGGAGCTGCCCCTGTGGCTCGCGGGCGACGAGGAGCCGTTTCTGCAGGCGGACGTCTCGCGGGCGGTGGTCGCCGGCCTGCGCTTCCGATCGGTCGCGGACACCGTGGCCGACACGCTCGCCTGGGCGCGGGAGACCGACGCGCAGCTCGTCACCAACGGCCACCGGATGGGCGCCGCCGGCATGGACCCCACGCGCGAGGCTGAGCTCCTGGCCGCCTGGCGCGAGCGCTAGTCACACACTCGGCACAACCCCGTCACCCATCGGTGCGCCGCGCGCCAATAGGCTTGTTCACGGGGGAACAACACGTGGGGTCCCCCCAGGGGGGAAGACCTCACTCGTAGGCGGCGCGGGCCCGGTCCCAGCGGGGCTGGTCCCGGCGGATCTTGTCCGGATCGACTCCTCTCGCCTCGGCCAGGTCGACGGTCAGGAGCTGGAAGCGGACGATGTCGACGACCGGGTGTGCGGTCGGCACGAGGGTCGTCTGGCAGCCGAGCTCCTCGAGTGCCTTCGCGGCGCCGACAGCGCGCTCGGCCGCACGGCCTTCGCCCTCGAGGACGAATGCGCGCACCGACTCGTCGATCGCCGCGAGGTGGCCGTGGAGGAGCTGCTCGGTTTCGTGCGCCTCGGCCGCGACGTACGTGCCCTCGCGCAGCTTCAGCGCCGCCTCCTGCGCTGTCGGCCAGTCGCGCCCCGCGCCTGCGATCACGAACCGCTCGTGCTCGCTGACCGGCTCGCGGTGCTCGAGCGCCTCCTCGACCGCCCCGGCGAGCCACGACACGTCGTCTCCCCGCAGCGCGGCCAGCGTGGCGACCGCGCACGTGTAGCTGGCCGTGTGGCACCAGCTCTTCTCGATCTCCGGGGTCGCGACCACAACCTCCTCCGCCAGCTCGCCGAGCGGGCTGTCCGGCTTCCCGGTGACGAGCCAGACCGGCCCGTCGAAGGCCTGCGCCGCCTCGAGCGTCAGCGGCGTGTCGCCCTCGTGGCTGACCGCGACGAGGACGTCCGCCTCCTGCTGCGGCTCGAGGACGAGCTCGAGCGCCTGGACCGCCGGGCCGCCGGTCTGCGCGGCGTGGAAGGAGGTGCCGCAGCCCGTGTACAGGACACGTCCTCCGGGCAGCCGACGGTCGGTCGGCACGGAGCGCAGCCACTCCCGCTGGACCGCGATCGCCCTGCGCGTCTCCTCGCCCGCCACGCGCGGAGCATCTCGCATCCCGTAACGTCGCGCGCGTGCCAGAGAAGGACTACTCGGCGACGCCGCTCTCGAAGAAGCTGGGCGCGAAGCCGGGGACCGGCGTCGTGGTCTTCTTCACGGCGAGCCGCGAGGACCTGGAGCGGCGCTTCGCCGCTCTGCGCGACACGCTCGACCCGGCCGACGGCCTCTGGGTCGCGTGGCCGAAGAAGAGCGCGAAGCTCGAGACCGACCTCGACTTCGACGCTGTCCAGGCAACCGGCCTCGAGGCCGGCCTCGTCGACAACAAGAGCTGTGCCATCGACGGCGAGTGGCAGGCCGTGCGGTTCGTCTGGCGGCGGGCGGACAGGCCCCGCCGTTAGCATCGCCGCCGTGTTCGTCCACCGAGAGCGTGTGCGATTTCGCGACCTCGACGCGATGGGTCACGTCAACAACGCGGTCTATCTGACGTACATTGAGTCGGCCCGCGTCGCGTTCCTCTTCGAGCTCGGCGCGGCGTCGAGGCTGGAGGACATGTCCGTGATCATCGCTCGAGTCGAGGTGGACTTCCGCGCGCCGATGGGCCTGGGCGACGACGTCGCGATCTCGGTCGTGCCCGGGGGCTTCGGCGACAAGAGCTTCGGCCTCGACTACGTCCTGCGCGTCCGGGGCGAGACCGTCGCCGAGGGGAAGGACGTGTGCGTCGCCTACGACTACAACCGGGGCGAGACGGTGCCGATACCCGATGCATGGAGGGAGTGCCTGGCCGCATGAGCGTGTTTCAGCGAAACGAGCTTTCGAACGGGCTGCGAGTCCTGACGGTGGACATGCCGCAGGTGCAGTCGGTCACCTGCATGATCATGCTGGCTGCAGGGTCGCGCTACGAGACGCCTGAGACGAACGGCATCGCGCACTTCGCGGAGCACATGTTCTTCAAGGGCACCGAGAACCGCCCAACCGCGCGCGAGATCGGCATGGAGGTCGACTCGCTGGGCGCCGAGTTCAACGCCTTCACGAGCAAGGAGTACACGGGCTACTACGTCAAGTGCGCGGCCGACTACCGCGACCGGGCGCTCGACGTGCTCGTCGACATGCTCCGCCACTCGAAGTTCGAGGGCGAGGAGATCGAGCGCGAGAAGGGCGTCATCGTCGAGGAGATGAACATGTACTACGACACGCCGCGCGACTTCATCGGCGGCATCTACGACAACCTCCTCTACGGCGACCAGCCGCTCGGCTGGGACGTGATCGGCACGAAGGAGACGGTGCGCGCGGCCACGCGCGAGACCTTCCTCGACTACATCGGACGCTGGTACAAGCCCGAGCGCATGGTGGTGGGCATCGGCGGCCGGCTCGAGGGCGACCCGCTCGCGACCGTCGAGCGCCTGCTCGGCGACCTCGAGCCCGAGGAGACCGGCGCCCCGCCCGCCGTCAAGCTGAGCGGGAACGGCGGTGGCCCACGCGTGACCATCCACCACAAGGAGTCGGACCAGGCGCACCTCTGCCTGGGCGTCCGCAGCTATCCGCTGGGCCACCCCGACCGCTACTCGCTCCAGATGGTGGCCACGATCCTCGGCACGGGGATGTCCTCGCGACTCTTCAGCGAGGTTCGCGAGCGGCGCGGCCTCGCCTACTACGTCTACGCCGCCAACCAGAGCTACACGGACGCCGGCTCGCTCTACTCGCAGGCCGGGGTCGACATCGCCCGCTGCGACGAGGCGGTCGAGACGATCGGGCGCGAGTTCCGCCGGATCGCCGACGAGGCGGTTCCGGGCGAGGAGCTCGAGAAGGCCCGCGCGCTCGCGAAGGGCCGCTTCGTGCTCCGCCTCGAGAACCCGCAGGGCCTGACGATGTTCGGGCTCACCCGCGAGGTGCTCGAGGGGAAGGCGATCGAGCCGGACGAGGTGCTCGAGGGTCTCGACGCGGTCACGGCCGACGACGTGCAGCGGGTCGCGCAGGACGTGATCGGCTCGAACGGCGTCAACCTCGCGCTGATCGGCCCGCTGGAGGACGAAGCCCGCTTCGAGGCGCTGCTGTCCTGAGCGGGAAGGGCGGCCCCGAAGAGCCGCCCTTCGAGCCTAGTCGTCGCTCGTCTCGTGCGCCGCGCGGTCCTTGATCTCCTCCACGACGGCGGGGTCGGCGAGCGTGGTCGTGTCGCCGAGCGCACGCTTCTCCGCCACGTCGCGCAGGAGGCGGCGCATGATCTTGCCGCTCCGCGTCTTCGGCAGCTCCGGCGTGAAGACGATGTTCGCCGGCTTGGCGATCGGGCCGATCTTCTCGGACACGTGGTTCCGTAGCGTCTCGAGCATCTCGACCGAGCCGTCCTCGCCGCCCTTCAGCGTCACGTAGGCGACGATCGCCTGGCCGGTCCGGTCGTCCTTTCGGCCGCAGACCGCCGCCTCGGCGACCTGCTTGTGGTCGACGAGCGCGCTCTCGACCTCGATGGTCGAGATCCGGTGCCCGGAGATGTTCATCACGTCGTCGACGCGGCCGAGCAGCCAGAAGTCGCCGTCCTCGTCGATCCGAGCGCCGTCGCCGGCAAAGTACGCGTCCGGGTACTTCGACCAGTACGTCTCGCGGTAGCGCTCGTCGTCGTTGTAGATCCCGCGCAGCATCGCGGGCCACGGCCTCCGCAGGACCAGGTAGCCGCCCCCGCCGGGGCCGACCTCCTCGCCCTGCTCGTTGTAAACCGCCGCGTCGATGCCCGGGAACGGCTTCGTCGCCGAGCCCGGCTTGAGCGTGGTCACGCCCGGAAGGGGCGAGATCAGGATCATGCCGGTCTCGGTCTGCCACCAGGTGTCGACCACCGGCGTCTGGTCGGCGCCGATGTTCTCGCGGTACCAGACCCACGCCTCCGGGTTGATCGGCTCGCCGACCGTGCCGAGCAGCCGCAGCGACGAGAGGTCGTGCTTGGCCGCGTGCTCCGGGCCCCACTTCATGTGGGTGCGGATCGCCGTCGGCGCGGTGTAGAGGATGTCGACCTTGTACCGCTCGATGATCGCCCACCAGCGGTCCTTGTCCGGGAAGTTCGGGACGCCCTCGTAGATGACGCCGGTCGTCCCGTTGCAGAGCGGGCCGTAGACGATGTAGCTGTGGCCCGTAACCCACCCGATGTCGGCCGCGCACCAGTACACCGAGTCGGGCTTGATGTCGAAGATGTAGTGGTGCGTCGTCGAGACGCCGACGAGGTAGCCGGCGCTCGTGTGGGCGATGCCCTTCGGCTTCGCGGTGGTGCCGCTCGTGTACAGCAGGTAGAGGAGGTCCTCCGAGTCCATCGGCTCGCAAGGGCACGTCGACGGATCGGTGTCCTCGTTCTCGACGAGCTCCTGCCACCAGAGGTCTCGGCCCTCCACCATCTCGACGTTGCCCCCGGTGCGGCGGTACACGACCGCCGTCTTCACGCCGGGTGAGTCGTCGAGCGCCGCGTCGGCGTTGGCCTTCAGCGGCACCTTCCCGCCGTTGCGGAGCCCCTCGTCCTGCGTGATCAGGAGCTCGCAGCCCATGTCGTTGAGCCGGTCGGAGAGCGAGTCCGCGGAGAAGCCGCCGAACACGACCGTGTGCGGCGCTCCCAGCCGGGCGCAGGCGAGCATCGCGATCGGGAGCTCGGGGACCATCCCCATGTAGATCCCGACCGGCGTGCCCTTCGTGACGCCGAGCTTCTTCAGCGCGTTGGCGAACCGGACCACCTCGCCCTGGAGGTCGGCGAACGTGATCGTCCGCCGTTCGTCCTCGGGCTCACCCTCCCAGTAGTAGGCCACCTTGTCGCCGTTCCCGGCCTCGACATGGCGGTCGACGCAGTTGTAGGTGACGTTGAGCTTCCCACCGAGATACCACTTCGCGTAGGGGAGCTCCCATTCGTAGAGCTGCTCGAAGCCGGTGAACCACGAGAGGCGCTCGCGGCCCTCCGTCTCCCAGAACTCCTCGAAGTCGCGGTCGTAGATGTCCGCCTTGGCGTTCGCCTGGGCGGCGAACTCGGGCGGCGGCTCGTACCGCCGCTCCTCCAGCATGATCGTCTCGATCGCGTGCCCGGTCTGCGTCACCTGCGCCATCCTAGGCCTCCGTTCGACGCGGCATCGGCGAACTCGCCCGGGACTCCCGCGGGAGCGTGCTCCACAGCGGCCGACCGACCGGGAGCACCGGCTTCGGCGACATGCCGTTGATCACGCCGGCCGCGGACACGTACCAGGCGACGCCGGCCGTCACGATTCCCGCCCAGCCTCCGGCGTGGAGGATCCAGGGGCTCCCCCCGTTCGCGATCTTGAAGAAGCCGATCGCGAGCAGGATCTCGGTGATCTCAAGGGTGAGGAACACACCGAAGACGCCGATGTTCACCCGAAGCGCCCAGAGCATCATGTACGTGTTGAAGATCGCGAAGCTCAGTAGGAACCAGGCGAGGCCGTTGTCGAGATCGTTTCCGGCGAGTGAGCCTCCGAGCTTCGTCGTCTCGGCGAGGATCACGAACACGCCGAGCGACAACCAGAACCCGCCGTAGGTCGAGAACGCGGTCGCCCCGAACACGTTGCGGTTGCGGAACTCCCACATCCCGGCCAGCAGCTGGGCGACGCCGCCGTAGAACAACGCGAGCCCCACCCAGAGCACATCGGGGATGAATGTGGCGTTGTGGCCACTGAGCATGAACGTCGTGAGCGCGAACGCTGCGAGGCCCAACGGTGCGGGGTCCGCCACAGGGGCGAGCTCCACAAGGGTCGGCCGGGCGCGTTCCTCGGCGAGGACAGCCATGGCAAACCTCCTTCGTCGCACCCGGCCCTTGCGGTGACCTGCGACCCCGGAGGACTGGGCGCCTCGGCGGGTAGATCGTTACCCGATACGTTAGCTACCGGTGCGTAGTACCCGTCGGGGGTGTTTTCGAACCGAAACTAGGGCGCGAGGTCGTACGGGTAGTCCGTCAGCGTCTGCCCGCCGTCCTCGGTGACGAGCACGATGTCCTCCAGCCGGCAGCCGCCGACGCCGTACCGGTAGAGCCCCGGCTCGACCGCGATCACGTCGCCCGCGACGAGCTCGCCCGGCCCGCGGCCGAGGGTCGGCTGCTCGTGGACCTCGAGCCCGACCCCGTGACCGAGCGAGTGGTAGAAGCCGTCCCTGAGCACCTCGCCGGGCTTCTTCGAGAGCAGCGTCGGGAAGCCGTGCTCCTCGAAGACGTCGCAGGTGATCTTGAGGAGGTCCCGGCCCGGAACACCGGGCTTGACTGCGGCGACCGACCGGTCGAGCGCCTCCCGGCAGAGCTGGTGGTACTCGGCCAGCTCCTCGGTCGGCTCGCCGACGACGAAGGTCCGGGTCATGTCCGCGTAGCAGCCCGACGCGCGGTCGCGCGGGAACAGGTCGAGGCAGATCGGCTCGCCGGGAGCGATCGGCCCGGAGCCCATGTCGTGGCCGACGGCGGTCTGCGCGCCGTGCGAGACGATGAACTCGTCCGCGAAGGTGCCGTGCGCCGTGAACGCCTGCTCGACCGCGAGCTTGAGCCGCTCGCAGGTCAACGTCTCGCCGTCGAGGACGAGCGTGCCGTTGCTGCGCTCGGCGGCGCGGAGGAGCTCGCGGGCGGCGGTCATCCCCGCCTCCGCGGCCCGCTGCGCGCGGCGGATCCCGGCCAGCTCGGCCTCGTTCTTCACACGGCGGCGGTCGACGAACAGCTCCCGGTCGACGGCGACGCCGATCCCGTGCCCGCGGAGGTGGTCGGCCAGCTCGAGCGGGAACGTCGCCGGGACGGCGGCGTCCTCGACCCCGAAGCGCTTCGTGGCCCGGAGCGCGATCTCGAGCTCGATCTCGTCGCGGTTCAGGCCCTGCGCGTACAGCTCGTCGAGCCCGAACTCCTCGAGCGGCAGCGCGTCGAGCTCCGGCGCCACCTCCGAGACCCGTTCCAGCTCGAAGGAGCTCGCGACGACGTGCCGCTCCCCGTCGCGCTCCACATAGAGAAACGGATCCGGGATCGCCAACGGCACCTCGTGCCGCATCTCGGGCGAGCGAAGCGAGTCGGCGAAGATGAGCACGTCGGCCAAAGTCGGCCGGGATCGTACCTATAGGCTGAGCGTTCGTGAACGACGTTCTCGAGCGCGCCCAGGCGCTCATCAGCGGATACGACCAGGAGCTCGCACGCGAGCTGCCCGAAGGCGCCGAGATCTTCGACGCCCACGTCCACCTCGGGAACGACATCGACGGCTTCAGCGGCGTCTACGAGGACCTCGAGCGGATCAACGACCGCTACGGGGTCTCGCGCTGCTTCATGTTCTGCATGGACGAGGTCGACCGCCATCCGGCCTTTACGGCCGCCAACGATCGAACCCTTGCGTACGCGGAGCGCTCCGGCGGCCGGCTCGTGCCCTTCGTGCGCCTCGATCTCTCGGAGACGCCGATCGAGGAGGCGACCCGCTGCCTCGACGCCGGCGCGAGGGGAATCAAGCTCCACCCGCGGGCGCAGCGGTTCCTGCTGAACGACGAGCGTCTCGACCCGGTGTTCGCGCTCGCGGCCGAGCGACGTGTCCCGATCCTGATCCACGGCGGCCGCGGCCTGCCGCCGATCGCCGACCACCTCGACCGGCTCGTCGAGCGGCACCGCGGCGCGCAGCTGATCATCGCCCACGCGGGGATCGCCGACCTCTCCGAGCTCGCGTCGCGCTTCGCCGGGCGGACCGGCGTCTTCTTCGACACCTCGGTCTGGAGCCCCATAGACCTGCTCAGCCTCTACCGACTCGTCTCGCCCGAGCAGGTCGTCTACGCCTCCGACTACCCCTACGGCCAGCAGCCGAGCTCGCTGTTGATCGGGGTGCGGACGGCACTGGTCGCGGGCTTCGACGAGTCGCACATGCGCGGGATGCTCTCCGGCAACGCGAGCCGCATCGCCGACGGCGAGCCGCCGCTCGAGCCGACCGCGCCTCGTGGCGGCGGGACGTTCTCCCAGCCGATGGCGCTCGCGCGGATCCACCAGTACCTCTCGATGGCGACGCCCCTTCTCTGGACGCGGCAGCAGGACACGATCGGCGTGCTCGGGCTCGCGCTCAACGCCACCGCCGACCGCGACGGGCACAAGGAGGAGCGGGAGCGGATCCGCGAGCTGCTGACCGCCGCGCGCGAGCTCTGGCTCTCGCTGCCGGAGGTCGAGGAGGAGGGCGAGCAGCGCGTCGTCACGCGGACGACGTTTCGGCTTGTGCACCTTGCGGACATCCTGGCGGTGACGAGTGGCAATTGATCTCAAGGTCAACGGGGTCGTCCAGCAGGTCGACCCGCCCGTCGGCCGGACGCTGGCCGAGAGCCTCCGCGAGGACCTCGGCCTGACCGGTACGAAGGTCGCCTGCGGCGAGGGCCACTGCGGCGCCTGCACGGTGCAGCTCGACGGCCTCCCCGTGCTGTCGTGCATCACGCTCGTCCACACGGTGGGCGACCGCGAGGTGACGACGATCGAGGGCCTGCGCGACCACCCGCTGATCGACGCGTTCGTCCGGACGGACGCGCTCCAGTGCGGGTTCTGCACCCCGGGCCAGATCGTCTCGGCGGCCGCGCTCGTCGCGGCGGAGCCGGAGCCGTCGGTCGAGCGGGTGCGGCACGCGATGGCCGGGAACCTCTGCCGCTGTGGGGCCTATCCAAGAATCGAGGAGGCAGTGCTGACGTGGCGCGACTGATCAGGACGGAGAAGGAGGTCGAGGGCCGCTACACGGAGCAGTGGGTGGTCGTCGACGAGGACGAGGCGATCGACCAGTGGCCGCAAGGGCCCGGCGCCGTCGTGGGCCGGTCGGCCCCTCGGCTCGACGGGTACGAGCGGGCGCGGGGCCAGGCGGCCTACACGGCCGACCTCGCGCTCCCGGGGATGCTCCACGCCGCCGTCCTCCGCAGCCCCTTCGCGCGCGCGCGCGTGAAGAAGATCGACCTCGCACCCGCCCGGAAGGCGCCCGGCGTGCTCGGCGCAGTCGGCCCGGGCGACGTCCACGTCCTGACGGACGAGCCCGGCTTCCACGGGGCGCCGGTCGCGGCCGTGGCCGCCGACAGCCCCGCGGCAGCCCGGCGAGCGCTCGACCTGATCGACGTCGAGTGGGAGGAGCTCGAACCGCTGCTCGATCCCGAGGAGGCGATCCGGCAGGGATCGCTGATCGAGGACGAGCGCATCTACGACCGCGGCGACGCCGGGGCGGGCTTCGCCGAGGCCGATGTGATCGTCGAGGGCGAGTACCGCACGCAGACCGTCGTCCACAACGCGATGGAGACGCACCAGTCGGTGTGCCGCTGGGAGGGCGACACGCTCGAGGTCTACATCTCGACGCAGTACATCTGGGGCATCCGGGACGCGGTTGCCGCCAAGCTCGGGCTTCCGCAGGACCAGGTCCGCGTCGTGTGCAACTTCATGGGCGGCGGCTTCGGGGCCAAGAACGGCCCGGGCGACTACACGTACATCGCGATCGCGCTCGCCTCCCAGACCGGCCGGCCCGTGCGCTGCGCTCTGACCCGGCGCGAGGAGAACCTCGCCGCCGGCAACCGCAACTCGACGATCCAGCGGCTGCGCGCCGGCGCCCGCGCGGACGGCACCCTGACCGCCCTCGAGGGCGACTTCGTGAACGCCGTCGGCTGGGACGGCTGGTCGGGCCCGACCTACGGGCCGATGGAGATGCTCTACGCCTGCGACAACGTCCACACGAGGTCGAACGGCGCGAAGCTCAACCTCCCCCCGAACGCCGCCTTCCGCGCGCCCGGCTTCGTGGAGGGGACCTTCGGGCTCGAGTGCCTCCTCGACGAGCTAGCCTCGCGGCTCGAGCTCGACCCGCTCGAGCTCCGGACGCGCAACCACGCGGACGCCGACCTCGTCGACGGGCGGCCCTATTCGTCCAAGAACCTGCTCGAGTGCTACCGCCGCGCGGAGCCGCACTGGGCACGGCGCGACGAGGTTCGCGCGCGGTCGCACGGCACCTGGCGCTACGGCGTCGGGCTCGCGAGCCAGATCTGGTACGGCGGGGGCGGGCCGCCCTCGTACGCGTGGGTGCGGATCGGCTCGGACGGGCGCGCGACCGTGATCACCGCGATGCAGGACATCGGCACCGGGACGCGCACCGCGATGGCGCAGATCGCCGCCGAGGAGCTCGGCCTGCCGCTCGAGAGGGTGCGCGTGACCCTCGGCGACTCCGCGCGCGGGCCGTACGCCTCGATCTCGGCGGGTTCCTCGACCACCCCGTCGATGGGTCCCGCGGTGAGGGCGGCCGCCGCCGACGCGGCGCGCCAGATCATCGAGATCGCGGCGCAGCGCCACCACCTCGAGGAGCGGGTGCTCTCGCTGAAGGACGGCCGGGTCGTCTCCGCCGACGGCGGCTCGTGGCCGATCGAGGAGATCACCGGCCTGCTGGACGACGCCCAGATCCTCGGAAAGGGCGCACGCGGGCCGAACCCGACCGGCATGCGTGTCCTGACCTTCGGGATCCAGGTTGCTGACGTGGCCGTCGACGTCGAGACCGGCGAGGTGCGCGTCGAGCGGATCGCGGCTATCCACGACATCGGCCGCGTCATCAACCCGCTCGGCGCCCGCAGCCAGGTGGAAGGCGGGATCATCCAGGGGATCGGGCACACGCTCTCCGAGGAGCGGCTCGTCGATCCGCGTACCGGCACGGTGCTCACGCAGACGCTGGACGCCTACAAGCTGCCGACGATCGCCGACGTCCCGGAGATGGTCGTCGAGCTGCTGGACATCCCGGACGAGCACCTGACGAACCTCGGCTCGAAGGGGCTCGGCGAGCCGCCGATCATCCCGACCGCGGCCGCGATCGTGAACGCGATCCGCGACGCGACCGGGGCCGAGGTGCACACGCTGCCGGTGACGAGGGAAGAGATGCTCCGCGCGCTGGCCGAGGCGCGGGAGCGCGCGAAGCTTGAAGCTGCTCCAGCCTGAGTCGCTCGAGGCGGCCGAGGCCGCCCTGGGCAACGGCTCGGTCGCCCTCGCCGGCGGCACCGACCTCGTCCCGCTGCTCCGGGACCGCCTCGTCGAGGCCGACACGCTGGTCGACGTGCGGGCGCTGATCCCGAAGGGGGTCGAGGGAACCCGAATCGGCGCGGCGACGACCCTGGCCGAGCTCGAGGCCGACGAGACCGTCCCGCAGGCGCTGCGCGAGGCATGCGGCCTCGCCGCGTCGCCGCAGCTGCGCGCGATGGGGACGATCGGCGGCAACCTCCTCCAGGCGACCCGGTGCTGGTACTGGCGGCTCAGCTTCCCGTGCTTCCTGCACGGCGGCAGCCGCTGCAACGCGCGCGAGGGCGCGCACCGCGAGCATGCGATCTTCGGCAACTCGCGCTGCGCCTCGGCGCACCCGTCGGACCCGGCCGCCGCGCTGCTCGCGCTCGGCGCGACGCTGCGGACCGACCGCCGCGAGCTCCCGCTGGCCGACCTCTACCGCCTGCCGACCGAGGACGACCGCACGCTGACGGCGCTCGAGCCGCGCGAGCTGATCCTGGAGCTCGACGTCCCGCAGCCCGAGGCGAGCACCTACCTGAAGGCGATGGACAGGACGAAGTTCACGTTCGCGCTGGTCGGCGTCGCGGCCGCGCGCTTCGGCGACGGCGTGAAGCTCGCGCTGGCCGGCGTCGCGCCGATTCCATGGCAGCTGGGCTCGCCGGGCGACCTCGAGCAGGCCACGCCCCTGCCGGGCACCGCCTACAAGCTCGACCTCGCGCGGCCTCTGCTCCGCCGCGCGCTCGCCGCCGTCGGAGGCTGAGCAGCGGTGATCGCCGCGGTCGTGCTGGCGGCGGGCGCCTCGACCCGGTTCGGGTCGGTGAAGCAGAAGGTGCTGCTCGAGCCCGTCCTCGAGCGGGTCCGGCGGAGCTCGGTCGACGACGTCCTGGTCGTCCTCGGCGCGCACGACGTCGAGTCGAGCGCGCCCGCGGTGCGCTGCCCCGACTGGGAGCTAGGCCCGGGCGCGTCGCTGCGCTGCGGCCTCCGCGCGCTGCCGCCCGAGACCGAGGCGGCGGTCGTGGTCCTCGGCGACGGGCCCGAGCTGGCATCGGAGGCGATCGACCGGGTCGTCGGCGCCTGGCGCGCGACCCGCGCGGACGCCGTGGCGGCGACATATGGAGGCATCCGGCTGCATCCGCTGCTGCTCGCGCGAGCGGCGTGGGACCGGATCCCGGACGAAGGCGCGCGAGGCCTCGACGCCGTCCTCATTCCTTGCGACGATCTAGGACCTCCAGGTGACGTCGATTTCGCCGATGAGGTCCCCGAGGAACTAAGACCGTGGAGCTCGCCCGACCCGTAGACGCGTCCCCCGCTCCCGAGGGGAGCTCGCCGCTCACAGCCTTGCGGCTTCAGCGGAAGCTGACCGTCGAGGAGGCGGCGAGGCGCGCCGCGCTCTGGCCCGAGCAGGTCGAGTGGCTCGAGGAGGGCCGGCTCTACCGCTTCCCGGGCTCCGAGGCCGCGGTGCTCGCGCTCCTGCGCTACGCGACCGCGCTCGGGGTCGACCACCGCGAGGCGCGCCGGCTCTCGGGCATGCCGGTCGAGCCGCCGCCGAAACGGCACTACGGCCGCTGGATCGCCGCCGGGGGCTGCGCCGCGCTCATCGTCGCGCTCGCGCTCGTCTTCGCGCTCGGCCGCGGCGGAGGCTCGTCGACGGCGGCCGGCTCGCCGGCCGGCGGCGCTCCCGCACTGCCGGCGACGTGGAACGTCTCGGTCGACGTCCTGAACGGCAGCGGCGACATCAACTACACGCGGCGCGTGGCGAGCAAGATCGGCTCGTTCGGCTACCGGATCCAGCACGTCACGAAGGCGAACCGGTTCGACTACCGCGTCACCCAGGTGTACTTCGAGCCGGGCGGCGACGCGCTGGCCCGCCGACTCGCGTCGCAGATCGGCTGCGGCGGCACGAGCCCGCTCCCGGGCGGCACGAACCCCCGTCGGCTCGTGGTGATCGTCGGGCGGCCGCGCGCTACGACCTGCTAGCTACCTAGAAAAGGGGTGTGCGGAGCTCGGCGAGCTTCTGCTTCAGGTCGGGCGACATCTCCTCGACGGCCGACTGGCGGACAAAGACCCTGAGCTCCTCCTCGAACTTGTACCGCTTGCGGCAGTAGGAGCACGAGTCGAGGTGCTCCTGCGCCTCCGCGCGCTCCGCCTCGTTCAACTCCCGGTCGAGATACGGCTGCAGCATCTCTTCGCACTGGTCGCACGGATCGGCGTCGAAGCCCGGGCTCATCAGACGCTCCCTACGGTTTGCTCGGCGAGCTCGCGTTTCAGGATACGCCTGCCACGATGCAGACGCGACATGACGGTCCCGATCGGGACCTCGAGGATCTGCGCGGCGTCCGCGTAGCTGAAGTCGCCGATGTCGACGAGCACGATCACGTCGCGGAAGTCGTGAGGGACAGCGGAGAGCGCCGAGACGACGTCGTCCTGCGAGAGCCGCTCTACGACGCGCTCCTCGTCCGCGTTCGGCTCGCGGCCCTCCTCGAGCTTGTTGTAGAGGAAGTAGTCGCCTTCCTCGAGCGGCTGCAGGTCGGGCGAGCGCTGCTGCCGCCGGCCGCGATCGATGTTGAGGTTCGTGAGGATCCGCAGGAGCCATGCGCGCAGGTTCGTTCCGGGTTGGAACGAACGCCAGGCGCGGAACGCGCGCGCATAGGTTTCCTGCATGAGGTCCTCCGCTTCTTCCCGGGTGGAGACGAGCCTCCTGGCGACCCGGTAGACCTGGTCTGCCAGCTCGAGAGCCTCCTCCTCGAAACGGACTCGATCCCTGGCGTCCTCCGCCAGCTTCCTCGGCTCCGCTTCGGGCGTGGTCCCGCTCATCGGGCCACCCTAGCAACTGGTGATTTGCGCCTAAGAACGTGCGTCGCCGCGCACGCATTCCCGTTTGCGATCCGGTCGCGCCGGGGAGAGGCCGGGCATGGACGGCTACGAGATCATCACGAGCGACGAGCACAAGGTCGGCCACGTGATCGGCGTCGAGGACGATCTGCTGATCGCCGAAAGCGGCCTCGTGCGCAAGAAGCAGCATGCGATTCCGAGCACCTTCGCGCACGTCGACGACTCGGAGAGCGTCGTGCGCGTCTCGGTCTCGAAGGAGCTCATCAGCGACTCGCCCGAGGTCGAGCACGGCAACGTCGACCGCCGCGCCGTCGCGGAGTACTATGGCCTGGCCGAGGGGCTGGCGAGCGGCTAGACCGGCTCGAGCGGCCGGAACCCGGCCTTCGCCATCGCGGCCAGGATGGCGTCGCGATCGGTCCGCTCGTCGTCCCACTCCAGCTGGACCTGGCCCATGAGGTTCGCGGTCGCGAGCTCGAGGCCGTCGTGCCCTCGGAGGGCGCCGGCGAGGCGCCC
>Ga0126377_10001418_pt1 | contig 15773 bp, 10 predicted proteins | sample PanSoiMetPlot_22_FD_92647 | JGI IMG/M metagenome (GOLD analysis project Ga0126377, IMG submission 92647) | Tropical forest soil microbial communities from Panama - MetaG Plot_22 | ecosystem: Environmental > Terrestrial > Soil > Tropical forest > Bulk soil | place: Panama | collected 2016-02-17
CTCGTTGATGCTCTCGACGTCGGTGTTGCCGGCCGATGTCGCGTCGAAGACGATGACACCGCCCGGGCCACCGTCCGGGTTCCCGTACGCGAGACCGGTCGGCAGATCCACGCGCGTCGGAGGCACTAGCCCACCGAGTCCGCCGACGTAGAGCGACGAGTCGGCGTCGGTCGGCTCCTGACCCGCCCACACCACGAAGTTGCCATCGGACGTCCACGTCGGGTGGCTCTTCGGCGAGTCGTCGCCGGCCGTCAGCGGCGTCGTCGCCGTACCGTCGTTGAACCGTACGGTCTCCACGTCGCCGTCGGTCGTCACGAACGCCAACTGGCTACCGTCCGCCGACCATGCACCGCCGTCGGCGGCGTCGGGCGTGATGGTGAGGGTCGCCGGGTTGGCCGGCGGCGGTTTCACAATCGTGACGGTGTGTCCGGAGACTGTCGTCAGACCGGCCAGTTGGCCGGGATGGCTTGCGTACGCACCATTGAGGACGGTGAGGGTGATCCCCGCGCCGAGCGCCGCGACCGCGGCGATGACGATCGTCGCCGGCTTGCGTTTGAGTGACATGTTTGAGGCTCCCGCCACGTGCGCCGATCGACCCTCGTGTTGTCGGTCCATCCGACCCGGGCGGCGCATCAGGAATCTAGAGGGTCAGCGGTCGCGCCGCCATACCCGACAGCGATCGGTTCAACGCGGACCGGGGTCCGAGCCTGAATGCTCGGACCCCGGTCGACTGGCGTGTTCGCAACCTACGCTGCTAGCGCTGCTGGTGCAGCCTTGCCGGCTCCTTCGGAATCGACAGGCGCCCATGCGCGGTCGCCGTATGGATCGCCGCGGTCTCCTTGCCGCTAGCCGTCCGGTTGACCGTTGGGTTCACGTTCGCCATCAGCGAGCCCGGCCCGCTGATCAGCGTTCCGAGCTTGGTCAGCACGTTGTTGCTGACCGCCGCCGTACCACCGAACACGATGCCCTGACTGTAGGCGGCCGACTCCAGCGAAATGAGACTCGTCGTGGCGAACGGCACGTTTTGCGTCGGCACGGGCAACGCGGCCGGCGTCGTCAGGACGATCGGTCCGTTGAGCGTGCCCATTGCGGCACCGCCGGCCAGCGAGTCCGGCCAGTCAGTCCCGGTCGCGACGCCAACGCTCTGCACGCTGCCGAAGAACACGAGCGCCACACCCACCGACGTGTCATAGCGGTTCACGCCAACAATCGGGCTGGCACCTCGGCTTGCGACAGCGGCGAAACCCGCTCCGCCGATGCCCCATAGGTCCGCTCCGCTGTGCCCGTTGAGATAGGTAGCGGTGTCGCTGGGCAATTTGTTATCTGCGGTGAGCACGACCACGGCCGAATCACTGGTCGGGCGACCCGGCACGTCGAATGAACCGGCCGCGGCACCCGCTGCCAGCGCGTCGGGGAAGTTCAGCCCAGTGGTGGCCAGGATGATCGACGGATTTGGGTTGATCTCATTCGCGATCTTGACTGCGGTCGCGTAGCGGTTTGCCCCGGACAGCCGAATCACGTTGGAGTAGTTCTTCTTGAGCTGGTTCTCCACCGACGTCGAGATCGCGCTCGTGCCGCCGAGGATGTAGACCGGGAGATCCGACGTAGCACCCAGCACTCGGGTGATCTCCGCGGCGGTGTCGGCGTTCAACGACGTGGGCGGCGTCAACAGCAGCGGGCCGCCCTTGGCCGCGGCCAACGACGAACCACCGAGCGCGTCGGCGAACGTATCTGACCGGCTGATCACCACCGCCTGCGCCGGGATGCGCGGGTCAGCCGCGTTGCCCGCGGTGGCCCACAGCGCCTGCGAGGTCGCCGTCGCGGTCTTGAACCGGTTCGCCCCGGCCAACCGGAACGTGGCGTCGTGCTGCGCTGATTCGTACGCCGGCGTACCCGTCAGGTTCGCGGCTTGTGGAGTGGCCGATTGCGAACCATCCGCGAGCGCAGTGAACACGGCGCTGCCCTCGTTGAACGCGATCGTGGTGCTGTCCGGCGACCACGTCGGTGACGAGTGGCCGACGGCGTCCGAGGTGACCTGCACCAGGTTCTGGCCGTTGATGTCGGTGACGAAGATCTGATTGTTAGTTCCATCGGACCGCACGAACGCGACGTGCGTGCCGTCCGGCGAGACCGACGGCTGCGAACCGTTCGCGACAACAAGCGTTGGGGTCACCGGCGTTTGCGAGAACAGATCTGCCTCGGTTATCGACACGACGTCGCTGCCCGTGCCGTTGTTGGAGGCCAGCACGATCACACCGTCTGGGCCACCGTCCGGGCCGCTGTACCCCGTGTGCGTGCCGTCCTCGACTAGGTCGACCTTCTGCGGCAGGAGTCCGCCGTCGCTGGTCGACCAGTAGATCGACGGCTGGGTGTCCGATCCCAACTCGTCGGACCATGCAATGGCGAAGGCATCCGAGGTCCATGTCGGATGCGACGCGTTCGGGCTTTGATCGCCCGTGATGAAGCCCTCGTCCGTTCCGTTATTGAACCGGAACGTGTCGACAAAGCCGTCACTGTCCACAATCGCGATGCGACTGCCGTCGGGCGACCAAGCGCCGTTGCCGACCGGGGTCGCGCCTCCGATGTCGGTGAGCGTGAGCGTGTGGGGGTTCGTCGCGCCCCAGGTGACGGTGTTGCCGTTCAACGCGGTCAGTCCGGCATTGTTGTCAGGGTCGGGCCCGCCGTGGCTCGCGAACGCGCCGTTGATGGCGACTACCGCGATGGCCACGCCAGCTGCTGCGACCGAGGCGAGGATTGCCTTCTTACGCAGAGGTTTTGACATGCAGGGGGCTCCTAGAGACATGCGCCTAACTCGACTCACCGTGAGTGTCGTCCGGTCCGACCCGTGAGGCGCATGGGGCAATGTAGATGTTCGGCCAGCCGAGCGCGATACCGGATGACCCTCGGTGTGTCATCCGGGTGGACAGAAAGCATCGGCCGAAATGTGGACAGTGTGACAGCTGACACGCACCGTTAACGGTTCGTGCACCGGGCGCACATGCCGCCACGACCGAGGGTTACCGGCGTACGTGCAACCCGGAGTGTGAGCGGCGGTGCCCACACTCCCGGGCGTCCCGTCGTCAATGTTGGCCTGCCACCTCGATGGGCTTCGTCGACACCGGCCGCAGGACATGGCCCCGCGACGAGTGGACCAATCCGCGTTGTTTGCCGTTCGCAGCCGTCACGATCGTGGGGTTGACCGTCACGGTCGGTTTGTCTGGCCCGCTGATCAACGTGCCGAGGTTCGTTAGTACGTTGTTGCTGACCGCCGTGGTGCCACCGAACACGATCGCCTGGTTGTACGCGCCCGACTCGAGCGACAGAAATGTCGTGTTCCCCAATGTGACTGGCAGCGTCGGCAGCGCGGTCGGTGGCGTCAGAATGATCGGACCGCCGATCGTGCCCATCGCGGCGCCGCCGGCCAGCGAATCCGGCCAATTCGTGCCGGTCGCGATCCCTACGCTGGTCGCGCCACCGAGCAACCATTGGGCGACAATCATCGAGGTTTCATACCGGTTTGCGCCGAGCAACGGGATGGCTCCTTGAAACTTGACCGCCTCGAAGCCCGCACCGCCGACCCCAAATAGCTGTGCGCTGCTGTGCGCGTTCAGATATGTCGCCGTGTCGGGCGGCTGCACCGCGTCCGCGGTCAACACCACGACGGCGGCCTGGCCTGCCGGACTACCCGGCGCGTCGAGCGCCCCCGCGGCAGCACCGGCGGCCAACGCGTCTGGGAAGTTGAGGCCGGTGGTGACCAGGATGTTCGCTGGATCCGGGGTGATCGCATCGGCAATCTTGACGGCGGTTGCGTAGCGGTTCGCTCCGCCCAGCCGAATCACATGCGAGTAGTGCGCCTTGAGCTGGTTCTCCACCGCGGTCGAAATCGCCCCGGTGCCACCGAGAAGGTAGACCGGTAGTGACGACGTCGGACCCAGCACCCGGGCGATCTCCGCGGCCGTTGCCGCGTTCAACGACGTCGGCGGCGTCAAGAGCAGCGGACCACCCTTAGCCGCGGCCAACGACGAACCACCTAGCGCGTCGGCGAACGTGTCCGACCGGCTGATCACCACGGCTTGAGCCTTCTGCCGCGGATCTGAGGCGTTGCCGGCGGTGGCCCACAGTGCCCGCGACGTCGCAACGGCGGTGCCGAACCGGTTCGACCCGGACAGCCGGAAGATCGTGTCGTGCTGCGCCGACTCGTACGCTGGCGCACCGGTCAGATTCTCCGCCTGCGGTGACGCGGCCTGGCCACCGTCGGCGAGTGCGGTGAACACCGCGCTGCCCTCGTTGAACGCGATCGTCGTGCTGTCCGGCGACCACGTCGGCGCCGAGTGGTCCACTGCGTCCGATGTGACCTCTACCGGGTTCTCGCCGGACATGTCCGTGACAACGATTTGGTCGTGCGTACCGTCCGAGCGCACGAACGCCACGTGCGTGCCGTCCGGCGAGACGGACGGCTCCGAGCCGTTCGCGACCACCAACGTCGGCGTCACCACACTGGTCGAGAACAGGTCCGCCTCGCTGATCTCCACGACGTCGCTGCTGGCGCCGTTGTTCGATGCCAGCACAATTACGCCGTCCGGACCGCCGTCCGGGCTGCTGTAGCCGAGGTGCGTGGCGTCCTCGACCAACTTGACCTTTGACGGCAGGAAGAAGTCGCCGTTGTCTACCCAGTAGATCGTCGGCTGCGTGTCGCCATTCGCCACATCCTCGTCGGACCATACGATCGCGCCGCCGTCGGACGTCCATGTCGGATGCGACGCGTGCCCGGTCCCGCTGATCCCGACGAGTGCCACATCTGATCCGTCGTCGAATCGGAACGTGTCAACGAAACCCTGGCTGTCCACCAGCGCGATGCGGCTGCCGTCCGGCGACCACGCGCCCGCGCCGACCGCGGTCGCGCCCGACAGAGTAATCGAATGCGGGTTCGTTGCGCCCCAAGTAACGGTGCTGCCGGACCACGCGGTCAGTCCGGCGTTACGGTCGGTCTCGGGCCCGCCGTGGCTGGCGAATGCACCGGTGATCGCGGTCACCGCGATCACCACGCTAGCCGCTGCGACCGAGCCGAAGACTGCTGTCTTGCGCAGAGGACTTGACATGCGAGGCTCCTAGGAAATCGCGCCCAACTCGACCCACCGTGAGCGTCGGTCTACCCGACCCGGGTGGCGCATTGGCCAATGTAGATGTTCCGAGCGCCGGCCGCGATCCCGTTTGACCCCGCTCTGGATCATCCGGGCATTCGCATCGCCGCCACGACCGAGGGTTACTCGCTGGTAGCGCCGGGGCTATGCTTCGCAACCATGACCGCCACTCGTACGCCCGGCGTGCCAGTGATCGAGAACGGCCGCCTCATCTCGACCAACCCGGCGACCGGTGCGGAAATCGGTGCGTTTCCGGTCGCGTCGGCCGATGCCGTAGGAGCCGCGGTCGATCGTGCCCGCCCGGCCGCCGAGTGGTGGGCGGGGCTCGGCTTCACCGGCCGTAAGCAGCGCCTCCTGCGGTGGACGTCGCTGCTCGCCAACCGAATCCAGGATGTGTCCGAGCTGATCAGCCGCGAAGGCGGTAAGCCGGTGGCCGAAGCCGTCGTGGAGTGCTTCGCCGCCATCGAGCACGTGTCATGGGCCGCCAAACACGCCGAGCGGGTGCTGAAACTCCGTCGGGTCCGCGGCTCGGTGTCGTTGGCTGAGTTCTCGGCGTACCTGGAATATCAGCCGTACGGCGTGATCGGCGTGATCGGGCCGTGGAACTACCCGATCTTCACGCCGATGGGTTCGATCGCCTACGCGCTGGCGGCCGGCAACGCCGTCGTGTTCAAGCCAAGCGAATACACACCCGCGGTCGGCCGCCTGATCGTCGACACCTTCGCGGAGGTCGTGCCGGAACAGCCGGTGCTCCAGATCCTCTACGGCAAGGGCGACGTCGGCGCGATGCTGACGCGCGCTGGCGTCGGCAAGGTCGCGTTCACCGGCTCGACCGCGACCGGCAAAAAGATCATGGCATCGTGCGCCGAAACCATGACGCCCGTGCTGCTGGAGTGTGGCGGCAAGGACGCGATGATCGTGGACTCGGATGCCGACCTCGACGCGGCCGCATCCGCCGCCGCGTGGGGCGGCCTCACCAACGCCGGCCAGACGTGCATCGGCATCGAGCGGATCTACGTGGTCGACAACGTGCATGACGCCTTCGTCGACAAGCTCGTCGCGAAGGCCAGCGCGCTGAAGGTGGGTGTCGACCAGGATTCCGACATCGGGCCGATCACCATGCCGGCGCAGATCGACACGATTCGCCACCACATCGCCGATGCGTTGGACCACGGCGGTCGCGCCGTCCTCGGTGGACTCGACGCGGTGGCAGCGCCCTACGTACGACCGACGATCCTCGTCGACGTACCGGAGGATTCGGTCGCGGTGTGCGAGGAGACGTTCGGACCGACGCTCACCGTGTCCCGCGTCGCGAACGCGCACGAGGGCGTACGGCTGGCCAACGCCGCCCGCTACGGCCTCGGGGGAGCAGTGTTCGGCAGACGCGACGCGATGCGCATCGCGCGATCACTGCGCTCCGGCATGACGTCGGTCAACTCGACACTGACGTTCGCCGGCATGGGGAGCCTGCCGTTCGGCGGCGTCGGTGACTCCGGATTCGGCCGCATCCACGGCGCGGACGGCCTGCGCGAGTTCGCCCGGCCCAAGGCGATCACCAAGCGCCGTGCGCGCTCGCTACTGCCGTCGATGTCGTTCGAGCGCACTCCGAAGCAGGTCGAGATCATCAAGCGCGTTGTCAAGACGCTGCACGGCCGCCGGCGTTGATCGCCACGCCCGGCCGCCGGCGTTGATCGCCACGCCCGGCCGCCGGCGTTGATCGCCACGCCCGGCGGCCGCGACGTCAGCCGAGCTGGGCCGTGAAGAACGCGAGCCGGTCGGCGGCAAGATCGACTGTCCGGGACACCGCCCGTCCCGCGTGACCGACGTTCTGCTCGCGGCGGATCACGATCGGCCCGCTGCCGGATGTCGCGTGCTGCAGCGCCGCGCACAGCTTCCGCGCGTGCAACGGATCGACGCGTGAGTCGCCGTCGAACACCGTGAACGTGACGGCCGGATAGTCGACGCCTTCAGTCACGTGGTGGTACGGCGAATAGGCGTAAAGCCAACCGAACTCGGTCGGTTCGGAAGCCGTACCGAATTCGCCGTGCCACAGCGCACCGAGGCCGAACTGCTCATAGCGCACCATGTCGAGCAACGGCGCGGAACACACCACGGCGGCGTACTTCTCCGGGTGCTGGGTCAGCGCGGCGCCCACCAGCAGACCACCGTTCGAGCCACCGAAGATGCCGAGCTGCTCGTACGTCGTGATGCCCTGCGCCACGAGCCAGTCACCGGCCGCGTGGAAGTCGTCGAACACGTTCTGCTTGTGTTCCCGCATGCCGTCGCGGTGCCACGCCTCGCCCTCTTCGCCGCCGCCGCGCAGGCTCGCGAGCGCGAACACGCCGCCCGCCTCGATCCACGCGAGGATCCACGGGTCGTAGGTCGGCGGCCGCGAGATATTGAAACCGCCGTAGCCGTAGAGGACCGTCGGCACCGGGCCGTCGGCGGGCGTCGCAGAGCCAGCCACGACTGAACTAGCCACAAACAATCCGACTTCCGTGCCGTCGTACGACGGGTAGGTGACGTGACGCGTGACCACCGGCACCCTGGTGGCCGCCGATCCGGGTGGCTCCGCCCAGGCGTCCACGGCGCCAGCAACCGCGTCGTAGCGCAGCACCAGTGCCGGCGTGGTGAGGTCGGTGTACGTGAGCCAGGCCTCGTATCCACCGTCGTGACGCGCACTGAGCTCGTCGACCGTACCGAGGCCGGGCAGCGTCACGGCGGCGGTCTGCGCACCGGTGGCGAGGTCGTGGATCGTCACCTCGGCGATCGCGTGCCGCGCCCGGACCACGGCGACCTGGGGTGACCCGAGTTCGGAACCGTCGAGGATCCCGTAGTCCACGATGATCGCCGACGGATCCTCCGCGATCACCTCACGCCACGTCGCGGTGCCCGGGTCCGCGGCACCCTCGGCCATTGCTCGCGCGCCGGCCTCGTACAGCTCGCTCGGTTGCGCGGCGCAGAGCCGATAGCGTGGCGCGTCCCGTTTGGTCATGAGATACAGCGTTCCGTCGCGACCGAACCGTGTCTCGGTCACCGCATCGATGCCGACCTGGACCGGCATGAACGCGCCACCGTCGCGTACGTTGGCGATCCACACGTCGTTGCGTGCGTCCGTGCCACGCGCCGGGCAGACCACCAACCACCGGCCGTCGTCGGAGATCGTGACGTCGAAGAACGTGGTGCGCGGCGCATCCGCACCGAACACCACCGGATCGTTCTCCGGGTCGCGGCCGATCGTGTGCTTGTAGACGCGCCGGTGCAGATAGCCGTCGCCGTCCGGAGCTGCCTCGTCGGTGAGGTGCCGGACGTAGTAGAACGCGTCGCCGCCGGGCAGCCAGGCAACCGGCGTGTAGCGCATCCGGTCGACGGGACCGTCGATCACATCACCGGTCGCGACGTCCATCACCCGGAGCATCGCCGCCTCCGTACCGCCCTCGGACAGCCCGTACGCGAGCCGCGACCCATCCGGCGACGGCACCCAGAAGTCGAGCGTGGTGGAGCCGGACGGGTCGATAGCGATCGGATCGACGAGGACGCGGGAGACGCCGTCCGGGCCGGTCACCGACAGCACGGCGTGATCCTGGTCGGGCGAACGCCGCAGCGCGAACGCCAGGTCCTTCCGCCATGTCGGCACGTGCACCTCGCCGACCGCGTGCAGCTCGGTGAGCCGCGCGTGGAACTCGACCCGGCCGGGCCACGTCTCGCGTACCGAGGCGTAGACGTCGTCCTGCGCGGCGGACCACGCCTTGGTGCGCGGATCGTCGGCGTCCTCGAGCCAGCGGTACGGGTCGGCGACGTCGACCCCGTGCAGCCGATCGACGATGTCGAGCCGGTCCGCCTCCGGATATGTCGGGCGCGCGAGATCAGACGTGGTCATGCCCCGATCCTGCCGTGTACACCGGCCGCGCCGCGACCCGCGACCGCCCTATCCCGCTGTTACCTGCGTCGCTGTTGGTTCGCCGCAGACCGAGGAGCGGCTACGCCACCGTGGCGGCAGCACCCGCCAACGCGGTCGCGATCTGGTCGCCGATCGGTGAGCCGAGCCCGGTGCACGCGTCCCAACCCGACTTTGCGGCGAAGCCGCCGTTGTCGCCGGACGTGATGTCGCGAAACGCCTGCGTGGCCTGGTAGAGCACATCATGTGGCGCGCCGGCTCGCGCGCCGTTGCGCTGGTTTGCGAGCGCGGTAAGCCCGGCCCACAGGGGCGCCACCGCACTCGTACCCCCGATTGTGATGTTCTGTCCGTCAACGCGGACCCGGTAGCCGGTCAACGGGTCGGCGTTGCCAGCGACGTCGGGCACGCCGCGGCCGTCAATGGACGCCGCGGGGACGCCCGAACCAGACTGGTACGCCGGCGTCGCGAAGTGGCTCGACACGCCGCCGCCGGTGGCGCCGTTGCCGGATGCCAGCTCGTTCCAGACCGTCTCGTCGCTGATGGTGGTGCCGTCGAGGACGAGTTTTGTGCCGCCGCAACCGATCGCGGACGGGCTCGACGCCGGAAAGTCGACGTGCAGCGCGCCGTCGCCGTCACCGTCGGTCGCACCGTTGTCCCCCGCGGCCACGTACACGCTGATGGCCGCGGCCGCCGCGTCCGCGAACAGCGCTTCGTACGCGTCCATCTGTGACGGCGTCCATGCATCCTCGGCCTGTCCCCAGCTGATTGAGATGACCGACGGTTGTCGCTGCTGATCGTGGACCGCGGCGGCGATCGCGTCGTAGAAACCGTCGGTCGTGTTCGGGCCGAAGTAGACGGCGAGCGACGCGCCCGGTGCGACCGAGCCGATCACCTCGATGTCGAGCATCACCTCGCCGTCGGCGTCGGAGCCGGGCGTGTTCGTCGCGCCGTCGACCGAGATCGCCTCGACGGTTGGCGTCGCGACACCGAGGTCGGCGAAATACACATCGAGGTCGTGGGTGTCGAAGCCGCCGCCGAGTTCGATGATGGCGACCGTCTCGCCGGTGCCGTCGACGCCGGTCGGGAAGCCGTACGCGGCCGCGATTTCTCGAGGCGAGTGACCGCTCGCGCGAGCCGCCGGCGCCATCTCGCGGGAAGGCGGCAGCGTGGCCGACGGTGCTCCGGCGATGCGGAAGTGTGCCCGGGCGGACGGCCGGTTGTCGAGGCCGAGGATCGCCACCACGACGTCGGCCAGATCCGCCGGTATGTAGACCGCGCCCTCCCGACCGCGATAACCCTCGCCGTCGAAGCGATACGTGCCGAGGTCGACGCCGAACGCGCGGGCCATCGTCGCGGCAGTGCCACGAAGGCGTACCGACCGAGCCGCCAGGTTGACGTCGACGACCGCGATGCCGGCCGCGGCGGCGAACCTACGAACCGTGTCCGCATCCGATACGTCCGCCGGCACGCCGGCGGTGTCCACGCCGCCGCGCCTGCGGAGCACGACCGTCGCGAAGACCGTCTCGTCGGGCGACGCGTCGTCGACTCGCACCGCACCCGGCAACGGGCGCCGGTCGCTGCCGGGCACGGCTATCGTCGGGAATGTCTGACTCATCCGAATACCTCCCCACGGACGGTACGCCGCCGCACGTTTCGTGCTCGCGAAACACGCACCGCACCGAATTCGACGATAAGCATCGATGTAAAGTGGCTCACCGGTTCCTGACCCGTCACTCAGCATTGGCCGCGCAAAAGGCTTGGCAGCAACCGCGCGGATCGGCGAGGATGGCGCCGTGATCCCCGCTGACCTGCTAAATCCGTCCGATCTCGACGCCGTGCTGGGCCCGTTCGGGCAATCGCGCATGCTGTCGTCCAAGGCGTATACGTCCGACGCGGTGCTGGCCTGGGAGCGCACGAACTTCTTCGCGGGCACGTGGACGTGCGTGGGCCGGCGCCCGTCTAAAGGGCAGCGCCGCAGCGAAGCATCAGCCGCAAGGCGCCATGTCATCCGCGCGTTCGCGGTGGGCGATCTCGGTGTGCTCGTCACGGTCGCAGCGGACGATTCGGTGCGGGCGTTCGCGAACGTGTGCCGGCACCGCGGCCATGAGCTTCTCCCCGTGGGTACGGACGCCGACAAGCGCGCGATCGTCTGCCCGTACCACGGTTGGGCGTACCGGCTGGACGGCACGCTTCAAGCGGCGCCGGACATGCCCGCAGACTTCGACCGCGCACCGTGGAGTCTGGTCGAGTTGCCGGCCGTCGACTGGCACGGCTGGGTGTTCGTTAACGCGCGCCCGGGCGCCGTTCCGTTCCACGAGTTCGTCGGCGAGCTGGACAAGTGGGTCGCGCCCTATGCACCGGAACGGTTGCACGTCGCGGCCACGCACTCGTACGAGGTCGCCGCCAACTGGAAGCTCGTGGTGGAGAACTACCACGAGTGCTACCACTGCCCGATGATCCACCCCGAACTGTGTACGGTCACCGCCCCGACGTCTGGCGCGAACGGCACTGGGCCGGGCGCGTGGGTCGGCGGGACGATGGATCTTTTGCCGCATGCGGAGACGATGTCGTTTGACGGGGTGTCGCACGCGCGAGCGTTGGCCGGCGTGAACCCGCGTACCGTCACGTACATCGGCGTGTTCCCACACCTGTTGCTGTCGCTGCACCCGGATTACGTGATGACGCACCGCCTCGTCCCGCTGGCCCCCGGCCGTACGTTCATCGAGTGCCAGTGGCTGTTCGCGGCGCCCGATGTCGATCCGTCGTACGCCGTGGAATTCTGGGACCGTACGAACCTGCAGGACTGGGCGGCCGTCGAGTCCGTACAGCGTGGGCTCGCCTCGCCGCACCACCAGCCCGGACCACTCGCGCCAAACGAGGGCGCGATCTACGACTGGGTGACGATGCTCGCGCGCGGATATCGGGACGTGGCAACGATTCCGCGTACGCCGGCGTACTCCCGGGTGTAGTCGCATGGCGCCTGCTGCGACACCGCACAGCCCGGTCGGCACGATCTGGCGCGACGGCCCGGCGGCATTCGCGTTCCTGACCGAGCTTGGCTTTTCCGGTCCAGAACGGATCGCCGGAGGCCTCCGATATCAACGCGGCCAGCTTCAGATCGACATCGACTTCTGGGCGTGGAAGAACGAATGCGGATTCGACACAACGCTCCGATGGATCGACCAACCGGCTTCGGGGGTCCAACTCGATCGGTGGTACGTCGACCTTGGCCTCGGGCCCGCGCAGGACGTACCGACCGATGGCGGTAACGGCTCCGTTCACCTGATCCGCAAACGACTTGAGCAGCACGCCGAGGCCCTGCGTCGAGTCCTTCCGCGGTTGCCGCCGGACACGGACGGCGTTGCCGGCACCCGCAACATCGCGCCGACTGGAACCTGACGGACCTGATCATGAACGCGAAAGGTCACTACCCTTCCCGTCGCGCCGATCTTGGGCGGCAATCGGCCGAGTGGGATGAGCTATTCAAGAACTGGTGGGAGTTTCAGCGACGGTTCTGGGGATCGAGAGAGGAGCGTAAGCGGCTGTCGCTCGGCGAGCCCGAAGATGTCGAAGCCGCACACGACACCGTTGCCGCGGTGGTGCGGCAAGGCGGCCCGGAGGCCGTGGCGTTGCTTGTGGCGCTCAACGACGCGGGGCCGCCCGACGACGATGGTGGAACCGTCGGATGCGGCCTGTTGGAAACGCTGATCCACGAACACGGCGACGCACTCGTCGACGTACTCGACGACACTGCGCGAACGACACCATCGTTTGCGCGCGCGATGTCCTATGTCTGGCTCTCACGCGGCCACCTATTGCCGGAGACCGAAGACCGTCTCGCGCGCTGGATCGCCCGCCCGGCGAGCTAAACGCGCTCGACGGGGCCACCATCGCGGGGCGTACGCGCAACCGTCTCAGAGTGCGCGCGTTCGATCATGCGACGCAGGTTTGGACCGTCCAAACCAAATTCGGTCACCTTCGCGGAAGCAATCATCACTGCGTACCGCAGTGCACGGCGGTCATCAACGCCACTGACGCGCATCGATAGGAACGCACCCGCTAGCAGTTCGCCCGCGCCGGTGGTATCCACCGCCGCACACCGCAACGTACGTGCCTCAATCGTCACTCCGCCGGTCCTCAGAGTGGCTCCCCGCTCGCCACTCTTGATGAGAATCTCGCCATCTGGCAGCGGATGATCGTCGTACAAGATGTGCCGCTCCGCCTCGTTCATGAATACGAGGTCGGCGGCACCGGCCAGTTCGCGGCACTCCGCGGGGGACTCCTTCGCGGTCGCCTCGAACATGTCCACGGAAACGGCACATCGCGGCATGCCGTCGCGCACCATCTGGAGCCAATGCCGCTGTTCTGCGATGGGTACGGTCCCGATGTGCACGTGACGCGCGGCGCGGTACGCCGGGGGAAGCACGTCGATTGCCGGAGTGGCCGCCACGCCCAGCGTCGATTCAAATGATCGTTGCGTCGGTGAGTGCTGAGTGATCCTGAACCGCGGCGAGCCGCCGTTGACCCGAACAGCACCGCGCGTGTCGACGCCGAGGCGCACAATCGCGTCGTAGTCAAAGTCCTCCCCGATGCGCGCGACCACGCCGACGCGTCGGGGATCACCCGCGCCCGCGCCGACCGCGCATGCGTACCCCGATCCACCATTGCCGAGTGAGTTGCCAAACGGTGTGCGATCCTCAGCGATGCCAAAGTGGCCGACGATAACGAGGCGAATCTCAGGATCTTGTCGCATCGTTCATCCCTCGTCGGCACCGACCCGATGAAGGACGCGGTCGCTACGCAGCCGGGTAATCAGCGTCCCCTCGTCCTCCTGTCGAGAGCGAAAATGCTGATTCACGATTGGGTCGCATGTGTAAACGGTGCCGTCATTGCCGTGCCAACGGATCCCTGGCTGTTCCGAGATGGTTCCAATTACGTGAAGCTCTAGATCGCCACCGCCATCGCCGCGATCCATCCAAGAACTTGAGTCGACCGTATACACGATGTTCCAGTCGCCGACGCCGAGCCCAAGGTTGATTGGCGGGATAGACAATTTGTCTGCGCAGGCTAGCGCCGCGGTGTGGTACGGCAACGCATCCAGGCTTATGTCGGCGCCCCGAACGCCCGCAAGTGTCGACACGGCGTCGTACAGACCATCGCTCGTGTCCATGGCCGCGGTGGCCGCTCGCGAGTCGCGCATGTACGCAGACTCCGACCACCGTGCTCGCGGGTGTGTGATGTAGTGAAGCCAATGTTGGTCGACCTGTGGTCCCGGCCGGCCGTGGTCATCGAGGGACTCCAGGATCTGTAGGTACGACCCCAGGAATCCGCCGAGACGGCCGGCGACGACAATGAGGTCGCCAGGCTTCGCTCCCTTCCGCGTGAGTACAGTCTCCGGCGAGCCGATACCAATCGCGGATCCGACAAGTTCGGCAGACGGTCCTTCTTTCGTATCCCCGCCGGCGAACGCGATGTCGTTGTTGGCGCACTCTTCTGCGCAGCCCTCGATCACTTCGACAGCCGCTGCGGCCGGCCAGTCACGTGGCAAGATCATCGCAATCATTACCGCCACCGGCACCCCACCGCCAGCGAGTAGGTCGCTGCAGTTGCTCGTCACCGCGAGACGACCCCACATGCGGTAGTCAGCCCAACCCCGGCGCGATGCGACGGGTGCCGCGGCGCGGTCGATCTTAAAGAGGACGACCCGATCCACGTCGACAGAGATAGCGCTCGCATCGTCACCGAAGCCGTTGAGGAACGATCGATGCGGTGTCAATCGCGTGAGCATCTCGGAGAGAAAGTCCTTTTCACCCACGTCGCTCATCGTCTGATCGCGTTTATCGGTTCGTGCCATATGGTCCTCTCGTCCGCGCCACAACTATAGGGTTCGCAACCAAAGCTTGTTCGTTCTCACGGCCGACTGTTCAGGCAGGCGATGCCAGATGTCTTCGATGGGTTCATGCAGGCAGTTGCCAGCTTCGACATAGTCAAGGCCGTCGGTTTGCATGATCCGGCCGAACGGGTCGACCAGCAGGCAGCCGCCGGTCGTGTCCGTCGACGAAGCCCGAACCTCGACCGGATGCGCGGATTCCGTTGCGTGTCTGACCACTTCGTCGAACACCTCGCGGGTGATCTGGTGGCGGGTCTGCCCAGTGTTCTGTGGGCCCCACGGACTGTATTGATATAGGCGCCAGATGTCGGGTTGCAGGCGCGCAACGAGTCGACCGAGGTCGTCGATCCGAGCACGGTTAGCGGCGGAAATCACGGTGGCTATCTTTCTCTTCACTGGGAGATGCTCGGCTCGGAGCCACTCGGCCGCCCGCACGGTTTGTCGAAAGTCGGCGGTCGCGCCACGCATCAAACGATGAGTCGGTTCGTCAGGGCCGTCGATGGAGATTCCCACCACGTCGAACGGCAGTGCGCGCATGGTCGCACATCTACGGAGCAACAGCTCCCCGTTCGTATTGAGCACCGTCATCTTGCCGGCATCTTGTTGCATCTCGGCGTATTCGAAGAGCTTCTTCACCAGAAGCGGCTCTCCGCCACAGAACGTGACTGCTCGGGCGGAAGACTCACGGATCGCCAGTGCGATGGCGTCACGCAACTCGGTGGGATCGTGCGACGGCTTGGGTCCGTAACAGAAGTCGCACGTGAGATTGCATCGGCTCGTCACCCACCAGTCAACTGACGGAATTGCCTCAGTCCTGCAGCTGGGCGTCTTCTGGAGGGAGATC
>Ga0126377_10001419_pt1 | contig 15768 bp, 37 predicted proteins | sample PanSoiMetPlot_22_FD_92647 | JGI IMG/M metagenome (GOLD analysis project Ga0126377, IMG submission 92647) | Tropical forest soil microbial communities from Panama - MetaG Plot_22 | ecosystem: Environmental > Terrestrial > Soil > Tropical forest > Bulk soil | place: Panama | collected 2016-02-17
TGTACCGGCCGGCCCGGCCAGCCAAAAAACCGGGGTCGCCGGCGGGAGGGGACGCATGGACATGCAGGTCGTGTGCATGATTTCTGCGCATGACCATGCACCGAGGATGCATGCCGGTCATCATCGGTCACGTGTCGTCGGGGTGGATGCGCAGGTGTTCGTCGAGCTTGCCTTCAATGCGGGCGAGCCGTTCGCCGTGGGCGTGTACTTCGTCGGTGAGCCGGTCGATGCGGGCGACGACGTACACCAGGATGGCGATGATGAGGGTGCCGAAGACGCCGGTGAGGATGGTGTCAGCCATGTGGGGGGATGGTAGCGGCCCAGCCCCGCTGGCTGACACCGGTGGGGCTGGGCCGGTGTGCACGCTACCGCGGTGGTATTGAACAGCGGTTCAGCACTCATCGCTGGGAACCCCCTCGCCCAACTCGATCAGCCGACGCTCGGCTCGGTACGCCCGTCGTCGGTAGTTCTCCAACACTTCGTCGGTGCGAGCACAGTCCCGCCCCTTGTCGTGGGCGTGCAGCAGCGAGGGTTCCAGGTCGTTCATCGCCCGATACACGTCGGCGTGACACGCCTTCCATGCGGGCTCCGCATTGGTGCTGAACAGCGGTTCCATTACTCGTCCCGTGGATCATGCATGGAGTGGGCGACGGCGATGGCTTCGTCGAGTTGGGCGAGGATGCCGTTGATCGTCTCACTGAACGGCTGCCGTTCGAGCCACTCGTAGGCGTCGGCGAGCAGTTCGTCGGGGCAGCCGCGGGCGAGTAGGGCGGCGATAGTCGCGGGTTGGATCATGACGGTCATGGCTCAACGGTACGGAACGGCGGTTCGGCTAGTCACAGCAGGCCGGCCAGTGCGAGCAGGACGATGGTGACGGTGACGGCGATGACGACGACGGCCAGGCCGTGACGGACCACGAACTCGTCGACGCTCACGTGATGCTCCACCGGTCGGCGTTGCGGTCGAAGGTGAGCAGCGCCTGTTGTTCGCCGCGCCGCTCGAGCGTCGCGCGGTACTCGCGGTAGGTCATCAATCGGGCACGATTCGGTGCGTCGTTCGACCAATGATTCGTGCACGATTCGACTGTCGAATAGCGCACGGTTTGTCCGTTGGCGACGGTGGTGATGTCGGGTCCGGGTTGCCAGCCGGTGCCGTGACAGACGCTGCAGCTGGGCGGGTGGTTGGCCGGTCGGCTCATCGTCGTGGTGCGCTAGCTGGTCTGATGCATCGTCCGGACAGGGACGCGCGATGAAGAGTGAATTGACAACGTGAGCCGCGGACCTCCGGAGACTGACCAGCACAGCCAACGGAAGTGAACGCGGAACGTGACCCGGTGGAGACGCAGATGCAGGTGTAGATCTGTGGGCGGCGCGGAGTCACGCCGTGACATCGTTCTCGTGTCCGCGCGTGTGTCACGCCGTGACATCGCCTTCTCGTTGGCGTCGCTTCCGTTCCGCGTCGGCGGCGCGACGACGGGCGATCTGTGAGTGGGTGGGGTTGGCGTCGAGGTAGTCGTGGATCCGGTAACCGCCCTTGCACACCTCGAGAAGACGGCACTCGACCAGCCGGCTGAGTTGGGCGGTGGTGGCGTAGTGGTGGGCCATCTCCCGTGGGATGAATCCCTCGGTGAGGTGCTTGGCGGCCCAGGCGCCCATGCGGACCCACGCGCCGAAGGCGGCGTTGCCGGCGGCGACGATCTTGGGGTGATCGGCTGCGTCGTCGTCGACGTGGAACCACATGGGTCATTCGTCCTCCAGCCCTCGGCTGGCATCGTCTTGGCGCGCTTCGCGCAACAGCTCCTGGGCGGTGTCCTGCAGCCAGGGATCGGTGAACGCGCCGGGTAGGTCGTCGGCCTTGATGAAGCCGGTGTCGTCACAGATCAGCAGTCCGATCACCGCGGTGATGCGGGTGGCTTCGTCGATGTCGTCGCGGCCGATGAGGTTGACGTGGTCGATCCACCAGAGCGCGTGTGCTCGGCGTTCGGGTGTGTAGTCGGGGTGATGCATCACTCCGATCCTCGTCGAACTGAGCCGGCGGGCCGGCCTTCGCGTCGCCGGTGTTGGGCGGCGTTGGGGCAGGTGGCGAAGTGGGAGTGGTAGCGGGGCACGTCGGGTGGTGGGTGGGCGGCGTCGGGTAGGACGTGGGCTACTTGGTCGGTGTCGAGGGTGATGTTGCCGTCGGGGACGGGGATGGGGTCGAGGGGCATCTGTTTGCCGGTGGTGGTGGCGACCCAGATGACGGGGGCGTGGCAGCTGCGGCACTCAGCCATCGCCGGCCTCTATGGCGTAGACGATCCGGGTGCCGAGTGGGGTGATGGAGAGGATCTCGCCGTGGAGGTCGACGAGTCCGGCGGTGGCGAGCTGGTCGGCGGCCTGCCAGTAGACGGTGGGACGGGGGCTGCCGGCGGTGAAGTTGGAGCGGCGGGCTCGGCCGTCGTGGCGGTGCACGATCCGCAGTCCGTGGACCATCGAGGTGGACAGGTGCACGGGATCGGCCCCGTCGACGGTGACCAGGCGCCTAGCCATCGGTCACCTCGATCGTCCGCTCGGTGACCTCGACGCGATCGCCGAACATGTGCTGGCCGGCGCGCACGATCGTGTCCCGGTTCTCGGGTGTGTCGGGCCAGCCGTTGGCGGCGAGCAGCTCGCCGACGTCGAGGTGCAGGCCGCCTTCGTCGTCGTCGTACACGCCGGGCGCGAGGCGCTTCACGCCAGCAGGTCCTTGAGCTTGCCGAGCAGCTCGAACGTCTCCTCCTCGCTGCGCGTCGAGAGCAGCTCGTTGAAGTCGACGTTGACGAACAGCGCGCCGGTGATGATCTCTGGGGCTTCGAGCAGTTGGGCGCTGAGGTGCTCGGGCTCGGGCGGCATCATTCGTCGTCCCCGTCGTTTTCCCGGCGGGCGATGCCCGCGTTGGCCCACATGACCGCTTCCTCTAGCGACGTCCAGGCGAGCGACTGCTCACGTGACGGCGGGACCTCGTGCTCGATCAGCCGGGCCAGGTCGAGGGCCTTGGCGCGGATGCGTGCGTAGCGCTCAGGCTGGCCGTTGCGCGGCGGGTGATAGGTGAAGCGGATGTCGAGCTCGTCCATCACTCGCCGTCCCCGTCGACCGGGAGCCGTTCGACACCCTTGGCCCGCTCGATCGCGATCCGCTGGGCCTCGAGCACCTCGGTGACCAGCTTGGGTTCGACGATCGTGCCGGTGCCGGCGCGCAGCGTGTGGACCCGGCGCAGCACGTCGGTGTCGGAGATCTCGTCGTAGGTGACCTTGACCACCTCGCACTCCAGGACGACGTGGACGGTTTCGCCGAGGTGGTATTCGGCGGGGTCGACCGACATCGCCTGAGAGAGGCCGTCGCCGGCGTTGACGACGCGGATCGTGGACTGGACGACCTCGCGATCCTCGTAGGGCTTGAGCGTGGTCATGGCGTCTCCTGGTCGAGGTCGAGGTGGTCCGGGGAGCCCGGGGCGGGCGGTCCGTCGTCGGGCTCCCCGGTCGTCGGCGCGGGCTCGACACGACCGTCACCCGCGCCGGCGGTTGCTACATCGGCTGGAGAATCTCCACCACCGTTGTTACTCTCGGCGGTCTGGTCGCCGCGGCCACCTTCGACCGATCCGTCGTGGCCGACGAGGTACCACCAGCCGCCGGGCAGGCGGAGCTTGACGAGGTCGTCGGGTTCGTCGGTGACCGTGGCCCGTCCGGCGTGGATGTGGGCGAGGATCTCGGACAGCTTGAGCTGTTCTTCGAGCATGAGCTCTCTGAAGCTGGTGACAGGTCCGTCGTCGCGGCGGCGGGTGACGACGGCGACGAGGGCGTGGCGATAGCGGTCGCGGCTGGGGCCGTCGGCGGCGGGGAAGGCCTGGTTGATTTCGGCGTGGATGCGCCGGGCCAGGTCGGCGTCGGCGGGTTGTGCGGGTTCGGGGGTGGCGGTGGTGGCCCAGGAGGGTTGGTCGGCGCCGGGGATGCCGCCGAGGTCGGCTGTTCCGGTATCGGGTGCCTCATCGCGACGCGCGGAACCGGAAGTCGCCCCCGCCGCCACCGACGTCGAAGACGTGGAAGGTGGAGCGGCGGCGGGGGCGAGCTGGCGACGTCGGGACGGTGGGGCGCGCCGGACGGTCGGGGCGGGCTGTTCGAACTCGTCCTCGAGCTCCTCGCGCACGGCCAGGCCGCGGATGACATCGGGGAAGATCTGCTTGCACAGCTGTCCGCTGGCCCGGGCCAGGAGCATGTCCTCGGGGTGGCGCTGCCAGTTGTCCTTGTTGGCGAGCCGGGCGCGCCGGGCCCGGTCGAGGGTCCAGATGAATTGCGGGGACCAGCGTTCGGCGCCGGCGCGCCGGCCCATCACGACGGCGCGTTGGGCGGTGGTCTCGACGATCTCGATCTCGTGGCCGGCGGCGAGCACGAGGGCGCGCATCGCTTCGGCGGACAGGTTGGGGACGCCTTCGATGACGTGCATCGAGCGCAGGCTCTCCATCGGTCCGAGGCCGCGTTCGGCGCCGGATAGGAGGGCGGCGAGGACGGCTTCGGGCCGGTTGCGTAGCGCTTTGGGGACGAACTCGGTGGCCGATATGCGTTCGGCGAGTCGCCAGTAGTCGTCGACGAGGTCGATGACGTCGCCGGGGCCGCGCCGGACGATCGGACGGCGGTCGTCGAGGGGGACGATGCTCATCGTCGGGGCGCCTCCAGGGGTAGGCCGATCAGCTCGTCGCGCTCGCGGCCGGCGAAGGCGGCGACATGGGCGACGTGCAGGAACGTGGCGAAGAGGTCGGGGCCGGATTGGACGGGGAGGAGCTCGTAGGTGCCGTCGTCGGCGAGCCACAGGGCGTAGCCGCCGCCGGTGGCGGGCATCGGCTGTTCCGCGCCGTCGGCGTCGACGTAGGCGTCGGCGTGACGGTAGGCGGCGAGCTGCAGACAGGTTTCGGGCCAGACTCCGGAGCCGCCGGACTTGACGTCGACCATGCACGGCGCCTCGGCCGAGATGTCGGGCAGTCCCATGAGCAAGTCGAACGTGCCGGCGTAGGCCCAGCGGCGCGACACCAGCGCGCACTCCACGGCGATCACCTCGGGTGACCAGTCGGAGAGGAAGGCGACGTAGGCGTCGACGTAGCCGGCGATCGCCTCGGGCACTTCAACGGTGTCGCCGAGGGCGAGCGCCTGGGCCTGGCGGTGGATGTCGGTGCCCTTGGCGGCGCCGTACTGCTTGGTGCGGTTGTGGGCGTTCTTGATGACGTCGATGGCGGCGGCCCGGTCGAGTCGGGAGATCTCGTCGACGTTGTCGGCGGCCCATTCGGCGGCGGCCCGGGCGGCCCAGTCGATCAGGTTCGGTTTGGGGACGCCGTCGCCGATGAGCCGGGTGACCGAGGGGAGTTTGTGGCCGTCGAGCTCGTAGCTCCACCAGCGGCCGCGTTTGACTCGCCGGAACCGCGATCGGGTAGATGTTGTGGGCGCGCCGGTGTCGGACCCCCCTGCCGACGATGCCGGCGCGCCCACATCTGTCGTCACGGCAGTCTCCCGAGCTCGTCGTTCCAGCGATGCGACTCGTCGCCGCGCAGCCGGCCCAGGCACTCGTCGCTGACCGGCTCGATGTCTTCGTCGTGGCGTCGTCGGCGGCGGGCGGCCAGTTCGGACACCCCGAGCGCGATCGCGACCGGTGTGATGAGCACGGCGGTGGCCAACCAGTCGCTCATCAGTAAGTGCTCCAAGCGCCCCACCCGTAGGCGTTCTTGATCAGCACCGCGCAGTGCAGGTTGTACCAGGCGTTGAACAGGTCGCCGTTGGGGCAGGTGGTGCCGACGTGGAAGGGCATGATCTGCATCAGCCCCGAGGCCCCGGAGGCGTTGTAGGCGCCGGGGTCACAGCGCGACTCGCGCTCCATGATCCACGACACCGGTGACACCCACTCCGACTCCGAGAATCCGGCGTCGAGCGCGGTGGACGCCCACTGCGAGCAGGCCGTGTCCGGTTGCCAGTTGGCGTCGTCGGGGACGTCGCCGTCGAAGCTGGTGTCGGAGTGTTCTGTCGGATTGGTGTCGGCTGTCGCGAACACTTCGGGTTCGACCCGGCCGTCGCGGTCCCAGTCCTGTACCAACGACCGTTGCACCCAGGGCTGGTTGGCGAACTGTTCGGCCGGTTCCGGGTCTCGGTGCCACCAGCGCAACCAGAGGTCGGTTTGTGCGGGGGTGCAGCCGCCCAGGGCAGCTGCGACGGCTGCACCCGCGAGCAGTCGGCGCATCGGGTCCTCCTCATCGTCGGGCCCGCTGTCATGTCGTCGCCCCCAAGTAGCTGGCCTCGAGGGAGCCGTAGACGTGCCACACCAGTCCGCCGGATGTGACACACGAGCCGAGATGCACCTTGCCGGCGGGGACCGGGTGGCCGGTGCCGATGAAGGCGAGGCGCAGCACCTCAGCGGTGGGGTCGTCGTCGTCCATGGGGTCGAGCTCGACCCACACCGTCGGGAGCTGGGCTTCGAGCCGATGCCGGTGGTCGCGCCACAGCGGGTCGGTGTCGACGTGAACGACGCGGGGCGCCCCGCCGGTGACGATCACCTCGTGTTCAGATGACAGCGTGTACTTCCACACGGTGCGCGCGCTCACTGGGCGACCGCCCTGCCGCCCGACAGGGTCGTGACGATCTCCGGCCAATGCTTCGGCCGCCACACCGCCCAGTCGGCCGCCCGATCGGTCAGCCGTGCACCCCAGCGGCTCTGCAGGGCGGTGAGCTTGCCGGTGTCGGTCTTGACCTCGCGGAACAGGACCGTCCCCTGCGGGCTGATCATGAGCAGGTCGGGGAAGCCGGTGGTGTCGTAGTAGGCGCGGCGGTGCTGGTTGCCGCCGTGGTGGACGACGAGCCAGTCGAACTGGCGGGCGAGGTCGACGACACGGTCTTGGAATTCGCGTTCGGTGAGCCGGCCGAGGGCGACGGTGAGGACCTCACCGACTTCGCTGTCGTAGTTGCGGCGGCGTCGCGTCGGGGCGGGAGAGAGGCAGTTCTCAACCGCCCCGACGCGAACCTGGCCGGCGGGCCGACCTGAACGTTGACGGGCAGTCACGGTCAAGCCGCGCCGACCTCGAGCCCACGGGCGCGGGCGTGCTTCACGAAGTTCCCCCAAGTGCTCTGGGACACGAATCCGTTCTGATCGATCTCGTTCTCCGCCTGGAAAGCGAGACGTGAACCGTCGACGTCGCCCTGTCCCGACAGTTGGCGGCCGAGCGAGTTCCACGTCGGCAGCCGCCGACGGTTCACCGTCTGGCACATGTGCTGCTTGTGCATGTCGCCGGAGATCAGTTTGAGCATCCCGTGGATGCTCAGTTCGCCGTCGGGGTCAACGAGCACCATGCCGCCCTGGATTGACGAGTAGGCGATCACGAACCCGGCGAAGAACTCGGGCATGTCCCTCGTCGCGTTGCACGCCTCGTCGACCCAGCGGGTGTGAGGCAGGTCATGACCGTTGGTACCCGGCTTCACCCATCCGAGGACGAGAGCGAACTGACTCTTGGTGACGGCGGCGAAGTTGCCGTTCTCCATGAGGTAGGCGATCGCGTCCTGGGCGCGGTTCAGCATGTCGAGCGAGTAGCGCTGCGTAGGGGCCTGCATCACTGGACCCCCTCGCGGTCGAAGAAGTTGCGGATCTCGGCGTCGATCTTCCGCTCGAGGATCCGCTCGTAGACCATCTTCGCCATCACCGCGTGCACTCCGAGCACGGTCTCGGTGCGCTCACTTCGTTCGGCCAACTCGGCGCCCTGGGTGAGCAGCCGGTCGAGAGCCGACAGCCATGAGGTCCAGTCACGGTCGAGCTGCTCCCCCGCGGTCGGCGGCGCCCACTCGGCACGCGCCCGCTGCTCCATCTCCTGCTTGCGCTGGCGAGCCCCGGACGCCAGGCCAGCGGTGACGCGTGGCGGCAGCGGCACATCGGGGTCAGACAGCGCGGTTGCGGCAGCGGCGGCGATGTCCGGTCGCATCCGGATCGCGTCACCGACGTTGCCGGCACTGGTGCGGCTGCCCAGGTTGGCTTGCTCGGGCGGCCACTCCAGCTCGGGCAGCTTCACGCGGCTCCCAGGCTTGGGATGGGGCAGCCGAGCGAACACCGTCCACGCGTTCACATAGCGGCTGATCGTCGAGGCCGATCGAAGGCCGACGATGCCGAACTCGGCGAACTCGCGGGCGGAGATGAACTGTCCAGATTTGGACAGTTCCCGGGGACCGCCGTTGCTCACGTCGAGCCGGACGAACGTGGCGACGATCGCTGCCCGCTCCCACTCGGTCGCGGTGAGCAGCTCACCGAGCCCGATCAGTTGTTGCCTGGCCTCCTCGAGGGAGGCGGGGATTCGTATGGTTTTCACGGTGCGTCATGACCTCCTTTGTCATGTCGTGCCGGCGGCGCCCCGACTACTCCGGGGCGCCGCCACTCCTCGTCGGTGACGAGATCCAAGAGCGCTTCAAGCATCACGACGGACTCGGCGACGCAATCCCAGTCCTCGGTCGCGAGCCCGCCCTTGGCGGCCAGGATCGCGACACGCAGCTGCTCCAGCGGGGAGACCTCCGCCGGCGTCGCCAAACCCGTACGCCGGTCCACCGCATCCATTCGCGCAACGCGCAGGCGGGCCGCCGCCAAGAAGTCGTCCACCGCGGTCACGACGCGGCGTCGATCCGCGCTAGCCGGTCAGCCAGCTCCTGGCGGATCTCTTCGGCCAGACGCTCGACGTCGGCGCGCAGGAACAGCAGCGCGCCTGTCTTGCCTGGCAGCTTGCGGATTGGCTTGATGCGACCGGCCCGCGTGTAGCTGCTGATACGGCCACCCACCATCGCATCGGCCTGGGTGGTGGCGATGATCTCTTCCGGATCGACTCCCACGAAGTGGAGAAATTACACATCGTGTAGAACAGGGTCAAGGTTTGGAGTTCGCCACCCGTCGAGAAGTGCTGGCGAACTGGGCAACGAGTCCACCAAGCGTTATAGGTTGCGCATTGGCAGAAACTTGTGCAGAATGCTGCACCATGGCTGAAGAGGCAGCAGCCAGGGGCGACGACCTTCCCCGCTTCGAGCTCCGGCACCGGATGGCGTTGGCGCTCGAATGGGGGAAGGTGTCGATCGCCGCGATGGCTGAGGAACTGGAATTATCCCGCTACACGATCAGCAACTACCTGCATGGGCGCACACGGCCATCGCGGGCGGTGCTCCGAGTGTGGGCGATGCGCTGCGGTGTCCCGTTCGACTGGCTGCTCACCGGCGTCGACCCGCCCGATAGCACAGGGTATGCCACGGTTCTGCGCCTACCCCGAGCGGCCTGAAAATGGGCTATCGGAAACCGGTTGTCGTGCCGATAGGTGAGGCGAGGCCGAGGCTCGGGGGAGTCTGGGTGGACCGGCGGTCAGACCAGGAGGCAGAAACCGCCATGACCGATCCCGCCGCGCTCTTGCGCGCCTTCGCCGCCGAATCCACCTACCGTGGGCTGTCACCGGCTACCACCACCCGCCGGCTGTGCACGCTGCGTCAGCTCGTCGCCCACGCCGCGCCCCGCCACCTTTTCGAGCTGGACACCCGCGACCTGAAGCTGTTCTTGACCCGTTGGCCGTGTGCGTCGACCCGGCGCAACTATCGCGACGACCTGGCCGCCTTCTACCGTTGGGCGCTGGTCGAGGGCTACCACGACGCCGACCCGGCCGAACGGTTGGGGACGGTCAAGGTCGCCACCCCGGGCGCGCGGCCGTTGCCCGACGCGTTGATCCGGGCGTTGCTGGCCACACCCGATCCGGACACGCGGCGGATGGTGTATCTCGCCGCCTACGGCGGGCTGCGGGTGGCCGAGATCGCCCAGGTGCGGGGCGAGGACATCGACCGTGACGGCGACATGTTCCAGGTGCGTAACGGCAAGGGCGGCAAGAGCCGGCGGATCCCGCTACTCCCGGAACTGGGAGCAGAGCTGGCCGACGTCGCGGCGGTGGGCCGTCTGTTCCCGGGCGCGACCGGTGGGATGGTGTCGGGTCGGCTGAAACGGCTCCTGCGCCGGCACGGCTATCCGCACGCCCGGCCGCATGATCTTCGGCACACGTTCGCGTCGCGCGTCGCCCGTCGTCTCGGCGGGGATCTCGTGGCGGTGGCCCAGCTGCTCGGCCACGCCTCGATGGCGACGACCCGACGGTACGTGGATTCCTGGATGGCAGAGGCCGGCAAGCTGACCGGCCTGTACGAACGGCATGCCGATGCCGCCTAGGCTCGGCCCAGCTCGATTCATGGGAGGCAGCATGAGTGAGCTCCCACCGCCAACGCCGCCGCGCCCGGACAGCGACGTGGTCGCCTACCTGCGTCAGCGCGACGAAGAACGGCGTCGCAACATCGTGATCGCGGTGGCCGCGGTGGTGGCAGCGGTCGTCGTCGGCGTGATCGTGTGGACGGTCGTGCAGGGGGACCGGGCCGAGCAACGCCACCGCGACCGGCTGACTTGTGAGTTCGCCGGGTTCGAGGACTGCTGACCCCCAGTGAGCGAGTACCTCGAGGGTGCCGCCGTGGCGGTTCTGGTCGCGATCGTGGTCGCCGCGTTCGTGTTGGGCGGCGCGGTCGCGGGCGCGGTGACCGCGGTCGTCGCCTGCCTGCTGGTGATCGTCGCGCTGCTGGTGCGGATCGCCGATCAGCGTCGCTGATGGACGAGCTCGCCGAGGCGGCAGCGAAGATCCGTGAGGCGCACGACCACGGCGTCGATCTCTCCGAGTACCTGGCGGCCGAGGCCGTCTTGGGTGAGACCCCGACGATCGATCTGCTGCGCCAGGCCGTGGGCCGGCTCGCTCAGATCTCGGCCGCGCACAACGCTGCGCTCGCCCTGATCCTCAAGCATCTGACCGACGTGTCGTAACGCTCGGAGCAGTTCGCCGAGCTGTAGGTTGCGGCGGATTTGCTCACCCCAGTCGGCGTCGACGAGATCAGTGGGCACTGGTGCCATTGTGGTCAGCCCGAGACGCTCGCGTCGATAGGTCGGCGGGTCAGTCGAGTGTGCACACCCAGATCGTGCGGGTGATGTCGTCGGGGTCGCGTTCGTGGACGCCGAGCTCGGTGGCGGTGAACCCGGGCGGGCATTCGATTCCGGGCGGCCCGGGTGGACCTGTGGGGCCGGGCGGTCCCACCGGGCCTACGGGTCCAGATGGCCCAGTCGCTCCCGCAGGGCCGCGCGGACCTCGTCCCGGATCGCCCGCGGGGCCTGGTTGTCCTTGTGGACCCTGACTACCGGGTGGACCCTGACTGCCGGGCGGTCCCGCCGGTCCCGGCGCGCCGGCGGGTCCGACTGGTCCCACAGCTCCCGTGGCCCCCACAGGTCCAGACGGTCCAACAGGCCCGACACGGCCGCGAGGACCACGAGGACCGGCAGCACCATCAACGCCAGCAGGACCAGTAGCCCCGCGAGGGCCGGTCGCACCAGTCGCTCCACGTTCACCTTGCGCTCCTTGTTCTCCGGGTGGCCCCGGAGGGCCGGGCGGGGCGGGCGCACCCACCGTGGTGCCCTCCGGGGCCGTGGTCGTTGTAGTGGCCGGTGTGATCGAGTCGGCGTTCGACTTGACCAGGGTGGTGAGCGCGCCGACGAGGAGCAGACCGACCACGGTGACGATCACGGCGACACCTTGCAGCGGCTTCACTTCGACGGTTCCTTGTCCTGGCGGCGCTGCTCGGCCTGCTCCTCGTGGACCTCGGCCTTGCCCGCGCCCTTGCCGGCGATGAACCCGACGAGCGCGCCGATCAGCGTGTTGGTCGTGTCGATCACGGCGGACACCAGTGTGGAGCGGTCACCCTCGGGGTCCACGATCGCCAACACGAACAGGCCCAGGATCGAGGTCATGAAGGCGAACGTGACGATCGTGACGAAACAGAACACCACGAAGTCGGTCATCGTGTTGACCGGCGGGCGCGGCAGCGCCATCGTCAGCCCTTGGTGGCTTGGTACTTCTGGCGTCGCCGCTCATTGACACCGGCGCGGCAGGCGCGGCATCGACGCCAGCGACCCCGACGGATCGGATCTTCCCACGGGTGGCCGTTACGGCAGGTCGCCTGCCCGTGATGCCAGCGGCGGCTGTTCTCGGCGTGGGTCACCGCCTCTAGGTGGTCCGGGTTGACGCAGAGCTTCTCTCCGCAGACGTGATCCACGTCGAAGCTCTCCGGTATCGGGCCGACGAACAACTCGTAGCTCACCCGGTGGGCGAGCATCTGTACGCCGCCGAGCGTGATCTTCCCGTATCCGTTACTCATCGGCTTGCCGGTCCACAGCCAGCAGGTGTCGGTGCGGTTGATCCGGCGTTCCCAGAGGTCACGGAGTTCCATGAGTCTCCGCGTCGGCGAGATCCTGGAGTGGCTTGATGGGCACCACTTCCGTCCTCACTAGCTCGTTGACGAACGCGGCGAGGGCGGCGATGATCCCGGTGACCGCCCCGGCGACGGCACCCGAGTAGGCGCCGGCGCCGAGCAGGACGGCGTTGATCGCGGCGATCAGGGTGAACACGGCGTTGACCACCCTGACGGGTTCTCTTTGCCACAGCGAGCGGACCGGGGTGCGCATCGATTCGGTCACACGGTCACTTCTTGGTGTTGTCGAGGATCTGCTTGAGCATGGTCGGGTCGGTCGGGGGCTGGTTGGACCAGCCGCCGAGGAAACGTCGCACGATCCCTTGGGTACGGGTGATCCACCAGCTCGACGTCTGGACGGTGCCGGTGCCGTCACCGACCTGGTAGGCCCAGACGGCTCTGGCGATCTTGTCGATGTCCTGATCTGTGAGGGGCATGTCTTCCTCCGTTCCTCCCCCGTCGGGGAGTGTCCAGGTCTTGAGCGGGGGTAGCACCGTGGCGTAGCTGCGCGACGCGGGGATCTCCGACGGTTGGATGTGCCAGGGTTCGTTGTTGACGTTGCGGAACGTGCGGAACCCGTAGGCGGCACAGTTGGTTTCCATCCAGTTCCACGAGACGTCGCAGACGGTGTCGATCGCTAGCGCCGTCGGGCTCACCGGGTTGACCGGGCAGGATTCGTGCCACGAGTTGCCGGGTTTGGCGAACCCGGGCGGGGGCGGGTTCGGTTGTACCCGCCAGCCGGTGCCGACGCCGAGGTGCACGCCTTTGGTGGCGGCGAACTCGATCAGCGCTTTGAGGCGTCGGCGGACCTCGGGGTGCAGGTTGTACACCGTCGACTTGGTCATCATCTGGTCCCACGTCAGCATCGTCCCCATCCCTTGGGGGCTGCCCGAGTAGCCGTACGGGAACGTGATGGCCATCTATTCCTCGAGGTCGGCTTCGTCGTGGCCGTGCGGGTTCTCGGGGACATCGTCGCCGAGCTCTTCGTCGGTCGGCTCGGTGGGCTCGGTGGGTTCTTCGCCGGTGGGTTCTTCGGTGCTCATGGTTCTCCTTGGGTGATGTCGGTGATCGGTTGGGTGCAGACACCGCACACGACGGCGTCGATGCTGTGTTGCTGGCCTTGGTCGTCGGTCCAGGTGAGGTCGAGGTCGATGGGCAGGTCGGCGTTGGTGCAGCCGGAGGTGTGGCAGACGACGATGCTCACGGCTGCACCGCGATCCAGTGGACGGTGACCGAGCTGGCGACGGCGACGTTGGCGCCGTCGTTGCGGAAGGCGATGATTGAGCCGCCGGACACGGTGGGGGTGTTTGAGCCGACCCCGCCCAGCCACACGTTGGAACCGGCGACCGCCCCGGCGACGAGGCGGGGTGGGGCGGTGAACAGGCCGGCGGGGAACGTGACTGCCAGCGTGCCGACCCCCTGGGTGGCTGGGATGGTGACCGTGGCCGTGCCGGCGGTGACGCGGCGCATGATGTTGAGCAGGGTTTGGACCTGGGCGACGATCTCGGTGAGCGCGTTGGACGTGTCGTTGTGGTCGCCGGGATGGTTCCCGGCCTGCGGGGTGGAGTCCGAGCGGGTGTTGGGCGGGATGAACGGCGGCCAAGCCATCTGACCCCTACTTTCTCTGGAAGTTGGCGTCGACCCAGTCACGCAACGCGTCGATCTGGGTTTGCACGTAGTTGACGATCCATTCGCGGCGCATCGCCGCGTTCGGTCCGGTGGCGTCCTGGGAGGCGAGCTGCAAGATGCCGCCCATCGTGTCCCCGTTGCGGGAGATCCGTCCGGCCAGGCCGGCCTGCAGCACTTCCCGGTTGACCACCACGTTGTTGCCGGTGGGCAGCGGGTTGGCGGTGGCGACGAAGTGGGGGGCGGTGAGCGGGCCGCGCATCGTCTGGTTGGCGGTCACGTTGTCGCGCACCGAGGTGGCGACCTGGGCGTCGACGTAGCCTTTGCGGGCGGCGTGGTTGGCGTTGGTCGGGTTGGTCGACGGCAGGATCAGCATGCCGGTCATCGAGTCGCCGGTGGCTTCCACCTTGTTGGCGTTCAACCGGTTGAGGTCGCCGCGTACGGCGTCCCCCCAGGCGGCGGTGATCAGCTCGTTGGGGACCGCGTCGGGGGTGTTGATCTGGGTCGCCATCAGAGTCCTTTCAGGTGACTGGTGCCCATGAGGCCTGGTTCCACCGGTCGACGTCCCAGCGGGCGGCGGCCCGCGGGATCTCATACGGGCGGGCCAGGTCCAAGATGAGCCGGCAGGTCCATTCCCGGTCGTTCTGGAAGTGTTCGACACCGGCGACGAACGTTTCCCGGTCGATGATCGGGCCGCGGGGCCGTTGGAACCGGCAGCGCAGCCGGGTTGGTGGCCCGTGTTCGATCGACAGCGGGGTGCAGGTCGACATCAGGTCGATCACCCGGGCATCGCCGCGGCCGGCGGTGAACCCGACCGATTCGACCCGGGGCGCCGTCTGGTAGCCGCGGGTGCGGAACAGGCGGGCGGCCAAGATGTCGATCTGGGCGGTGGCCGAACATTGCAGGTCGGTCGCCTCGAACGTTTCGAACCCGTAGATGGCCTGGCCCGGGTCGTCGTTGTACACCCGGGGGGTGGGGGCGCCGTCGGTGGCCAACAATGCTTCGGTGACCAGGTCGGAGCGGCGGTGGGACACCTCGAGCTCGGTGGGGCAGATGTCGGCCAGAGTGGGCTGGGTGGCGGGGGTGATCATGTCCCCGTAGACGCCGCCGTACAGCCAGTCGCCGTACAGGTTGTCGCCGTAGCGGCCGAGCATGACCGGGCCTTCCCGGCCGCCGTACTGTTCGTCGCCGTAGTTCATGTCGCCATACGTGCCGAGCAGGCCGCCATGGTTCAACCACCACAGCCGGCCCCGCGGGTCGACGTAGGAGGTGACGAACAGGCCCAACGGGGCTTCGGCGGCGTCGAACCGCCACACCACGGTGCCGTCGACGGGTGAGCCGCCGTCGCGCAGTTCGACCCAGGCGATCTCACCGTCCCAGGTGGAGCCGGGCCCGTACCGTCCGATGACGACCGGGTCGGTCGAGTCGTACGGGTCGATCGGGGGGCCGGTGGTGTGGGCGAACGCCGCCCAGGTGGTCCCGTCGTTGGACCGCCACGACGTGTACAGGGCGGCTCCGGCCTGGTTTTTGGTGACGGTGAGGGCCAGCCATTCCCAGATGTCGGACACCTGGTTGAGGGCGACCGCCTGGCCGTTCCAGTCGATGCCGTCGTCGGAGGTTTGCAGGTTCCACCAGCCGGCTTCGCCTGCGGCCTGGTTGTTGCGGCGGGTGAGCGCCCATGACCATCCGCCGGGGACGGGCGGCACCCATTGGGGTGGGACGGCAGGCTTGGTGGGGGTGATCGCGGCGGGGTTGGTGACGGTCCATTGGCGGCCGCGGGGGTCGGTCCAGGTGGTGCCGGAGGTGTAGTCGTTGGCGTCGAA
>Ga0126377_10001420_pt1 | contig 15765 bp, 15 predicted proteins | sample PanSoiMetPlot_22_FD_92647 | JGI IMG/M metagenome (GOLD analysis project Ga0126377, IMG submission 92647) | Tropical forest soil microbial communities from Panama - MetaG Plot_22 | ecosystem: Environmental > Terrestrial > Soil > Tropical forest > Bulk soil | place: Panama | collected 2016-02-17
CACCACCACCAGCACGGCACCAGGCCGCGCGTGACCGTGTTCTATCTCCATCCCGACCGCGTGCCGATCGAGTCGTCGTGGGAGCAGGTCGAGGAGCAGCAGCACAAGGTCTACGACCTGCTCGCGTCGATGGTCGGCTGGGGGCGCTACGACGAGAAGAGGCGCACCGGGCTCAAACCGCCGGGCGACACCACCTACTGCAGCGGCTGCCGCTGGAACCGGGACGGCCAGTGCGAGGCCCGACTCGGCCCCAAGCAGGAGGGGGAATGGGACCACCGGTGGCAGTTGCTCGGCGCCTCCGACCACGCGGCCGCCCCGCGCGTGGAGATCGTGGAGCCGCCGGCGCCGGCGGCGTTCGAGCCGGGCGACGAGGGCGAGGAGGCGACCGAGGACGAGGACCAGGACGTGGACGAGGACGGGGACGACGTGGACGAGGTCGTCGGCGCGTCGGTGGCGGCTCCCGCCCCGGCGACGGCGACGCCGATGTCGGCGGCGACGGCCGCGCCGCGCCCCGATGTCGCGCCCCTGACGCTCCTCCTCGGAACCGAGGAGCACCGCGGCACGCCGGTCGGCTTTCCGGCGGCCGACCTCAAGACGCACGTCGCCGTGGTCGGCGCCGCCGGCAGCGGCAAGACCTGGATGGCGAAGGTCCTGGCCGAGGAGGCCATCCGCAATCGCATCCCGGTGCTCGCGGTCGATCCGCAGGGAGACCTGGTGCAGTTCCTGTCCCGCCGCCCCGAGAGCGAGATCCCACCCGAGCTCATCGACAGCTACCGCGAGTTCTGGGAGCGCGTCGAGCCGCGCGTCTTCACCCCGGGCACGTCGCACGGCCTCCGGCTTTCTCTCGATCCCGTCCGCGTGGCGTCACCCGATGATCTGGCGCGCATCACGGACCCAGTGGATCGCGCGCAGGAGCAGCAGGCCATCCTGTCCGCGGTGGCCAGCAACCTCGTCTCTCTCGCGTCCATCGGCGGCGAGACCCAGGCCCAGCAGACGTTCGTGTTCCAGCTGCTCGGCCAGCTCAGCGGAAAGCCGGCCATCGGTCTCCGCGAGATTGTCGCCGCGATCCAGGAACCGGAGCCGCTCGGTATCGATCAGCCGGACAACATCATTCGCAAGTCCGAGCGCCAGAAGCTGGCCCGCATGCTCAACGCCTATGTCTTCGGGCCCGCCTCGAACCTGTTCGTGGGCGGCGAGCGCCTCGATCTCGACCGGATGATCGCGCCGACCGAGAGCGGCCGCGTCCCGCTCAACGTCATCTACCTGAACGCACTCACCGACGACGGCCGGAAGCAGTTCTTCGTCGGCGCCCTGGCCGCCGAGATCTACCGCTGGATGGTCACGTCGCTCGAGCCCAACGGCTCCCGACCGAACCTCCTCTTCTACCTGGACGAGGCGAGGGACTACATGCCGGCCGGGACTGCGAAGCCGCCGGCCAAGGACCCACTCATCCGGCTCTTCGCCCAGGCCCGCAAGTTCGGCGTCGGCTGCCTCTTCTGTACCCAGAGCCCCCGCTCGGTCGACTACAACGTCTTCGGCAACTGCAGCACCAAGCTCATCGGCCGCCTCGAGGCCGCCCAGGACGTCGACCGGGTCATCCAGTGGTTCGCGACAACCGGCGCATCGCCACCCTGGGTGGGAGACCGAAAGGGCGCGACCAGGGGCAGCTTCATCGCCCGCTGGCCCGAGATGCCCCCGGCCCTCGAGGGCCGCGAGCTCCGCAGCCGCGCCCTCTACTCGGCCCACGAGGGCGCCTGGTCCCCCGACCGCGTCAAGCAAGCCGTCGATCGCACGCGCGCGTGAGGACCTGCTTCCGGAAGTTCGACGGCCGCTGGCTCGTCGCGCCCGAGCAGATCTCGGTGCCAGTCGAGCTCGCGAGCGGCAGAGCCTCGCTGGACCTCCAGCCCTGACCTCTACTCCTCGAAGCGACTCGTGGAGTCACGATCGCGCTCGTATCGTCTCGTGAGCGGAAACGGCGGCAACCACGACTCGCGACGGATGATCCAGAGCTCGTAGGTCGGCACCAGCTGGTCCGGGGCATCCAGGGAGCCCAGGTTCACTTCGATCTCGTCCGCGCTGCGTCCGAAAACGGACGAGCCGCAGCGGGGACAGAAATGCCGCCCGGCGTAGTCGCGTGTTTCGCCCTCGATCGTCACCGCATCCTGAGGGAACACCGCGGAAGCGTGAAAGAGCGCCCCATGATGCTTGCGGCAGTCGAGACAGTGACAGACGCCGACCCGGTATGGCCGTCCCGACGCCACCACCCGGACATCGCCGCAAAGGCAACCACCCGTGAATCGTTCCATGCTGCGTCTCCTCTGGAGCTGAGGTCACAACGGCACATTGACCGCGACTCCGTCCCGACCGGAGATCCAGTCGCGAAGGTACTTGTTGAGCTCTCCGAAGAACGTCACCGACACCAGCTCGGCCACGGAGAAGAATTCGACGAGCAGTGCATTCACGTTCCCGTTGTGCGTCTCGGCCGCGTCGGCGTCGACGTACTCCTCGACGATCGCGTAGTGACCCGGCCGCTGTGTGACGAACCACTGATAGCGCAACGTCCCCGGCTCGTCCGCGGCGGCGGACGCCAGCGCCCGCGCGAGCCGGACCAGCTCCGGCTCACTGTCAGGCCGCTGCACCCGAAACTCACACAGCACCATGAGACTCATACGCTGACCATACGGCGGAAAGCCCAGGCGTCCAGGAGAGACGGCAGGCGTTGATAGTCCTGCCACTTGCTGCGTAGTGGTCAGAAGTGGCCGGACTGCGTGATCTTGGCCGACGCGTCGCTGTTGGGGAGGACGTCGTTGCCGAACAGGGCCCCGAACCCGCCGCCGCGGCGAAGCTCGTCGTAAGACGAGATCCAGGCGGCATCGACGAGCTGGACCCCTCCCTGGTAGAAGGTGGCCGCGGCTGTCGGGGCCCACATCGTCAGCTCGTCGGGAAGCGCCGGCAGGCGCACCGGCAAGGCGACATCCGGCGGCACCAGGACGGCCCAGCCCTGCCCGTAGCTGCCGGGGTCGGTCCAGCCGAACTGGAGCTCGCCGCCGTCAACGCCGGCGAGCGCGCCGTCGACTGTCCATGCCATCGACGGATGCACGGGATCCGACGTGTCGAAGATCGGCGGGGAGATCCGTGGCAGGAAGTCGGCTGTGAGGTCGAGGACACGCGACACCTGCAGCGCGTCTCGCCACTCGACGATGAACGAGCTGACGTACTCGCCCTCCGTGGATGTCTCGAACTCGACGAAGATCAACGACGAGAAGCGATCGGCGAAGCCGGGCACGTACCCCAGAACGAGCGTCGCGCCGTCCCCTGGCCCGACGAGCGCGCTCACGTACGGTCCCCTGATGTCGAGGCCTCCCACCTCGTATCCGAGCGAGTGCCCGACCCGCACGGTGCTGGCGGGCCCGTTCACGACGTCCATCGCCGTGGTGGCCAGGTCGCCCCAGCCCGGTATCGTCACCCTCATCGGATAGGTCCAGGCAAGGTCGCGCACTGCCGCGCTCGCGATCGGCGTGTCGTCGCTGTCGTATGCGGTCACGGCCAGGTGAAACAAGCGGTCCGACGAGAGACAAGCAGTCGTGACGTCGAACCCGAACGCCGTGGAGATGTCGGCGTCGGGGACGATCGCGCACGCCGTCGAGATCTCGTACGTCGAGGCGCCTGGATACGGAGGAACGGTCACGTAGACAGACCCGAGCCGTGACGAGGTGCTCCGCGGAAGTTCGAGGCGCAGCTCGTCTCCCGGCGAGACGCCCACCAACGTCCGGCGAAAGCGCAACCCTTCATAGACGAAGGCGAGGACCGTTACCATCCCGCCCTCGTCGACATCCGCGGCTGCGCGGCCCTCGGCGTCGGTCGTCAAGTGATGGGTCGGCACGCCGTCGACATCGTGGAAACGACATCGACATCGGGCGTGGGGCCGTCGGATGTGAACACGGTGATCGCGGCCGGCACGGCATCGTCGCCGCAGCCCGCAAGGACTGCGACGAGCGCGATCCCGAACGAACAACGTGCGCGACTGGTCATCGCGAGCCTCCGCAAATCTCGGCGATCGCCACGTGGTGCAGCGCGCGTGCCATTGCGCGAGCGAGTCGGGATGATCCAGGCCACACCGAGCGAGGACCACCATCGAACCGGTTCCACCCCGCCAAGGGCGAATAGAGCCGGACGAAGACGCTCGGCGTTCAGCGACGAAGAGCTGGGGGCGTCGACGTTCTGGTCACCGGAGCTGGGCTGGGTGTCGCGCGGCCAGGTACGCGTGGGCCCTTGGCTCGGAGGTGTCGGAGAACCTTCGGCAACGGTTGGCCAACACTCCGGACGCCTCGGTGCGTGCAGCCGTCCATGCTAAGGTCCATTGGTGCGGGTAGCCACGGGCAGAGTGGTCGATGGGAAGATCGTCGTCGACGGTGAGGTCCTTGAGGAGGGCACAGTCGTGACCGTCCTGGCAGCGGACGACGAGGAGTCCTTCACCCTTTCGCCGGACCAGGAGCAGGCTCTTCGCCTCGCGATCGCGGAGGCGGATCGGGGCGAGGGCGTCGAAGCCGGGGCGTTCCTCGAGCAGCTTGCACGCGACCCCTGATCGTGCGCATTCGCATAGTCCCCGCTGCACAGGAACAGATCCGTGAGGCAGTCCGCTGGTGGCGCGAGAATCGCCCGGCAGCACGGAACGCGATCTCCCAGGAGCTCCGCCGGTCCTTCCGGTTGCTCTGCGCTCAGCCGGCCATCGGATCCCGCGCGCGCAACGACGGTCTCCAATCGGTGCGTCGCATCCTGCTCGCACGCGTCCATCGCCACCTCTACTATCGCGTCAACGAGGATCAGGATGAGATTGAGGTCCTCGCCTTCTGGAACGCGAGCAGCGGCTTCGAGCCGCTCCTTTGATCCGTGGCGTGCGGATGTCCATCGCCGAAGGGCATCGCAGCCGAGCTGATACAGATTGCGTCGGCAGCGGGGATGCTCGCGGACAGTTGCGCAGGACGCTGCGGCCGCCAGAATTCGTGCGGCACGCTGTACCGGAGCCCTATCCGCGCTCTTCCACCGCGCGACTTGGGGAGGGCCCATGACCGAGGAACATCTCGCTTCGATCGCGTCGGCTCTGGACCGAGAGCTCCGCGCGGTACCCAGCAGCCCGGTTGAGCTTGGGGCGCGCCTGGCTGCGTTCGACCTCGATCTTGCCGGCGATCCGTGGGCCCGTTGGCTCCTGCTCGCCCTGCATCGCCACGAAGCGAGGCAGTCCTGGGTCGGTGAAATCGTACGCGAACGCTTGAAGGGCGACCTGCAGGACATAGGCCGCGCGGGTGGATTCGGGCATCCCGACGGTGACCAGGGCGGCAACGTACCCGGGATGCCAGAAGTAGGGATCGATCCACTCGGTTTCGCCGTCCACGAAGGTCGCCGGCACCTCACCGTTCGTCATCAGTACCTCCAAAGCGTTGTCGATGGACCGCGTGCCGAGCAGGCTCGCTTTGCACTGAAGGCACTGGCGGCCCTTGGCCGCGAGCACGCGGAGGTCACGGTCGCCCGGCAGCTTCAACGAGAGCCGTTCGACGGAGTTGTCAGCTCCGCCCTCGACCTCATCGCGGAGTGGGGGATCTCGCCTCACCGAGAGGCGATCGCCGAGGCGATGCGGCGCGCCCGGGGCGTCCAAGCACCCGCACCCCACATCCGAGTGCGGTGTGCGGAGCTGCTCATGTGCAGCGCTGCGCCAAACTCGCTTGGCAAGCACGAACGCAAGTCGCTACTCAAGGCGCTGAAGCAGCCCAGCGGGGCGAGCGACGGCGAGCCGGGACTCCTTCTCTATCTGCTCGACGAGCGCGTCGGCTTCCGGCAACTACGCAACGCGCTCGCGTCGCACATGCCGATCGCGCGCACCGAGGCCGCGTGTGCTTTCGGCGTCATCGGGTCCCCAGAGGCCATCGCCATCCTGAGGGAAGTCGAGAGTCCCGAGTCGCAGACGATCGTCGCCCTGCTTGGTGGGCACAGCCCAGTGAACGGCCCAGAGCCGATTGGTCAGCCGATCGAATGGGAGGGCCAGGTCAAACGGGTCTACCGGATGGATGAGGTGATGGCCGCGGAGGTCGGCGACCTCACAGCCGCGTCCTTTGCTTGGATGCAGGAACGGTACGGTGCTCTCGTCCGGCGATGGCTCGCATCGTAGTGGATCGTCCCTGGTCCCCTCCGCCTCCAGTTCGTGTCGGCCGGCGTGCCCGCCGGGGCAAAATGCGCGGGAACGGCTCGGCGCTCCACGATCCTGATGGCGATGCGCTATGCGCACCTCGCGCCTGGCGGCATCGAGGCGATCCACGCGCTCGACGGCGAGTGGACACCGTGTGGCCCCGAAGCGAACAGCCCCCGGAACCGAGATGATTCCGAGGGCTTCGTGGTGACCCCACCGGGACTTGAACCCGGGATTTCGGCGTGAGAGGCCGACGTCCTGACCGCTAGACTATGGGGCCGGGGTGGTGCGGTTGATCTTTCTAGGGCAAGCGCGGGCTGGTGTCCAGGGAGAGATGGTTCGGGGACAAGGATTCGAACCTTGATAAGCAGATCCAGAGTCTGCGGTCCTGCCGTTAGACGATCCCCGAATGCTGTTGGACCTGGAGCGGGTTTCTTTAGCGCTTCCGGACGCATGGGTCAAGAGGTTCGACCAGAGCATGCAGCGAGATGCGGCTGGGCGGGGCGTCACCTATATATGTGCCGCGGGGGCTCGCGCTCGATCGCCCTAGTCCTCGCGTCCGGCCTGGCGGCGGCGGCGTAACACGGCGGAGAGCAGCGCGCCGGCGAGGAGCAAGAGGGCGCCCGCGGCGCCGTCGCTGACGCCCATCGCCTCGCAGCCGGTGGTGGTGCGATGCGCTGGGTCGAGCGTGCTGCCGCCGTCGCGGGCGCTGTCAGGATCGGGCGGGTCTCGCCGATCGGGGACAGGGGGCGGCGGCTGGTCGGGCTCGTGCGCGGGGATGTGGCTGGCGAGGTCGTCGCGGTGCGCGGCGACATGACCGATCGTCGCCGGCACGGGGCCCGCGGGTGCGTCCGCGGCGGAGAGGAACGCGGCGGCGCCGAGGAGCAGCGCGGCGCGCGACCGCATCGTCTGCTTGATGGGAGCCATGGACGTGGACCTCCTGCTTGCCCGGCAGGGAGTGCGCCCCGGGAGCGGGGCTTCGCGGTCCATCGTGCAAGCCAGGTGCCGCGGCCTACCGCGCCGGAGTCTCGCGATCGGCAAGGAGGAGGGTGTCGAGCCAGGTTTTCGCTCGGTGGTGCCCACACCCCCGATGCGGCCACGCCGCGGCCTCGACCCGGCGCCGTTCGCGCCGCGCGATCACTCGAAGTCGACGGGTGCCGCGCGCGCTGCGGCGATCGCGGGTGCGATGCGGTCCTCGGCCAGGCCGCGCCAGTAGACGTACCAGGGGTCCACCTTGACCATGCCGTGGCACTGCTCCTGGTACCAGGAGGCGATGGGATTGTCGGGCCGGCTGCGCCAGAACAGCGCCGGGTAGTCGCGGCACAGCACGCGCCACAGATCGCGGCCGATGCCCTCGCCGCGGGCGGGCGCGCCGACCGCGAGCTTGCTGAGGTACGGGCCCTCCGCGCTCGCCGCGACCAGCGCGGCGCCGCGGTAGTCGCCGGCCAGGTAGGCGCGCTCGATCGGGCGCTGCCAGAACGCCGGCACGAGCCGCCGCCCGAACGCGGACTCGATGAGCTCGCCCAGGCGCGCGCGATCGACGTCGCCGAGTCCGACGTGCACGGTCACGGTCGCGCCGCGGCGCACGAGCGTGCCGGCGCCGCGCACGGTGAAGAGCTCGCGCAGGAGTTCGAGCGGCGAGGTCACCGCCACGGTCATCGCGTGCGGCGCGGCGTCGATGAGCGCGCGCGCGCGGGCGAGGACGGCGAGATCGCGCGCGGGCAGGGCCCCGGGCGCGGCGAGCTCGTCCCACTCGGCGGTGAGATCGACGATCGAGAGCGGCTGCCCGCCGGCGCGCGCCAGCCCGCCGTCCGCACCGAGGAGCACCGCCTTGCGCGTGCCGAGCGCGGCGCACAGCTCGGCCAGATCGTCGCCGCCGCCGTCGCCGCCGCGCGCGTTCCGGTCGAGCGGGACCAGCGCGATGCCGCCCTGGCGCGCCACCGCAGCCGCCGCCGCGCCCGCGACCACCTCGGCGCGCGTCTCGGGGCCGAGCCAGGCGGCCAGCGCCGCCGCCTGATCGGCCGAGTCGAACGCCACGACCGGGGTGAGGCCGAGCTGGGACAGGAACTCGAGATCGACCGCCAGCGCGTCGGCCGCCACGCCGGCCACCTCGCTCCCCACCGCGATGACCGCGAAGCTCTCGCGCCTTTCGGCGCGGAACAGCGACAGGTAGAGCTCGGCCTCGGCCGGCCGGCCGATGCTCGACAGGAAGCGCAGGACCAGCTGGCCGGGCGCGGTCACCGCTCTCGCCGCGTGCGGGCGAACACCGACGCGTAGGTGTCGACCGCCCAGTCGAGATCGGCCAGCGGCACCCACTCGTCGGCGCCGTGGGCGACCGCGATGTCGCCCGGGCCGATCACCACCGCGTCGATGCCGGCCTCGGCCATGACCGCCGCCTCGGTCCAGAAATCGAGCTGCACCGGGTCATCCACCAGCTCGCCGAGCAGCGGGGCGAAGGCGTCCAGCGCGGCGGTGGCGAACGGCGGCCGATCCATCACCTCGACCATCTTCACCGACGGACCCTGCTCGAGCGCCGCGCTGGCCACCGCCTGGACCAGATCGCGGTCGAGCGCCGTGCGATCGCAGCCGGGCGGCGCGCGGAACGAGAAGGTGAGCGCCGCGCGCTCGGGCACCACGTTGAACGCCACGCCGCCGTCGATCGACGCCACGTTCATGCACAGCCCGGTCATGCCCGGCGGCCCGCGATCGATCCAGCGCCCCGCCACGCCGTCGAGCTCGACCGCCAGCCGCGCCAGCGCGACGATGGGCTTGGGCAGCCGGTCGGCGCGCGACGAGTGTCCGCCGGCCGAGGCCACCTCCGCCCGGAAGCAGGCCACGCCGCGGTGGCGCACGCCGACGCGCCGGCGAGTCGGCTCGGACACCAGCGCCCGCTCGATGCCCGCCGCGCGCGGCGAGGCCAGGAAGGCCCGCGCGCAGGTGCCGGTGAACTCCTCGTCGCCGGAGAACAGCACCGCGACGTCGCGCGGCTGCTCGCGCTCGAGCGCGCACAGGATCGCGGCCGCGGCGCCCTTGGTGTCGGCCGATCCCAGGCCGACCAGGCGATCGCCGTCGACCAGCGGCGCGAACGGATCGCGGCTCCACGATCGGTTGGGCGGCACCGTGTCGATGTGCGTGTTGACCAGGAGCCGCGGCTGGCCCCAGCGCGCGTAGACGTACGCTCCCGAGGTGCCCGGCGGGACCTGGTCGGAGACCGGGCGCGGCACCAGCTCGACCTCGACCTCGTCGGCGCCGCGCGCGGCCAGCGCCTCGGCCAGGAGACGGGCCAGCGCCGGCTCGTCGCCGCCCGGGTTGTGGGTCGGCACCTCGATGAGGCGAGCCAGCCACGCCGCCACCCCGTCGCCGCGCGCGCTCATGCCTGCACCTCTGCCCGCTCCGGGCGAGCCAGCAGGCCTCGGAACGCCGGGTGAGCGGCCACCAGGCGCAGCGCCTTCCGCAGGAGCGTCTTGCCCGGCTCGATCCGGTGCCAGGTCGACGCTCCCGACGGGTGGGGCAGGGGGATCACGTCCGCCTGGTGGCCGTGCAGCTCGGCGCGCACCAGCCGACCCACCACCTGATCGAGCTTCTGCGCGGCGGGCAGGACCTGCGCGATCGCCAGCTTGCCGACCGGGAGGATGAGCTCGGGCCGGAGCAGCGCGACCTCGTCGGCGAGCCAGCGCGAGCACGCGGCGATCTCGGCGGGCGACGGCACGCGGTCGCCGCCGCCCGGGCTCTTGCCGGGGAAGCAGCGACACACCGCGGCCATGTACACCCGCGCGCGAAAGTCCGGTTCAGCCAGACCGATGTCCGCGAACCAGCCGAACATGGTCCTGCCGGCGGTCCAGGCGAACGGGCGGGCGAGCTCGCCCTCGTGAACGCCGGGCGCCTGGCCGATGAGCAGGACCGGCGAGACGACTGCGGCGCCGGTCACCACCGGCGGCTTCATTTCGGGACAGCGCTCGCAGCTGCGCAGCGCGCGCAGATGGGAGCGTAGACGGGCGATCGTGCGCGGGTCGGGGTCCACGCTCCGAGTATGCACCGGGAGCGCGGCGGGGCTGGAGCTTGTCAGGGCTGCTATGATCAACCCGTGACCAAGCGCCCGCCTGCCAACCTGGAGCTCATCCGCCGCGTGCTCGGCAGCGACTTTCTCAATCTCGAGGTCAAGCACCTGGTCCTCGAGGAGGACAGCGCGACCGGGAAGAGTCGAGTGGTGCTGGAGACAGCGCAGAACGGCAGCTCGCACGTGGTGGAAGGGGAGGGCGTCGGCCTGGTCGACGCCCTCGTCGCCGGGCTGTTCAAGCGGTACGAGATCGAGTACCAGTCGCTCAAGTCGATCGAGCTGGCCAGCTTCCACATCCACGCGCGGCTCGACACCAAGAAGCGCCGCGCCGGCGCCGATTCGGTCGGCGAGGTCGTGCTCGAGGTGCGCAACACCGACGGCAAGGTGTTCACCTTCTCCGACTCGTCGCGCTCGATCGCGACCTCGACCGCCCGGGCGGTCATCGCCGCCGTCGAGTACTTCGTCAACGCCGAGCGCGCCTTCATCACCCTCTACAAGAGCCGGCAGGACGCCCGCGAGCGCAACCGCGACGATCTCGTCACCCGTTACACCGAGGAGCTGGCCGAGGTGGTCAAGAGCACCAGCTATGCCGAGGTGATCGAGAGCATCAAGCGCGAGCTGGGCGAGAAGTAACCGACGGCGTCCTCCGGCGGTGGGGCTATACTTGGCTCATGCTGCCGCCCAAGGAGCTCAACACGACGTGTCTGCGCTGCGGCGCCGCGCTCACGATCGATCAACGCTACTGCGCCGGCTGCGGAGCGGATCGCGACCTGGAGCTGGCGGTCGCGGGGCAGATCAACCCCGCCATCTCGTCCCTGCAGCGGTGGCTCGCTGCGCTCGGCGGGATCGAGCTGGTGAGCCTCGCGATGTCCTACATCTACCTGCGATGGCTGGGCGCGCGGGGTGAGTTCTCGCAGCTCGCGCTGCCGGGCATCATCCAGGCAGGGGCGCTGTTCCTGCTCTGCCTGCTCGCGCGCTTCATGCCGCTGGGGGCGTCGCTCATCGCGCTGGCCTTCTTCGGCGCGCACCTGGGCGTCTCGCTCCTGGCCGATCCGGTCATGGTGCTGTCGCCGGGGCCGGTCCTGCTCCTGCGCATGATGTTCCTCATCGTCGTGCTGGGCGCGGTGCACGCCGGCTGGCGGGCGCGTCACCTCCGGCGCCTCGCGAGCGACTGCTTTCCCAGCGCGATCGCCAGCTTTCGCACACGGACGTAGCCCACGGCGGGGCAAACGAACCGTTGACCTCCGTGGCGGACGGACGTTACCGTCCAGTTCGGTCTGACCACTTTCCGGGAGGCTCCCCTCATGCGACGTTCGTTCGCGTTCCCACTCGCGTTCGCGCTCGTACTCTCTCCGTCCGTCCTCGCCTGCGGGGGCGATGACGACGACGGCAACACCGATGACGGCAACACCGACGACGGCGGCAACCCCTGCGGCGAGATCGACGGCGCCTGCATCGAGCTGTCGCCCAGCGACGACGACCAGACGGCGGTGCAGACCGCGCTCATCGACGCCCAGCCGGGCGACGTCATCCTCATGCACGCCGGCACCTACGTGTTCGACACCGGCCTCTCGCTCGACGTGGACGGCGTGAGCTTGGTCGGCGAGGGCGACGACCAGACCATCCTCTCGTTCCTCGGGCAGACCGACGGCGCCGAGGGCCTGCTGGTCACCGCCGACGACTTCACCATGGAGGACATCGGCGTCGAGGACACCGCCGGCGACGCGGTCAAGGTCGAGGGCGGCGCGCGCATCGTCTTCCGCGGGGTCAGGACCGAGTGGACCGGCGACCAGACCGACGCGAACGGCGCGTACGGCCTCTACCCGGTGCAGTGCAGCGACGTCCTCATCGAGGACTCGATCGTGCGCGGCGCGTCCGACGCCGGCATCTACGTCGGCCAGTCGGAGCGGGCGGTGGTGCGCGGCAACACGGTCGAGGGCAACGTGGCCGGCATCGAGATCGAGAACACGTTCGACGCCGACGTGTACGACAACACGGCGACCAACAACACCGGCGGGATCCTGGTGTTCAACCTGCCCGGGCTGGACGTGCCCGACGGGGGTCGCACGCGCGTGTACAACAACATGATCATCGAGAACAACGGAGAGAACTTCGCCACCCCGGGCAGCACGGTGTCGCAGGTCCCGCCGGGGACCGGATTCGTCGCGCTGGCCGCCCACGATGTCGAGATCTTCGACAACACGATCTCGGGCAACGTGACCTCGCAGGCGAGCGTCATCAGCTTCCAGCTCACCGCCACCGACATCACGGACGACATCTACGTGCCGTACTCGGACACCATCTGGTTCCACGACAACACGTTCGACGGCGGCGGGGACGACCCGCAGGGTCTGCTCGGCGCGGTGCTGGCTGGGGTGGTCGATCTGCTCTCGCTGGACGCGGTGCCGGACATCGTGGTCGACGGCAACTTCGATCCCGCGCTGGTGGACGTGGACGGCTTCCTGCCGCCCGAGCTCAACATCTGCCTGTCGAACAACGACGGCGCCGACTTCCTCGACCTCGGCTTCGTCTGCGACTCGGATCTGGCGTCGGACTGCCTCCCGATCATCACGGGCGGCCTGGCCCCGGCGACCGACGACAAGCCGTATCTGTGCGAGCACGATCCGCTGCCGGAGGTGGTGCTCGACGGAGTCCCGCTTTGAGCGGGGCGCGGCCCCGTCGGGGGCCGCCCCTCCATCGGTCCCTCATCATCCTGTGCGGCGCGCTGGCCGGCGCGTGCGGCGACGATCTCATCGCCGCCGCGCCGGACGCCGGCGGCACGCCCGACGCCGCGGTCGATGCCGCGTCGGCCGACGTGTGCAACCCGAGCGCCGGCACCGACGTGAGCTTCGACCCGGCCGCCGAGCCGTGCCAGCTCCTGTCGAGCTACCGCTTCTTCGCCGACGGGCCGGGCCAGCTGCCCAATCAGGGGGTGGTGCCGTACGACCTCAACTCGGCGCTGTTCTCCGACTACGCCACCAAGCACCGCTTCATCTGGCTGCCGCCCGGCGAGGCCATGACCTACTCGGAGAGCGACGTCTTCGACATGCCGGTCGGCTCGGTCATCGTCAAGACGTTCTCGTACCTGCACGACCTGCGCGACCCGCAGGGCGGCGAGCAGCTGGTCGAGACCCGGCTCCTGGTCCACCTGGCCGACGGCTGGAAGGGGCGCATCTACGTCTGGAACCAGGAGCAGACCGACGCCGAGCTGCGCGTGGCCGGCGCGCGCGTGCCGGTCGAGTGGGTGCACACCGACGGCGAGACGCGGCAGCTCAACTACCTCGTGCCCAACAGCAACCAGTGCAAGGAGTGCCACATCGCGGCCGGCGACGTGGTGCGTCCCATCGGCATCCAGGCGCGCCACCTCAACCGCGACTTCGACGGCGGCGGCGGGCCGGAGAATCAGCTCACGGCCCTGACCGAGATGGGCTACCTGACCGGCGCGCCGGCAGATCCGGCCGACGCGCCGCGCGCTCCGGTGTGGGACGATCCGGACAGCGGCACGGTCGACGCCCGCTCGCGCGCCTGGCTCGACATCAACTGCTCCCACTGCCACAACCCGGTGGGGCCGGCGCGGACCAGCGGCCTCGACCTGTCGATCGGGCAGACCGACCCCGGCAAGCTCGGCGTGTGCAAGACGCCGATCGCCGCCGGGCCCGGCACGGGAGGCCGCTCCTACGACATCGTGCCGGGCCAGCCCGACGACTCGATCCTCACCTTCCGGATCGAGTCGGTCGAGCCGGAGGTGAGGATGCCGGAGCTCCTGCGCCAGCTGGTGCAGGACGAGTCGGTGGCGCTGATGCGCGACTGGATCACCGCCATGAAGGGCGGCTGCAGCCCGTCCGGCTGAGAGGCTGGCCGAGGAAGGCCCGAAGCGCCGACCGAGGGTACGTTCTGGGCCCGCCGACGGACGCGCCGCGAGAATACGGCGTCGGGCTATCGCGGGTGGGCCGCCGAGCCCGGCCTCCGGTGGCCGCCGCCGTTCCTCTCTCTCGCGCCCGCGGCCTTCTGCCGCACCTTGGCCACCGGCGGCGCCACGATGCGGCGGCCGGCCGCGGACTCGCGGGCCAGGAAGGGCAGCGCCGTCCTGTCCGACGGCGCCTCCAGCTGCGGCACCTGGTCGTAGCCGTTGTCGCCGAGCCATGACCTGGCGCCGGTCAGCACGTCCTCGTACGAGCACGCGTACTCGCGATCGGTGAGCGTGCGCCACAGCGCATAGGTGAAGGCGCCGTGGTTGTCGTTGTCGATCCAGGCGTCGGACGACGTCTGATCGCTGCGGCAGCCGGCCAGGACGATCGCGTTCTGATCCGCCGCGCTCTGGCCGAACCGCTTCCTCCTGGTGACTCGCTTGCCGACCATGTTGACCGTGCGCTCGGCCGCGCGCGAGGAGGTGTCGACCCGGCTGGCGGCGCGCAGCGCGATGTCGGGCGGCGGGACCAGGAAGCGCGACACCGGCGTGCGCCCGGCCACCGGCTCCTTGAAGAACTCGCGCGTTCCGGTGCCGGAGTGGCAGCAGTCGAGCACGATGGTGAAGTTCACGCCGGGCGGGACCACCTGGATGACCGCCGCGAGCTCGTCGTCGGTGAACGGATCGTCCCAGTCGAGGTCGTACGGGCACAGGATCTCGTCCATGTGATCGTCGAGCTCGTCCAGCTTGCCGCGATCGCGCACCTGCGAGCCGTGGCCGGCGTAGTGGAAGACCAGCTCGCTGCCCGGGGCCACGTCGCGGGTCAGCCAGCGCAGCCGCTGGCGGATGGCCTCGGTGGTGGCGCGCTCGTCGTTGAGCACGCGGACGTCGTCCGGCTCGAAGCGGTACTGCTGGGTCAGGAGCTGCCACATCATCAGCGTGTCGTTGACGCAGCCCTTCAGGGTGGCGCCCGGGTCCTGGTAGTGGTTGATGCCGACCAGCAGGGCTCGCCTGACCGGCTCGCCCTTGCTCACCGCCGCGACCGGCGCCTTCACCGCCTCGCGCTGACCGGGCCGCGGCTTCACCTCGCGCCCCATGTCGAGCCTGCCGAGGGAGAACAGGCTGTCGGTCTTGAGCAGGTCGCCCGGCGTGACGAAGTCGGCCGCCGTGCGGAACAGGCTGGACAGCGCGGCCGGCAGGTTGCCGAGCAGCCCGCGGCTTCCCCGCGGCGGCTCGGCCAGCTCGCGCCCGCCGGAGACCGCGCGCGCGCGGTGGAGCTTGTCGGCGAAGGTGTCGATGGCCTCGAGCAGCTCGGCGTCGCTGACGTCGTCACCCGGCCCGGCCATGGCGCGCGCGTCGCCGCGCACCTCCTCGAAGTAGCGCTGGATGAGCGGCTCGACGTCCTCGGGCGCGGTGTGCTCGGCCGCGCGCGAGCGCCGCCGCACCGGCACCTCGCGCTCCGCCGCGTTCCAGAACCGGTTGGCGGGCGACGAGGCCCAGGCCAGCAGGCTCTCCGGGTGCACGCCGATCGCCGCCACCTCGGGGCGATCGTCGGCCGGCCCGCCGGCGCGCGGCATGCCGCGCTTGCCCGCTCCGCCGGCCGCAGCAGCAGCAGCCGGC
>Ga0126377_10001422_pt1 | contig 15755 bp, 15 predicted proteins | sample PanSoiMetPlot_22_FD_92647 | JGI IMG/M metagenome (GOLD analysis project Ga0126377, IMG submission 92647) | Tropical forest soil microbial communities from Panama - MetaG Plot_22 | ecosystem: Environmental > Terrestrial > Soil > Tropical forest > Bulk soil | place: Panama | collected 2016-02-17
ATCGCGCGCTTCGGGCGCCGTCGGACTTCGTACCCGAGTCTTCCCGTCGTTCTCGTGGGTTCGCGTCGTGGGCGGCGCTGCGCGAGCTCGGCCGGGCCGGCCTCGCCGATCTGGTCGAACGCTGTTGCGCGCTCGCGGGCCGATTCGCCGAGCAGCTCGGCACGGTCGAAGGAGCCAGGGTCGCGAACGAGGTCGTCCTGAACCAGGTCCTGGTCGGGTTCGGCGACGACGAGCGCACCGACCGCGTGATCGCCAACGTCCAGCGCGACGGCACGTGCTGGATGGGCGGGACCACGTGGGGGGGCGACCGCCTGATGCGGATCTCGGTGTCGAACTGGACCACGACCGAGGACGACGTCGATCGCTCGGTCGAGGCGATCCGCCGGGCGCTGGCTGCCGCGTGAAGATCGGCGTCGTCCTCCCTGCCTCTCAGGGCGACGGTGGCGGGAAGACGCCGGCGTGGCCGCCGATCCGTTCGTTCGCCCTGGCGGCCGAGGAGCGCGGACTCGACTCGGTGTGGATGTACGACCACTTCTACTACCGAACGGACGAGGGTGAGCTCGAGGGCCAGCACGAGGCGTGGACGATCGTGAGCGCGGTCGCCGCCGTCACCGAACGTGTGGAGGTCGGCACGATCGTCCTGTGCACGGGCTTCCGGAACCCCGGCCTCACAGCGAAGATGGCGGCCACCGCCGACGAGGTGAGCGCCGGCCGACTCATCCTCGGGATCGGCGCCGGCTGGCACGACCCCGAGTACGACGCGTTCGGGTACGACAAGGAACGCCGCGCCGACCGGTTCGATGAGGCGGTGCAGATCATCGCGCCATTGGTGCGAGGCGAGACGGTGACGTTCGAGGGCCGCTACGAGCGGGCGAACGAGGCGCGGCTCGCGCCGCCGCCCAACCGCCGGATCCCGATCCTGATCGCGTGCGAGCGGCCGCGGATGCTGCGGCTGACCGCTCGGTACGCGGACGCGTACAACACGGCCTGGTATGGCGCGCCCGACGACCGGCTCATGCGACAGCTGACTGCGCTCGGGGAGGCGATGGAGGCCGAGGGCCGGGACCCGGCCACGATGACGAGGACCGTCGGCGTGATCGCCCGCGACCCGACCCGGAAACCGGAGAGCGACGAGGAGCGAGAGTTTGCCGGTTCGCTCGACCAGCTCGCGAAGGCGTTGGACGAACACGAGGCCCTCGGGATCGACCACTTGATCGTGATCCTGCAGCCGATGGACGAGGCCTCCCTCGACTGGCTAACCAACGCGGTCGACCTCCGGGGCGGTTGATGGTTCAGTCGAACCTCTGCCCCACGATCGCGTGGAGACCCACGACTGGATCCTCCTCTCCGAATGAAGGCTGCACCCGCGCGCGGCGCCGTAGGCCTCCAGAAGCCCGGGCACGCGGCTCGTGTCGACCAACACGTTGTCGTGGCGTTCGTCGTCGCGTCGCCACGAGCCGTCGTCGTTCCGCGTGAACACCGCCATCTGTCGAACGAACCGATCGGGTTCCGGGAGCGACACCTCGGTGACCAGCCCCCAGTCATCGGCGATCCAGCCTCGTGTGTACCAGTCCCTCCGCTCCGAACCCCAGGTCAGGTCGCACAGGTCCACGGCGAGCACGCCGCCGGGGTTGAGCGCGGCGGCCGCCGCGACGAGGGCGCGATCGACGGCGTCCGCGTCGGGCAGGTAGCTGAGGACGTGTCCCACCGAGACGATCGCGTCGGCGTTCGGGATCGGGTCGTCGGGCAGGGTGAGCGGCCGGACGTCCGCAGCCCGGGCTGCGTAGGTCCGAGCGATCTCCAGCATCGCGGGCGACGCGTCGGTCGCGATCACGCGATGACCCGCGTCGACCAGATACCGGGTGAGCAAGCCGGTTCCACACCCGAGCTCGACGACTAGGCCCGCTCGATCAAGCACGGGGCGGAGCGGATCCAGGATGCCCGGAGCGCAGTCATCGGCCCGAAAGCCGAAGCCGAGGTGGTGCACCATCGCGAGATCCTGCCGGTAGTACAGCTCGTCCATTGGTGCATCCTCTACCCACTCCGGGTGACCCGTTCGATCGGGTGGCCAGGACATGAGCCCACGGGGCGGTATCACACGGGTCCGGTGCCCCCCGTCACCTGCACTCCGAGTCGGAGTGGGAGAGGCTGAGCATCGGACCGAGGGGGATGGGATGCAACGGATCAGGATCGAGCGGAAGGCTCTCTCCCGAGGGGCTCGCGACCGCCACCTGGTGCTGCCGCTCGACCCTCGGGATCCGGATATCCTTCGCGCGAAGCAGCTGCTCGATCGGGCGAACCCCGGTTCGTCGGTCGCCCGCATCCGGACTGCCTGACGAGGTCGGTCATCCCTTCCGCCTTGCCGGGCGCACCCCCAACTGGGTTTCGGTGCGAGAGGGGGGAGTCGAACCCCCACGCCCTTTCGGGGCACCGGATCCTAAATCCGGCGCGTCTGCCATTCCGCCACTCTCGCGAGTTCAGCATGCGCTCGTCGAGCCCATGTTGGTGCGCCGAGCACGCACCAGCGTACTCCGCAGGAACGGGGTGCTAACGGCGCCAACCGGACAACGCCGGCAATCTCGGCACAACCGGACTTAGAACTAGGCCGGGGCCCTCCATCCCTCGATCGACGGGGTGGCGCCGTCGCCGGCCCCTTGCAGTCTCCCAAGTCCCCATTCGTCCTCGATCAGCCGCAGAAACGAATAGTGATCCGCCGTGGCGCGGATCCGCGTCCGGTCGGCCGCGCCCGGGCCGGCGATCAGTGCGGCCACGTGCCCGCCGCCGGTATCCGCGCCGCAGCACCCCAGATCGCTCGAGCCCTCGTCGAACAGGATCAGCACGATCCCGTTCGCTCCGAGGGCGGGCAGGATATTAGGAACCCATCGCCTCAGCCACGCGTCGCCCGTCGCCACCGAGCACGAATGCATGTCCGCGCACTCGTTCGGGGTGATCCAGACGAACTGCGGCAGGCCACTCCGGAGGTCTTTTGGGAGTTCCGTGAACGGGACGACGTTGTTGCACCGGAGCGGGCGGGACCGGATGTCGTTGAAGTACATGAACGGGTCGTGCTTCTTCGCGTAGGCGTTCGGATCCGTTCCCCATGACGCGCCCGCGTAGCATGGGCTCGGCATCGACTGCATGTACGCCCTCCACGAGATCCCGTGGGACTCGAGCTGATCGACGAGGTTCCTCCCCCGCACGTAGCAGTCGGTGCAGTCCGACGTGATACCGAACGTCGAGCCACCGATCAGCGCGAGGTAGTTCGGCAGTGAGGGGTGAGAGACCGCGTACTCCTGCCCGAGCAGGACCTTGCGCCGAGCCAACCCGTTCAGGTACGGAGCATCCGAGGAGCCGATCACGGTGCCGTACTCCTTGTTCTCCATCACGATGACCGCGATGTGCTCGGCCGGATCCGCTGGCGCGGCCACGGCCCGCGCGGCACGCGTGGGCGCGTCGATGATCCGGCCCGAGGCTCCGCACGCCGCGAGCACGAGCGCGAACCCGAGCGTGAGGCCAAGGCGGAGGGGACGGCGCGATCGCGTGGGCCGCATCCCCATCCGCCCAGCGTACCTTTCGGCATTCCGCGGACCAAGTCCGCCCTGGGCGCGCACAGGTAGGGCTGTTCCAACTGAACGAACACGGAAAACACAAGAACGGGCTGCTCAGGGCCTCTTGTGCGCTCGTTGACTCCTCATGTGGACCTTCGGTCGCTGCATCGATCCCGCATCCACGCTGAAGGGCGACGTCGTGTCGCTGGAGGCTCGAGGGTGACGTCGCTTGCGGATCGTCGCGCGCCGTCGATAGAGTCGCGACGGCTCGATGCGAATGGACCGGATCTACGTGCGCCGGCGGCGCGTGACGATGATCCTGCTCGTAGCTCCGGCCGTTGCTCTCATGCTCCTGGCCGCAAGCGAAGCGCTCGACGTGGACTCGGACGCGCTACCCATCGCGAGCGAATCGCATCGGGAGGCGCCGAGCGTCACACAGGCGGACCGGCCAGCCGTCGCGCCCTCACGGAGTCGCGGCCATCGCTCCCGGGGCGTCTACAAAGCGGACGCCCCGGGAGACTTCAGCCCGGCCGTCGCGGGGTTCCCCGAGCGCGTCTACGTCCCCAACACCCGAGACGGAACCGTCGACGTCATCGATCCGTCCACGTTCAAAGTCGTCGACGTCCTCGACGTCGGCGGGACTCCTCACCACGTCACGCCTTCGTGGAACCTTCGCCACCTGTTCGTCGACAACCCCGGGATCGACAGGCTGACCGAGATCGATCCCGCCACCAGCCACGTGATCCGCTCGATCCCCGTCTCGAGCCCGTACAACCTGTACTTCACGCCCGACGGGTCCGAGGCGATCGTCGTCGCCGAGTACGATCGGTTCATCGAGTTCCGGGACCCGCACACGTGGCGACTCATCAAGCGAGTAAGCATCCCGTGGCCCGGGGTCGACCACATGGATTTCTCGGCCAACGGGCGTTACTTCCTGGTGAGCTGCGAGTATTCGGGTGTCGTCGCGCGCGTGAGCACGTCATCCATGCGGGTCACGCGGATCGTCAACGTGGGTGGGTACCCGATCGACGTGAAACTCTCGCCCGACGGCAGTGTCTTCTACGTCGCGAACCAGGGTCTCGGCGGCGTCTCTGTGATCGATCCGACGAGCATGCGTCAGGTCGCCTTCATCCGCACGGGCGAGGGAGCGCACGGGTTCGCGGTGAGTCGGGACGCGAAGGACCTGTACGTGAGCAATCGGCTGGCGCACACGATCTCGGTCATCAGTTTCCGCACGCGTCGAGTCGCGGCGACGTGGGCGGTGGGCGGGAGCCCCGACATGCTCCAGGTGTCGCCCGACGGAAGGCAGCTGTGGGCCACCAACCGCTTCGGGGACACCGTCTCCGTCATCTCCACGAGGACCGGTCGGGTGATCCACACGATCGTCGTCGGCGCCGCACCACACGGGCTGGCGTACTTCCCTCAGCCGGGGAGATTCAGCCTTGGACACAATGGGGTCTACCGCTAGGCCGTGGACGCGGACCATCACTCGCCCGGATCGCCTGAGGGGACGATGGATCCAGAGGCTGCCGCCGAAACGACCGGATGGGCCTCGTGACGAGGGGCGATCGCCCCTAGCGCGATGAACAGGGAACTTCCGATGCCCTCCTCGCTCTCCGCCCATACCCTCCCACCGTGCGCCTGCACGATCTCGCGACAGATCGCCAGGCCGAGCCCGCTCCCACCTTCGCTGCGAGATCTGGCCGCGTCGACGCGAAAGAAGCGGTCGAAGATGTGCGGGATCGCCTCCGCTGGAACCCCGGGGCCCTGGTCGGCGACCGATAGCAGCGCCTCGCGCCCCGACCGCCGGACCGAGACACGCACCTCGCCGCCCGGGGCCGTGTACTTGACGGCGTTCTCGACGAGCGTCTCAAGGGCCTGGACAAGGCGCTCACGGTCCGCGAAGACTTCGACGTCCGCGTTGTCCCCGTTGTTCGTCGCGATGGGTATCGCCTTCGCGTCCGCGAGCGGCCGGAGCCTGCGAACGACAGTGGTGACGACCTCTCCGAGCCTGACCGGTGCGAGCAGGAGCGAAAGCTCGCCCTCGTCGATGCGCGCCAGGATCAGGAGATGCTCGACCGTCCTGCTCATCCGGTCCACCTCGTCGCGAACACTCTCGAGAACCTCCCGGTCATCTTCGGCCGGGTCGCCCGCGTCCAGCTTCACGTCGAGCTCGGCGCGCATCACGGCGAGCGGAGTTCGGAGCTCGTGCGACGCATCGGCGACGAAACGGTGCTTGTCCTGGACGTCGCGCTCGAGCCGTTCCAGCATCCCGTTGAAGGTCCTCGCGAGCTGTCCGATCTCATCCCGTGATCTGGGCTCCTCGACACGGCCGTCAAGCCGATCGAGGCCGATACCCGCGGCCTGCTCCGTGAGGCTCGCAACGGGCCCGAGCGCCTTCCTCGCGAGCCCCCATCCTCCAACGCCCGCCGCCACCAGCGCGGCGGGGCCGGCGACGAGCAGGAGGCCGATAAGTCGATGGACCGATCGATCCACGGTTTCGAGCGCAGTCGCGATCACGAGGACACCGCGATCCGGTTGACCCGGAGCCCGCACCCCGAGAAGCCGGAACGGCTCACCGTCGCGTCCGAGTGCGACGCTGGCCCGAACGGTGGTATCTGAGAGCACCCTCAGGAGGTCATCGCGGCCGAGCATCGGTTGGTTCGCGATCGGATCGCCAGAGGATTCGAGGACGACCCCCGTGCCCGAGACGATCTGCGAGGCCGACTCGGACGGTGGAAGGTCGCGGAACGCCGCGTCGCTCACATCCTGGAACTCGCCTTCCCCCGACCCCTGGAAGCCGAGCGAGATCTGGGCCGCTCTGATGTCGAGCGACTGGTCGACGCCGGCGACCAGGTCGGCTCGAAGCGCGACGACGACGAAGACGGCCGATCCTGCGAGGATCACGGCCAGAAGTGCGACATACCACAGCGTGAGCCGGGTTCGGATCCGAAGGCTCATCGCGCAAGACCCACCATGTAGCCGACGCCGCGCACCGTATGGATGAACGGGCGATCGAAGGGCTGCTCCAACTTCTTTCGAAGGTACGCCACGTAGACGTCCACGACGTTTGACGAGCGCCCATAGTCGTAGTCCCAGACGTGCTCGAGGATCTCGGTCCGAGTCACCACCTCACCCGGGTGCCGCATCAGGAACTCGAGGAGCGAGAACTCGCGTGGGGACAGGTCGACGTGGCGAGCCGATCGCGACACGAGATGTGCGGCCGGATCCAGCAGGACGTCGTCCACCCGGAGCTCGGCCGGCCGCTCGCCCGCGCCCCGGCGGATGAGTGCCCGGACCCTCGCGAGCAGCTCGCCGAAGGCGAACGGCTTGATCAGATAGTCGTCGGCGCCCACGTCGAGCCCTCGGATGCGGTCCCCGGTCGCATCGCGTGCGGTGAGCATCAGGACGGGTGCCCATCGGCCTCGCGATCGAAGCTCCTCGCACACCGAGAAGCCGTCGAGCTCGGGAAGCATGACGTCCAGCACGATCGTGTCGTAGTCGTACTCGCAGCCGCGGGAGAGCGCTTCGTGGCCATCGACCGCCACGTCGACGGCGTACCCCTCGCGCTCGAGCCCGCGTCGGAGCGCTCGCGCCATCTTCACCTCGTCCTCCACCAACAGGATGCGCACGTCCGCCTCCGACGCACCGGGCCGGCCGGCCCCAGTCTGCGCGGGCTTTCCTGAAAAAGGCATGAGAGTTCGATCGTTCGCGCGAGCTCTCATCGAGTCCTAACGCCGGCGGCGGTACCAAGGACCGATACGTCGACGAAGGGAGCGCTCATGGCTACGCGCAGGTGCATGCGGCTCGTCTCTGGTCTCGTCGGTCTCGCGTGGCTGCTCGCGGCCTGTGGAGGCGCCGGGCCGAATTCAGCGCAGGGACCGACGGCCACCGTCTCGCCACCCCAGACCGGATCGCCGGCACCCTCGAAAGGAGGTTCGTCCTCGCCGGGTGGGTCGCCCACGGAAAGCCCCATCCCGCCCGAGAAGCCGGTCCCGACCGAGAGTTCCCCGCCGGGCGACATCCCGGACAACACCGCGTTCGTCGCCTATCACGCCCCGGGCGGGTTCACCATCCGCGTCCCGGAGGGGTGGGCCCGAACCCGCAAGGGCACCGACGTCACCTTCACCGACAAGCTGAACACCATCTCTGCGGCCTGGCTCTCGGCTGCGCCGCCGCCGACCGTGGCGAGTGCGAAGCAGACCGACGTCTCGCAGCTCCGAGACACTCAGCGCGCCTTTCGGCTCGGTCAGGTCCGCTCGGTCACGCTCCCGGGCGGCAAGGCCGTCCTCATCACGTTCCAGGCGAACAGTGAGCCGAACGCGGTCACCGGCAAGCAGTACCGGCTCGACGTCGAGCGATTCGAGTTCTCCAGAGGCGGTAAGGAAGCGGTCCTGACCCTGTCGTCGCCGGTCGGGGCCGACAACGTGGACCCGTGGCGGATCGTCTCGGAGAGCTTCGCGTGGTCGTAGCCACGGCTGGCCCACGCCGGACCGGCGCGCCGGTCCTGGCGGCGCGGGACCTGTTCCGATTCTTCCATCTCGGCGACGATGAGACGTTCGCGCTTCGCGGCGTCTCGCTCACGGCCTTCGCGGGGGAGATGCTCGCGGTGATTGGGCCCTCGGGGAGCGGGAAGTCGACGCTGCTCGCGTGCCTGGCGGGATTCGACGAGCCGGACGGCGGACACGTTCTCGTTGCCGGCCAACGGATGACGCGCCGACCCGAGACGGTTCGGGCGAAGCTCCGTTCGCGTTGGATCGGCATCGTCCTGCAGTCGGGGAACCTCCTCGACCACCTGACCGTCGCGCAGAACATAGACCTGGCGCGCGCGCTTCACGGCGACGGCGATCGCACGCGAAGCGTGTCCGACGTGTTGATCGAAGTCGGGCTCGAAGACCGAGCCTCAGTGTGGCCCTCGACGCTGTCCGGCGGCGAGGCGGCGAGGGCCGGAGTGGCCGTCGCGATCGCGAACGATCCCACGGTTATCCTGGCCGACGAGCCCACGGGCGAGGTCGACGAGGAGAACGAGTCCCGGATCCTGTCCCTCCTGCGGCGAAACACCGAGGCTGGTGCCGGGGTCGTCGTCGTCACTCATAGCGACCGCATCGCGAGCGCCGCCGATCGGGTCCTCAGGCTTTCTGACGGAGCGATCGTCGATGGATGACCTTCTCGTTCGGGCCGTGGAGGTCTCACGCGTGTTCGGCTCGGGTGCGTCTCGGGTCCAGGCGGTGGTCGATGCCACCTTCTCGATCAGACCCGGCGACCGCGTCGTCCTGGTCGGGCCCTCCGGCAGCGGGAAGTCGACCCTCCTGCACCTGATCGCGGCCCTGGACCGTCCGACCTCGGGCGCGATCGAGTGGCCGGCCCTGGGCCCGTCCGATGCGTTGCGACCCGGTCCGGTCGCCGTTGCATTCCAGGGACAGAGTCTGCTGCCACCGCTCACAGTCCTCGAGAACGTCGAGTTGCCGGTGCTACTGGCAGACGGTCCGGCGGAGGAGGCGCACGCGCAGGCGGAACGGCTCCTCGGCGTGTTCGAGCTCGAGGAAGTGTCCGCCAAGCTGCCCGAGGAGATCTCCGCGGGGCAGGCCCAACGCGCGGCAGCCGCCCGAGCGCTTGCCGGCACGCCGCGGCTCGTGCTCGCCGACGAGCCCACGGGCCAGCAGGACCGCGCCGGGGCGCGCCGGGTGATGCAGGCGATCATCGATGAGGCCCAACGGATCAGCGCCGCGCTCTTGGTGGCCACGCACGATCCATCGGTCATGGCGATGGTCCTTCAGCGCTGGGAGATCGACCGAGGCAGGCTCCGAACGGCGGTGCCCGTGTGATCGGCGCGCTCTGGATCACCGGGCTGATCCGCCGGAGACGAGCGCGGATAGCCGGTGTCATCCTCGGCGTGGCCGTCGCCGTGGCCATCCTTGCCTCCCTCGGCGCGTTCTTCGCGGCGAGCAAGGCGCGGATGACGAAGGCCGCGATCGCGTCGGTCCCGGTGGATTGGCAGGTCGCGGTCAGCGCCGGCACGAGCCCGCAGCGCGTCGAGCGCACGATCTCCGGCATGCCTGGGATCGTCGCCGAGCTTCCCGTACTGTTCGGCGACACGAACGGCTTCCGGGCCAGAACCGGCGGTTCGGTGCAGACGACCGGTCCGGGCAAGGTCCTCGGTATCCCACCGGGCTACACGTCGACGTTTCCGGGAGAGATCCGCTATCTGGTGGGTGCACGCGACGGCGTGCTGCTCGCTCAGCAGACGGCCGCGAACCTGCACGCGTCGGTCGGAACCCCGATCCGAGTAGACCGCCCCGGCCTTGCCCCTGCGCGGCTCACGGTGCAAGGGATCGTCGACCTCCCCGCCGCCGACTCGCTCTTCCAAGTCGTTGGCGCCCCGTCGGGCTCGGCACCTTCGGCGCCCCCCGACAACGTCCTGCTGCTCCCTTCATCCATCTGGCATCGCCTGTTCGATGCGGCCGCTCCGAACGCGGTTCGCAACGAGGTCCACGTCCGGCTCAGCTCGGCGCTCCCGCAGGATCCGGCGGCGGCGTTCGCCCAGGTGACCGCGATGGCGAGGAACCTCGAATCGCGCTTGGCCGGCGGCGGGCTGGTGGGCGACAACCTGGGGACCCGGCTCGACGCCGCGCGTGCGGATGCCTTGTACGCCCAACTGCTCTTCCTGTTCCTGGGCGTCCCCGCTGTCGTCCTCGCCTGCGCGATCACGTCCATTATCGGCGCCTCCGGTGCCGATCGGCGGCGGCGGGAGCAGGCGCTCCTGCGCGTTCGCGGTGCGTCGCTGGGGATACTCGCTCGGCTGGCGACGGCGGAGGCGGCGGTGGTTGCCATCGCCGGGATCGCGCTCGGGTTGACCGGCGCGTGGCTGGCGAACCGGCTCGCGTTCGGGGCGACCGGATTCGAAGGCACGACGGGACAGCGGCTCCTGTGGGCCGGCATCGGCGCCGCGGTCGGCCTGGGTATCGCGGTAGGGTCGATCGTCGGCCCCGCGCGGAGGGATGCGCGCACCCTCACGGTACGCTCGGCCGCCGCGACCGTCGGGCGGCCGAGGACTCCGCTGTGGACACGTCTGTACCTCGACGTGGTTCTGATGCTCGCCGGCACCCTCGTGTATTGGCAGGTTGTGAAGAGCGGCTTTCAGGTTGTGCTCGCTCCCGAGGGGACGCCGACGCTCTCGGTGAACTATGTGAGCTTCCTGGCGCCGTTCCTCCTGTGGCTCGGGTCGGCGATGTTCGTCTTGCGCGTGGCGAGGTGGATCCTGACCCGTCGGCGCGCGCTCGCGAGCGCGACCAGACCGCTGGCGCACGGGCTCTCCGGGGTGGTCGCCGCCTCGATGTCTCGGCAGTATCGGATGTTGTCGCGCGGACTGACGATCGTCGCGCTCACGGCGTCGTTCGCCGTATCGACGTCCGTGTTCAACTCCACGTTCGCGGCACAGGCCAGGGTCGACGCGGAGCTGACCAACGGCGCCGACGTGGCGGCCACCACCGCCGCCTCGGTCGGCCTACCGAGCGGAGCCGTGTCGCAGGTGCGCGCCGTCCCCGGTGTCGTCGCCGCCGAGCCAATGCAGCACCGGTTCGCGTACGTGGGCAACGACCTGCAGGATCTGTACGGCATCGACCCAGCCACGATCGGTCGCGCGACGCCGATGTCGAACGCCTTCTTCGGCAACGGCGATGCGGCCGCGACGCTTCGCACCCTCGCCTCCCGTCCCGACGCCGTTCTGGTCTCCGACGAGACCGTGCACGACTTCCAGCTGCAGCCGGGAGACCTGCTGCGGCTGCGGCTGCAGTTCGCGAGCGATCACGCTTACCACCTCGTGCCGTTCCACTACGCCGGCATCGTCCGCGAGTTCCCCACAGCGCCAAACGACTCGTTCCTGGTCGCGAACGCCGGCTACGTCGCTCGGGCGACGGGCTCTCCAGCCGTCCAGACACTCCTGATCAAGACGAACGGCGTCCCGCCGCAGGTTGCGGGCGATGTCCGGCGGGTGCTCGGGCCCACGTCGGGCGCCACGGTTCGCGACGTGTCCACTCAGCAACGGATCACCCTGTCGAGCCTGACAGCGGTAGACCTGACGGGCCTCAGCCGACTCGAGCTGACCTTGGCCTTCATCCTCGGCGCCGCCGCAACTGGGGTGGTCCTCGCACTCGGCTTCAGCGAACGCCGGCGCACGTTCGCGATCGCCTCTGCGCTCGGCGCGAAGCGGCGCCAACTCGCGGCATTCGTTTGGAGCGAAGCGCTGCTCGTCTCGGTGGGGGGCATCATCGTCGGAGCGCCGGCCGGCTGGCTGCTCTCGTACGTGATCGTGAAGATCCTGACCGGCGTGTTCGATCCCCCGCCCGACCATCTGTCGATCCCATGGGCCTACCTGGCTACGCTCTGCATCGTGGTCGTTGCCGCGATCGTCCTCGCGGCCGAGGGCGCGATCCGCTCGAGCGAACGGCCCGCGGTGCAGATCATCCGCGACTTGTGATCGCACTGAGCGGGCATGACGGTCGCCCATCGGCTCCGTCACGCCCGCTTGCAGCTCCGATTTTCGGGATCGGATCGCCACCGGCCGTCGAACTCCCAGGTCTATCCGCTCATGCTGACGAGGTGTGCGACCTCGTTCGGTCCGGTGAGCGCACGCTCGCTCACGATCCCGATGCCCCGTCCGTAGACCTTCTGGTCGTAGGCGCCGGGTTCGATCTGTGTGGCCTCGAGCGTCGTGAGGACGTTACGCACCGTGCCGAACGGAACCGTTTGCGAGCCGGTCGTTGCGATCACCCAGGCCGTGTCTTCGGCCTGCCCGGCGTAGCACTCCTGGCGGTAGGCGTCGGGGATCTGCGGATCTGCCTCCATGATGATCCCGGGCTGGGCGCCGTCTACCCCCGCGAGGAACGATCCCGATGTGTCGGTCTTGCCGTTGGGGAGAAACGCGGTGGTGTCCTCGCCCAGATACCAGACCGCTCCCTGCTTGTCTTGCGCGTAGTAGTCGAACGTCTTCTCGAGCAGGGCGCCGTGGTGGGTCGCGATGTCGCTTACGACGGTTGCCGAGATGCCCAGGATGACCTTCTTCCGATCCGTGACGACGACGGTGTCCGTCTGGGTCTGCCCGTCCTTGATCCCGGTGTAGACGAGCTTTCTGCCCACCGGCAGCGGGAAGAAGGGGTTGTCGATCACCTGGCCGAAGTCCGCCGGATCCAGCACCGGCGCATAGCTCGTCCCGCATGCAGACGCGCCCGAGGGCGCGCTCGATGCCCATGGCGCCCAAACCATCGCCGTCGTCCCCGCAACGAGGGCCAGGGCGAGCGCCGTCATGAATGTCCTGCTCATCTCGATCTCCCTTCGTTCGGACAGGAGGACCCTAGGAGGTCGACCATGAGAGCTCGATGAATCCGAGCCGGGGGCCAAGGGCTCAAGGCTCGGCCTGGACGGGCCGAGGCAGGGGATGATGGAGGAGATGGGTCGCGGGGGGCTCGAGCAGCGGGTTTGCCGTCGCATGGAGCATCGGAGCGTGCTTCGACGAACCCTCCTTCTCGTGGCCGTCGGTATCCTGCTCGTCGCCTGCACCTCGGCAGGGGAGGGGGGCGTTGCCCCGAACCCGCCATCGATCGTCCCCGGCCCGTCTCCGTCGGCCGAACCGAGCGAGAAACCACCGCTCCTGCCCGAAGGGGTCGACACCCTCGCCGTGCCCTCCGAGCGGATCGTCCCCGTGTGGGAGCACCCCGCGCAGCCGCACGCCGGGTTCAAGCTCGACACGCTGAACCCAATGGGCCACATCTCCCCGATGCTGATCGACCGGGCCAAGCGACGCGGGGGGAATCCCTGGTACGAGGTTCTCCTCCCGCTGCGGCCGAACGGCTCATCGGGTTGGGTGCGAGCGGAAGACGTCACGCTCAGGCGGATCGATCAGCGCATCGACGTCGACCTGTCCGACCGGCTCCTCAGCTACTACGTCCACGGCGATCTCGAACAGCGCTTCCACGTCGGTATCGGCACCGACGCGACCCCGACCGGGACCGGCTCCTTCTACGTGTGGGTCAAGGTCCGGTATGCGAGCCCGTACCAGCCGTACGGCATCGCCGCGCTCGGCCTGTCGGGTTTCTCGCCGGTCCTCTCCGAATGGCCCGGCGGCGGCCGCATGGCGATCCACGGCACGTCCAGCCTGACCGACCTGGGCAACGCCGTCTCCCACGGGTGCGTTCGGGTGTACAACGCGGACCTGACCAAGCTGCTCGATGTCCCGCTCGGGACGCCGGTGCGCATCACGCGGTAGTCGCCGGGTCGGCCGGCTCTCGCCGCGCTACCAGGACACGCCGGCCGAGGCCGAGAGGAACTTCATCAACGGCGCGAGTGTCCGGCAGCCTCCGAGGAACGTCTTGCGCAGGTCCGGGCTCCTGATCTGCTTCTCGGTCAGCTTCACGGACCCGGTGAAGCTCTTGCGCTTGATGTCCTCGATCATCGGGTCGTCCGCGTCGAACCCGCGGGGCGGCCGTTTCAGCGTGTCCTCCGGCTCGTCGAGCTCGCCGCGCGCCTTCCTCCACTCGGCCGGCTTGGCCGAGATCCGTTCGCGGATCGCCTGGAGCACCGGGGGCTCGGGCATCCACATGCCGCCGGCCAGGAAGCACTGGCCCGGCTGCAGGTGCAGGTAGTAGCCGGGGCCGTGCACGCCCTTCCCCATCGAGAAGTGCGCGCTCGCGTACGGCTTGTACGGACTCTTGTCTTTGGAAAACCGCACGTCTCGGTAGATCCGGAACATCGACCCGCCGTTGGGGCGCGGATCGGCCACGAGCGCCGTGCTGACCTTGCGAAGCTCGGGCCCGACGTCCGAGATGAACTGCAGGAACGGTTCCTTGACCGATTCCTCGTACCGCTCCTTGTTGTCGGCGAACCACTCCCGGTCGTTGTGCGCGGCCAGGTCCCGCAGGAACGCGAACGTCTCGGCATCGAAGTAGCCCATGCGACCTCCCTTCCTCACCCCGGAAGGATAGGGGGGTCGGCGTGATGACGCGGATCGCGGGATCAGGGCGTCGTCAACGCTTCCAACAGGCGCGCGAGCGTGGCGTTGGCCTCGCGCAGCTCCGGTTCCCCGATCCGTTCGCCCAGAGACTCGGCCCATGTGCGTTGCCGCAAGCGGATCTCGCGAAGGGTCGTGAGGCCTCGTGGGGTGATCCGGACCAGCTTGGCCCTGCGGTGGTTCGGGTTGTCCTCGTAGGTCGCCAACCCGTCCTCGACCAGGACGTCGGCGACCCGCTGGACGCTCTGTCGGGTGAGCCACCACGCCCGCGCGATCTGCGCCACCGAGAGGGGCTCCTTGTCGATCGCGGCAAGGACGCGCCAGCGGGCGCTGGTCTGCCCCGAGGGCTCGCCCATGTCGTCGCCAAGGGCGATGAGCAGTCCGTTCAGGCGGAACACGTGAACCACGAGCTCGCTCACGGCGTCCCCGGCCCTCGAACGAGGTGGCCGCCGAGCGGACGAGTTGACAGCATGCTGTCGTTTCGATACGGTCTTCGACATGACAGCATTCTGTCATATCGGATACCGCCCGTCACGGAGGGCGGAGGAAGAGGGAGGCCGCGATGACCGACGAGCAGATCCGTCCAACCCGCGTCGAGTTCCCCCAGGCCGATCTCGACGACCTGCGCGAGCGCGTCGATCGCACCCGATGGCCGGACGAGCTGCCGGGCGTGGGGGACGCCTACGGCGTGCCGCTCGGGTACCTCCGGGAGCTGGCCGAGTTCTGGCGCACCGGCTACGACTGGCGCTCCTGGGAGGAGCGGTTCAACCGGTACCCGCAGTTCACCACGACGCTCGACGGGCAGAACGTGCACTTCTTCCACGTCCGCTCGCCCGAGCCGAACGCGTTCCCGCTGATCCTCACCCACGGGTGGCCCGGCTCGGTCGTCGAGTACCTCGACGTGATCGAGCCGCTCAGCGCCCCGGGCGCGAACGGCGGCTCCGCGGCGGACGCGTTCGACCTGGTGATCCCGTCGCTGCCCGGGTACGGCTTCTCCGGTCCGACGGGCGAGACCGGCTGGAACCGCTACCGGATGGCCAAGGCCTGGGCCGGTCTGATGGGCCGCCTCGGTTACGAGCGCTACGGCGCCGTCGGCAACGACGCCGGCTCGATGATCAACCCCGAGCTGTGGCGGGTCGACCCCGAGCACGTCGTGGCGAGCCACGTCACGCAGATCTTCTCGTTCCCGTCCGGCGACCCGGCCG
>Ga0126377_10001423_pt1 | contig 15751 bp, 8 predicted proteins | sample PanSoiMetPlot_22_FD_92647 | JGI IMG/M metagenome (GOLD analysis project Ga0126377, IMG submission 92647) | Tropical forest soil microbial communities from Panama - MetaG Plot_22 | ecosystem: Environmental > Terrestrial > Soil > Tropical forest > Bulk soil | place: Panama | collected 2016-02-17
GAGCGGCTACGCCACTGTTATTGTTAGCCAGCAGATTCGCCTGGGCGAGCTTGAATTCATTCAAGAATCCATTCTCGATCGTGTTCACTTCATTGATTGAATAGAGCCGCGTCAGCTTGCGACCACGATTACCGACATAACGCGCTTCGATCACCGTGTCTCTCATGATCTCCCGCTGGATGCCTGCGGTCCACGATTCGACATAGCCCACTTTCAGATTCGGATTGAAGGCAATTGCCTGATCGTTAACGCCTGGAGTTAGCGGGAAGGTAGGAGCATTGATCGCCGGCGTCGGCACTCCATTTCTAAACAGCGAGCCAACCGCCAGACAGGAGGAACAGTTTGGATTTGAAGTCGTCGCATTCGCGGTGCTCAAAGCCACGCTGAACACCTGTCCCGGGTTGGTAGCCAGGCCAGTTGAGCCAACGTTCGTTCCATCTTGCGTAAAGGCGACGGAGAAGCCAGCGCGCAACACGCTTTGTCCGCTATCGCCAAAGATCCGATGGAAGAATCCATCCTTGAAGTCCGGACTATAGGCAATGCCAACGTTCGGAGCGAAATTGTTCTTATCCATTTGGTAGGCGTCTGACCCGGGGGCCAGACGAACCATTTGCGTTTTCGGGTTCGAACAGGCATCGGGATGGAACAAGTTGTTTGGTCCAGAACAACCGAAGATATTGTCGTAGCTGAGCGGGACAGTGTAAGCGTTGTTCTTGGCGTGATACGGGCCCTGCAGCTCGTAGCGCAAGCCATAGTTGATGGTGATGTTCGGACGGAATCTCCACTGATCCTGCGCGAACGCACTCCAGGCCTTCTGCTCAGCACGTTCAGTCAGGTTGCCCTGCAGCGTGTAGTTGAGACTCTCATCGGCCACTGCCGTGCCGCCGACTGCCGTCATGCGACCAACGAGGGTGGCGTAGATGGCCCGAGCTTCGGCGATCTGGGTAGTGTTTGCTCCCGGGAAGTTGTTCGACCCGGGGGTACCCGCGAAAACCGCGCCATTAACAGGATCCGGAATAGCTGACGTCGTATCGATGCCAAAAGTGATACCACGCATCAAATTGCCGCTCGGAAACAGACTGTAGAAGTTGGTGTCGGTTAGACCACCGCCGAAATTGAAGCTGTGGTTGCCGTGTCCCCAGTTGAAGCTGTCGGTAAACGTCTGTACCGGCGAGTTACGTCGTTGCGGCGCGTTGACCGAGGTGGCAGTTGTCAGTGCGTTGGGAGCGGCCAAGCCGTCAGTGATACCGAGGTTGAATCCACCCTGGTTCACAAACTGGCCAGCATTCGTTTCGGGGAAAAACAGAGTGGTGCCGCCCACGAGTGTGAAGCGAGCCTCATTACTCATGGACGCGCCGATCTTGGAGACCAACGTCGTGGAGTTGGAGAAACGGTTGGAACCCTGGCTACCAAAATTCGGGAATCCAGGAAAACGGGGGTCGGCGTTGTTCAGGAAGTCGACCACTGAAGTGAACTGCTGGTAGTTCCAGACGTTGGTTAGCTGCTGACTCTTGGTAATGTTCCAGGTGAGGTTCACCGTGGGGAAGCGACGTGTCTGGCCACCGGTGTTGATGAAGCTGAATTGATTGATGTTGGGATCTCCAGTTACAGGACTGAGTCCTCCCTGTGACGTTGTAGCGTTAATGTCGTTCAGGAGATTGCCGACAACCGGATCCTTGCTGGAGGTGAAGCCCGCGTTACCAGCAAGCGTCAGCAGGTTCTGCGTACACTGCTGTTGCGTAGCATTGATCTGGGTGCAGAGGGGGCTGGCTGCAGTGCTGGTGCGAATCCAGCTGAAATTTCCATTCAGAACCTGGGGAGCAAAAACGATGCGCTGTCTCGTGGCACTCTCAGGCAATCTGTACTCTTCGTAGTTGACGAAGAAGAAGGCCTTGTCTCTGCTCTTCAGTAATCCCGGGATTAGAATTGGACCACCGACGCGAATACCCGGCTGCGTGAGCAGCACGCGATTGCGCGGGGCCTTGTGATCGACAGGGTCTTCTCTCAGGTCGCGATTGTTGAACCAGTAGTTGGAGTTGAACCAGGAGTTGCGATGATAGATATAGGCGCTGCCGTGAAATTCGGATGAGCCCTGGCGAGTAGCAAACTTGATCTGCACTGCGCCGGCGCCTGCGCTTTCCGCACCTGGAGTCGCTGTCGAGAGAGTTACTTCTTCGATAGCGTCGGTCTTGGGCTGAATGTAGGTAAAGAACCCGTCACTGTTCTTCAGCAAAGGGTCTTGGACTTGCACACCGTCGAGCGTGATGTTCATCGCGCCTTTCGGCAGACCATTAACCGAGGATTGGCGAGGACGGCCGACAGTAGCAGTACCTGGCAAATACAACACAACGTCGAGGGCGTTGCGAGACGCATACGGTAGGTCAGTGATCTGTCTACCGGTAATGGTGCTGGCAACGTTCGCGGTTTGTGTTTGCAGCAGTTCGCCACCGCCGACAACAGTTACCTGCTCAGTCGGGGCACCAACTTCGAGAGCGATGTTTACACTGGAGGGGTTACCGACGTCGACTTTCACATCAGTAACCACTGCAGTCTTAAAACCTGGTGCCGAGATCGTTACGGTGTACAGACCGGTGCTGAGGGCCGGTACGTTAAAGGTACCGTTGTCGGTCGTAGTCACCGTGCTCTGCACAGTGGTGGCATTATTCTTAACAACGACACTTGCGCCAGCCACAACGGCGCCTGTCGGATCGGCTACAGCTCCGGCGATCGATCCCGTGACGCCCACCTGACTAAATGCTGTCAAGCTAAAGATGGCGACAAAGGCCGTCAAAGCTGCAACCTTAAAGAAGAGCTTTGTCATTACTGGTGTCCTCCGTCAGAAAGATAAAATTTTTCGGGTTCCGCTTACGTGGACAAACCCATACCCACACTTCCGGAATGGATTTGGTAACTAATGACTTAACTTGAGGAATTAGATCGCCGCAGTCTGCTGCAATGACTTAGAACGCTTCTGCCTAACCAATCCGGCCTAACGCTGTGGGCCAAGCAACGCTGCAGGTTGGAAATAAACGTGCTTTTAGGAAGTGAAAAACTCGTAAAAGGTTGAGCTCGTTTTCGTGGCCGAGGATTTGGCCATGCTGTCGGAAGGTTCGGTCTCTGGTTAGTGACTGGGTCACGTTCGGCCGTTCCGATCAAGCGAGACTCCCCTGTTTGTTTCCCCTTTTTCTAAAGACTTCGGCGAATGCTCCGTCGTCTGACGTGGCAATATGTGTGCCGTTCAAGGGAAAGCGTCTGAGGCCTTCTTTGATTGGGATTGACGCGAGTTAGGCTCTGGCGGTGGGCGCCGGAAAATCAGAAATTTGGATCAAAGTACGAGTTTTTCGATTTTGTTGGAGCGCCGGCGGCCCGCCCGCTCCTTCATTTTAGAACTGAGGCGGTGAAGATGCGGGCGAGCCGCCCGCGCTCCCAAACCCGGCTCGCCTCAGTATTCCATCTTGCCGTCAAGCATCATGCTAGCTGTTTTAAAGCGCATGTTCAGTTTGACATTCGCGTCAACTTCAGTCAGGAACCGGATCTCGTTAACGTCTGGAGTGATGAACTCCTTGCCATCGACAACACGAGGGAAAATAAAGCGAGCGCCAAACCCATCTGGTCCAGGTGGGACATACTCCTCGAGAAACAGACGTTTGCCATCGCTGCGCTCAAGATAGGTTTTGTTCTTGAGCGTAGAAGTCACCGCGCTCTGAAATGCCTGCATCACTTTTCCTGAGAACCGGCCATCACTACATTCAAATGCTACCGCGACAATGGTCAGATTGCTTGATTGGAGTTCAGCAAAATTGTGTAGTCCCGCGGTGGTCTCCTTATCCGGCTTCTCCTTGATCTCATACAGTCGCGCCAGCGCTTTGCGCACTGGCCGCGCACTGAAGAAACGAATGTAATAAAAAAGCTTGACCTCTTGATTGGTTGCGCCCTCAACGGTACGGGACGCGCTGTTGTTGCCCCGGGCGCTGGCGGTTGTCGGCGAATAAAACATCTCCGCGAGGTTTGTATCGACTTGAGTCTGGGCCCACGGTGATGAAGAAAGCATCTGCTGTGCTTCCTTCGCGCTCCACTCGGTCCAGGGCTTTTGGGTTTGACCGATGACCACGGTGGTCCACAGCAGCGCGAACAAGAATAGCGGGATTGTCGCGCACAGCCTTGATGAGGTTAACTTCATAACAACTCCCCGGCGGTCAAATTACTTAGTACTCCAGCTTACCTTCGTACATCATATCCGACGTCTTATATTTGACGTTCAGTTTTACCTTTTGGGACATCTCGGCCGCGAACCGCACATTCTCATTGTCATTGGCGAGGAAAGGATGCCCGTCGCTCATTCGTGGAAAAATGAACTTGGCGCCCATGCCGTCATTCGTCGGCGCTCGATACTCCATCAGAAATACGCGCTTGCCATCTTTTCGTTCCAAATAAACACTGTTCTTTAACTGGTCCGCCGTCGCGGAAACAAAGGTTTGCGCCGCTGGGCCAAGGAAGCGTCGATCGGTACCCTCAACCGCAACCGCGACGACAATGTACTCACCGAAGTCGCGATCGACAAACGATTGCAATTGAGTAGCCAGTTCTTCGTTGGGCTTGTCCTGGCCCAGGAGGACCATCCTGGCAAACGCTGCGCGGACCGGTTTCGCTGACAGGAGACGCACGTGGTACTTGATCGAGATGGGAGTGTTTGTCGCGCCTGATTCCGTTTGGCCCGCCTTGGCGATATTTTTGTCTTCGGTGCGCGCTGCGGTTGTGGTGGTGACGGCGTTGGGCTGGTAATTCATGGACGACGTATCAGTCTCGGTTTGGGTCTGGGCCCAAGCGGAATCATTCAGAGTTTTTTCCGCCTCTTTTTTGGACCACTCGGTCCACGGTTTTGTCTTTTGTGTAAAAACGGATAAGGATAACGAGCAAAGCAGCAAGGCAATGCAGACTAATCGAATCATAGTGGACCTTCCTTTTAACTTTGGCGTGCGCTGACTCAAATGCCGCTACGAAACTGTTCCGCAGCCGAATTCAGAGAAAGTGGAAAAGCGATCAGAACCGTGATCGAGCGCAACATCTTGCCGGACATAATCAAGATGAAGGACAGACATTAACAGGGTCGCATTCCCATCAGTCAGTCGCAGACTCAGGTCCTTGCCTTCAGATTTTTCCGAGAGAATCTCGGACAGGAGAAAATGTCGACAACCAAACGGCGCCACCTTACCGATCTCAATTCGTTCCAGCAGTCCTTCACTGCAAAAGATCTCCAGGGTCGGGTCGCCGGTAAGGTTCTTATCGTCGATGTTGAGCACGCCCACCAACTCGTCGCGTAAGATCTTGTGGCCGGTGCGTTCGACCCGGGCGTTGGTGACGATGTAATCAGTACTCAACCCGCCACGCGCTTTTGCCTGTTGATAAGCGCGAGCTGAACGCAGACCGGGTCGGAAATGAGTGAAGCCGCGCGCGTCCCAGGGCGAGACTGTCAGTTCGACTTTCATCAAGGTGTGGTTAGTGTTAGGTGCTACTGCTAACGACAAGCCGCCGGCGAAATCTTCCGGCAGTCCAAGACTGGAACTGTCCAGGATACAACTCTGATAACCACCAAGCCTCAGCACTCCATGGTCTACCTGGCGAGCGGAGATATTCGCGGGAAGCTTTGTTCCGGGGCTAACCTGCCAGGCAACATTGCCGCCGCGATCGGTAATGAATGGATCTAACCAAAGCGAATCTTCCATCGGGGCTCCAGAGCTCAGATGGAATCGCGAATTGAGCACCAGGCCTCCGACTCGCTTACCGTGAAACACGAGCGGTGTATAAAGGACATTCTTGGCGAGGAATTTCCCCTCCGTATCGAACGGCGGCTTCGTCGGCACCGGGTGATAAGGAGGTTGATGAATCGGGTGTTCGACGCTGAACATCTCCCGCCCTTCACGGCGAATCATGAGATAACCAAAATTCTTTACCGATCCCTGGTCGTTGGTAATGGCAATGGTCCCGCCTTTGTCTTTTGCAGTGGTAGTGGTTCTCCGTTTTGGTTGCAGCCCACTACGGAAAGCCGGCCCTACTTCATTGACTACGGCGCCCTGGCGCAGATCCAATAAAAGTGATGAGTGCGGTTTCAGATCGTAAGGTACCTGATCGACGCAGGAGCCGAGTTGGTCGTAGAGCGTGATGATTCCCTTGCTCTGCTTGACGTAAGGATTGAAGAGACTAAAGAGCCCTTCATATTCTGCCAAAGGCGGAAAGGGCATCGAATAGAAGAAGCTTTCAGCTTTTTGCCACTCCAGCGGATCCGGATTGGCGTGCACGTTGTCGAAGGAGTTGGCGGTTTGCCAACGGACAAACGCCGAACTGAAGAGGTCGCTCGCGTGCATTGGCTCGCGCCCATGCGGTCGCAAGCGTACTTTGAGACCACCCCAGAAAGTCTTTCCTGTTCCTACCAGGTCAGCGGTCTTTATTACAGTTGTCTGCATTGCCGGAACCGTGAGTCGTTTGGCCACGCTATCAGGACCAACCGGAGTTCCCGCTGCGTCATATAAATAGATCTCGTAATCAGTGGAGTCGGCGCCATCTTCAAAGCCGCGCGTGCCAACGAACGTATCTGAGGTCAACACAATTTCGGAATGAATGCCGAGTGCGGGGTCTTCGACGATGAAAGCGGCGCATACGTCGAGCCAGCAGGAGTTTGTTTGCGGCGGCGAACTGCTGTTCGGATTTTGGAAAGCGAGTGGTTGACGCAACAAGGGCACGGTCGCCAGAGAAACCAACGAACCTGAGGTCCAAGCGAGAAAGCTGCGCCGATCTAATCGAGCCACGGCAAACTCTCGGGGGTATTGGATTGGGAAAGTTGAGGAGAGCGGGGTGGCCGCTCTCCTCGTGAAAGGGGCTAGCGTTCAGGTTCCTAGAAATTCCACCTGATAACTAGCTGCACCAAGCGGCCGCCAGGATCGTTCGTGGTTGAAGTATCCTGGTAGGCGTTGGTAATGATTCCATTCAGCGGTGCGCCGTTCACATCGTTGGCAGCACTGCCGATCAGGAAGTTCTGTGCGTTGAAGGCATTCAGGAATTCAGCGCGCAGTTCCAGGTTGTTGTTCTCCGTAAACCTGAACTTCTTGACGAGGCTCAAGTCGGGCCGAACAAAACGTGGTCCTTTAACAACTAAATTCGCGAACCCGCAGCCACCCGCGTACGGCTGCACGCAGTTGCCGGCGCCCGCCGGTGCCAGGTACCTACCGCTTGGCGCACCATTGGTATAGATAGGCTGATTTGTTCCCGCAGCAAAGCCGACGGCAAAAGCCTTGGCTGTGTTGGTGATCACATCATCAGGCAAATAGAACACTGCGTTGGGATTCTTGCGAACTTCGATAAGCTTCTGGAGGTCCTTCGTTGTCATTCCGACAAGTTGGACGTTACCAAAGTTCACCGGATTTCCACTCTGAACCCGAACTGATCCATTGAAGCCCCAACCACCGAGCAAATACTCCTGCCAGCCCCTGGCATCGGACAGGAATCTTTGTCCCTTGCCAACCGGGAATTCGTAGATGAAGTTTGTCTTGAAGGAGTGGGTGACATCGTAAGGACCAATGTTCTTGCTCAGATCAGTTCGTCGCAGATCGAAGTAGTTAGTGAATACCGAAGAACTGCTGGCATAGAAATTCGACTGCGACTTGGAGAAGGTATAGCTGCCCTGGATGAGCAGACCGGCTGAAAGTCGTCGTCTTACTTCTATTTGCAGAGCGTCGTACCACGATTGGTTACCGTTATCTACGACAAAAGGATCGCCTACCACATCGGGATTGACGATAAAGAAATTCGGGGTCGCCAGGGCCTTCAACTGTGGCGTAATCCCCGCCAACGTGCTGTTCAATACCGAGTTGCGGTTATTCAGGAAGGTCGAAGTGCTGAAGGCGAGGTTATTGGCAAATGTCAAAACACTCGGATTCAGCGGATTCAACGCATTGACCAAGGTGGCATTCGCAAACAACGCGTTGCTGTAGTGGGTCGAATTGGTTGGATCAATCGCCACGCCTGGACTGATGGTTGCGCCCTGCAAGTTCACCAGCATGGTTGGTAGCGGGAAGGTGCCCGTGCCAGGCCCACGGTAACGGAAGTTTAGCCCGCCACCAGTACAGCCAGGGGTTTGGCTGCAGGTAATGTTGGAAAGAAGGTTTTGTTGCGCGAGCTTGAACTCGCTCATGAAACCGTTCTCGATCACGTTAGCATGGTCTTGCAGGTCATACTGACGCCACAGGTTGTGTCCGCGATTGCCAACATAACGAGCTTCAATCACAGTGTCCTTCGTTAGCTCTCGCTGAAGACCAAAGGTAAATGACTCTACGTAACCCAGCTTAATGTCGGGCTTAAAGGCATTTACTGAGTCAGTGATCGAAGGAGTGAAGGGGAAGGACAAGCTCGAAGGAATGTTACTAGGTGGTGCCAGCAAGCCGCTCCGGAACAACGTTCCCACTGGGATGTTGTTTGCCCCGGTCAACGAAATCGCGCGGGTAGCCGTAAACGCTGGTCCAGAGTTGGCGCCGGTGACCGCTAAGAACACGTTTGTGCCTTCGCGTACTGAAGCCATCGAGAAGCCGCCGCGAATAACAGTCTGGCCGGAATCGCCTGCCAGTTTGTGCAAGAATCCACTACTCCAATTCGGGCTGTAGGTAAAGCCAAAACTTGGCAGTAGATTCCAGTAGTCTTCCTTGAAGACCTTCTGACCCTTTGCATTAGTAAAGGTTGGAGCTGTTCCGGTCAGCGTGCCCGGTTTGAAGAGATTCCCGGTACCGGATCGACCAAACAGACTGTCATAGGTCGCAAATGAGAAGTTATTGTTTTCCACCACGTAGGGTAGCAGCACTTCGTTGCGCAGACCGAAGGTCAACGTAACGTTCGGACGAACGCGCCAGGTGTCCTGGGCATAGAAGCCAGCCTCGCTCATATGCATGCGCTGAATGAAGTCTCCGAGGTACTTATACTTTCCGGATTCATCAGTGTATGCATTACCGCTCAACTGGGTGATGCGACCGGTAAGCGTTGCGTAGAGTGCAGCCGCCTGGCTTCTTTGGCCCGGAGTCGAACTTGGCAAACCAGTGTTGAAAACATTGAATAGGGTGGAATCAAGCGTGGAGTCAACGCCAAAGCTGTACAACGGAACTACCCGGTTGAAGCTCTGTGAAAACAGATTCACCCGCGTGAAGTCGCCGCCAAAATTAAAGGTGTGATTGCCTTTAATCCAGGTCAACGTGTCGCTGAACTGCTTGACTGGTGAGTTGCGTCGTGAAGGAGCGGAAGTAACCGTGGCACTCTGGATGCCGCCGATGTTCGTAGCATTGATGCCCAGGTTAACCCCGCCCTGATTGGCAAACTGTCCCGCATTCACTTCTCCGAAGAACAACGTAACACCACCAACAAAGCCCATGCGCGCTTCGTTGACGATGTTGTTCGTGAGAGTTGAGCGGAGGGCAGTCACATTGGACCAGCGAATTGAAGTCTGGCTGCCGTGGTTGGGAAAATCGGGAAATGCCGGATCCACGTTATTCAAGAAGTCGACCACACCACCGAAGTTCTGATAGTTCCAGATATTCTCGATGTGATGTTTCTTTGTCGGGTTGAAGTCCAGTCGCACCGTGGGAAACCTTCGCGTCTGGCCACCGATGTTGTTAAAGGTGACTTGTTGACGCTGCAGGTCTGCGGGATTACCAGCGGCAACCGGAATCGGTTGCACATTGAGTCCGCTGACCGAACTCCGGATCTGGCCAAACAACGCGCCGATGGTTGGATCTGGAGTAGAAGTAAACCCAGCGGCACCGGCGAGGGTGTAGACGTTAACGCTGCAGCGCATGAAGCCGGGCGTCGCTCCCGTTGTGGTACAAGCAGAAGGTGGAGAGGGAATCGCCGCCACTTCATAGCGATAAATCCCCGCCTGTGCCTCGGGACTCAACAGCTGTCGCGTACGCGCAGTTCGTTCCGGCAAGCGATACTCCTCGTAGTTTACGAAGAAGAACGCCTTATCTTTCCCGTTGAACAACTTAGGGATCGAGATTGGACCACCAACCTTGCCTCCCGGTTGATTCAAGAGGATGCGCGCTTGCGGAGCCTTGTGGGTAACAGGATCAGCTACCTGGTCGCGATTGTTGAACCAGTAGTTTGCATTCAGCGCAGGGTTGCGGTGATACCAGTAGACGCCACCATGGTATTCATTGGTGCCGTTCTGAGTGACAAACTTGATCTGCACTGCACCTTCCGCTGAGCTCTCTGCGCCAGGGGTAGTGGTGGAAACGGTCACTTCGCTGATGGCATCAGTTCTTGGTCTGATGTAAGTAAAGAAACCATCGCTGGACTTGAGCAGGTTGTCCTGCACGTTGACGCCGTCGATGGAGATATTGAGTGCGCCTTTTGGCAAGCCGTTGACCGACGAGGTACGCGGACGTCCTGGCGTGGCAGTACCCGGCATCGTCAACACGAGGTCGAGCGCATCGCGTGAAGCGTTCGGCAAGTCCGTGATCTGGCGGCCGGTAAGAGTGGTACCGACAGTTGCTGACTGGGTTTGCAGCAACTCTCCACCTCCCACGACCGTGACAGTTTCAGCGGCGGAGCCAACTTCCAACTCGACATTGATGCTGGAAGGCTTACCGACGTCGACCTTGATTTCGGTGACGACGGCCTGCTTAAAACCAGAGGCATTAATCGTAGCCGTGTAAACACCCGACGACAGTGAAGGGACGTTGAAAGTTCCTTCGCCGGTCGTCGTGGTTGAAAACTCCTGATTGGTCGCAACGCTTTTCACGGTCACAGTGGCACCGGCCACGACCGCGCCTTTCGGGTCAACAACTGTTCCCGAAAGAGAACCGAGGCTCTGTGCGAAGGCGGTGACTCCACACACGGCGAGCAACAGGAGGAAGAAAAGGTATTTCGGTAAACCGTTTCTCATCACGTAATCCTCCAAAATGGTTTTTGCCCTTAAACCCAGCAGAAGAACGAGCTGCTGGGCAACTTGTTGTTTGAAACCGACCAACTTACTTTGACTGGATGGATAGGGAATGCCCGTTCCGGTCGAGCATGTGTCGTTAAACCAAGCAAACGCTGAGCCAGCGGGGACTGATACGGAAAGTATTCAATCTGGAGAGCTTGCCCAGACGCTGGGATTGGTTTGACGAGCGTAGAGTACGATATTCTGGATATGTATTCAAATTATTGGAGCATATAACATCGCCGCTTGTCGATTTTGTTGCCGATTGGGCGTTGTTCTTAAGGCCCAATCGGCAATCGGCATTTGAGGATCAGCGATGTCCTACTTCACCACCTGCAGTTCGAATGAGAGTTCTTTGCCGCGCATGATTGTAGAGAGATAGAACTCCCAAAACTTTCGCGTGAACCGAAAGCTGGGCCATCTTTGGTCCAGGTTCACCAGGAACTCCAGCCCCAGACTACGCCAGAGATTTGCCAAACTGACGTGAGTGCTAATTGGCCGCAACACTGCTTCGGTGTAGAAAGGAAAGGGTGCGCGCTCCGGAATGAAGCAAGTGAAAGAGTAACTGTTGAAGTGATTGCGATGAGTTGGGTCGGTGGCCCAATCGGGATTCGAATAATGGGGGGTGACGATCTTTAACCGGCCGCCGGGTTTAGTAATCCGGTGCAACTCGGTGATGAACTTCATTACGTCAGGAACATGCTCGATCACATGCCGGCAAACGATCTCATCGAATTCGTTGTCAGCGAACGGGTAGGGAAAGACACCGAGATCGTGAATGACGTCGGCATCTGTGCGTGGGTTCGCGTCGATGCCGATCGCTCCGGGAAATTTGTTGCGCCCGCACCCAACATCCAAAACTCTCTTCGCAGGCTCACCCGTAGAGAGCAGAGCGTCATCTGTTTCAGTCATGCTGATGCTTAATTGGTATTGCAGCTAAGGAGAAAAGCACTCAACTCGTTCAGGTTGACAGCACGCACCGGTTTGTTGAGACGTGTTTGCACTTCCGCGAGCGTCATGCCATCCAACATCACTGGCTCATCACTCTTGATCATCTGCCTGGGAAGCAAAACAAAGTCGCCCCGCAGCTGATCGCGCGCGGCCACTAGATCTTGTCCGGTTAGCAACCCCGCGACCGAAACATCACCGCCAAAGTATCCATTCGCTACTGCTACGACACGCAACTGCGCGGAAAATTTTGTATTCAGTTTCCCGATCAACTTCTCGAGTACCGGGGCGAACAGTGTTCCCGTGACGACAGAGCCGTGAGTGCCGGACAATTGGGCCACCTGTTTGCGCTCCAGTCGCTTACTGAGCGCGGCAAACTCTTCATGGAACGAGCGTACCATGCCGACGCCATCTTCTATCTGTGGATACTTGCCGTAGTGCCTGCGTGGTGGCAGCGGGCGTCCGGCCTTCAGGTAAATCTCATCGCCCAGGAACGCGAAGTGTGTACCCAGTTGTGATTGCAATCGGTGCTGCACGACGCTCAGTTGATCGATCACCTCGCGACAGAATTCGGGTGTCACGGGCGTTAGTCGTTCGTCGGTGTTGTAGCGAGTCAGACCAAGTGGGACGATCGCTACGCTCGAGATGCGCGGATATTCAGCTGCCAGATCAGCGATGGTCCGTTCCAGCACCTGGCCGTCGTTGATACCGGGACAGAGCACCACTTGAGCATGAACCTCAATGCCTGCGTCCAACAAACGTCGCAAAGGACGAGAGATGTCGGCGCGCTTCTCGTCGACACCGAGTAGATAGGCGCGCACTTGAAGATCAGTGGCATGCACCGACACGTATTGCGGAGTGAGTCGTTGTTCGATGATGCGCTTTAGTTCGTCTTCGCTGATGGACGTGAGCGTAGTGTAATTGCCGTAGAGAAACGATAGGCGAATATCCTCGTCGCGAACGAAGAGCGAGGATCGGGCGTCAGCAGGGTTGCCCTTACAGAAACAGAAGATGCACTCGTTGGCACATTGCCGGGGAACGATTTGCTCAAAGCTGAAGCCGAAGTCCTCGCCCTCTTCTCGTTCCAGTTCGACTTCCCAGTCCTCGCCGTTCTTCTTTCTGACCTCAAGCACGAGTTCGGTCTCACCGGCAGTGTGAAAACGGAAGTCGAGATAATCCCGTACTACGCGGCCGTTGACCTTTATTATCCGGTCGCCACGTTCCAGCTCAATTTCGGCCCCCAGGCTGTCGGGAGCCACCTCGGCTATTTCCACGCCCCGTCGCCGGATACTGGTAACTGCCGGAGTGACTGCAAATTCGTACATACTTCGCTGACTTGTCCTTCCCCTACTACTGGTGCACAGTGAACTTTAGGGCTCAGTGGCGAAACGCGCAATATAGCAGACGATGGCGGTAATTGTTGAGCGCCCTTTGGAGTGCGGCGACTTGTCGCCGCTTTGGGATCGGGGCCTCGGTCGAATGGGAAAAGATCCCAAAGCGGCGACAGGTCGCCGCACTCCAAAGTGGAAGCCGGGGGGTATTGGACGTTTTCAGAAACTCTAGAGCTTCGACCGAGCTTAATCTTGCCATGATTTCTGTGTATAATCCGGCGCACCAGCGCGTCCACGTAAGGCACTGCACCGAACAAGCTTACCGAGAAGTCGGAATTTTCAACGCCAAGTATCAGACAATGAATAAAGCAATACCCTTCGCACTCTCTGCCCTTCTTTTTATTAGCCTGTCTTTCTCTGTTTTCGCGCAGCAACCCGGCCCTGTCGCCAGCTCGCTGCCGAAAGCAGAGCCTGGCGACAATTCGACCGCCGAGGCAACCGCTGATGTCCAAAAACTCTACAACTCGGGTGTCGCTTTGTCGGAAGCAGGAAAAATAGACGAAGCTATCAACGCGTTGAAGCAGGCGCTAAAGATTCGCCCGGAAGATCCGCAAACAAACTTCCAGTTGGGTATGACCTACTCCAAGTCGAAGTCGTACAAGGAAGCTTTTGATTCCTTCAAGCGGGCCACTCGTTACAAACCTGACTGGGCGGAGGCTCACTTCCGACTGGGAATGATGTCCTATGTGCTGGGCAGGCAGAGTCAAGCACTCGATGAGTATCAAAAGCTGAGCGAACTCAAGTCTCCCTATGCGAACACTCTGTATCGGATCATCCAGGACGAGAACGGCACCGGCAACGCGGAGGTGAAGCCGACGAGCAACCCTCCGGCAGCAACGGACTCCGCCACCAAGAATGCAAACAGCGAGACGCCGAAGAAGCCAGCGGAGACAAACAAGGCGAACGTTACTCCGCCGGCAAACAACAACACGCCAGTTCAGCCTGCTAACAATGTTGTTAGCAAGCAACCGGCTGATTCGAATAAGTCGAACACCAATCCGGCTGGCAATTCCAATCCGCCAACCAACAGCGCCAGTAACAAGCAACCCAATCCGCCAACCGCGCCGGTGAACGATCCGGTAGTTAAACCAGCGACTGCCGATTCACTGCCGCCTACGGAAATCTATCGGGTCGGAATAGGTGATGTCCTTGATATAAGACTGCTGAACTCCGCCACCAACCGTTCAACCTTGTACACCGTGATCGGCGGCGGCGTCATCGATCTACCGGTCGCGGGTGGACCAGTCGCAGTAGCCGGATTGACCGCCGATGAGATTCAAGCGCGCATTGCTGCAGAGCTCAAACGACGCGCCGTTGAAGAAGGCGCACATGTATCAGTCGGTATTCGTCAGTACTCCAGTCATACGGTGACGGTAACCGGGCTGGTCGCCTCACCCGGCACCCGTATTTTGCGACGCGAAGCTGTTCCTCTTTATGTGGTGCTTTCAGAATCGCAACTGCGAAACGACGCGGGACGGGTGATGATTTTGCGCGGTGGTAACCAGGGACAGTCACTCGACGTCGGCGATCCAGCAACTCTGAACACGACTGTAGTTTCGGGAGACGTCATCAACGTCTCGGGCCGACCCCAGGAGTTCTACTACATTGCGGGTCGCATCAACTATCCGGGCCAGAAGCCATTTCAACCCGGCATCACTCTGCTGCAAGCAATCCTCGCCGCCGGCGGCACTTCCCGCAATGAAAACAGTATTGAGATCTCCCGCGCGGGGGCAGATGGGCGGTTAGTGACCACCAAGTTCAGCGTTAAGGAAATTAAGTCCGGCACGGTTGCTGATCCCAAACTTCAACCCGGTGATCGCATCGAAGTATTACGCTAATTCTGTCAATCATTAGCGGCAATTTTATTGACAATCCCAGCCCTGTTTGCTAGTTATGCAAGGCGCATTTCAGACCAACTCTGCTTCTTCCAAACAACCAAGACAAGCTAGTCAACTTTAGGGGCGAAAGAGTGCTAATCCAATGAACAATAAAATGAAGCCAGCGCTGTTGGGTGGGTTGATCGTAGGTCTTTTGTCTGCAATTCCAATCGTCAATTATTGCTGCTGCATTTGGGGCATCGGAGGAGGAGCACTCGCGGGATATCTTTACATTAAGGACTCCCCGCTACCGGTAAAGCCCGGTGACGGCGCGATGATTGGTGCCTTAGCCGGAGTTTTCGGCGGCATCCTATACCTGATCATCGGTGTACCCATCGCCATCTTTGTTAGTGCAGCGGCGATGGAACAGGCGTTCCGCCAATCAGGCGTGAGCGTCCCACTGTCTGGTCCACTCCTGTTCATTGTTGCCGGTATCGCCGGCGCCATCTGCCTGACAATACTTGCGGTGCTGGGCGGACTTATCGCCGTTCCGATTTTTGAAAAGCGCAAAGGCGACGTTCCACCACCACCGCCGCAAATGTAAGCCGTCTCTCGAGGTCGCGTCACAGTATTGGGGA
>Ga0126377_10001424_pt1 | contig 15749 bp, 13 predicted proteins | sample PanSoiMetPlot_22_FD_92647 | JGI IMG/M metagenome (GOLD analysis project Ga0126377, IMG submission 92647) | Tropical forest soil microbial communities from Panama - MetaG Plot_22 | ecosystem: Environmental > Terrestrial > Soil > Tropical forest > Bulk soil | place: Panama | collected 2016-02-17
CGTTCCGTGAAGACGCCCATCAGGAACACGGTCTCCGCCGGCATCTTGCACGCCCGCGTGCCCGCCATGGCACGGAAGCGGTTGGCAGCGACATTGGCATCCTGGTGCGAGCCCAGGCTGTTCTGCAGGCGGCGGACGGCGCTGAGCGCTTCTCCCGCCCCTTCACCGTAAAAGCCGTCGAAGGATTCGATTGCGTAGCGCAGGCGCTTGGTGCGCCGTCGCACGTCGTGATACGCCTCCGCGGTCATGTGCCGGTCCGCCGCTTGCGCCGCGCGCCGAAGCTTCTTGAACGTGCGGCGAATCAACTTCGGCGCAACCAGTGCGGCGACCGGGTTGTTGCTCTTCACCGGCAGGCGGTTCGCCTTGAACAACGCGACGCGCAGGCGCTCGACCAGCCGCCGCGTGGTGTCCCGGTCCAGCGCCGCCAGCATGCGTGTGCGCGCGTGCTGACGTTCCGACTCGAGCCGGCCGCGCAGCGGTTCGAGCCGCTGGCGATCGATCTCGTTCAGCTCGCTCGCGAACCGCGCCAACTCGGCGAGCTGCACGTCGAGATCGCGCACCGTGCCGAGCGTGCGCACCAGCGCTTTCCACGCGGGGCGCTGGCGGCTGATCGACTTCGGCAGGTGGTCCTCGAACAGCGCCATGCTGGTTTCGAGCCGCCGCGCCGCCACGCGCAGCTCGTGCAGGCGCTCCTCGTGCTCACCGAGGCGCGCTGCGGGTTCACAGTTGAGCCAGGTCCACAAGTGGCGCCGCAGGTTGGCGCGTGCCACTTCGCCGATGCTGAGCGTCGGATCGATGAGCGTCGAGCCGAGATCACTCGCGCTCGGCGCGGTGAGCCCGGTGGACTTGAGGCCCATCTCGTACTTGCTGTCCGCCGCGGGCTCCAGCGCGCATTCGACGCGCAGCTGATCGACGAGCCCCTCGAGCAATTGCGGCGATTCGGTCAGCGCCTCGACGTCGACACGCTTGAAACGCGCCTTCGAGCCGCCGTCGGCACTCGCGACGATCGTTTCATCGAGCGCGATCTCGGCCGCCTGCTCGCCTTCATCCTTGAGGACCGCGTAGGGCTGGCGTTGCGTGCGCACGCGAAACAAGGTGCGTAGCGGCCGGCTGCCGGCCACGGCCTGCACACGGGCACTCACCGGCCCGCTGCTCTTCTCGAAAGCGACTTGTTCAGCTGATGGCAGCGGCTCGTTGATCTCGCGCCGCACGCGCAGGCCATCCGCTCCGGGCGTGAGGTCCTTGAGGGTCGCCTCCGCGCGCCCTGGGAGATCCCGCAGGCGCAGCGCGAAGCCGGCGCGCAGGATGCGCCAGTCGTCGGTGTCGAGATAGGTGTCGTAGATGGTGCGGCTGGGTCGCGGCTCGATGGTGAAGCCTTCGATGCCGTTGTGGTCGCTCAGCCACTGCCGCACCGGGCCCAGGTCGCGGGCGGCGAGCTGCCATTCGATTTCGTGATGCGGCGGCGCCTCGGCTGTGCCGGCCGCCACCGGTTCTGGTTCCCCCGCCATAGCGCGCAATTCTACGGCGGCTCTGCGATCAATCCCAATCGCGTCGAAGCGCTTGTTAACGCTATGTCAACCTGGGCCGGGAGCCCGCCTGCAGGCCCGGCAACCGGTCCTTCACCAGCTTTGCGGCGAGCTGCCAATCCACCTGCTCGAGCGCCCCGGCCCGGGTCGTGAGCTCATCGAGGATCTCCTGCTGGATGCCGCCGCGCTCCAGGGCCTGCGTGTATGGAATCTCGTGGTGAAACATCACCATCGAATAGCGCGGAATGAACTGGCCGGGGAAGCGCTGCTCGAGCTGCAGCGACAGCTCCTTCTGCAGCACGAAGCGGGCGTTGCGCACCGAATCGCGCATCTCGATGTAGTTCTCCAGCGCCATCTGCGCGATCGCGTCCGCGTTCGGCTTGCGCACGTGATCGACGCGCGCGAACACGCGGCCCCAGTCCTCGTAGCGATCGAGCGATTGGTCGAGCGCGACGCAGTCCTCGAAGGCGCAATTCATGCCCTGCCCGTGGAACGGAACGATGGCGTGAGCGGCATCGCCGATCAGCAGCGCCTTGTCGGCGTATTTCCACGGCGCGGCGCGCACCGTGACCATGGTGCCGGTGGGGTGCTCGAAGAACTCCTCCGCGAGATCCGGGATCAGCGCCTGGGCATCGGCGAAGCGACGCGCGAAGAACTGGCGCACCGCATCGCGCGTAGCGAGATTCGCGAAACTCTCCGGGCCGTCCGCGGGCAGGAACAAGGTGACCGTGAAGCTGCCATCGACGTTGGGCAGCGCGATCAGCATATAGCCGCCGCGCGGCCAGATGTGCAGCGCGTGGGTCTCCATGCGGTGCTGGCCACCTGGACCCGCGGGGATCGTCAACTCCTTGTAGCGATGCGAGAGGAGTTCCTCGCTGGCGCGCGTGCGGCCGTCGGCGAGCATCGCGGCACGAATTGCCGAGCTCGCGCCATCCGCGCCGATCATCGGCCCCACGGGTACGTCCTTCGGTTGCTCGGTGCGTTCGTCCACGAAGCGCAGTCGATTGGCCTGGAAGTCAACGCCACGGCAGTTGTGCTGAAACTGCACCTCGACACCGGCGGTGCGCTCCAGCTCGCTCAGCAGGAGCTTGTTGAGCTCCGCGCGCGACACCGAATAGATCACCTCGCTGTCGTCCTGGCCGTAACGTTGCAGCGAGGTGCGGCCCGCTTCGTCGTGGATCATGCGGCCGCGCATCGGGATCATCAGCGGCCGCACGGCATCGAGCACGCCGGCGTGCGCGAGTGCGTGAATGCCGCGGTCCGCGAGCGCGAGGTTGATCGAACGTCCGGCGCTCATGGTCTCGCGCCGCATGTCGGCGCGGCGTTCGTAAACCGCAATCGGAAAGCCACGGCGCGCGAGCAGGATCCCGAGGAGTGAGCCCGCGGGACCGGCCCCGACAATAGTCACGGTGGGCGAGCTCTGCACTGCTCCTACCCCTCGAGGCTGGCGGCGAGCGCTTCGACGAACTCCCACACTTCGACGAAGGTGTTGTAGAGCGGCACCGGCGCGACGCGAATGATGTCCGGCTCGCGCCAGTCGACGACCACATCGCGTTGCTCGAGGGCCGCGAACACGTGCTTGCCCGACTGCGCGCCGGAGCGCAGCCGCAGCGACAACTGGCTGCCGCGCTCCGTCGGCGCGGACGGTGTCACGCTCTCGACCTGTTCAGCGAGGCGCGAGCGCACCAGGAACTCGAGAAACCCGGTCAGGGCCCGCGACTTCTCCAGCAGCGGAGCCAGGCCCGCTTCGCGGAACATCGCGAGCGACACCACCAGCGGCGTCATCGACAGGATCGGCGGATTGCTGATCTGCCAGCCCTCGGCACCGCTCAGCAACTCGTAGTCGGGCTCCATCAGGAAGCGCCGGCCCTTGTGGTGTCCCCACCAGCCTGCGAAGCGGGGCAGCTCGCGTGATTGCGCATGGCGGCTGTGCACGAAACAGCCGCCGATCGAGCCGGGGCCCGCGTTCAGGTACTTGTACGTGCACCAGCAGGCGAAATCCGCTCCCCACTCGTGCATGCGCAACTCCACGTTGCCCACGGCGTGCGCGAGGTCGAAGCCGACCCTGGCACCCGCGGCTTGCGCGGCACGTGTGATGCGCGCGATGTCGAAGCTCTGGCCGGTGCGATATTGCACGCCGGGCAGCAACACGAGCGCAATGCGTGGGCCGTCACGCGCGAGCAGCGCTTCGATGTCCTCGTGGCGCACGCAGTGTTCGCCCGCGCGCGGTGCGATCTCGATGAGGGCCTGCGCCGCGGAGTAGCCGTGATGACCTAGGTGTGAGACCACGGCGTAGCGATCCGAGGGGAACGCACCCTTCTCGATGACGATGCAGTACCGCTCACGCGTCGGCCGGTAGAAGCTCACCATCATCAGGTGCAGGTTCACCGTGAGCGTATTCATGTTGACGACTTCGGCGGCCTCGGCACCGGCAAGAAGTGCCGTGTCGTTGGTGAGTTGCTCGTGATAAGGGAGCCACGGACGACGCGCCTCGAGGTGACCGAGCACCGCATGGCGCGCCCAGTCTTCGAGCTCTTCGTCGATCAGCTCGCGCACGCCCTTCGGCTGCAGGCCGAGCGAGTTGCCGCAGAAGTAGATTGCGGTCGCGCGAGTTCGGCCGGGTGGCAGGAAGAAACGCTCGCGAAAGCCCGCGAGGCGGTCCGCGCCGTCGCGCGCTTCGGCGTGAGCACGGGTCGCCTGGAATCCGCTCGGCGCTGTCATGCGAATTTCTCGCGCTCGAGGCTGAGCCACTCGAGTGCCGTTCCATGCAGCAGGCGCGCCACGGTCTCAGGCTCGAGCTGCATCGATTCGATCATGCGCCCGGGATGATCCTCACCGAGCGGGAACGGGTAATCGCTCCCGAGCGCAATGGTGTGCGGACCCATCAACTTCAGCATGTAGCGCAGCAGGTCGGGATCGTGCACCAGCGAATCGACATAGAAGCGCCCGAGGTATTCGCGCGGATTGGCCTGGTTGTTGACCGCTACCAGGTCGGGGCGCGCGTGAAAGCCGTGCTCGATGCGCCCGAGCGTCGCCGGGAAAGCGCCGCCGCCGTGCGCGAACGCGACGCGCAGTTTCGGCAACTTCGCGAACACGCCGCCGAAGATCATGCAGCAGATGGAGAGCGAGGTTTCCGCCGGCATGCCGACGAGCCACGGCAGCCAGTAGCGCGACATGCGCTCGCGCCCGAGCATGTCCCACGGGTGAACGAAAATCGCGGCCTCCAGATCCTGCGCGGCAGCGAAGACCTCGACCACGCGCGGATCGTCGAGGTTGCGCCCGTTGACGTGCGAGCCGATCTCGATGCCGGGGAGCTTCAGCTCCTTCACGCAGCGCTCGAGCTCCTGGATCGCGAGATCCGGCTCCTGCATCGGCACCGTGCCGAGCCCGGTGAAGCGCGTCGGGTAACGGTCGACGAGCCCCGCGATGTGATCGTTGAGGTAGCGGCTGAGGTCGAGCGTGTCCGGGCCGCGCGCCCAGTAGTTGAACATCACCGGCACCGTCGAGAGCACCTGCACGTTGACGCCGGTGCGCGCGCAGTCTTCGAAGCGCTTGTCGGCATCCCAGCTGTTCGCCTCGATGTGCCGGAACAGCTTCCCTTCCTGCACCATCCGCGCGCAGCCCGGGCCCGTGTGCTCGATCTGCACCCAGCCGCCGTAGCCGTAGCGCTCCTGCAGGTTCGGCCAGTTCTCTGGCACGACATGGGTATGCATATCGATCTTGAGCATGGGTGCCCGCGCGCTACGTCATGCACGACGTTCTTGTCTGGCGCTTCGGTCGGGTGAGTCCTTTCGAGACCGTGAAAAACAGGACGTTTTTCACGGAGCCTACAGGGATGTATTTACGGCGTTCTCGAAAGGACTCACCCGATCGAAGCGCCTCTTGGACGTGATTCATGAGCCAGCTCGCGCGGGCGGCTGCATGACGGCGCCGCAGTGCTTGCACGTGCGCTTGTCGACACTGGCGAAGAAGCGCTCGAACGCGGGCGCGAGCTGCGTCTCGATGTTGGTGAGCTCGAAGTACTCGGAGTGGAGCTCGCGGCTGCAGTTCTCGCAGTACCAGAGGAAGCCGTCGCGCTCGCCGGGCTGACGCTGGCGCTCGACCACGAGGCCGACAGTGTTCGCGAAACGCTGCGGCGAGTGCGGCACGTGCGGTGGGAGCAAGAGGACTTCGCCTTCGCGAATCGGCACGTCGACGATTCGTCCGTCCTGCATGGTCTTGAGCACCATGTCGCCTTCGAGTTGGTAGAAGAATTCCTCGCCCGGATCGTCGTGATAATCCTTGCGCGAGTTCGGGCCGCCGATCGCCATGATGATGAACTCGGCGTCCTGGAACACCTTCTTGTTGCCGACCGGCGGCTTCAGCAGGTGCCGGTTCTCGTCGATCCAGCGGCGCAGGTTGAAGGCATGAATGGGTCGCATGGCTCACTCCGGGAGCGTGGCGATGCACTTGAGCTCGATCGCGATCGGACCGGGCAGGCGTGCAACGCCGATGGTCGTCCGGCACGGCCGGACAGCAGCGAAATACTCCGTGTAGATTCGATTGTAGGTGGCGAAGTCGCGTTCCAGGTCGGTGAGGAACACCGTGACGTCCACCACGCGCTCCCAGCTCGAGCCCGCGTCTTCGAGAATGATGCGCACGTTCTCGAATACCGCGCGGCATTGCGCTTCGATGTCGTAACGCACCACGCGACCCGAGGCGTCGAGCTCGACTCCCGCGACGCCTTTCTCGCCGCGCCTGCGCGGCCCCATCCCGGAGATGAACAGGAGATTCCCGACGCGCCGTGCGTGCGGGTAGGGGCCGAGAGCCTCGGGTGCGCGTGCAGAGATGACTTCGGATGTCATGGCTTTTAGTACTTGATGCAGACGTTGCGCGCCTCGGTGAAAAAACGCATGGCTTCGAACCCACCTTCGCGTCCGAGCCCCGATTGCTTGACGCCGCCCATCGGTGTGCGCAGGTCGCGCAGCATCCAGGTGTTCACCCACACGAGGCCCGACTCGAGACGCGCGGCGACGCGATGGCAGCGCTCGATGTCGCGACTCCAGATCGAGGCCGCGAGACCGTACGGCGTGCCGTTGGCGATCCGCAGCGCGTCCGCTTCGTCGCCGAAGGACTGCAGCGTCGCGACGGGCCCGAAGATCTCCTCCTGGTTCGCGGCGCTCTCGGATTTCAGGCCGTCGATCACCGTCGGCTCGTGGAACCAGCCCTTGCAGCAGCGCGCCGTGTCGACAGTCGCGCGCTTGCCGCCGCAGAGCACAGTTCCACCCTCGGCGCGCGCCTGCTCGATGGCCGCCATCACTTTCTTCAGGTGCGCCTCCGAAACGAGCGCGCCCTGGTCGGTCTCGTTCTCGAGCGGATCGCCGAGCTTGAGACGTTTCACACGTTCGACGAACGCCTCGCGAAAGCGTGCGTAGATCGTGTGCTCGATGAGCACGCGCGAGCCACACAGGCAGATCTCGCCCTGGTTGGCGAACGCGGCGCGCACCGCGCCCTCGAGCGTGCGCTCGAAGTCGCAATCGCCGAACACCAGCGTGGGATTCTTGCCGCCGAGCTCGAGCGCGAGCTTCTTGAACTGGGCCGCGCCGGACTCGGCGATGGCGCGCCCGGTTGCGGTGCCGCCGGTGAAGGAGATCGCGCGGATCTCCGGATGCGCGACGATCGCCCGGCCTACACCACGGCCCGCGCCGTGCAGCACGTTGAGGACGCCAGCCGGGAGCCCGGCCTCGAGGCAGCGCTCGGCGAGCATCCAGGCGGTGAGCGGCGTGACTTCGGACGGCTTGGCGATGACGCAATTGCCGGCCGCAAGCGCCGGCGCGATCTTCCACGTCAGCAGGTAGAGCGGCAGGTTCCACGGTGAAATCCCCGCGACCACACCGTGCGGCTGGCGCAAGGTGTAGTTGATCGCGCCCGACTCCATCGCGTGCGCTTCGCTCGCGAACTGGGTCGCCGCACCCGCAAAGAAGCGCAGGTTGGCGATCGCGCGCGGAATGTCGAGGGTGCGCGCGAGCGAGAGCGGCTTGCCGGTGTCCTGCGATTCGGCGCGCGCGAACGCGTCGAAGTCGCGCTCGATGAGGTCGGCGATGCGGTTGAGCCACGCGGCGCGTTCCGCGCCGGGCAGGTCGCGCCACGCGGGAAAAGCCGCGCGTGCGGCATCCACCGCCAGCTGCACATCATCGGCATTCGATTCAGCCGCGCGCGCATACACCTCGCCGGTCGCGGGCTCGTACACATCGAACCAGTGTCCGGCTCGGGAGGCTTGGGCGTGTCCGCCGACGTAGTTGAGGAGGTCAGGCATGGTCGGTGAGGAAGGCTGGCCACATTATAGACTCGGCCGCCGCGCGAGCCGACAGGAGCAGCCAGTCAGGCCCAGGGGAGCTAGTCGCCGCCGGGCTGCTGGTGCGCGGCACAGCCGAGGAGGACCGGTCGTCCGGGCTCATCGAGTCGCAGCGCGCAGAGACTTCCGCCCCACACGCAGCCGGTGTCGATCGCGAGCACGTTGTCGCGATCATAGTAGCCGAGCGTCGACCAGTGTCCGCACACGATGCGCAAGTCGCCGCTCGCGCGTCCCGGCACTTTGAACCACGGCATCCACGGTGGGCGCACCTGGGCCGGCGAGTCCTTGAGCTTGAGGTTGATGCGGCCCGCCTCGTCGCAGTAACGCAGCCGCGTGAAGCAGTTGACCATGAAGCGCAGCCGCTCGAAGCCCTTGAGCGACTTGCGCCACGTGTCGGGCTGATCGCCGTACATGTGCTCGAAGAGTTCGGCGGCGTCGAGCTGCAGCGCGAGCTGCACCTCGCTGGAGGCTTCCCTGGCGAGCGCCAGGTCCCACTGCGGCGGCAAGCCCGCGTGCACCATGCCGAGGTTGAGCGTGGCGTCGTAGTGAAACAGCGGACAGTTGGTCAGCCAATCGAGCAGCTGATCGCGATCCTTCGCCTTGAGAATCTCCTTGAGCGTATCCGCCTTGCGGGCCTTGCGGGTGGGCGAGCGCGCCACCGCGAGCAGGTGCAGATCGTGGTTGCCGAGCACGACGACGGCGTTGTCACGCAGCGCGTGCACGCGACGCAGGGCCTGGAGCGATTGTGGACCGCGGTTGACGATGTCGCCGACGAACCAGAGCCGGTCGCGGTCGGGACGGAAACGGATGCGCCGCAGGAGTTCGCCAAGCTCCTCGTCACATCCCTGGACGTCGCCGATGGCGTAGACAGCCATTAGAAGAGCGTCCGACTCCTCAGTGGAGCACTCCCGGCATCGCGAGCGTGAAGGGCGCGATGGGCGCATCGAAGTGCTGGCCGTCATCGCCCACCATCTGGTAGGTGCCCTGCATGGCGCCGACCGGCGTTTCGATGATCGCGCCGCTCGAATAGCGAAAGCCCTGGCCCGGCTTCAGGTACGGCTGTTCGCCGACCACGCCGTCGCCGCGCACTTCCTGAACCTTGCCGTTGGCGTCGGTGATGATCCAGTGCCGCGTCAGGAGGCGCGCCGGCACCTGGCCTTCGTTGCGGATCGTGATGGTGTACGCGAACACGAAGCGGCGTTCGCGCGGATCGGATTGCTCGTCGACGAAATTGGTCTCGACGTCCACGCGGATCGCGTGTCGCGTTTTTCCCCGGCTGGATCCTGTGCTCGTCATGGATCGCAGTTTACCGGAATCCCCGCGCACGTAGCGGACTCAGTGCAGGCGGACCGCCAGCACATCGCAGGGCGATGCGTGCAGCACGGTGTCTTCGGTGAAATTCAACAGAATCGCGAGACCGTGGCGCTCGCGGCTGCCGAGCACGATGAGATCGACGGCCTGGTCCTGCGCGACGCGGATGATCTCGGTCTTGATGTTGCCGGCCTCGACGAAGCAGTCGCTCCCCTGCAGGCGAAGTCGCGCAGCGAGCTCGGCGAGGCGGGTGCGGGCGCGCTCGATCAGTTCTTCCTCGATCTGCACCGCCGGGAGGAGCGTTTCGCCCATCGGTTCCACCGGCACGTATTCGACCACGTGCAGGAGCTGGATGCGCGACTGGTAGCAGGCCGCGATCGCCTTGGCGCGCTCGCCCACGATGTCGCTGTCCTCGGTGAGGTCCACCACGAGCAGGATCTTCTTGTAGTCGCGCATGTCGGGTCCCTCGGCCCTCGAGCGCTTCGGATTATAGCGGCAGTTCTTCAGCCCGCGGACGTGCGCGCGATGAGCGCGAACTGCTCGGGTGCGAGGCGCTCCGGCCGCAACCCCGGGTCGATCCCGAGGTGCACGAGCCGCTCGGCCTCGACCACCCCCTTGAGCGCGTTGCGCAGCGTCTTGCGCCGCTGCGAAAACGCCGCACGGACGATCTGCTCGAAGCGGCCGGCGGCGCCGATGGGGAAGGCGGCCTCGGCCAGCGGTGTAATCCGTACCACGGCGGAGTGTACTTTCGGGGCGGGCTTGAATGCGCCCGGGCCCACCTCGAGGACCGATTCGACGCGCACCCAGGGGGCCAGCATCACCGTGAGCCGCCCATAGGCCTTGGACCCGGGGGCCGCCACCATGCGCTCGACGACCTCCCGCTGCAGCATGAAGTACATGTCACGGATCGCGGCCCGCTGTGAGAGCAGGTGAAAGAGCAACGGCGTCGAGATGTTGTAGGGCAGGTTCCCCACCACCCGCAGCGCCGGTCCGGCCGCGCGCAGCGCGCCGAAGTCGACATCGAGCACATCACCGACGATGAGCTTGAGTCGCGGTCCGAAGCGTTCGCCGAGCGCGCGTGCCAGGTCGCGGTCGATCTCGATGGCCGTCAGCTGGTCGACACGTTCGAGGAACGGCGCCGTCAGGGCGCCGCGCCCAGGCCCGATCTCGATCAGTGCATCGCCACGCTGCGGATCGATCGCAGTCACAATACGCGCGATGACCTGCGGATCGTGGAGGAAATGCTGTCCGAAGCGCTTGCGCGCGCGCGTCATGCCAGGGCGGCCCGGCTGAGTTTCCCGGACTGCGTCAACTCGATCGCGAGCTGGAGTGCCGCCGCGAGGCTCCCGGCATCCGCCTGTCCGCTGCCCGCCAGGTCGAGCGCCGTGCCGTGATCGACCGAAGTGCGGATGAGTGACAGCCCCAGTGTCACGTTGACGGCGCCGCCGAAGCCCGCGAACTTGAGCACCGGCAGGCCCTGGTCGTGGTACATCGCGAGCACGACGTCCGCGCTCGCCAGGGATCTCGGCGTGAACGCGGTGTCGGCCGGCACCGGGCCGCTGGCATCGATGCCGGCGCGGCGCGCTTCCTGGACCGCTGGCGCGATCACTTCGATCTCTTCGCGGCCGAGGTGGCCGCCTTCGCCGGCATGCGGGTTGAGCCCGCAGACCAGGATGCGCGGGCGCGCGATGCCGAAACGCGCACGCAGATCCGTGTCGATCACGCGCAGCACCTCTGCGAGCAGCGGCCGGCTCAAGGCGTCGCTCACGGCGCGCAGCGGCAGGTGCGTGGTCGCCAGCGCCACGCGCAACCGGTCGGCGACCAGCATCATCACGGGGCGCGCCGCGCTGGTGCGCGAGGCGATGTATTCGGTGTGACCGGTGAACGCAATGCCGGCTTCGTTGATCACGCTCTTCTGCACTGGTGCGGTGACCATGGCGGCAAATTCGCCTTGCACGCAGCCATCGATCGCGCGATCCAGCAGGCTGAGCACGTAGCGCGCATTCTCGCGATTCAGTCGTCCGGGCTCGACCGGCACGGCGAGCGGCGTGGCGAGCATGCGCACGCAGCGCGCGCGATGCGCGTTGCGGTGAGTGTCGGGGCTGTAGGTCTCGAACTGCGGCTCGAGGTTCAAGAGACTCGCCCGTTCGGCGAGCAATTGCGGGTCGGCCGCGATGACCAGGTCGCAGGCCCAATCCTGTTCAGCGAGCTTGAGGCACAGGTCCGGTCCGACACCCGCCGGTTCACCTGAGGTCAGGATGATTCTCGGGAGGTACGACGTACTCGAAATCCCGGCAACTACATCTTGTATTCGACGAAGGCCTCATCGCGCAGGCGCCGCAGCCAGAGCTCCGTCTCTTCGTCGGCCTTGCTGTCGCGCAGGGCGACGTACGCGCGCTGGCGCCGCACTTCGTCGGTGTTGTCATGCGTACGCGTGCCGAGGAGCTGTGCGATGTGCCAGCCGAACTGCGTCTGGAACGGCTCGCTGATCTCGTTCTCCTTCAGGTCGCTCACCACCTTGGCAAACTCCGGCGCGAACGTGTTCGGTGCCGCCCAGCCGAGGTCGCCGCCGTCGGCGGCTGAGCCCGGATCTTCCGAGGTGACCTGCGCGAGCCCGGTGAAGTCCTCGCCGTTGAGAATGCGCTGGCGGATGGCCTCGAGCTTCTGGCGCACCGTGGCATCGTCCTGCAGCTCGTTGGTGCGCATCAGGATGTGGCGCACGTGGACTTGGTTCACCATCACCTGCTCATCGGCGCCGCGCTTTTCGTTGAGCTTGATGATGTGAAAGCCGCTCGGCGTACGCACCGGCTCGGCAATGTCGCCCGGCTGCATCTTGGAGACGAGGTCGGCCACGAAGCCCGGGAGCTGCGGACCCTTGCGCCAGCCGAGCGACCCGCCATCGAGTGCCGTCTGGCTGTTGGAGTAGGTGACCGCGAGCTGCGCGAAGTCCTCACCTTTCTTGGCGCGCTGGTAGATGTCCTGGGCGCGCGCGCTCACTTCCTCGAGCTGGCCGGGCGTCGCCGCCTGCGGCAAGGACAGCAGGATGTGCGAGACGTTGAACTCCTGGTTCTCGATCGAGGTGCTCTGCTTGGCGAGATACTGCTCGACCTCGCGCGGCGTGACGATGATCTTGGTGAGCACGTCGCGCTGGCGCAGCAGCGTGATCGTCATCTCCTTGCGCACCGAGTCGCGGTACGCGGCGTAGTTGATGCCCTGGGATTCGAGGGCCGTCGGCAGCTGATCGAGATGAATGTGGTTGCGTTCCGCGACGTCCTTGAGCGCGTTGTTCAGCATTTCGTCGGATACCTTCACGCCGCCGCGATCGGCGCGCTGCAGCTGGATCTCCTGCAGCACCAGCCGCTCGAGGATCTGCTGGCGCAGCACGTTGGCCGGCGGGAGCTCGGTGTGTTGCTGCTGCAGGCGCTCGGTGATCATCTGCGTCTGGGCATCGACTTCGCTCTTCAGCACCACGCCGTCGTTCACGACCGCGGCCACGCGATCCAGCAGCACACCGCTGGTGGCGAGCTCGCGGGTCTGGGCGAGCGCAACACCGCTCAGCAGGGCAAGGGAGGGGATCAGCAAACGGCTCAGGCGCATAGGGGAAGTCCGCGGAAATCTACTCATCTGGACGGGTGCGCGAGTATCCTCGAATTGCGTTCGAGAGGAAAGCGTCCGCGGGCACTCCGACACTGCTCAGGCCCGTGAGTTCCAGCTGCAGCGCCACCGAGCTGTCGCGTTCGCCGGTGCGGCTGCTGACGTAACGCCGCTGCACCAGCCGCACCCGCCAGCAACAGCTCGCATATTCGAAGCCGGCGAACTCGTCGATCAGCGACTCGTCCTTCAGCGAGTAGACGATCCCCGAATAGATGTTCCAGCGCCGCGCGATCGGCCAGGCAATCGAGCCGTCGACCTGCTCGATCAGGTCGCGCCGGAAGCGATAGCCCACGTTGACCACCGACTGCGGCGCGGGTTTGTACTGCACGCTCACCTGGCCTTTCTCGGCGCGCGTATCCACCGGGTTGTATTCGATGCCCATGCGGATGTTCCAGTCGCGATACGCCGAGAGCTCGAGCTCGCCGATGAAGTTCGAGTAGTCGCGATTGGTCGGCACTTCGTCCGGGAGCACGACCTGCGGGCTCGTGAAGTACCACGTTTCGCCGAGCGTCGCGCTCAGGTACTGCCGGCCGCTCGCGGTATCGAGGAAGCGCGCGGTGATGCCACCGCTCAACTGGTTCGCATCGCTCAGCCGGTCCGCACCGACGTAGCGATTGCGGCGGAAGAGTTCCACCAGGTTGAGATCCGGAATGGCCGTATCGAATACCGGCAGGTCGGTCTGGTCGCGGAACGGCACGTACAGGTAGAGCAACCGCGGCTCGAACGTGATGATGCGCTTGGTATCGATACGCTCGAAGGTGAGTCCGGTGTCGAGGCTGTAGATCGGCGCCGAACGTGACGGCGAGGTCGGCTGGCCCGGCGCGACGTTGGACAGGTCGTAGGTCGTGTAGCGGTAGGCGGCCTCGGGCACGAGGTAGAAGCCGGGGCGGCGCAGCGGCCAGCGGATCTCCGGCTCGACATCGAGGCGCGCGCCGGTGACGCCGATGTTGCGATCGAAATTCACCAGCTCACCGTCGACCTCGTACTCGAGCCCGAGCGGCGTGTCCTGCCACAGGCCGCGCGCCAGCAGGCGCGGCAGGATCGTGTAGGGGCGCGATTCGTCGGCGATGGTCTGGTCGATGGTCTGGAAATTCTCCGCCTGGCCGAGGAGCGACCAGTGTTCGCCGTAGTAGCGCAGCTCCGCGTCGCGCTTCACGAACAGGGTGCTGGTGATCGCCGAGCCCTGGCCGAAGTCCTCGAAGTAATTCGCGTCGCTGGCGTTGGCGGCATCCGCGGTGAAGCGCCAGCGCTCCCAGAAATCGCTGAGGTGAGTCCAGTGGATGTAGCTGCGGTCTTCGTGGCGCAGCCGGTCGTTCGGCAGCGCGACCGCGTCCAGGTCGCCGCGATCGCCATGGCCGAGATAGCGGAACTCGCTCTCGAGCATGAAGCCGCGATCGCTCCAGTAGCGTGGCGTGAGGCCCAGGTCGTAGTTGGGCGCCAGGTTGAAGTAGTACGGCAGGCCGACCTGGACGCCGTTCTTGCTGGAGACGCCGAACTCCGGGAACAGGAATCCGCTCTTGCGTTCATCGCCGATGGGAAAGGAGATGTAGGGCGTGTAGAGGATCGGCACGCCCTTGAAGTCGAGCCGGATGCCGCGCCCGCTGCCATTGCGCTCCGCCGTATCGAGATCGATGTTGCCGGCCCTGAGCACCCAGTCCTGGTTGCCCGCGGGGCAGGTCGTGTACTTCACCTCGTCCAGGGTCACGTGCCCGTCGCGCTTGACGGCGATTTCCTTGGCCGAGCCGCGCGCCGGGCGTGAAGGAAGCTCGAACTGGGCTTCGCGGAAGGTGGCGCCGCCCGCCGCGTCGTAGGTGCCCGAGGCGCCGCGCACTCGCACCAGCGGATCCTGGTACTCGACGTTGCCTTCGACCTTGAGACTCTGCGTCGTGTTGTCGTACTGCACGTCTTCAGCACTGAGACGCCGGTCACCCTGGCGCACGTCCACTTTGCCTTTCAATACCGCATCGCCGGTGCGACTGAGCTCGGCGCCCTGGCTGCTCACCTCGATGTCTTCTTCGCCGGGTTTCGCGGTGGAGGTCGCGGCGGGAAGCGGTTCGGCCACGACCGGGCACAACTGCTCGGGATCGTTGCAGCAGCTCTTCTCGTCGCCGACGGCGCGACCGCAGGCGAGGGCGATGGCCAGGAGAGCGAGCTGTGATGGTCGGCGAGCGGCGCGTGGCAAGGTGATCAAGTACTTGATTTTTGCCGGGGTACTCGGTTGGGACACATTATAATGAGCTTTGTTTCCCGACGGAGATCTGACGATTAGCGATCAGCGACTCGAGTTGCTGCGCGACTGGCTCGACCATGAGCTCACCTTCGGCGCCGACCGGATCGCCCCGGCGTCGGGCGATGCCAGTTTCCGGCGCTATTTTCGCGTGTGGCGCGACGGCGAGACCTTCATCGCCATGGACGCGCCGCCCGGGCGCGAGGACGTGCGGCCCTATCTCACCATTGCGCGCATGCTCGCCGAAATCGGCGTTCACGTGCCGCGAATTCTCGCCGAGCAGCCGGCGCAGGGTTTTCTGCTGGTCACGGACCTCGGCACGCGCCACTACCTCGAAGACCTCAAGGCGAACCACAACGTCGAGGCCCACTACCTCGACGCCATGATGGCGCTCAATCGCATCCAGTCGCGCGGCGCCGCCCATGCACAGCACCTGCCGGGCTACGAACGCCCGATTCTCGAGCGTGAGATGAAGCTGATGCCCGAGTGGTTCTGCGGGCGTCACCTGAAGCTCGAGCTGAGTGCCGGCGAGCAGCAGCTCCTGGCGGACACCTTCGAGCTGCTGTGCTGCGCAGCGCTGTCGCAGCCGCGAGTGTTCGTGCATCGCGACTACCACTCGCGCAACCTCATGGTGTTCTCGGGCGACAACCCCGGCGTGCTCGATTTCCAGGACGCGCTCCACGGCCCGGTCACCTAC